>ERZ773057.765-NODE-765-length-13080-cov-42.048829_pt1 | contig 13080 bp, 10 predicted proteins | sample MGYA00580629_ERZ773057 | MGnify/ENA primary metagenome ERZ773057 (study PRJEB29015, sample SAMEA2738143) | human oral metagenome | biome: human oral; feature: human-associated habitat; material: saliva | place: China | collected 2163 ...
AACCGTGCGCGTCTGCCTATTCCGCCACTCGCGCGTACCCAGAAAGAATAGGGGCTTGCGGACCCCCACGTCAAATCAACACGACATGACCCAGAACACACAGCCGTCGTCGGCAGCGTATCGTCGTAACCACAACAAAGTGACAGATAACCTACTGCATCAGCCTGCGCGCGACGACACCAGCAACACCCAACAGGGTTATGGCGATCATGCACACGTCAACCCACCCGAGTCCGGCACGCCGGCCTCGGCGACGTTTATCACGCTTATCAGACGCTTCGAGTGCGCCCCGCATAGACATGGCGCGACCTGTTTCGGCGGCACCCCGCGAGGTTGCGGACAAGATCGCAGTGATGACGTCGACGCTGAGGCGCGCGTAGCTACCCAGCGACAATGTGGAGACGTCTTGCCCGAGTCGCAGTTTGGCCGTATCGAGTACGGCCTGGGCTTGGTCGCGCAGCATCGGCAGCCCGCGCAGGGCGGAAGCCATGACGAGCGACCACTGGTCGACGGGTGCGCCCAGCAGACGGAGCGGCGTCAGGAAGAATCGGAGCGCGCCCGCGAGCGCGGCGGTCGGCGTCACCCAGGCAATGAGGGCCGATCCCCACAGGACGATGACGGCCAGGACGGAGATGCGCAGGAACAGTTCAAGCCCGTCACCCAGCCACGCGCCGATACAGCCGCCGACGAAGCCGGAGACCATCCACAGGGGCAGGCGCGGTGCGACGCAGAGGGGCAGACGAATGATCAGCGACGCGACGAGGAGGAGACCGCCGACGATCACGAGGGTGGACCAGCGCGGCTGGAGAATGACGCACGTCGTGAGCACCGTCCAGCACGCGATGAGCGTGCCGGGCCAGGCGCGCCCGAGGATGGTTGGCCACGGCAGGGGACGAGGCATGGGGAAGCCGACGGTACGCCGCGGTTTGCGGCGCGGCGTGGGTTCGTCGCGCGCCCCGGGATCGGTGTGGTTCCGGGAGGCGGGCGGGTCTGTGGGGAGCCCGTTGGTGGCACCGCCGCCGGGGCCGGTGGCCCCGCACGAGGAGTGGGTGTCGTTCACGTGAGTACCCCTTCGCGCAGGTGTCGGTGGGTGTCGCATAGGGCGTCCATTCCCTCCAGGTCGTGGGAGATGACGAGGATGGACAGGCCGGCGCGGCGGCGTTCTTTCAGGACGGAGATGAGGAGTTCGCGCGATTCCATGTCGAGGCCGGCCATGGGTTCGTCGAGGATGAGGACCCGCGGGTTGGATGCGAGCAGCCCGGCGAGGGCGACGCGGCGCATTTGACCGCCGGATAGGTCGTCTATGCCGTTCGAAGCCAGGGCGGGGTCGAGTCCGACGAGGCTCATCGCATCGGCGACGATTCGGTCGCCTTCCTCGCGGCTGAGGGCGTTCTTGCGGCGGCCGACCCCGCTGCCGACGAGGGGGCCATGTCCTGCAGCGGCGAGGATGTCGGTGCGCACGGAGGGGCGCTGGAGCTGGAGGCGCGCGAATTGCATGGACAGGGCGACGTCGCCGACCCGGCGTTCCATGGGCTTGCCTCCCAGGGTGACGGCGCCCCACGTGGGGAGGAGGAGCCCGGTGAGGATGCGCGAGAGGGTGGTTTTTCCGGAGCCGTTGTCGCCGGTGATGAGCATGGCTTGTCCGGGGTCGAGGATGAGGTTGACGTCGCGCAGGACGGGCTTTTCCCAGGGGGTGCCCAGGTCGTAGGTGTGGGCGACGCGGTCGGCCCACAGGTGTTCGGTGTTGATGTGGTCGGGGGAACCCCAGATGCGTTCGCCGTCGGCGTTGAGGGACGAGGCCGGGGTCGCGTCGTCGGCCGCGCTTTCCCGGTCGATCCCACCCTCCAGTTGGCTTGTGTCCCTGGGGGTTTCCGGGGAGGTGTGCCGCTGGGTGGGGCTGGCCGCGGCCTCGTCGGTGAAGGAGGGATTGGGGTCTGCGTGCGTGTCGGAGAGGATGCGACCACTGTCGATGGTGATGACGCGGTCGGCGCGCGCGGCTTCGGCGGGGTCGTGCGTGATGTGGACGACGGCGATGCCGGTTTCGGGCAGGGAGGCGAGCAGGTCGAGCATGTCGGCGCGCCCGTCTCGGTCGATCATGGCGGTGGATTCGTCGGAGATGAGCAGGCGTGGCGAGCGGGCGAGGGCGCCCGCGAGCGCGAGGCGTTGGAGCTGCCCGCCGGAGAGGGAGCGGGGGTCGGCGTCGGCCAGGCCTGTCAGGCCGACGCGCTCGAGCAGTGCGTCCAGGTCGAGGGTGGCGATGTCGCGTTCGCTCATGCCCCAGGTGACGTCTTCGGCGACGCTCTGTCCGAGAACGAGGAGTTCGGAGCGCTGCCCCACGAGTGCGGTGCCGCCGACAGCTCCGAGGAGGCCGCCGCCGGTGCGGGTGCCCGCGCTGGGGTTTGCGCCCGCGAGGAGGAGGGCGAGGGTGGATTTACCTGATCCGTTGGGTCCGACGACGACTGTGTATTCGGGCCTTTCGAGGGTGAGGGTGACGTCGCTTAGGGCGGGGTGGTCAACCCCTGGGTAGGTGAAGGCGGCGTCGGTGAGGGTCAGGGGTAGTGGGGACGAGGCCGTGGCCGCGTCGCCTGCGTCAGCGCCGGGGTCGGTGGGGGCGTCCAGGAGCGGGTCCCACCCGGGGTCGAGCGTGATGCGGCACAGGATCGCGCCGAGGAGCCATCGGGCGGTGAGGACCAGGAGGGCGACGCCGATGAATCGGGTGATGGGGATCCACACCCACCACCAGTCGACGAACCATTGGCCGAGCTGATGGCCAGCCTCGACGAGGCCTCCGGTGTGGGGGATGTGCGCGATGAGGGTGAGGAGGCCGTCGAGGCTCTTGCGGATGCTTTCGAGTCCGAGGGCGCGCAGGTCGGCCAGGATCCAGAAGGCGAGTCCCGTACCCACCCCCCAGACGACGCCGAGGCCGGCGGCGACCGCGCTGACAGCCGCCCAGGAGGCGCGTTTCTTGTGGAGGTGTCCGATGACGAGGCCGATGAGGGCGGCTTGGAAGGAGCGCCCGGCGGTGGCGAATCCGCCGACGGCGATGGCGAGTAGGACGGTGGAGGCGAAGGCGGCGACGGAGGCGCGGGGGCGCAGCTTGAGGGAGGCCATGGCGAGGGGGACGGCCGTGGCGACTTGGAAGAGGAGCTGGAAGACGGGGGTGACGGCGGCGATGAGACCGAAGGTGACGGCCAGGCCGGAGAGCGCGCCGGCGGTCGCCACCTCGACGGGGGTGAGGCGGCGGGCGTCGCGCGCGTGGTTACTCATGTGCCTAGTCTCCCAGGCCCCGCCCGCATCTGCGACCGCCGCCGGGTGCCGACCATAGGGTCTCACGCACACCCCTAGTCAGCACTCCACGGAACATGGAACGTTGAGGACAAGAATCGCTGCACGAGCTTCAATCAGTGTTAAAATCCCATTTATCTTGGTAGGAAGGGATGAATGATGGCTCAGCGTGTGGAAGCATGTCTGACATTCAAGGCATCTGAGGCCTTCTCGCTCTTTGTCGCTTTCCGCAGTAATTTGCTTAAGCTGGCGGAGCGGGAGTTTTTCGCGCGCGGAGTTCGGCACGTCGCCGCATACATCACGGATGACCCGCTTGAGGCGTGGGCTGGTTTCCAGCGTGTGGACGTGTTCGTTGAGCTTGAGTGCGACTCGTGGGCGAAGGCCGAGAGGGTTGCACGCGAGCTCCTCAAAGCTACCGCTGACATGTCGCAAGTCACCCTGACTGAAGACAGTGATTACGCCAAGGACCTCAGTCAGTCAGAACTCGCGGAGAATTCTTCCATGTTCACCGGAGCCTAAGGCTCATGCGGTACCGACGCGTTGAAGAGAGCGCAGCACGAATCATTCGTCGGGTTATCCACTGCGCTCCAGAGCTTCTCAACACGCTCAGTGCTCTCCTGATCGGCGCATCAGGCTTCGTAGACGGACGTGTCCAATGGGGACTCTTGTTTCTTGGCGTTTGTTGTCTCTTCGTCGGAACCATTCTCGGCAGGAAGCGCGATCACGATAACGAGCATGAGGTTGCTGAACACCAGGAGAAGTTGGCACAACTTGAGATCGACGTACAGCGGGAACGGGATAAGGTAGCCCAACTCGAGGCAGATAACCTACTAGAACGGGACGCCATGCGAGAGGTACTTGGGCGTCTCGCACAGGAACTATGTCACGAGCTGTCCCTATGGGACGAGTGGACACGCGTCACAGTCTACGGTCACATTGACGATGGAACCGCTTGCGGCTTTCTTCCTTTGGCGAGGCGCTCACGTAACCCGCGATTCGAGAAACTTGGGAGAAGCTTCTACAAGGAGACCGAAGTTGGGTACCTCGGTGCTGCTTGGGAAGAGGGACACGTACAGCGCCGTTTCCGTTCATCAAGCGACGCACGCAACGAACTATGGCAAGCAAGGAAGAAGAGTAACGGGCAGAAGAGGGCCGCTCCACTCACTCAACAGCAGGCAGAGGCTCTCGAGCTGACGATGGAACCTCTCAGTGTTATCGGCATACGTCTTGACGAGGACCATGGAGCAGTGAAACATGGCGTTATCCTCTTTGAGTCAGTGGTCCCAACAAAACTCAGCAACGAGCAGTTTGACAACCTCAAAAATGCGCCCCAGGTACGATCACTGAGAATCGTCATGATTGCAGTGTCTGAGTTATTTCACTCCATCACAATCGCACAAGCTGCCGAGGAGGCTGCGGAGTAACAGGCTTTTCTACGCCCCGTTCAGTTCCCCGAAGGGGATGTGGACACTCGTGGTGGAGCGCGCGGCCCCGTCCACGTTGCGACGCTGGTCGTCGAAGAAAATGTGCGGCTGTAGCACCTCCAGAATCGGTCCCTTGTCGATACCTCCCAGGAAGAACACATCGTTGACGCTCAGACCCCACCCTCGGATCGAGTTGATCGCCCGCTCGTGGGCGGGGGCGCTGCGCGCAGTGACGACAGCGACGCGCACCCGACGCTTGTAGCCCTCCGGATCATCGGCGCTTCTGGCGTCCTCTAGCCCTTGAATCCGGTTGATCTTCTGCAGAAAATCGGCCATTGGGCCGCGCGAGAGCGGCACCTGAGCCAGGGCACTCTCGCTTTCCTGATACTCCTCCAGACCTCCACTCTGGTACACGCGCTCGGCCGAGTCATCGGCCAGGACGCCGTCGAAGTCGAAGGCGATGCGCAGGTCAGTGCCCCCATCGTCGGCCACGGCGCGCCCCACAACACGTCCGGCGGCGAACCCCAAGGAGATAGCCTCGCGTACGTCATCTTCGTTCGCCGAGAGGAACAGGGACATGCGCAGCGGTTCCATGAAGCGGTAGGGCGATTGCCCCTGCATGAAGATCGCGCGCGTGATGTCTAACCCGTGGTGCTGGACCGATCGCATGACGCGCATTCCCGTCTCCGGGTCGTTGCGCGACAGGATGGCCACTTCAACCAGACGCTCGTCCTCGGAGAGGTCGTTGAGGTCCAGGAGGCGCCGGATGAAGGGGAAGGCGACGCCCGGTTCGAGCACGTCGTCGAGGTGCTCGCGCTGATACTCCCGATACCGCTCTTCCCCCTGCTGGCGGAACACCGCGTCCGACTCCGACAGGTCGAACAGGGCGCTGGACGCGACCCCGATGACGAGGGCTCGCTCCAGGTCAAGCGTGTCACCCATCTGCGACTCCTTCCGCTCATGCCGGGCCCCGCGCCCGACACTGTCAGACTATGAGGGGGCATGTGCATCTGTGTCCCCCTGCCCCGCAAGAGGATCGACGAGGCCGTGGCCGCGTCTCGCGCAACGACAGCACCAGCGAGATACGAAGAAATAACACCGTTCACAACGCCACACTTACCCTTGTGAGGAATACCTAATTTTGTGTAGTATCTCCCTCGTAATCCCTAGAACACGAGAGGACGCAATGAAAACCCCCCTCGCCACACTGACCGCGATCTTGGCCACCGCCACCCTCGCCCTCACCGCCTGCGCGGGCGGCTCCGGGTCCGCCGCCCAATCAGGGGCCACCGCCCAGGATGCCTCGGCCTCGTCTACGCGCACGATCACCGACCACGCGGGCAACGAGGTCACCCTGCCCGCCACAATCACCCGAGTCGCCATCGACCAGATCCCGATCGAATCCACCTACCTGGCGTACTTCGACGGCAAGGCCCCCTACCTGGTGGGCATGAGCGCCGCCCGCGTCAAGGCGATGAGCCAGACGATCGCCGCCGAGATGGCACCCGAGATGATGCAGGTGGACACCAGCTACTACGACAAGGGCGAACTCAACGCCGAGGCTCTGCTGAACCTGAACGTGGACGTCGTCTTCTACAACGCCTTCAACAAGGAACATGCCGCGATGTTCCGTAAGGCCGGTATCCCGGCCGTCGGTTTTACGACGATGGGTAACCCTTCCGACACCTACACGCAGTGGATGGAGCTCCTGGAGGACGTCTTTAACGAGGACGGCCACATGGCCGATAAGATCGCGCTCGGCAAGGACCTGGTCGCTGACGCCCGCGCGCGCACCGCGAAGGTCCCCGAGGACCAGAAGGTCTCGACGATGGTGCTCATGGGCGCGGCCGACGGTCAGCTCGCGGTCGCGGGCGGCAAGGACGGCTGGTTCACCAACGAATGGGCCGACTCCCTGAACTACACGAACGTCTCGCGCGACACGGACACATCGCACACGCCCGTGACCTTCGAGCAGGTTCTCACGTGGGATCCTCAGGTCCTCCTCGTCACGGGCAAGGGCATGTCGAATATGACGGCGAACTCCGTCCTGACGAACTCGGTTGAGGGCGTGGATTTCTCGACTCTCAGCTCCGTGAAGTCCGGCCGCGTCTACTCCACGGGCCTGGGCATGTGGAACTGGTTCACTCCCAACCCGGATGCTCCCATCGTCGCGAACTGGATCGGCGCGTCCCTGTACCCGGAGCAGTTCTCCGACGTTGACCTCGTAGCCATGACGAAGGACTACTACCAGCAGATGTACAACTTCACGCTCACGGACGAGCAGGCCCGTCAAATCGTCAACCCGGACGCCGCGTCCTGATACCTGTCCCCGGCCTCGTCTCCTCCATCGACGAGGCCGGGGCACCTTGTGCGTGAGACGCTCGGTAAGCGTCGGGGAGAGGACATCATGAAGTCTGTGTTGACCAGGAATGGGCGGCTGCGCGTGTGGGTGGTTCCCACGCTGGTCGTTCTCATTGTTGTGTGCGCGGCCGCAGCTATGCTGATTGGCCGTTTTTCTGTGTCTCTGGAGGACGTGGTCGCGGCGCTGCGCGCGAGGTTCTGGGGAGGCCCTGCGGTGCCCCCGCGCGTCAACTCCGTCGTGTTTGACCTGCGGGCGCCCCGCATCATCGTGGCGATCCTGATCGGTGGGGGCCTGTCGGTTGCCGGCGCCTCGTTCCAGTCGCTCTTCTCTAACCCCCTGGCCACGCCGGACACCCTGGGCGTCGCGGCGGGCACGTGCGTGGGCGCGGTGATCGCACTGCTGCTGGATTGGAACCTGATCGGCGTGCAGGCCGCGGCCCTCGCGGCGGGCCTGGCGACGATGGCTTTCACGACGGCTATTTCGCGCACGCGCACGGGTTCTTTCAATGTCATCACGCTCGTGCTCGGCGGGGTCATCGTCTCCGCCCTGGCGAACGCGGTCCTCTCGCTCCTGAAGCTGACGGCCGACCCGACGAGTCAGCTTCCCGAGATCACTTACTGGCTGATGGGTTCGCTCGCAGCGGTCACCTATCACCAGATCGCGCTGGGCGCTCCTTTCATCATTGCGGGTGTTGTCGTCATCGTGGCGCTGCGCTGGCAGCTCAATATTCTCTCCCTGTCGGAGGATGAGGCCCGATCGGCCGGCGTGAACGTGTCCCTCATGCGCGCCGTCCTCATTGTCGCCTCGACGGTCATCACGGCCTCGGTCATTTCGATGTGCGGCCAGGTCGGCTGGGTTGGCCTGCTTGTGCCGCACTGTGCGCGCATGCTGTGCGGGCAGAACAATCGCGCGGTCATCCCGGTCTCGCTGCTGCTCGGGTCGGCGCTCATGATCGTTATCGACACGCTCGCGCGTTCCCTGTCGGCTTCGGAGATCCCCATTTCGATCCTGACGGCCATCATCGGTGCGCCCTTCTTTATTGTGCTGCTGCGTCGGACGGGGGGAGCGCGATGATCAGCGTCGAGGACGCGACCTTCACCTATCCGGGTGCCCCTTCCCCGATCCTGACGAACGTGTCCTTCGAGGTGCCTAGGCGTTCGCTCCTGGCGATCCTGGGGCCCAACGGCGCGGGAAAGACGACGCTGCTGCGCACCATGATTGGCCTGCAGAAGTGGGACAGTGGTCGCACGCTCATCGATGGCGTCCCCATTTCGTCGATGTCGACGCGGGCGTTGGGACGCGTCCTGTCCTACGTGCCGCAGGCCCGCAACGCCTCCAACGTGGCGCTCACCGGCCTCGAGATGGTGATGGTTGGGCGCGCCCCCCACATGCGTACCCTCGCCCAGCCGGGCGCACGGGAGGAGCGCATGGCCCACGACGTCCTCGACGAGGTGGGGGCCTCCCACCTGGCTGACATGCCCTGCGCGACCATGTCGGGCGGCCAATTCCAGATGGTCCTCATCGCCCGGGCACTGGTTGCCGACCCGCGCGTCCTCGTGCTCGACGAGCCGGAGACCGGCCTCGACTTCCGTAACCAGCTGATCGTCCTGGGACTCCTCGAGCGCCTCGTGCGGGACCGAGGTCTCGCAGTCATCATGAACACGCACTATCCGGCGCACGCCCTGCGCGTCGCGGATCAGGTCGCGCTTTTCTCCTCCACGCACGAGGCCGTGGTGGGTCCGGCGTCCACCGTCATGAATGCGGACACCCTCGCTCGCGTCTTCGGGGTGGACGTGGCGATAGGGAACGTGCCCTTTGAAGGAGAGGACGTGCAGGCGATCGTCCCGGTTCGCCTGAGCGCAGACAAGTAGCACCGCCACACCGACAATTACTTCATCATGTTTTCGCAGGTCAGACACATTTTGAGTTGAAGTGCGGTACCGTAAGAGTGTGATTCCACACGCTGCGCGGGTGCGTGAGAGACGCCGGGCGCGCGGGCGGGATCGCGTTGGTCTCCGCAGGCGGGACCGGTCGATGCCCCAGCGTTGGGGCGAACACGAAGGAGGACCCATGGTAACCGGGACCATCAAATGGTTCAACGACGCCAAAGGCTTCGGGTTCATTACTCCCGATGACGACTCTGGCGACGTCTTCGTGCACTATTCACACATCGTCGGCCAATCTGGACGCCGAACTCTGGTAGAGGGCGAGAAGGTCGAGTTTGAGGTGATTGAGGGGCCGAAGGGCCTCCAAGCCAAGAATGTGGCACGAGCCGAGTGAGGCTGTGTGCCCGAGTGGATTCCCCACTCGGGCACACGTGCATGAGCGCGCCATTTCTTGGTGCTCTTCGGCGCAGCTTTTCCTCGATATAACCGTCTCTTTCGTGGCGCGCCCGCGCGATCCCTGTGCAGTCCCTTACAAGTGCTTGTGCGGTATAGACCGTGCGGTTATTTGGACCTAGCATTAGTGGTGCACCAACGGGGGCGACCACATGTCGGCCCCGTTTTTTGATGCGCTCGCCCACCCGGGCGAGGCGGGCCTACCGGCCCGCATAACACGCTGGCGTGCGGGGCGCGCTTTGCGCTTCCGCGCGAAAATATTGCGAAGGAGAGCACCATGAACACAATCGTCAAGGCCGAAACCGCTCCCACCATGGCGCAGGCCACCACCTCGGCTTCCGTCCTGATCGCCCTTATCGTCATCCTTGCGGGTCTCGGTATGGCCGCTGCGCTCCATGTTGGCTCCGTCGCGTCGGCGGTTCTCGCGATTGTTGTCGCACTGACCGCCCTGATCCTCTCCCCCGCGATCCTCTCGATCGCCCGTACGCGCGCCTGAGCCGCTTCGGGGCGCGCACTTCGCGTACCCCCTGTTCTTCCAGCGCGACACCGCCTGAGGTGTCGCGCTTTTTCTTTGGCGTAGTAGGGCGCTCCGTGGCGTTGCCGCTGCGGAGCTTTGTACTGCGGGAGGGCCGGTTGTAGGCCAGGATGCATCTCATGCCTGTATTACATTGGATACTTGCTATCCACACAGGGACGGTGCACAATCGGTAATTACTTCCCATAGGTGAAAGGTGCCAACGATGTCCAACCAATACTCTGGCGACCAGAGCGGTCAGCCGGGAAATAATGGCCAGTTTCCGGGACAAATACCCCCTCCTCCCGAGGTGAACCAGTTCTCGGGCCAGACGCCCCCTCCTCCCGGGGTGAATCAGTTTCCGGGCGAAATGCCCCCTCCTCCCGAGGTGAACCAGTTCTCGGGCCAGATGCTCCCGCAGCCCGCCCAGAAGCGCAACAAGCCGATGGCTCTACTCGCCATGATCATTGTCGCCGCCCTGGTCGTCATCGGCGGTGGAGCGTATGCGATCACCCGCGTCCTCTTCCCGTCGGGCGGCTACTCGACCCCCGACGACTTGGCTGCGAGCATCGAAAACGCTTTCGATACCAAGTCACTGGAGTCGCTCGCAAGCGCCCTGCCGCCCTCGGAGCTCGCTGCCGCGACGGCATGGCAGCAGGATTATAAGGCTGACGGTGGTACGGATTGGTCGAAGATGACGAGTCCTGAGGCACTCAAGGAGTACCTAGAAGCGATCGTCATCGCCGAGTCGGACATGAGGTATACGGTCGATGAGAAATCAGATCAGATTGCTCTCATCCGCATCACTCAGTGGACGGGCGACATTGTGATCAGGCAGGAGCTAGCGGATAAACTCCGTTCGCGCTACGCGGAGGCTAAGGGGACGAGTCTGACGCAAGGGGAGAACGATTTCTTCGACGAGTTGAGGGACAAGATCAATTTCAACCCGATCATGCGCTACGGCAACATTTTGGATTCGTTCCCGGACGGTAAGCTGACGCTCGTCGCCGTCAACGAGGGGGGACGGTGGTACCTGTCTCCTTCGATGACGGTGGCTGAGCAGACGTTGGGTAGTGATCGTTCGGTCGTGCCTCACTACGACGCTGACTTCACCGACGTTGAGGGGGCGTCCTCTCCGGAGGAGGCTGTCTCTGGCATGGTGGATGCGCTGCGTGACGGGGCCGGCATGTCCGACAAGGACTTCTATCGTTTCCTGGATCTGCCCGAGCGTCGCATCGCCGCGGTTTATGGAGATACCGGTTCGTCCTCATCCCGTTCGGGTCGGGGCATGGGTACGAACGGGATCGGGGCGAACGTTCAGATCGACTGGGGTCTGAGTTCCACGAAGGTCAACGGCGGTTCGATCGTGAACTTTGGGACGACGTCGATCACGGCGGGCGACTTCTCGGTCTCGTTCAACGATGACACGGTGACGTACTCGTATCCGGACTTTGGCTACGGGTACAGTTCGCGTAGCTCGAGCAGGAGGAGCCAGACCGTGCGTTTTACTGAGGGCCTGGTTAATCCGGAGCGCTTGGGCATTTTCACGGTGAGGGATTCCACTGGGTGGCATGTGTCGACCATCCGCACCTACGGCAACCTGACGTTGTTGGAGGCGACGGATGATGCGGTCAATCAGGCTGTCCGTGGGTTCGGTGGTTTCATGGAGTACGGGGCCGACCTGTCGCAAAGTGAGCTGCGTGATGTCGCCACGTCTAACAAGCCGGTGGGTGCCGTCCTCGTCATCGCGTGGAACTTCATGAAGAACTCCAACTGACGCGCCGCGCACGCCTGTGCACCGGGGGTGGGAATCCGAGAGGGTTCCCACCCCCGTTCATGTTCGAGGCAGGGGATCCTCCCGGCACACCGAAAGGCTCCCGCTCGTAGTTTCCTCGCCGGCAAACCACATCCTGACGGAACATTACTCAATTTTCCATACGGTAATATAGTGTGGAGCAGCAGCATGTCGATGCGCTAGCGCGAAAGATCATCATGGCCTCGAATCAGAACCTCGTTGAAGTATGTCCGGTCACTTCCCAGCCCGAAGGTCCGTCTATCAACGTGCCAAACGGTCCACCTTCCCCCGCGCGATCGTTTTCGTGGACGTTCCCCATCAACGTCGATTCCCTGTCCTCCGCGGACGCACAGTTCGACCCCCTGTTGACAGCACTCGATTCGGCGAGCACGGACACGCGAGAGGCACGGAACCAGATCGACGTCCAGACGGCAGAATTGGTGTTCTACGCCAACGATCACCTCAATAAGACGGAGAAGGTTCTCGACGACCTCCACGACCAGGTGGCGAAACTGCGCCAAGCGCTTCGCAATGCCCACGACGGGATGGCGAGGGTGCGCGATGAGTACGTCGCAATCGCGAAAGATGCCACCACTTTTGGGATGAGCGTCACCACAAGCGGGACCTCGACAACCGTGACACTCAGGGCCAACGCCACCCAGTACAGCATCGATCAGTTTAACGCCCTGCACGATCGAGAGCGATATAACACCAGCTGCTATGACGCGGGGGAATGGGAACTCTCCGATGCCCTCGACGCCATTGACGCCTCCTGGTGGGATGCCACGCTCGGAGGCGTCCTCGACCAGCTCGTCGGCATTGTCGTTCCCCCTCTCGGCGACAGGCACGCGGTCCTGAAGACCATCGAGTGGGGACAGGGCTTGCGCTCGACAGCTGCCGACACGACGAGGGCTGCATTTTTGTTCCGTCATCACGCCAGCTACCGTAAGCCACCGAAATTCAACAGCTTATCGAGGTGGGAGAAGCTCACCGCTCCCGGCGACCTCGCGAATTGGAAGCCGGCGGGGATGCGTCCCGGTGGCGGCGGAGCCCCCAAGCCGCCTGGTGTGCTGCGCAATCTGGAAAAGGGAGGCAAGATCGCCGGCGGCGCAATGGCAGTCCTTGACGGGGCGCTCACCGCCTACGACTCCTACCAGTCCGACTCCTACAACCATCCGGAGATGGGCGAGGGCGAGAAGATCACGCGGGCCGGCGTCAAGGGAGTTACGACAGGTGCGCTCGGGTGGGCCGGGGCCACCTATGGCGCCCAGCTGGGGGCCACGATCGGTGCCTTCGGTGGACCCCTGGGAGTCTTGGCGGGGGGAATCATCGGAGGAGTGGTCGGCGGGATGGCCGGAAGC
>ERZ773057.775-NODE-775-length-13033-cov-5.056788_pt1 | contig 13033 bp, 15 predicted proteins | sample MGYA00580629_ERZ773057 | MGnify/ENA primary metagenome ERZ773057 (study PRJEB29015, sample SAMEA2738143) | human oral metagenome | biome: human oral; feature: human-associated habitat; material: saliva | place: China | collected 2163 ...
TTCAAATATTCCCGAATGGTTGAGGTGACCTGATGGCGCAGTTTGAGGTTATGTGTCATCTTCTCACGCCGCAAGTCTAGGTAGCGGTATTTCTGACGCAGGTCTTCCCCTGTATGAGCATGTTGGTCCAGTTCAAAAGGCAGGGCCTTGCTACTAGCAATGACTTCAATCTTTTCAGCCCTCAGCTCAACCTGACCAGACTTGATGGACTTATTGACAAAGCGCTCTTCCCGCTGAACGACTTGCCCCGTCACTGAAATAACATCCTCTTTGCTAATGTCTTCCAGCTTAGCAAAATCTTCAAGCTCACCGCCAACGAAGACCTGAAGCAAGCCCTCGCGGTCCCGCAATTCAATAAAGGCCAGCTTACCGTGATTGCGGATATTGGCCACCCAGCCAGTTGCGGTCATGGTCTGTCCGACCTGCTCTAAACCATAGTTTCCGATAAAAATTTCTTTCATGTTCTTTCCCTCTCAAATCAATTAGTAGCTCCGCCCTATTGTTCAGGATATTAGCTATATTTCCCCATCGTCTTCACTGGACCTACTGCAAAATAAAAAGCTTCCGTCTCTAAAACAGACGAAAGCCGTGGTACCACTGTTATTCGCCGCCCTAAAAGGCAGCCTCTGAACTCGTAACGTGAGCGACGTTTGTGCTTAATCACACAAAAGATTACGAAACATGTTCTTCGGTTTTTGCTTTCTTGGTGCTGCTCTCAGCTATCAGCACTCTCTGTGCAAGTCAGCAAGCCTACTCTGCTTCTCTTTTACTCTTAAATTGTATCTATTATAGTCGAACCCAGGACATTTTGCAAGTGGTTTAAGGCAAATTTGTGATTTTCCTCTGACAGAGAAGCCACAGCTGGCTCTACCACCTGAATCTGATAACCAAGATTATAGGCATCAATCGCTGTATGCAAGACGCAAATATCCGTCAAGACCCCTGTCAAAATAACTGTATCCACTTTTCTTTCCCGCAGGCGGATATCTAAATCCGTACCGGAAAAGGCAGAATAATGGCGCTTATCCATCCAAAAGACCCGAGAGTCTGCTTGATACTTCTCATAAAAATCAGCCAAAGGACCATAAAGATTGCGACCGCTGGTCCCTTTGATATTGTGAGGTGGAAACAGCTTACTCTCAGGGTGAAAGGAATCATTCTCATCATGGGAATCAATAGCAAAGAAGATATAATCGCCTCTGTCAAAAGCTGCCTCTGTCACTTGAGCAATGGCTTCAGAAATTGCCTGAGCGGGCGCTCCTGCTGTCAACTTGCCCTCATCTGCGACAAAATCAACTGTATAATCAATGGAAATCAGTGCTTTAGCCATTAATAGTCCCTCTTTTTAATTTCATCAAAGACATCCGGAATCAGAACTTTCAAATAAGTTCCTTTCATCCCCAGCGAGCGGCTTTCAATAATCCCTGCACTCTCCAGCTTGCGCAAGGCATTAACAATCACTGAGCGGGTAATCCCAATGCGATCAGCAATGACAGATGCAGTCAGCTGGCCTTCATTGCCATTAAGCTCGCCCAAAATTGCTGAAACAGCTCTCAGTTCTGAGTAAGACAGAGTATTGACTGCCATGGTCACTGCCGTCCGGCGGCGGATATTTTTCTCATCCTCTTCCCTCTGGAAGTTAAGCAGCTGGATACCAACCACTGTGCTGGCAATCTCAACCAAAATCAGATCATCGTCCGCAAATTCCTTGTCATTGCGCCAGATAATCAATGAGCCCAAACGAATCCCTGAAACATGAATGGGAGCAATGGTAGTCAGGCCATCTGGAAAATCATCCTTGGTCTCTACCGGAAAAATCGTCAAATCATGCGTAACCGGTAGATTAGCCTCCGTTTCATAAACCAGATTGGCTTCTTGGACATACTCCTCTGGGAAATTCTTATCTTGGAAAAAAGCTTCCACACGGTCATTATTGGTCTTATAGCGCATGAAATAGCCTAGAAGACGTCCCTTGCTATTGATAATGCAGGCATTGCAGTGGATAATATCAGCCAACTGACGCGTAATAGCATTATAGGGCAAATCTTCCTGCATCTGCTCTTCCGAGCGCTTCAGAATAGACGTAATTTTTCGTGTTTTTTCTAGTAAATCGGCCATATTTTTACCTCATATTTATTAGCTTCATTGTAACATAAAAGCAGTGAAATTTCAATAATTATCTGAAAATTTTTTATTGAAAAACAATTACATACAATTCTATAAAATAAAGAATTTTTCAAGTATATGACTTGATATGTCAAGTTATATTAAACAAAAAACAGTCAAGAATTTGACTGTTTTTGATTGCTTTTGTTCTTTCTAATCAAGAGAACGTTTCTTGTAGAACAATTTCATAGCCATGAGCAGAAGCATTTGGCCTGCTAGAAGAAGCCAAGAAGAGTTTTCTCCTGTCTTAGGCAAGGCATGACCTGAAGCAGCTGTCTGCTTATGATTTCCAGAGCTAGCACTTCCAGCATTTCCAGTAGTTCCAAGAGCTGTATGCTGAGGATCTCCTACTTGTCCAGCAAGCGGAGAGCGAGCGAAACGCTCCTCTGTGTGAGCCAAAACAGATTGGTAATAGCGAATATCTTCTTCCTTATTCTGCTCAGCATAAGTTTGAGCTAGCAAGTCGTATGTCGCCTTAGCTTGTGCTTGAACCGCAGTTAAAACTGCTACTTTTGCTTCTTGATCTGTTTGAGCTGTAAGAGCTGCTTGGTAAGCAGCCTGAGCTGCGGCTAGTTTAGTTTTAGCTTGTTCCAAGTTTTCTTCTGCATTTTCAAGATTTGACAATGACTCTTTAGCCATTTGCAAAGCTGCTTCAGCATCTGTAACAGCTTTTTCAAGAGTAGTCTTTCTTTCTTTTGCTGCATTCAAAGCTGCGTCTAGCTGAGCCAACTTATCTGATTCAGTTTTTAGAGCTTCTTGAGCTGCGGCAACTGTCGCTTGAACAGCAGTCAGAGCTGCTTGGGCCTGAGTTAATTTTTCTGCTTTAGTCTTGTCATCCAAGTTTGAGTTTTGCAGGGCTGCTTGTGCTGCTGCCAAATCCGCTTGATCAGCTGCCAACTTCTCTTGAGCTGCAGCAAGAGCTGCTTGGGCCTGAGCAGTTGCTGACTCACCTGCTTGAGCTTGGGCCTGAGCCAGTTGCTGGTTGGCTTGCTCTAAGGCTGCGGCCTTCCGATTGTAAGTGGTTTGAGCAACTCCCTTAGATGCCAGAGCCAGTTGATTGGCCTTGAAGGCAGCGTCATAGTCAGTTTGAGCCTTAGCTACTTCCTGCGGATCTACTTTTGCTGTTGCAGCTTTGCCTGTAATCGGGCTGGCATTGAAGTTCTTTTTGCTAGCATATTTGACCTGGTCTTCTGACACCATAGTGAAATGAGCCATAGTGATGTCGCTTTCCATTGAGAAATCAACACCCAGATAGTTTTTCTGGCGACCAGTATTGAGACCAGAGATTGATGTAGCATGCAGCCATTCATAGCCATTAAACATGAATTCAACAACGGAATCATAGATTCGTCTCTTCATTTCAGCCACACTCATTTGGCCAGCTTTTTCTCTCCAAATATAAGCGTTTTCATAGTACTGGAGACCTTTGCTCTCTTGCTCAGCACTTGTGGTCATTAAACCATATTCACGCGCTACACGGTTAATTGCTTTAGCATCGTGATGGTATTTCTCCATCAAATCCCAGTTCCAGTTGTCTTTGCGGTATTCTGTTGCCACCTTATCAGCGAAATCAATTGATGACGGTGTCACAGCCACTTCACCAGTTCCCATCTGAGCACGCAGCTGGTTGATGAGTTCTGAAGCAAACTGTGAAAGTTCCTGACGAACATTCTGTGGAATATTGTTGGTATCAATCAAAGCTTTGCTATCTGTAGGATCTGCTACATAACGATTGAGAGCCTTAGCACTGGCATTAAGTGCAGCCAGTCTATTTTGAATCTCATTAGTTTTTTGCTCTGATAAATTCGGTGCGATTAGCTCTCTCAAGGCTGCAATGTATTCCGGAGTCATTGACACACGGTTTTTATTGCTAGAAGCTTCAGCAGTAATTTTTCCAGCTTGAGCCTTTTGCAAAGCCTGTTGAGCTTGGTTCAGATCTGACTGAGTCTTCTCAGCCGCAGCAGTTTTTTCCTGCAAGTTCTTTTGAGAAGCATCACGAGCCGTCTTAGCTTGAGTCTGGTTGGTCTGAGCTTTTGCAACCTCAGCCTGCTTCTGACTGTCAGTCTGACGAGCTGTAGCTACTTTTGCTTGAGCTGTTTCAACAGCAGACTGGTCAGCTGCCACCTTGTCTTGGGCTGCTTTCACATTTTTTTCTGCTTGAGCTGTAGCTTCACCGCTTAGGTTGGCCTGAGCTTCCTTCACGTCATTTTGAGCTTTAGCAAGGCGTCCTTCTTGAGTTTTCGCTTGCTCTTGAGCTTCTTTAGTTTTGGCTGCCTGGGCATCGCGCTCAGCTTCAGCCGTCTTGGTTGCTTGGTCAGCTTTAGCCAGTTCTGACTTGTTGCTGTCCACTTGAGCTTTTTGATTGCTCTCTTCTTGCTTAGCTGTTTCAATAGCTTCCGGACCAGCTTTATCAGCTGCCTCCTGTGCCCGGTTAGCTTCAGCTTGTGCTTGCTCGACCTGACTCTGAGCTGCAGCAGTATTTGCTTGAGCTTGAGCCAAATCAGCTTTCCCTTGTGCAACATTGCTGTCGGCTTCTTGTACAAGAGCCTGAGCAGCGTCTACCTGTTCTTTCGAAACAGATTCATCCTTCTGTGTGTTTTCTGCCTGTGGTTGGCTTTGACTAACGGGCGCATCAGAATAAGACTGATTATCAACTAATTGATCAGCCTGAACTCCTTCTGCGAGCACCAAAGACAATGCCGCTGCACTGACAGAAAAAGCACTAAGTGTCTTTTTCATTGTCAATATAATCTCCTCCACTTTTTCATCATTGTTAAAAACATTGACAAACACATTCTATCATGTTTGTCTTCTGGAAGGAAGACGCTAACACATTTTTTTAAGCATTTTTGGACAGATACATAAAAAATGTTGGACAAATTCCTAAAAAATGTCGGTAAAGCCGCCTATAATTTTTACTAATCGACCTCAAATTCGTTTTCCAGAGCATCTTGATTTTTTTATTTTTGCAATTGAAAGACAGCCATTAAACTAAAAAATATGTAAAATAGATAAGAAAAAGGCCGGAATATTTTCCAGCCTTTTTGTAACATCCGCTTATTAACGGCGATATTGGCGCAAGAAGCGCGTCATTTTCTCTTGGATTTGAGCTAGCTCATCTACTCGAGGCAGATAAACGATTCGGAAATGATCTGGGTCCTTCCAGTTAAAGCCTCGTCCATGGACGAGAAGGACTTTTTCCTGCTTGAGGAAATTGAGCACAAACTGCTCATCATCGTCGATATGATACATGTTCCGGTCAATTTTCGGGAAAATATAGAGACCAGCTTTAGGTTTTACAGCTGACAGCCCCGGGATATCCTGAATAGCCTGATAGATGAAATTACGCTGTTCATAGATACGACCACCTGGCAAAAGCAGTTCATCCACAGATTGATGACCGCCAAGTGAGGTTTGGACGACTTGCTGAGCCAAGACATTGGAGCACAGGCGCATGTTGGAGAGCATGTTTAACCCTTCGATATACCCCTTAACATGGTGCTTAGGTCCAGATAATACCATCCAGCCAACACGGAAGCCTGCGATTCGGTGCGACTTAGAAAGACCATTCATGCTGACACAGAAGATATCAGGAGCCAGACTAGCCACAGATGTATGGACATTGCCATCCATCACCATGCGGTCGTAGATTTCATCCGCAAAGATAATGAGATTGTTCTGGCGAGCAATTTCCACAATTTCCAGCAGAAGTTCCTTAGGATAAAGCGCTCCTGTTGGATTGTTAGGGTTGATGATAATGATAGCCTTGGTATTAGATGTGATTTTTGACTTGATATCGTCAATATCTGGATACCATTCTGCCTGCTCATCACAAACATAGTGAACAGCATTCCCACCAGCCAGACTGACTGCAGCCGTCCAGAGTGGGTAGTCTGGCATTGGTACCAGCACCTCATCTCCGTCATCCAGCAATCCCTGCATGGACATGACAATCAGCTCGCTGACACCATTTCCCAGATAAATATCATCAATATCTACATTAGGAAAATTCTTAAGCTGGCAGTACTGCATGATAGCCTTACGGGCTGAAAAAATCCCCTTGGAGTCAGAGTAACCCTCACTGTCACGCGCATTCATAATCAAATCATGAATGACCTCATCCGGAGCAGTAAAACCAAATTCAGCCGGATTCCCTGTATTGAGGCGGAGAATCTTTTCACCATTGGCCCGCATGCGCATAGCTTCATCCAAAACCGGACCGCGAATATCATAGGCAACATGTTCCAGCTTGCTGGACTTGTCAAATTCTTTCATTCTTATTTTTCCTCTATTCATCAGAATGTTATCATTATACCACCAGAAAAAGCGATTGACAACAAAAAAATAAGCTCACTTTTCACGCGATTATGAAGCGATTTATAAGATAAAGAGCACTATTCCTTTTCTAACCCCTCAAAGTAAAGGAATCTTTTTCTGCTTGCAATTTTCTGACAGCATTTCCATTTTATCTTTACTTTTTTTCTGAAAAGGATTACAATAGAAACAAGAAAATAGTTGCAAATCACTCGGACGTTATGGACTGATTGATTTTTGGTCAGCCCAATCATTCTGAGAATGATGCGACGTCCTTTGCCGACCATTTTAGAGGAGGTAGCTCTATGACTCAGAAATATGAAAACATTATGGTTGCTGTGGATGGTTCTCACGAATCCGAACTAGCTTTTGAAAAAGGTGTTAACGTGGCTCTCCGAAACGGCTCTCGTCTCACTATCGCACACGTCATTGACACCCGGGCTTTGCAAAGTGTCTCAACGTTTGATGCAGATGTCTACGAGGACTTACAAGAAGATGCCAAAAAGCTGACAGCTGAGTTGAAAGAAAAAGCTCAAAAATCCGGTGTCAAGCATGTTGACATTGTCATTGAGATGGGCAACCCCAAGACTCTCTTGGCTACAGATATCCCAGAAGAGCACAAGGTAGATCTAATCATGGTCGGTGCTACCGGTCTCAATGCCTTTGAACGGCTGCTAGTCGGCTCTTCCTCCGAATATATCCTGCGCCACGCCAAGGTTGACTTGCTAGTGGTCAGAGACTCTGAAAAAACTTTATAAAAACTAGAGCAGATGTGCACTACACATCTGCTCTAGTTTTTTTTGTTTATGCGAGATATTTTTATAGGTTTTAGTTTTAATTTTTTAAGAATATTCACCATTAAATTTTTTTGTCACCGTTACAGTAAATTCTGCGTTTCTTGGTAGTCTTCAAAAATCTCTTCCAATAGAGTTTTGTATAGCTTTCACTGAGCATTAGTAAATATCAATCCGTCTAGCACGAAATTCAACAAATTCACCATTCTCAAGATCATTTGGAATTCCTCCACCTATATTAATCAAAAATTCTCCTACCTGAGCGATATTTCTTGTTTTATCAAATATTTTGGCAATTATAAAATATTCAAAATTATTCAGATGCTTTACTAGAAATAGATTATCTTCACTTTTATATACGTCTCCATCAACAATAGCATACAGCATGTCATCAAACTTTCCGCCAATCTTTCCAAAAAATTCATCTGAAAAGCAAACTAATTCATATTGATTATCCGATAAAGTGACATCCGCTTCTTTGGTATCAATATCTATCCATTCTATTTTTTTTACAAAAATCATTAAATTTCTCCTTAACGTTCAAATCCTAGACTAGATGGCTTAGCGTAATCGGATTGATACTTTCTTCAAGAATGTAATGATTGAACTTCGCCGTATAATTAGTTTCACACTAGCTAAGTAATTCTGACTGTCTATCAGGAAGTAACGGTCAATTGCATAGCCGTGATTAGCCCTCTCGGTCTCTGACATGAATAGAGCGCTATATAGATCATCAAATTTGTTACCTTAAGGCAACTCCATAAAAATTTTTTCCATTTTTTTAATTTTACACTATGTAAACTTGAAAACTCTTGACCTTACCGCCAACAACATGTTTTTCAACATCACTTTCCCACCAAGGAAGAACATCTTCTTCCAAAATTTCTAAAAATAAGTCTTTAGAAGATAAATCATCTTTTAAGAAACCATCATAATTTTCAAAAATAAAAGTGTATTCTTCAGCTTTTAACCATGATAAGTCTGTCAGCCAATCCGTAATAGATGACCAATTATTCGCATCAGGAAGGCCGACAGTTTTTTCAAGAAAACGGAATAGCTCTTCTTTGTTTTGGATCTGATTCCCATCAAAAATTGCTACAAAGCCGCTGAAAGGCAATAAGTCTTGCAATTCAAGCTTTGTAATGTAATGAATTTTGTTTTTCACGATTTCAAACCTCTATTCTTTTTTTTAATGTCTTATCTTTTTTTTAATGTCTTATAATGGTCTATTCTTTTCTAGAAAGCAGGATTAACCTTAGCTAGTTTTTGAGGTAGAGGTCTATTTTGAAGGATTACACGACCTGAGTAATCCCAAGCCGTGTAATAGTTTTATGAATCAATATTGGATTCTTCATAAACTCTTTATTTCAAGTTTAACTTGTTCATCTATAGCATCCAACAAAGCTCTTTTTATCACAGAAATTAGATTCTTTCCACTGCTTGTCACAAAATAATCTGATAGCGCTTTGATATCTGGACTGATATTGTCACCCCAAGGAGACATTTTACTTCTATCTTCATTATCCCAAACAACTTGATTAGGATTAATTCTTTCTAATTCCTTTTGGATGGTCTCCAATTCACGCAAAGCCTCCTCCAACTGGTGTGGCTCTAACTTTCCACTATATAACTCATTCATCAAAATAGGGAATCTGCTCCCCCAAACATTATTTTCTAAACGAACACAAATCGTTGAAAAAAACGAGTGGAGAAAATCTCCTGTTCCAATAGAATACCAATATAAATCTACTTTTAAACCAACCGTCATAAGTTCCTCACGCTCTCTTGAATAGAATTTCAGATTTCTGGAGTATTTATCTTGAAATTTTTGTAAACAAGCTCTGAGGCTCTTCTCTTGAATCATATTTCAATCTATATACTTGCGAGAAATAATTTTTCCAACTACATGGTCAGAGAAATACAGTGCCATAGATAGCATCGCTTCAAATTTTCGATTACCAATTTGAATAATAATATTATCTGTTTCATCAAGTGAAATTATTTTCATTTTAGTCATCTATTGTTTTCCCCACATCACTGGATTAATATTTTTGATAAATTCACCATTATTCACCTTTTCCCAAAAATCTTTCCCAGATTTTGTATGATATGTTGCAATATTCCCTTCAGAACTTATCCCAACAAATTCAAACTTCGCATTTCCTCTTGAATCATTTCCCATAAACCTGACAAAAGCTCTAGTCGATTCCCCTCTATACTGAATCTGAATCTCAATCTCTATTCCATTCTAATGACTTCGTTTACATTTTTCAAATATTTTTTAGAATAAGACTGTAAATTATTAAATTGATCCCCATGTTTGAAAAATTAATTTATATATTCACCACCCATTTTCGTTATAAAATTTATCAACTAATCCCCAGTCATAATCAGAAATAGCTGAACCAGTTTCTGTTTCCCTTAAGTCAATCCCTAATTTTCTTAATGTGGCTAAGGACATGTGCCCCAAACAAATTGGGCCTAAAACTGAATCTTCCATCGAAAGTCTGACTGGAATTTCTTTTAATTTATTTATAACATCAACATCATAGATATCACTATTAACAATTTCTTTTATTATGGGATAAGACACAATTGGATTTAAATCTATATTACTTATTAAATCTTTATTATTATAAGTTTTGGTTTTAATTTTTTTAAGAATATTCACCATTAAATTATTTTGTTACCGTTCCAGCAAATAATCAGCAATTGTTTTCGTTGAATCTGATATGACTTCATTAACTGTTTTTCTTGTTCCAAAGTCGTTATGCCAATAATGAATATCTGATAAACCACCGCGTGGTGGAAAAAGTTCTTGATAAAGAGTAAATTTTTCCCTTGTACTTAGCTCATCATTGGTATTCAAAGATTTTTTTAAATATTTTAAATCCTCTACTTGCGGATGAACGTTTTTAATCTTATATCTGTCAATTATTGATAACAAATCATCAATTGCTTTTAAAACTGTTTCTAACATACTATCTTCCTCCTCAATGAATTATTGGCCATGAATCTATGACCTCCACACCATCTAAATTCCATGGTGAATCAATGAAAATTTGTTCTTTATTGAGCCCACCTTGATAAATTCCTCCCTGACTCCCTACAGGACCGTCATAGATAGTAGTTCCTTTAGGAATCTTTATTTTATAGACTTTATCAATTGCAGACTGACCACTATACGAACCATCAGGGTTTGTCCAGATATCTTTCACTGCTGTATCAATCCTCACCTGTGCTCTGGACTGAGGTGCTTCTCTAGTAAACCATTGTCCTAAAGGATTATCAGCATTACCCGCTCTATAAAATATTGTATCTTCTGAAAGTACGGTTTTATTATATCGACCTCCATAGAAATTTCGATTTGGCGTTGTAGAAAATTCAGATAATGGACCGGGATTGGTATATGAATTATATTCATACGAATACAAATCCACATATTTAGATTGAATATTGTTCATCGACGGCAATTCTGGAGCCCAATTCTTTGATGGAAGTTGAGGACCAAAAACTGTCTGACTACTTACGATTGGATTCCTTAACTCACCTGCAAAATTTGTATCAATTCCATAAACAGGCTTCCCATTGTAGACTTGATGCCCCACATAAGATCCAACCATCATATCTGTCCAAGCAACCGTATCTGGAATAGCTTTGACCCATCCATAGTTTTTTGCTGTGATGATTTCAGCTTCTGTAGCCGGTTCATTAGTACTTGGATTTTTTCCTGTTTCAAGAATATATTTATTCCGCTTTGTAGCGTAATCTGGATCACGCCAATCAATCGGTTCAGCGTTCATTAATTGGTTGAAGCGAACATAACTATAATCTTTCTTTGCTTTTTCCTCATCTGACATGAAGATATAGTCAAATTCGATACTTATTCTTCCACGTAAAAATTCTGGATACTTATCCGCTAGCTCAACTAACGACATATCATCTACTTCTTCTTTATCAGATGCTAGAAGATTTGCCTTCATTTTTTTTGAACTTTCACTTTCAATATATATCGCACCTCCCCCTTCTCTCAAATACTGATATCGAGAATAAATATAATTAATTTGTTCTGCAGTCAAATCGGCTCTTTGAGGAAAGTTATAACCAGTATTGAGATAGCTTTCGTACTCACTGATAAGTTTACCATATCGCTCTTCCATCTTGGAAAATGACAATTCGTCAATATATTTCACGAAAGACTGTTGACTCTTCGTCTCCTCTATTCTCTCCTGCCGCTTAGTCCATCCAGTATTGATGGTACCTTTCCAGCTGAGATCAGCATCTCGGCGAGGAGGAAGATAAGTCTGAGTAGATGCATCCCAGCTCTGTGCTGCCTGAGACAGGCCAGTAGATGCGGCTACTAAATAAGTCTCTGCTTCCGCGAAAATAGTTGGCGAACTCTCATTAAAAGCAAGCAAATTATCCAAAATTTCTTGAAAGACTTGCCTAGCACTTTCTGCAACAGCGATGGAAGCACTGAAATCCACAATAGACATACCTTTATTATTTGCATAGAGTTGCGATTTGCGTTCCAACTCTGCCAGTTGCTGTTCTGCAAAACGAATTTTCTCTTCCAGTTCTGATTGGCGCCAGCTCTTACCGTCTACTTCCGCCGTGTAGTTACTAACAAAATTTTGACAAGCTACGGCTATCGCTTCCTGATAGAGAATGACTCCCTGAACAATCGGGATGACCGTTCCGACAACATGATTTTTGGCAGAATCATACGCTTTACCTTTTAGTTCATCCTCATTATGAAAAGCTGATAAAACGCTTATTAATTTAAGATTCTGCCCCAAACATTGTTCAACCGCTCTTCCAAGGCTTTCTGCCTGCGTTCGAGCAGCTTCTAAATACATATCAATACTCATCCTTACTCCTCGCCAGCTAAGGCACGCTTCTCTTGGTAGACTTCTTCTAGTTGATTTTCTGCGTTTTGATGATCTTTCCGCAATTTTTGTATCTGATCCTCTATATCTAGTTTTAGCTGTCTGCTTCGATGAGAAAAATCTAGCTGATAATCTACTATCTTATTGTAATATCGACTTCCTTCGAAATCATAAGACAAATCATGAAACCATGTCCCCATAGAATCCAACTGACATAATACGTCTTCTTCTTGAGTTTTTGCCTGTCCCAACTTTTTATAGAGTTCCCATTCATGATCAGCAAGCCTCCGCTCCTTGACCAACAAGGCAGTCCACCGCTTATCTTCCTGCATTGATTATTCCTCCAAAGCAGTCAAGGTATTCAGACCTAAATCTTTTTTAGTGACTGTTGGTTCCTTTTTAGGCGGTAAATAGTTAGTAGTCAGACTTTGGCGAATCATAGCATCCTTATCCTCAAACTCTGCTGCTACACTATGAACATTCTGAATAATACTTGTAATGTGTGCCCCGAGCTGCCCTTGTAGGTTCTCAACATTTGAAATCCCTGCATTTGCATTAGAATTTCCAGCAACGGTTGTCTGCGAATCTCGAGTAATAGCCATCATCTGCAGGAAATTTGCATCTCCGATTGCTGTTGCATGACGGGCTGCTGTTGATAGGTCGCTCTTAACTTGGTATTGATCCATCCGTCCTCTCCTCTACATTTTTTTCTTATTGTACCATAAAATAAAAAAAGAGCAAAAAATTTCCAAGAAATAATCTGCTCTTAAAGTATTTATTCTTTGTTTTCTTCTTTCTGCTCTAAGGTACGCTGATAGGCCTGAATCTGTCGTTCCAGTTCTTCTTTGATAGCTCCTTCGGGAGCGTATT
>ERZ773057.778-NODE-778-length-13004-cov-3.883698_pt1 | contig 13004 bp, 11 predicted proteins | sample MGYA00580629_ERZ773057 | MGnify/ENA primary metagenome ERZ773057 (study PRJEB29015, sample SAMEA2738143) | human oral metagenome | biome: human oral; feature: human-associated habitat; material: saliva | place: China | collected 2163 ...
TGCCGACCAAAGAAACAAAACAAAGGACAGATATTGCGACCATATAAGTAAAGACTTTCGAGGACTTGAGGTCAAAACTGTGCCTGTGAATATGTTCCTGCGGTTGTGGCTGTTCTTTCCGTTTTTTCCACTCATGTAACATAGTCAATACGCTTGCGACTAACTTAACGTGAGTTCGACGAATTCAAAATAAAGTAATTTGTGTGTCAATGGCTCTTTGTACATTGATACACGGCTTCTTTAGAAACAGGCAATAGGCAGCAATTACCCCTAATGACTTGACTATGAAATTGCCAACAGAATATTATTTGTTAGCGTACAGAACGAAGCAGTCTGTATGCACTTAAGGATGCCTTAAATAATAAACAAAAAATGATAACATTATAATTTCCATTATGCCTATACAAGACATAATAACTTGCAGGGAAGGTCGAATATTTGTCCTGTTTAGCATCTCTTGTGTTAATACGATTTCAAAGTTGCTGTCACTGCTGTCACGCTCTTATCACCTATAACTCCTTTATTATAAACACTTTGTGAATTATGTTAAAAGTGACAGCAACTACAATCGAAACTATAATAGGGGAATTTGATAGGGTGTACAATCAAGAATCTACGGAAATATTACCTAAAAGTTCCGTTAATGTTCCTACGAAAAGAAAGGAAGTAACTATATCAAAATGATAATCAGTTACTTCCTTTTCTTCTGTTGTACCCAGACCCGGGCTCGAACCGGGATGGGTTGCCCCACTGGTGTTTGAGACCAGCGCGTCTACCTATTCCGCCATCTGGGCTTGGCTGTTGTTTTGAACAACGTGTGCAAAGGTATGGAGAAAATCTGAATATGGCAAATTTTTGGCTTACAAAATGTTTGTGTACCAATCAGATCTTACCTTTTTTAGTATTTTGACTTTAAATATTTGCAGGGATGCAATATAAAGGTTATCTTTGGGAAAAAGAAAAAACTGGTTAGCTTAAAGAGAATAATGACTAATACAAGAAATAACTATTGTGTAATTCTTGCTGGAGGTAAGGGTAGAAGGCTCTGGCCAAGTAGCAGAGACAGATTCCCAAAGCAGTTTATTGATTTCTTTGGAGTGGGACGTACACAACTTCAACAGACATTCGATCGTTTCGCAAAGTTCATAGATAAGGAGAATATTTATGTGAATACGAGTTGTGAATATCTTGAATATGTCCGTGAACAGTTACCTGAGGTGGCTCCTGACCATATCATGGCAGAGCCTATCCATCGTAATACGGCACCGAGTGTAGCCTGGGCTGTGCATCGGATTATGATGACTAATCCTAATGCTAACCTTATTATCACCCCTTCTGATCAAAACATCTTTAATGATACTGCATTCCAAAGTAACGTATTAGAGGGACTGCAGTTTGTTGAACAGCATGATGCTCTGCTCACAATGGGTATCAGTCCTACTCGTCCTGAGCCTGGATATGGTTATATTCAGAAAGGAGAACGTTCTGAACAGGGCGATATATATAAGGTGAAAGCATTCACAGAGAAGCCTGACAGAGAGTTTGCTCAGATGTTTATGGAGAGTAAGGAGTGGTATTGGAATACGGGACTTTTCCTTGCTAATGCCCGTTATTTGCGTCAATGCCTTTATAGTTTCCTTCCTTATGTACTACGAAGTATAGAGTCAACCAAAGTCATTACAACGATAGAAGAGGAGGATGCATTCATGAAAGAGAACTTCCCACGTTATCCTAACATCTCTTTAGATTACGGTGTGTTGGAGAAATCTGATAATGTTTATGTGATGAAATGCAACTTTGGTTGGGCAGATTTTGGTACTTGGCATGGTATCTACGAAGCGACGAGTAGGGGTGAAGGAGACAATGTGGTGATTGATTCTGATGTGATTTTGGAGGATTGCTCCAATAATATCATAAAACTTCCGAAGGACAGATTGGCTGTTATAAATGGATTGGATGGTTATATCGTAGCTGAAGAGGATAATGTGCTGTTCATTTGTAAGAAAGAAGACTCCTCGGCATTGGTTAGAAGATATGTCAATGAGGTACAAATGAAGAAAGGTGATGTGTATGTATAACTCTTTTTTGTACCTAAAAACATACTTATCTGATAATGTTAAAGGTACATTTGGATCCTTACATGTGTAATGAAATAGTCCTTTTCTATACTTCTTATTGCTCAAGTAATCGGTCTAATAGCTGCCTTTCTCTTTTATTTCGGTACTTTTTTAAAAAGAACGAGGGTATATACATTGCGGTATATACCCTCGTTTGATATTATTCTGGTTTATGTGAACCCTGTTTCGATAAGATAACTAAGGCTTAATCTAACTTTTGAAAAGCCTTAAATATCTTTGCTGCAATCTCTTTCTGCTCCTCAGGGCTAACCTGAACATGGTGTTTGAAGTCAACATCTGCCTCGCTATTCATTGGAAGAAGATGTATGTGTGCGTGATTAACCTCTAAACCCAGCACAACCTGAGCTACCTTTCGGCATGGGAAAACTGCTTTAATAGCCCGTGCTACCTTCTTAGCAAAAAGCTCAAAGGCTGCAAGTTCTTTGTCATCCATGTCAAAAATGTAATCCACTTCCTTGCGGGGAATGACAAGAGTATGGCCCTTTGTTACAGGGTCAATATCAAGAAATGCGTAAAAATGTTCGTCTTCCGCACACTTATAGCTGGGGATTTCACCAGCAGCAATCTTACTGAATATAGTCATATTAACCTCCTCTTTTTATAAGATTAAGCTTCAATAGAGATCTTATCAATACGCAGTTTAATGGTACCACGTGGTATTGTTATCTCAACTTCATCACCAACTTTCTTGTTTAACAAGCCTTGTGCGATAGGAGTCTTGATAGAAATCTTGTTCTGTTTGAGGTTTGCTTCTGTTTCACTGACGATGGTATACTTCATTTTTGCCTTTGTTTTAACGTTTGTCATCTCAACAGTAGACATTATCTGTACTGCATCTGCGCTCAATCTTGACATGTCAACGATCTTAGCTTGTGCTACAGTCATCTTCATTTCGGCGATACGAGCCTCAAGATGACGCTGTGCTTCTTTGGCTGCATCGTATTCTGAGTTTTCACTTAGGTCACCTTTATCAGCTGCTTCGGCAATGGCTGCAGAAGCTTTTGGGCGTTCAACAGACTCTAAATACTGTAAATCAGCTACGAGCTTATCGTAACCTTCCTGTGACATATATGCCATAATGATTTTGTCCTTTTATTAATTAATACGTTTTTCAATAGACAAAAACGACAGAATTCCAACATCTTCTCTATAATGTCGGAATCCTTATCCTTAATGTCCAAATCTCTTTATTCGGTGCAAAGGTAGCCCTAAAAAATGAAATGGCAAAGTTTTAGGGGTTAAAATTCCTTTTGTTCTAAATTCGATAGATGATGAGTAGCTGTCTTAACCGGCTACTTTTACTAAATAGGTTTCAATCTGTTATTTTATAAGAAATAAGTCTTGATATATATCAAGAAACGCATTTTATCTATAAAAACAACTTGAAATGTTTGCAAGTATGAAGTATTTACTCTATCTTTGCATCGTGTTTTTCATAGTATTAGATTTAAGGTTAACAAAGGTTGGACTACAGCGGTAGTCCTTTTTTTGTGTCTTTACGTTTATAAACAGTGCAGACCATCATAATTGCTTATTGCATTTTATGATGGTCTGCATTTGTTTTTATCAGAGTTTATCTTGCTTTTACGATCTTCAGAAAGTATTCATGTACTCTTGTGTCCATGTCTAATTCTGGGTGGAAGGAGGTAACAAGCTGGTTATTCTGCCTTGCTGCAACACTCCTACCATCTACGGTTGCAAGTATTTCTACATCCTCAGAGGCATGAGCAATATATGGTGCACGAATGAAAGTCATAGGAATATTGCCTTCAATACCTTTGAAAGATGCTTCTGTATGGAAGCTTCCCAACTGTCTTCCGTAGGCATTTCGTGCTGCAGTCATGCTCATTGTGCCAATCCTTGGTGGTTCTGGTGCTGCAGGACTGTTACCTTCTACCTTTTGAGATAGAAGGATTAGCCCTGCACAAGTACCAAAGACAGGTAGTCCACCTTCAATTGCTTCACGAATAGGGTCCAACAATCCAAGTTCTCGGAGGAGCTTTCCCTGAGTCGTACTTTCGCCACCAGGGATAATTAATCCATCCTTTTCCTGTTGCCAGTCCTTTAGTTGTCGCACTTCAAAGTAGTCAACTCCCAGCTTGTTGAGCAACATTTCATGTTCGAGGAAAGCCCCTTGAAGGGCGAGCACGGCAATTCTCATTGTCCGCGCTCAGCCATGAGCAGCTGTATCTCCTGCTCGTTGATACCTACCATAGCCTCACCTAAGTCTTCTGATAGTTTAGCCAATTCCTTAGGATCATTGTAGTTTGTTACGGCTTTTACGATGGCTGCTGCTCGTTTCTCCGGATCACCACTCTTGAATATGCCAGAGCCTACGAAGACTCCTTCGGCACCTAACTGCATCATCAACGCAGCATCAGCTGGTGTAGCGACACCTCCTGCAGCGAAATTCACTACTGGTAACTTTCCATTGTCATGTACATACTTCACCAAATCATATGGAGCTTGCAGCTGTTTGGCTGCTTCAAAGAGTTCATCTTCGCGCTTTCCAACCAATTCACGTATCTGAGCCTGCATCAAACGCATATGGCTGACAGCCTGAACAACGTCTCCTGTTCCTGGTTCTCCCTTTGTACGGATCATTGTTGCACCTTCAGCGATACGGCGTAAAGCCTCATTCAGGTTGCGAGCACCACATACGAAAGGAACATCAAACTGTGTCTTGTCAATGTGATAGATGTTATCAGCTGGTGACAGTACTTCACTTTCGTCAATATAATCAATCTCAATTGCTTGCAGAATCTGTGCTTCTGCAATGTGACCGATACGGCATTTTGCCATTACAGGTATAGTAACAGCCTCTTGGATGCCCTTGATCATCTTTGGGTCACTCATTCTTGACACGCCACCTGCTGCACGAATGTCAGCTGGGATACGCTCTAAAGCCATTACAGCACATGCACCTGCAGCCTCAGCAATGCGAGCCTGCTCTGGTGTTGTTACGTCCATGATCACACCGCCCTTCAACATCTGGGCAAGATTCCGGTTTAATTCTTGTCGGTTTGTCATATCTTTAATTATTTAATAAGGTATCTTTATTGATTTAATAATATCTCTTTTTTTATTTAATTTGTTTTCTCCATTCACTTGGTGTCTGCCCTGTTTGTTTCCTAAAGAACTTTGCAAACTGTGCCTGAGACGTAAAACCATGCTCATAGGCAATCTCTTGAATGGGGTGTTGGGTTGTCCGAAGCTGACAGGCAAGTGCTTCTGTGAGCGTATGGTCTATGATGTTTTTAGGTGACTTTCCTGATATTCGGTGCGCTACCTGGGACAGATAACGGGCTGAAACGTTCAGACAGTCAGCATAAAAAGCCACGTCACGATTCGTACGATAGTGTTGTTGCACTGCCTCAAGGAACTCATTATACAGCTGACTACTACGTCCATTGAGGTCACTCTTGCGTGCTACGAGTGTGCGAATATACTCTTTTGCATGCTGAATGGCTTGTTCCATTGGTTCATCCTTGCTCAAATAGACTGCAAGGGCAGAAGAGAAACTGTTTGATAAGCCATGTTGTACGAGGTCATCGAGAACAAGTGAACGTGTTTTCTGCCTTTCCCAGTTGATAGAAGGGTGAGTAAAGATGCGTTCAGCATCTCCTTCTCTTAAGATAACAATGTCACATAACGGTAACAATTTACTGCGTATCTGCATGATGACATCATCTGTCAGCAGTCGGTCACCGTTACTTGTTGTTACGATAGGGTCATAGATGACATGGTGGGGATGGTATTTCAGCAAGGCGTCAACCACCACAGAGAGTGTCTCTATGGTCCGAATCATTCCCACTTTCACTGTGTCGGGCTGCACGTCATTGATGATTGCTTCTATCTGTCCTTTCACAATGTCAGCCGGAAGGTCATGGAAAGCCTGAATACCCAGAGTGTTCTGCACTGTAATAGAGGTAACAGCCGATACGGCATAGCCACCTAAAGCAGCTATCGTCCTGATGTCTGCTTGTACACCAGAGCCTCCTGTACTGTCTGAACCTGTAATAGTGAGAATCGTCTTCATCAGCTTTCGATTATATTTTACGGTCTACAAAGTAAAGAGAAAATATTGAAACCGGCAAGAAAAGTTCCTAAATTGACAAGAAAAACGAAAGTTCTGACAGTTCACTATGTATAAAAAAGGCTTGTCCTCTACGTTTATTATCGGGTTCGGAGCAGGACATAGGAGGGATAAAGTGGCAAAGAGTATGTTTCCTTTTGTACTGTTATAGGAGAATATGGGCATATAAACTCTTTGCTCAAATCGGTTGATGAGTGTATTAGAAACATTAAACTTATGGTGAGAACCTATATATAATTAAGGTGTAAAAGGGCAGAGAAGAGTCTGAAAAGGTTGCTGTTATGAGTAGTAAAATAAGCTTACAGTGTTGAGGCTGTGGTGATGAGCAGGATGATGCGATATGTCTTTTCTCCGACTTTGTAACCTTCATAAAATCAGATGGTTACAAAGAGGCTTGTAAAAGAGCATCTTTTGCACTTCAAAAGGGCGTCTTTTACAACGCAAAAGGGCACCTTTTACAATGCAAAAGACGCCCTTTTAGAAGGTGAAAGATGGTCTTTTAAAAACCAAAGAGGAGTTTATTTTACAAAATAGGTCGTTCCTTATCCTCCAATCACATGTTTATTGCGTTTGATAACCACCCTTTTCCTTTATGTAATCAATAAGTTCTGCAAAGAGTTTGTTCTGTCTTAACGTTGCTTCATTGCCTGTAAGTATCAGTTGCTTGCGGGCTCTTGTGATGGCAACATTCAGCTTTCTGTCAATGGGCTGACCGTCTTCATAGAAGGTATTAGCAGTGAGGAAGTCAAGCTGATACCTACTTTGAACTGTGAATGAGTAAAGGATGACGTCACGTTGACTACCCTGATAACGTTCAACGGTATCTATACTGATGTCTTCTAAGGCTGGGATTCCGAGTTTTTCTATCTCCTTTCGGATCATAGCAATCTGATTGCGATAGGGTACAATGATGCCAACAGACTTCTGTGCGTTGAAGGTTTCACTTAATTGTCGGTACAGACGGCGAAGCATATCAGCAATAATCTTTGCCTCTTCAGTGTTTACTTTCTCCGAAATATTTAGTTTTCTACATGGTTTTGACGGGATGAATAGCATGCGATGAGCCTTCAATAACTCGTCAGTTGCATCTTCACTGGTTTTTTTATAAGGCAGATTCTCCTCTACTTGATGCGCCAATGGCACACATTCTAACTGTTCCTGCGCATAAAACTTACGGTTGGCAAAGTCGGCAATGTCGGGGTGCATGCGCCCTTGTTTGTGTAATGTACCAATGAAATCAGTCCTTTCTGCAGCCCGTTCAGTAAGGATGAGCCGTTCGAAGAGGGAATTGGCACACGACAAAAGATGGATGTCTTTGAGAAGAGGACTATCTATTGCTGTCTCAATATCCCCCTGTTGCACCACAGCAGGTAGCTGTTTGTGGTCGCCAACCAATATAAATCGTTCAATGGACCGTCCTTCACCGTGCCCAGCTGATAGTATTCCAACGATGTTTGGTTCTAATATCTGGCTTGCTTCATCAATGATTGCGAGGTCGAAGTGTTTGATGTTGAAAAGTGCAGAACGGGAGTTCATGGTTGAAGTGGTGGCAACAATGATCTGAGCACTTGATATTTTCTCCCTGATAGAAGCCAAACTGGGATTCTCACCAAGGAGAGATGACAACAGATGGTCACTGTATTTCGGGTCACAACTGAACTCATTCCCTATACGAACGTAGTCGAGATGATTGGCAGTAAGCATTCCGCATATCTCATCTACAGCCCTGTTCGTATAGGCAAGGAGGAGGATAGACGATTGACTCTTAGGTGTTGATGATTGAGAAGCGGGAGGTGTTGCAAGCTGTTCACGTACCAAGAACTGTAGGGCTTGCGATGTTTTTCCTGTTCCAGGAGGACCAATGAGTAGGAAGTAGTCCTGTGCCTGCTTGGCTTTAAGGATGATATCGTCATAATCAGGATGGTAGCTCTTCGACAATTTCAGGCTTTTGTCGACACGTGGTGCACGCTGACCGAGGAGTAGCTGACGCTGATCTTCATCAGCTGTGATAAACGTATAAAGGCTTCGGATGCCTGCTGTTCCACCAATATCACTGCTCGCATGCTCAATGGCAAACTGTTCTCCGTTGATGATGTCAGGGTTCTGCTGACCGTCATTGAGATGCACGGTGATGCTGTCTACATGTATTTCCTGTAGTGATCCTTTGTAGAGAATACTCTGTCTGACGTCAGGTTGCTCTCCTTTCTTGTATGCATAGAGGTAAACCATGTCGCCTCTTCGGAAGTTCGGGAGGAAGTCTTCGCCTTGTTGTGGGATGCTTAGTGTGACGGTATCGTAGCCGTTGAACGAGCTACTGCACTGCTTTGATGTGATTGTCAGCCCTGTATAGATGTTTCCAGTCTCCTTCTTTTCAGCCAAAGGCATGTTCCATAAGTCGGCATTACTGCTACCTACACCTTCCTGTGCACCAACTTTCGACACGAGTTGTTCCTTTATCACGAAGGTCATCATGCGTGAGAAGTAAGCCTTTTCCAGTTCGTTGAGCTGGTGAAGTGGGGCTAATGTCCCTGTGAGTTGCGGCAAAAGATAGTTGTGATAGAACGAGTCATTCTGCTTTTCCACGTTCAATGTCTGTGGTGTCAGCAGTGGAATCATCCTTCCGAAGCCGTTCTCTGCCATCCAAAACTCCGTTGCTACAGCTTGATTACGGAAGCGAATTGCCTCACGAATCAGTGTCTGTAGAGGTTCAACCTCAAGCAGTCCGTCAGGTAGGGGATACTTTGAGTAAAGCAATTGGATGTGTGCTTTCTTGGCACTGAGCTGGAAGTTATATTGCAGAATACCGTAGTAGAGCAACAACTGAACGTAATGTTTTTCTACATGTAACGACCCATGTGGATTCCGGAACTTACGTTCTATAAAGATATTCTTGCCTGATTTCTGCTCAACAAGTAACTGAAGGTCAGTTGTCATAAGGTCAACTCGTCCTTGAAGTCCCAGCCGTTCGCACACAAAAGATGGCTCAAGGATAGCTTTATCACGGTCGAATGTATGGAAAATCTCGTCTACTATCTCTTGCATATGTTCCACTTGCTGTTCAGCTTCCTGCTTGAAATCGGTTGCATTGAAGTCGGGGCAGGTGGCAAAGTCTAATGCTTTCTCTCTGAAATTCGACCGAAATGTGTCTTTTATGTCGTAGTCTGCAGGGTGATTGATGATATCATCCAGTGCTGAACCTGCGAAGTTACCCAGTACGATGTACTTGTTTACAGGTCGATTCTGCAATCTGTTGACCGTAAAAAGCAGAGGATGATGTCCATAACTCTCAAAACAGTTGGCTATTGTAGATATGTCTATGAGGTAATCAGGCTCTACGACGATCATGCGAGGGATGACTTTCTTACGTGTGACATTACAGTCAAGCAGGTTCAGCTGCATCCCTTCACGCAGTAAAGAGCGTAGATAGGTGAAGTCAACATACTCTGGTGTATTCGTATAGTCCACTGTCAACAACTCTTCACTGCTGTCTTGGTTGGTCACAGAGACACGAATCGTCTTTTCATCCCACTCTTTGACAATACAACGGATGTATCTATAGTTCGTCAGTTGTATGTTTTCCGTCATCCTTCCATGTGTTGGAATCTTACCAACGAGGAACGATGGTACGGCTTCTTGGAATATAGCAGAGACAAATATGGCAAGTGCCCGACAGTCATACGCCACGTCTTCGGGTAGAATCGGCGCAATGGAATTGCTGTGTCGGCGCATCTTTTGTATGGCAACAATGTCTTTTGGAGCAATGTTATGTTGTCTGCAAAGCACCTCAACCTGCGATGATAGGTTGCCAAAACCATGTCGGGTATTCTTCAATCCCTCATGACAAGCAATGACAAGTGTCTCATGCATGATGAGTGCCTGTGCCTCTGAAGGTGCCGAAAGGATGTCGGCGATGCGGGTAAAGAGTTCGTGTGCCATCGTTAAAAAGCCATCTTTGTAGTTTCGGTCCTGATGTCTTGCTTCTGGTTCTATTATGGAAAGAAGGGTGGAGACGGGCGTTAGGGATTTGTTATACTAATGTTTCAAGACAGAATAGGTCATGCTTCATGCCATCTCATTATAATGAAACGGGTGTCTTATCGTGATTAAATTCGTATCTCGTCATGATGAAAATAAGATAAAACACACAAGAAACAAATCCCCAACGTATGTACTATTGCTGTCTTAAACGTATGTTTTATGAGACTTAATCACTGTCCTCCCAACCGTTCAAAGTAAGTGATGATTTCCTCCCATGTCTTGAATTCATCGCTACCGAAGCGTAAGACAGTACCGAGAAAGTCCGGTTGTTCGGTGCTACTGATGAAGTAATCGCCGTAAAGAAGTTGTGGTTGATTGGTGAAGATGGCATGATTCCAGGCTGGAGCACTGAATGTTTCTTCAATCCAAGCTTGTTGTTCGGTGATAACCGATGGGTTATTGGTAGGTGCAGGACTTACAAAATAGACGTTATAGTTATCGAGTAAGAGTTCATAAGCCTTGTGTAGGCTCGACTTTGGCTTACCATATCCATCGGCAAGGGTATCCTGACTGATAAGAACAGTGCGCCGTTCGCGCCCTTCTTGTCGGTCGTCAATCCATCGAATGACGGGCATGAGATAGTGGAAGATAGCCTTTTCAATGAGTCGGTGCTCCCCGTGGAAGTGGATGGCTTGGGTATAATGCTCGCTAAAGAGGTCGAATGTGTGCACTATCGGGTCTTCATCGCCGAAGAGTCCGAATACTTTTAGCTGCTCTTCCTCGGTCACTTGCGCAAAACATTGCTCTGTCATTTCCTTGTATTCCTTAACCAATGCCTTGGTGACAATGACTTCCTTTTCTCCATCCTGTCGTTCATTCTGATACACCTGCTTACCCATCATGTTGCTTTCGGTGATGGTTGATCCCATCTGAAAGGCTGGATTGACACAGATACGGTCTACACCGTAGAGCATCTCTGTGTACATTCCACCCATTGAAGTACCAATGATAAGGTCTGGATTCTCTGTCTTTACAAGGTTACGCAACAGCTCCATCGCCTCTTCGGGATGTATTGGAAGGTCGGGAGCAATGACTGTTGCCTGTGGCATATAGTCACGAAGAATCTGTGCAGTGTGGGTTGATCCGGCTGACATGAAGCCGTGTACATAGATGATTTTCTTCCCTACCATGAGGTTGGGGAAGGTCTTTTTATATTGATTTTCCATTTAAATCTCCTTAAATGATGGGCAAACTGATGCCGTTTATCTTCTGATAGATATCCAAAGCGTAGATGTCTGTCATGCCACTTATATAATCGATGACAGCCATGATACGTGTTTCAAGATCAGAACTCTGTATGTCATACTGACTTGAGAAGCGTCGAATGAGCTGTTGACTATGGAAGTGTTCTGGGTTAACGGCAGCTCCGATGAGGTCATTCATGAGCGTTTCCATGATTTTATAACCCGATAATTCCACGTCAAGGACCGTCTTACTGCGGTAAATCTCCCTTACTGAAACTTCCGCACAGTGCTTGTAAGCCTTGCAAGGAAGCTCGGAGATATGCTTGATAAGCGATCCTTCGAAGGTTCCTTGTAGTATTTCTTGTTCATGTTCGACGAAAGCATTGACGCATTCAGCCTCCAATAATCCTACAGCACATGCTCGGAAGTAAACCACTTGTTCGTTCTTGTCGGTCACACCTTCGTCCTCTATGCGTTGACGGATGCTCCTTTTGGTCTCTTCATCGAAGAATCCCAGCAGCAATTCTGCCGTTTCTTCGAAAGAAAGAAGCTTCAATTTATGAGCATCTTCAATATCCATTATCTCGTAACAGATATCATCTGCTGCTTCCATAAGATACACTAATGGGTGGCGAACATAGCGTATTCCTTCCTCTGTGTGCTCCTTTTCGATAATACCCAGCTCGTCGGCAATCTTCTTATAGGTGTCTTCCTCCGTCGAGAAGAAGCCAAATTTGCCATGTTTTCCCGCAAAAGCAGAGCTGAAAGGGTACTTCACGATGCTTGCCAATGTGGTATAGGTCATAACAAAACCACCCTCACGACGCCCTAAGAAGCGATGTGTTAGTAAACGAAAGGCATTGGCATTTCCCTCGAAATGGGTTATATCATCCCAGAATCGTTTGCTAACTTTTTCCTTTAAGCAGGCTCCTGGACCTTCTGTAAAGAAGGATTGGATAGCTTTCTCACCACTATGTCCGAAGGGAGGGTTGCCCATGTCGTGTGCATAGCATGCTGTTTGCACGATGGTTCCAATCTCTTCAAAGTGTGTTCCATGCAGTTCTGGATGTATTTTCATTAGTTTACGTGCCACGTCATCACCCAAAGACTTACCCAGAGAAGCTACTTCAAGGGAGTGAGTCAGGCGATTATGAACGAAGATACTACCTGGAAGTGGGAAGACTTGAGTCTTGTTTTGTAGTCTTCGGAAGGGTGCTGAATAGATAAGACGGTCACTGTCACGTTTAAATTCAGAGCGATCATCGTGTCGAAGAGCATGCCGGTCTTCCTGTCCGAGCCGTTTATTGGATATGAGTTGTTGCCAGTTCATTGTCTTTGAATGCTGTTTGAGGGGGATTAAAGAATTGATATCAGCCTTGGAAAGCCGCTCGCAAAAGTAATTAAAATTGGCTAAAAACGGGCTTTTTACAATGAAAAATTCAGCAATGTGGCATTAATTGTTTAATTTTGCACCTTATTAAATAGCGATGATAAAGATAAAAGTAATCAATAAAGGGCATCAGCAGCTTCCTGCTTATGCCACTTCAC
>ERZ773057.780-NODE-780-length-12994-cov-6.466497_pt1 | contig 12994 bp, 6 predicted proteins | sample MGYA00580629_ERZ773057 | MGnify/ENA primary metagenome ERZ773057 (study PRJEB29015, sample SAMEA2738143) | human oral metagenome | biome: human oral; feature: human-associated habitat; material: saliva | place: China | collected 2163 ...
GTTTACTACTCTGCTTCATCGCATATATTATACACAATATTGTAGCAATACAGAGAGAGAGATGTCAATATTAAGCTTAATTTAACTATATATTACTTTTAAGACTCTATATATAGATAAAACAAGAGTGAATATAAATATCCAAATGGAGATATTATTTATATACATCCAACTAAGAATACTAACCGCTCCTATAATGGAAATACATAAATTTACCCAGCCAAACATACTTTTTTGTTTAATCGGTATTCCAACAAGTTTATTATGAAATCCTAAAATGAAATATAAACATACTTTTAATCTCGATTTATATTTATTCATACTTTTTCTATAAATACGACTAACAATACGTCTTCCTCGAATTAAAGGCCATAATAATATTGTCCCCATTACTAATATTGGAATAATAAATCTATAGTCTATATTTGGGGCAGTTGCTTCAATTGCATTGACTGTTATTGTAATTGATAAAAGAATTGTACCAATTATTCTAAATCTTATTAAATTTAATAATTTTACAATTTTACTTTTCATTTATTAGCTCCGATATCACTAATAATTATAATTATTTGATTTTATCTGATTTATTTTTTTTATTTGAATTATATTCATATAATGTTACTTCACTATTATCAGTCTCTATACTACCTTTTAAATTTATACCTCCTCCTATGCTAGGCTTACTAATAGCACCACTTGCATTAAATCCTTTTTCATTATAACCTACATGACCTTTAGCGCCAGCATTAAATCCATATAAGAAATCGGTATCCAAATTAACTGTACTTCCTCCCATCTCTAATTTAATTTTAGGCTTTATATTTGCAATATTAAAACCTGCATTTGCCCCCACTGTTAAACCAGAACTATTAACTTCAAAATCTCCACCTAAATTCCCCTCAAAAATACTAGCTTGAGTATCTCCCCAAAATTGATATCCAGTCCATTTTCTCATATTTATTTTTGCTAAATTCGCCTTGATACCACCTTTAATAGTTATACCATTCCAACTATCTATAGCACCATCAATTCCCTTATCAAAATTTACATTTTCAAGCCCTAAAGAAAATTCTGGTTTTTCTGTAAACTCAAATTTACCTTTTTCTATAGTGCCATTTTGGTAACCGTCAATAACCATGCCAGAGTGTTTATAGGCATAGGAGTCTCTAAAATAAAACTTATCATTAGATTTATTTTCCGCACGATTGATTGATACGGTATTATCTTTATTATAGCGTATCATATCAAGTTCCTCTTTAGAAATAGTATCTAAACTTATACTATTTTTAAAATTCTTATAACCAATAGCAGATAAAGGGTTACCTGTATTACTATTTATTATACGTGAATTTATAGAATCATAAATAGCAGTAGAACTTGGATCTCTCAGCATATCTAAATCTCCAGTCGTAATATTTAGACGTTCAAATCCAGATCCATCAAGTTTTCCTATTTTTGCAAAATTATTTTCTGGTATAACAAGATGCCAATTTGGTGAACCATCGGAACCTCTATATAAGGTTACTCCATATTTATTTATACCATATACTAAATTACCAGTACCGACCTCAGTAAAAATGGCACGATTAAATTCATCATAACCCCCTAGATCATTTACTTTTATTCCACCAAATTCATACGTATTAGTTTTAACATATTCTTGTTTTTCATTATCCCATACACTTATTTGACCAGTTTGATTATCTATATCAGGTGGAAGGTTATATATTTTATAATCCTCTGATTTTAAAACAACCGGTGATGATAGATTACTTGATTCAGTTAAATCTGAGCCTGGAGGAATTACATCATCCATAGGTGTACTTTGATCAGAAACTCTATCACTAAATGAAACTGGCTTTGTTGTAACTTGATCAAATGCGCTTGGGTTACCCACATAAGGGATAAACTCTGTAATAGTTTCTCCAGATGCTGTTTTTACAGCTATTTTGGAAGTACCAACACCTACTCGAAACAATGCACCAGCATAGTTCCATTTTGTTCCATATTGAGCCTCTGTAGCCCCAGTAATCGAAGATTTACCAAGCCCGTGATTTACTAAAGCCCCTAAACTTGCGCTTAGCCATTGTGCTACAGCTGGATTAGATTTAGCAATTTTATGAATTTCACCAATCAAAGCTTCATTTGTTGCACCAGCATAGAAGCCACTCCCTTTAGGGTTTCCCGCTATACGTGCAGATGTTTCAGCGACTACTGCATGTGCTAATGCTTTTGCAACTTTTCCTTCTTTTGTTTTAGGCTCCCAATAATGAAGTTGTTCAAATGCATCTTTAGCAAATAATCGTGCTAGTTCTTGTCTTTCTTCTACCTTTTTCTTATCAAAAATAGTATCAAGTTTATTTAAGCTATTTTTAGTATCTTTGGAAATCTTATTAATATCAATATTAGATGATCCTGTAGTTATTGTACCATTAGAAATAACAGATTTAGTAGTACTTTCAGCTGTTTTTTCTGAATCTGGTAATAATTTTGGTAATAAGCCTAGAGAATTATATACAGCATCTTTACCTGCTTGACTTAAATTTTTAAATCCAGATACAGATGTATAACTTAAACCTGTATTACTAGATTTATATTCAGCTTTATTTTTAATATCTTTAACTGTTAAGGAATTCGTTGATAATTTATTCTTGTCTGCTTTTGCCTTACTATCAATAACACCACCTTCTAATGTAGTATTTCCTTTAATTGTGATATCAAATCCTTCAGCACCTGCATATAATCCAGCTTGCTCCGTAATACTTGTATAATCACTAGTCATTTTACCTTTTGAATATTCTGCAGATACGCCACCTAATTGTGTACCATTTGTAGAAATGCTAAATCCAACATTTTTCTTTTCACCTCTATAGATTTCACTATCTTGCAAGCTTTTAATAGTTAAATTACCACCTATTTGAGATTGAATAGAGTCACCATATACTTTTGATCCCACAATAGCAGTATCAGCACCAGAGTTTGTAATTACCTTATTGCCTTGAACAACCGTCCCTGAATGAGTTGTTTTAACTGTAGTACCATTTTCATTTGCTTTATTATAATTAGCATCAATACCTAGTAAGCCACCACCATTAACACTAAGGTTAGCCCCGATTGACCAGCCCTTACTATCATATTTATCAGTTATAGTAGTTGTATTTATTCCAGCTTGTAGAGAGAGATTTCTACTCGCATCCAATTCAACAGATTTTCCTCGAATAGTTTCCCCTATAGCCACTATATCTCCTGAATCAGCTGTAGTTGGTTTTGTAACTAATTTAATTCCATTATCAGATACTATATGCCCTCCTGCATATTTACTACTTTCCAATCTTGATTCACTTCTACTTCTACTGGAGCCAACGCTTACATGAATATTGGCTAATCCATCTTTTTTTGCCCTTTTATTTTCTCTGTATTGCTTTTGATCTCCATTTATGTCATTTAAGTCATTTTTGCCCTTTGTCAGTTCATATTTTGCTTCTTTAGATAGTCTATTTCTTTCTTTTATTAATTCATTTCTAGTTTTATCACTTAAATTAATATTTTGTAGAAGACTATCAATTTCTTTAACTTTTTGTTCTTTAAGTATTCCAGACGCTATTGATTTTTGTGCTTCATCTCGTACAAAATCAGGTGTAAAGTTTTTATACTCTTGAATCTTACTATAACCTTTTTTAAGTTCCTTACCAGCTTCAAGAGATTCTAAAGTGCCTAAGCGTTTATCATCACGACTATTAGCTTTACGTTGTAATCCACGTGTAGCAGTCAGTGCTGATGCAATAGAGCCACCTAAGCTAACAGTTAAACCAGACTGTTTCTCTTCATGCACCTGTTTTGAAGCTATAGTATCATGTTTACCATCAAGTGTTATATCTGAAGCACTAACTTCAATATCATCTTTACCAATTAAGTCAGTACTAGTTAGATGTGCTTTATTATTAGCATCAATACTAATCTTACCATTAGCAGAACCAATTAATGTATTTACATTAGTTTTAGAATTTTCATCTAATGTATCAGTCACTTTTTTACTACCAATAGTAAATCCTATACCAGCGCCCATTAAGCCAGATTTTTTACTATATTGATATACATCATCACGTTGTGTATCTTCACCTGAATCCGTACGCACATCATTCCCCGCAGCTACGGACACATCTTTTGTTCCTAAAATATTAGAACCTGTTACTGAAACATTACGATTAGCTTTCACATTAATCGTATCGCCACCAATTGTTGAAGATAAAACACCTGCGTGCTCGTGATCTGTACGTATGATATTAGTAGTTCGAGATAGTAAACTTTTTTCTTTGTATTTTAGACCATATTCATCACGGCTATAACTTTTCCCATTAGTAATATTAACATTATTTCCAGCTTCAACAGATGTGACACCATGTTCACTATTAACAATACCATTGCGGATATTTACATCATTTCCCGCTCGTAAAGTAACATTGTTATCACTTAAGATCGCTGTTCCTAATTCAGTACGACGATCAGTACGATTATAATTATCACTATTAACAGTCATATCCTTTTTAGAAGATAATGCCTCAGTTGTTAAATTAATATTCTGACCAGCCTCAATCGTTGCTTTAGAATTTTCTCCAGTATGAACAATAGCACCTTTAAGGTTTACATCTCGTTTAGCAGATAAAAGCAAATCACCTTTTTCGCCTACACCTATAGTACCTTGGCGACCAACAATATCATGGTTTTCTAATTTATCTACATGGGTACCTACATTTATATCACGTCCTGCATTAATAGTAACCCGTTTATCACCATGAATATTACCTGTATTTGTTACATCTTGAGATGCCTTAATAGTCACTTTACGTCCATCGATACGGCCTGTGTTTTGTACAGCATTAGCTCCTAATACAATTGTATCTGCAGCCATAATGCCTTGATTTAAAATATCTGCATTAGTATTGCTAACAATGGCTTTACCACTTATAATTCCACCCATTGCATCAACAGATTTCGCAGGTTGTTTCGCTAAATATACTTTAGGGTATAGAACTTGTTGTGCTTTTCCATCTACTACAACTGTTTTGGTTTCTAACCATACCATATCAGTTGTTATAGCTTCCATTTGTTCTTTAGATAAAGCAATTCCTGGAGCTAATTTAAAAGCTTTACCAAAGGCTATACCAGCCTCTAATAATGCTTTATATTCAGCCTCATTATCTGTATACCCTTCTAAGTATTGTTTGCCCGTAGCTGATACAATTTGCTCATTAATAAGCTGCTGCTCATAGAATCCATCACCTAAACGTTTTAATCTTCGTTCTGGATCATTTGCTAAGGCATCAATCATATATTGAGAGGATAGGAAATTCTTTCTATTGGTAAAAGCGGAGTCTGTTTCTATCAAAGCATTAGCTGTAATATCTGGATGAATTTGATATAGTGCCTCTGTTGGTAAGGATAACCCATCTATAGTATGACTTTCTTTACCTTTGCCACCATCTAAACCATAGGGATCTAAACTATCATTTACCTTAGCAATAGTAGCTTTAGACAATGTATCTTCAGCATGCTCTTGAACTGTACCAATTGGCTTTAGATTGGTTTCAGTAATAGTTGGAGTCATATAGACTTCAGATCTCCACTTTCTACGTTTCTTTTTACGCCCTATGTGATGGCTTTTATCAACTTTTGTTGTATAACTTTCTTGTGTAGTACCCGTTATGAATGTCTTATCACTTATTGAATCTGATATATTTTGTATGGACCCTTTAGCATGAACAGTGCCCCCAGAAATAACTTTACTATTATCATTATGGAGAATACCTGTTGTTACAACGTCACCGCCACTACTAATAACACCCGGATCATCATTAGTAACCTCTTTATGAGTATGCTCTGTTTCGGTACGGATAATAGTAAATTCATTAACACGGTTTTCACGCTTATCCATTTCTTTATTATAAGCTTCATCTTCAGCAGTCTTAACAGGTTTTACATGAGGTGTACCATAACCACTTTTATAATCAGCATAAGGGAATTCAGACTTATCAAATACTTGGCCTTCTAATTTATGATGTGGATGAGTAACTTTTAATTTATCAGGATTTTTAGTAATACCATCTGAAATACGCTTAACACCTAATGCAACATTTTCATTATTTACTACAGGTGTATCTAGTTCAATATCCTTAACGGCTTTAATAGTTGCTCCCGTATTACTTATACCTTGTTTAGCAGTAAGGTCCATAGTGCCACCACTATAGATGAAACCTTTACCCGTATTATTTATTGTATCTGTATTTATATCAACGTGATTACGACCTGCAATTACACCAGCCTTATGCGTATCTAATTCTTTTTTTATGGCAGTAACGTTCTCTTGTGCTTCATCATAAGTCTTTGTTAACTCTTTAATACGTTGACGATGTGCTTCTAACTCTGTTTTAGTTTTATATTTTGTAATATCAGCATTCCATTCAGCATCAAGATCATTTTTAGCTTTTTCTAAATCCTTACCAGCTTTATGGTAACGCTGTTCTATTTCAGAATTTGTATGATTAATAACTGTGTTTGCATCAATAGCTACAGTATCACCATAAATGCGTCCACCTTCATGGTTATCTACAGATTTAGCTTTTATGGTCGTAGTTTTTCCAGAGTTAATAAGACCACTATTATTTACTGCTTCTTTACTATTTACCGTCGTAGATACATCACCTTGAACCACACCATTATTGTGAATCGCAATACTTTGACCTGATAAAGTAGTGTTGCCATTACTTGTAACACCACCATCAACTATGATTTTGCCATCACTAGTAATACTAGATGCTTGTGTAGAGCTGACTACACCTTTAACATTTACACCAAGACCAGTATTGGTACCTTTCATGGTAATAGAATTTGCATACATACCACCAATAGCAGAAACATCTAATCCAATATTGCTAGAATCCCCGATTTTTTGAGTGTCTAATGTATTAGCATCTATTGTATTCTTGCCAGTACGAGTTTCAATTGTATTAGCCCATACTCCAGCATTTACATTGGTTGCTTCTGTTAAAATTTGTAGAGAATTAGCATCTTTAGCATTAAGACCATTACCGTTAATAGAAATACGCCCTTGCTCTACACGATAGGAGTTTAAATTTCCCTTTGAATCATATTCTGTTTTACCTGTAGTTAATACTGCCCGATCTGTATTGATAAAGCCACCGCCATCTACAGTAATACCATTTGGATTGGCTACAACCACTGAAGCTTTACGACCTGCTACCTCAATAAACCCTTTCATCTCAGTTGGATTATGTGATGTAACCTCGTTAACTATAACATTGGCTGAACCGCGCATCATATTAGGATTACCAGGTATATATCCACCTAATTTTGTATTAGCCATTTGGTTGGAGTTATTTAGTATTACACCATTTTGCGGTACATTAAAATTAGTGTAATCATTTCTAGATACTCCACCAGCACTAGGGCCTGCAACATTTACTAATGTAATACCATTACCAGCTTGTCCAACCGTAGCTTGTCTTTCATGTGGTGCATTTGTGTCAACCTCGATAGGGTTTGCGGCATAGGCAAATGGTACTACAAATGGGTCTACAATCATTAACCCCATAGTAAGCCATACGGCAATTTTATATTGTAATCGTTTTTCTTTCATAATTAATCTCTCTATTAATACATATACTCAAACTATTTAGAATCGTATACCAGCTTGGAAACCTGTAGTTACAGAATCTGTTCTATAACCACTTGGTTTATATAATGGGACACCAACAAATACATCATAGAACAATCCAGATTTAAATTGTCCTTTCATCCCTAAACTAGTACCAGCGATAAATTTACCTGTTAATACATCTGTACTTGGACCATATACAGCGCCAAAATCTACATTAGCATAAATACTTGATCGCCATTTAGGAATATAGCTAGCAACTTCATTACGCATATACCAACCACTTTCAGCCATTAATGTATTCTCACCATCAAACCCTTGTACCGTGTATCGATTGCCAAGACTAATCATATCTCTAGAGAATAAACGTTTATCCCCTAATGTCCATTGTCCATGGAATGATGTTGTAATACTTGCTGGTCTATGCCCCCATGTACGAGGTGTTTGATAATCCACATCTACTAAAACTTGTGTAAATCGAGTGCTTGGTGCTCCATTACCATATTCAGGTTGTGAACCAAACCAACCAACACCTTGTTTAATAGCCGCTCTAGAATATAAGGTGTTTTGTTTAATATATCTTCGTTCAGATATACCAAGTTCTACAGAAGCTGTATTGGCACGTTGTACAGCAACCTCTACATCATTAATATAATTTTTGGCATTACGCTTGCTAATAATAATATCCCAACTACGTTTAGTCGTTCTATCTCGATGGAATACATGATTCCAGGATCCTCTAATTGTCTTGGCATGGCTAGAACTAATAAATGGAGTAGCCATAGAATTAATCGTTTGGTGATATTTCATATCACTATAGTTGATACTAAAGGTATCCTTTCCTCTAGGAATGGAATAAGAAATAGTATGATTTCTAGTGCCTTTATGTTCACCGTCTTGAGCTGCATCTCGATTTATACTTAAATTCAAAGAATCGTTGGCATTAAAGACACGATCAATACCAATGGCCGCCGTCCACTGAAGTTTTCCCGTTTCTTTTAATCCAGAATCATCTATGGACACCATCCCATGGATAGGTGGATTTTTAGTCGTTTCAAGCACAATTTTGGTAGCCAATGGTTTAGAACCAGGTTCAAACTCAACAGATACATTTTGAGAACCTAGACGTTTCATTTGCTCTATACCTTGCTCTATATTACGAATATTTAAGATATCCCCTTCACGAATAGGAAATGCATTTTCCCATGGTAATGGCTGTACGTAAGGTTTATATAATACAGACTCTACTCGACCTAATTGTAAATTGAATTGTAAATTACCCGAAGCTAAGGATTGAGGTGGAATACCAATTCTAGAAGTAACATAACCATGCTCAATTAGTGCATTATTTAGTCTATTAGATAAAATATTTATATCTTCAAGAGTAAGTCTACGATTCATGAATGGTTTAATTGTTTTTCGTAGAAAGCCAAATTCTTTAGGTACATCTAATTGAAGTTTCTTTTTTTGAGCTTCATAATACAAAGGACCTTTAATCAATCGTGTACTTACTGCAGAACTATTATCTACAAACGTAGTCTGATCCATAGTTGAATATGTCATATCATCATATGTTAATTGTGCAGATTGACTGATAGGCTCTTCAACAATACGTATTTGAGATACAAAAAAAGATGGTCCTACATGTGCTGGCTGTTGTGCCGGTACTGTATAACCATCTTGTGATGATAAAGATCCAGATGTACTATCTAATCCACCTGTTTGTACTGTAATTCGTCCCTCTCCAAGCCGCGCCTCTCTCACTAATTGCTGTTCTCTTGCTCTATCTAGTTGTGCTTGTGTATCAATTGGTTTAGCACCATAAATATGTATTGGTAGAATACAAACTAAACTAAGACAGAAAAACAAATCTCTCTTTTTCATATACATCCTCTAAAAATAAATAATAAACTCATTTGTTATATTTTATTATGCTTTTTTTTCGGAAGTCAATAGAGAGTTTAAATTAAAAACACCTACCAAAGATAATCAATTCATCTTCGATAGGTGGTTTATTTTATTCACCCTTAGCAATACGGTCTAAGAGTTCAATATAGCTTTGTTTATTTAATGCTGGTGTAAAGTTATCTAATACATCCTTAGCATCTGCTGCGTCATCGTATAGTAAGTCTACGATTGTCATAGCTAAGGCTTGTGCCGTTTTGATGTATGCTACATCAGGTACAGAGATTTCATATTCTGCGCTGTGCAATACACCATTGATACAGCCCACCCAAGGATGGATAACAGGCATCAAGTGAGATACGTCCCCCATATCTGTACTAGCCGTAATATGTGGACCTTGGTATACATTGGCTTCACCAAAGATAGGATTTGAATTTTCTCGTAATAGAGCATTCAAACGTTCATCATTACGCATTGGTAAATAACCAGGTAAGTCTTTGATAACACATGTGGCGCCTACTGCATCGCCACCAGCTTTTAAGGCACGATTAACACGATGGTTACCATCTACAATAGCTTGAATATTAGAGGCACGCACATAGCTTTCAACTTGTACATAATCAGGTACACAGTTTACCAATGTACCACCTTGATTAATAATTGGATGGAATCTAAAATAATCGCTTTCTTTGAAAGTTTCACGAATGGAGTTAACCCCCATAACGCCCATCAAAGCAGCATTAAGGGCATTGATACCTTCATGAGGAGCTTGAGCCGCATGAGCTACCTTACCGTGATACTCAATAAGTTTAGATACGAATCCATTGGAGGTGCTGCCTAGTCCCATCTCACCAGCTGGTGTTTTAGCTGTCTCTACATGCATTTGCATAGCCATATCGATATCATCAAAAGCACCTTCATAGATGAGCTGTTGCTTACCGCCCATATACTTAAGCTTACCTTGTTCACGCAATTTATTGCGGTAATCAATTTCAATCATTTCCTCTGCAGGAACAGCAAATAATACAACATCGCCAGCTAATTCGTCCATCACCGCTTGTAAACCCATAGCTACGGCAAACATATTCGTAATTTGTACATTATGTCCACAGCAATGAGCAGCACCTGTTAAATCATCGGCACGAGGATGGCGTGGACATAGAATGGCATCTAATTCCCCAACCATGGCAACCGTATATTTACTATCTCGGCCTTTCATTCTACCCTTTACACCTGTCATTGCATGACCAGTAGTGTAAGAAATGCCAAGTTCATCAAACATATCTTGAACCTTTTTAGAAGTTTTTACCTCTTTAAAACCCAACTCAGGTTCAGCCATAATAGATTCAGCTAGTTCTCGTAAACGCGATTGTGCATCAACAATAGCTTTACAAACACGTTGTTTTACTTCTTCCTTTGTCATAAAAAGAACATCTCCTTTTAAAATCGACCGTACTTACATACGGTCGATAATTTTTTAACAAAGCATATTTATTTACTACTATAATATGAATAACTATATGCTAAAAACACTATTAAATTAAACCTTCTAAATGAAGCATAATTTGAGCCAAAGCACTAGCACATATAAATGTACCTGCTGTAACAGCTAGTGCTACAGGAATAATTCTCCATGATAATCGACGAAATGCTGCTAAATCTTTACCTAAAGATAAACCTGCATAGGCTAATACAGGTGTTGTAGTAGCTAAAAATGTAACTTGACTTGTTTTAGCTATAATCCATTCTTGTCCTGGCATAATAGGTAAAGATGCAATAACACCAACCAAAGACACCCAGAATACCATAGGTAATTTATTTGCATATGGCAAATGAGAAATAACCCCTCCAATAGTCGCAAGGATGGCCATAATAGCAACACCGATTAAGCTATCACCAAAAAGATGCTTTCCATCCATTACATTACCTACAGCAGTAATAATTGCAGCAATACAGATGACAATAATAAATTGTGTAATTTGTTCACTCTTACTCATGATGTACTGCCTCCTCTGCTAGATCTTGTTCACGTGTACGACCAGTAAAGAAATTATACGTTTTTTCCATTATTGGTAAGGATACGAATAAGCCAAAATAAACACCAAGAACAGTTGTCAATAAATTAGCTGCTCCCGATAATGCCATAATTTGTTGTTCATACTCCGGATATACTGCAACAATTGGTGCTGTAGCTGCTGCCATCATACTCGCACTACCAACACCAGCCCCCATTGCCAAAGCTAATGGATGGAATAATCCAGATGAAGCTAAAATTCCAGATAATACAGAAGCCCACATTGCACCAATGAGAACACCACAAATGTACATCCCCATAACGCCACGACCTTCTGGCGAACTAAATCCATATTTGTCTATAATGATAGCTACATTCGGTTCTCTATCTACAGAGTAGCAAGCACCTACAGCTTCACGCCCCATTTTTACGAATAAAGCAACTGGTAATCCGAAAACAATCGTACCTAGGAAATGACCTAGTTCTTGTAATAACAAAGCCCAACCCGCACTTGTAAGAATTCCTAGGTTTGGACCAATACCAAGACCTACTTTTACCATCAGGATCATAACTGCTATACCAATATAATCAGCAGATTTTTCCATTTGTTGAACAGTAAGAATCTTAAACTTAGGAATAGAAATTAAAAGGCCAAGAATCAAAGTGTACAATAACGGTAATAAAACAATGGGTCCTAATTTCTGGATGCCAATAAATTCAGCCACGACTGTAAGAACCAGTGTGAGAAAGTGAATTTTGAGATTCCCCAAAAGTTCCATAATAACCTCCTATAAATAACTAAATACCACTACGATTTTATTATAATATATTCTCTCATCAGAATAAATAAATCATAATATGTATACATATCAATGTAATGCTATTAGATTAATGACATACTAATAAAAAAGATAAAAGTACACCAAATAATCATGATGTACCTTTATCTTTTTATATTAACTTTTAAAATATAACATATTATGCTTTCACCACAACAGATACGCCATCAGGAATAACTGTAATGCTTGCATCTTTACCTTTTAATTCCAAAGCCTTATTCAATGCTTCATCAAATGTGCTAGCATGTTGCAAATGCATGTCGGTAAGCATCTTAGGGTCGCATTGGTCTGTTACAACGATAACAGTAAATTGATCTAGAATACGAGCCAAGATTTGCATTTCCCATTGGTCTGGAATTGTTTCATTACGAGGGACCTTAGCAATGCGGTCGAGTAACTCACGAGGTGTTTTGGCATTTTTAAGGTTTTCGTATAGAGATTCCCCACCATGACCATCATTACATGCGGCAATCATGATGATAACGCCATCTTTTTTACAAGATGCTTCGGCAGCGGTCATACCTTTTACAGCTTGATATACGTTTTGGTCTAATGGATACCCAC
>ERZ773057.784-NODE-784-length-12955-cov-33.861628_pt1 | contig 12955 bp, 8 predicted proteins | sample MGYA00580629_ERZ773057 | MGnify/ENA primary metagenome ERZ773057 (study PRJEB29015, sample SAMEA2738143) | human oral metagenome | biome: human oral; feature: human-associated habitat; material: saliva | place: China | collected 2163 ...
TCCTGTGTTCGGTCGTCGTCCCACGACACTGTCCACAATCCCCGGGACGCTTCGACCACCACCCCCACACCCCAAAATGCGAAGAGCCGGATAACGCTCCACCCAACCTGAATGAGACACTGAAATTGGGTGAGAGCGCAACCCTTGAGAAGGTCGGGACCTTCACGCTCATCGAAGTGACCCCACCGGCCAACGGCGCACGCTGGCCCACCCCCGTGGTGTGCTTCGAACAGGACCCCCAGCTCATGGACAGCGCACGCCAGTACGCCGCCGACAACGACCTCTACTTCCGCCCCGATGACGAGGAGGCACGCCAGTCATGACAGCATCCTTCGCCTGCGACGCCGCCGAGATGACGCGGCTGAAGGGCAGGAACAACCACCGCTCCGCCTCAATCCCGCAACCACTCATGGCCATCGGACAGAGACACTCACCATCATTGACGAAACGCTTCATATCGGTTAACATTTGCTCACCGTTTCAGAGCCGAAAAGGAGAGCGACATGGGCTGGTTTTCAACATACGTCTCGGACCCACCCGGAAACGCCGACCAGATCGCGGGTATCAAAAACGGACTTAACACCGCCGCTGAGAAGGCAGCCTCTGCCGAGACAGACCTATTTTCCATCAGGTCCTCGATCTCAACGTGGGCCGGTCAGGCCCGCGATAACTACGATGAGTCGAGCCAGCGAGGGACAAAACGCCTCTACAACTTTTACACAGGCTTGAAGTGCGCGGAAAGTAATGTCGACAAGTACTACTGGGAACTCAAGTCCCTCACATCCTACGTGAACGGAACCCTGCGCCCTGCCCTGCAGGACCTCGACAAACAATTCGACGCAACCCCAATGGCGGACCGCTGGTCAAAGTTCTGGGAACTACGCAAACAAGCTCTGAGCATTCAAAGTGATTACAACAACCGCTACCAAGCTCTGAAACACTCGGCGGAGGAACTGTCTCGGAGTCTCGCGGGTGCGCTCGACGCCAGAACATACACAGGCGATTCAACGAGTGCACGCAAAGCTCGCGATAGTCTCGCAAGAGAGCAACTCACAAAGGACGACATCGGTAACATCGAAAATGAGCGCAACATGCTCGCGAAAGGGGAATACGACCCTCGAAGTGTCCATCAGGGCAACATAGGGGATTGCTTCTACCTCGCCTCGCTCATGGCTGTCATGAATTCCGAGAAGGGACAGGAGAAACTCGCGCAGGGCATTCGCCCACACTACAATTCCGACCATAAGATCGACGGCTATTATGTGACGATCTATGAGAAACCCGGACTATTTTCAGGGCCTTCCCACGAAGTGTTTGTACAAGACACGTATGCCGTTGGCGTTTCCACGTCCGGCCACAAAGGTGTCATCTCCCTCTACGAGAGGGCCTACGCTCAGGTCTACCCCGAGACCGTCAACGGTGGCTCTTCTTTGGACGCTCTGCCGAAGATCACAACCAAGGACGCGCACAAAGTCGACGGAAAGGGCAGCTGGTTCTTCGGCTGGGGTGAGGGCTACGACAAGTCGGAAAGGCAAGAGATTATCCACTCTGCAAACAATGGCCGCCCCACCGTCGCAAGCACAGGAGAGAGCAAGAACTTCCGGGGTGATACAGCACCCGTATCCGTCAAGCTTCCGGACGGTACACAGCAGACGATCAACATTTACGCTAGGCATTCGTACATGGTTAAACACGCCGATCAATCGGGCGTAACACTGGTCAACCCACATGGAGAAAACACCATTTCAAACAGCTTTCTTTCAACTCCCAACGGAGAGTTCACGATCTCCTGGGAGGATTTCCAGAAGTACTATGGCTATGTCGCTATCGGTTCGGTGAAATGAAGCAACTGTTCCAACGTATCTCGCTCATTATGAGCACTCTGCTTTTCACCATCCCCCTGATGGGCGCATGCTCATCCAACCATGAAGGACAGAAGATGACACACTGCGACGGAGAGATCATCGCTCTCGAGCCAGCTATCCGGTATCAACTCATTGAGGGCTTCAGCCCCCTGAGAATCACGGGAACGAACGCCGACATCATCGATGGGATACCGCAAGCCGTGATCACGGTAAGTTGGTCAGCGGGCATCAACGTGCCAGAAGGCTTGTATCAGCAGCTCAAACTGGGTGAGAGCACGACCCTTGAAAAGGTCGGGACCTTCACGCTCATCGAAGTGACCCCACCGGCCAACGGCGCACGCTGGCCCACCCCCGTGGTGTGCTTCGAACAGGACCCCCAGCTCATGGACAGCGCACGCCAGTACGCCGCCGACAACGACCTCTACTTCCGCCCCGATGACGAGGAGGCACGCCAGTCATGACAGCATCCTTCGCCTGCGACCCCGCAGAAATGGCTCGACTCAAGACCAGACACGACGCCCTGCGCGCAACGGTTGACGAGATCACTCTCCCGTCGGGCGGCATCAACTGGGGATTCCTGGTCATTACCTCCGGCTATCACAAGCTCGAATCGGATGGTAAGCGGCGCCGAGACACCATGCATAAGTGGTGCGACCAGATGTCTGGAGCGATCCAGCAGACGTCACACGACGCGCAAGCGGCAGATTCCCACTGGGCATCCGTCATTGATAAGGATCGACGCACGCCCCTGTAGCACACCGCCTCAGCAACCACCGGGAGCGTGCGGGCACAGACAACAGGCCCGCACACTCCAGGTCGTCGCATCAGACGTTGACAGGGATACCACCACCGCGCGGACACGGCGGCGGCCCCCTGTCAGCTCACTGCCCCAGCGCCCCCTTCACGGCCTCATCCAGCGGCTGCGCGGCGCCGCCGAGCATCCCCTCGAGGGCCTCCAGCGTGTAGTGCGACGGACCCGCCAGGAACGCGACCATCGCGCCCACCTCGGCGGCATCCACTCCCACGCGCGCAGCCCAGGCCCGCCGATACAGGCACAGCTGCGTCGCGAAATACGCCAGCTTCTCCGGCTTGGTCGTGCGCGTGACCGGCTGACCACTCTTCCAATCCACAACCAGGAAACGCGGCCCCTCCCCGCTCACGCGCTCAAAAACAGCGTCGATACGGCCCTGCACGGACACGCCTCCCACTTGAACCGAGAAGGCCTCCTCGATCGCCACCGCCCGATAGCCGGCCAGCTCCCCCGCGACGAACGCGCGGAAGTTCTCGCGCAGCCCCTCGAGCAGCTCGCGCTCCCTCGCGGTCAGCAGGACCTCGTCTGCCCCGTCGTCACCGCCAGCCAACGCGACGTCCTCGCCGGACGTGACCGCAGAAGGATCCACGGCCTCGGACACAGGATCGGCTCCCGCGACGTGCAGCTCACGCTCGGCCCACGCGTGGAAAACCGTGCCCAGGGCGGAAAACGAGCTGGGTTTAACCGGCATCGGCCGACGCATATCGCGCGCGAACTCACCCGCGTCCTGCAGCAGGGAGGAGACGGACGTGGCCGGCACTCGTTCGGCCCACAGGTCCACAACCGGCGCCTCCCGGCCCAGCCGATCCTCCTCGATCAGGGCGATCGTGTCCCTCACCGCCGGGTCATCGCCCAACTCCGCCAAGGCCTTGAACACATCCCTGTCCTGCGCGAGTTCTCGGATCTGCGCGCGCACGGACGCCGCCGCAGCCGCAACCCGCTGACGCGACGGCCCCGGCGCCGACGGAAACGTCTCCGAGGGGGCCGACGCTGACAGCGCCTCACGCTCCTCCTCACCCGGAATCGGGGCAATCAGGCAGGCCCCCTCCCCCACGGCCGGCTCAACGCCCAGGTCGCGCCAGGCGCCCGAACCCCACACGTCTCGGTCCTCCACGGCACCAGCCGTGCCCTCCGCGGGCTGCGGAGCATGACCGAACAGCTGCGCGCTAGCCTCCATCAGGTAACGAGACGGGTGAGCAACCTTCCTGTTGAAGTCAGACGTCCACGACCCCACCAACAGCTGCGCGCTGCGCGCACGAGTCATCGCCACGTACGCCAAGCGCCGCTCCTCACGCTCCGCATACACGCCAACGGAAGGCTTGTAAACCTTCGTCGCCCACTTGTCGTACCCCGCAGAAGCAGTCCGAGACCCCTCAACGACGGGCACGAAGGGCGGCAGGTCCCTGTGATCCCCGCGCAGCGGATGCGGCAACGCCCCGCTGTCCGTCAGCCACGCGTTAGCAGGGGGAACATCCTTCGTCCATTCCACGCTGGTCTTCTTACTGTGCGACGGAAACACGCCGTCACACAAGCCAAAGACGACGACGCCGTCCCACTCCAGGCCCTTCGAACCGTGCACTGTCAAGATCTGCACGGCCTTCGGATCCGGCTCCCCCAGCGGCGCATCAAGCCCGTCCTCACGCTCATCCGCCATCCTCAGGTACGCCAGGAACGAGCCGAGCGAAGCCCCCGGAGTCTCCTTCTCATAGGCGGCGGCCACGGCGATGAACTCATCCAGCGCCGCGCGCCCGCCCATCGACAAAGGGTCCGCGATCACGTCGTCCAGCGTCCCCATGATGAGGATCGCGCGCTCGACCTGCTCGGTGATCGACCGACCCACACCCTCACGAACCTGGCGCAGGCGCTCGCCCAGCAGGCGCACGCGACGCACCGCCTCCTCGCTGATCGCAGGACGCCCCTTAGCCGCCCACCCGGGGGCCGGCGGTTCATCCACAGCATCCAGGAGCACCGCCTGGTGGGAACTGGCCCCCTCCCGACGAGCCAGGACACGCGCCCAGTCGCCGAGCGCCATCAGGTCGGCGGCACCCAGATCGATGCCCGCCAGGAGACGCGCCAGCCACGGGGACGCCGCCACGTCATAGCCGAGCTCCAGAGCAGCGCGCACATCCTGCACGGCCGGCTGATCGAGCAGCCCGCCCAGCCCCACAATCTCCGTGGGGATCCCCGCCTCACGAAGCGCAGCGTCGATCAACGGGAAGTCCTTGCGGCGCCTGCTCAGGACGGCAACACTCCTGCGCGAACCGTCCTTGCGCGACCGTGAGCGCACCCGCCGCACGAAGTCAACCGTCGCCGCCAGCGCGTCCTCGTAGGCGGCCGGGTAGGCGATCTCGACGACGCCGCGCCCAGCCCCCGGACGAGGAACCAGGACGGGAGACTGCGCATTCAGTTGCTCCTTGCCCTCCTGATAGGAGGCGACCTCGCGCAGGGGCTCAGCCACACGATTCGCCGCCTCCAGGATCGACACGTCGTTACGCCACGCGGTCGACAGCGTGAGGGTCTGGCCCTCCTCGGGCGCGCCCGTCTGGAAGCGCTCCAGGAACGTCTCCAGGGACGAGGCCGAGGCCCCCCTCCACCCGTAAATCGCCTGATTCGGGTCGCCCACCGCGGTCACCGCGTGGTCGCCAAACAGAGTGGACAGCAGCTCCATCTGGATGACGGAGGTGTCCTGGAACTCGTCGAGGAGCACCGCGCGGAATTCCTCGCGCAGCGCGGCGCGCACGGAGGGGACCTCGCGCACGATGCGAGTGGCGAGGACCAGCTGATCCGAGAAGTCCAGGAGGCCCATCTCCCGCTTGCGCTTCTGGTAGGCCTCGATCGGACCGAGGAATGCGATGCGGCGCTGGTTCGCCTGATGCAACTCCCTGGCAGCCTTATTCGAGTCCCCCACGATCTCCAGTTCCCGCCCGAACCCCTCCAGCGCCTGGCGCGCACCCTCGACCGTGTAGCCGTGCTCGGCGATCTCACCTGCGAGATGAAGGATCCTGCCCACGACGCCCGCCGGACTCAGATCATCGTCCAGGTCGGTGGGCCACGCCTCGACGATCTGCGTCATCATGTCGAGGGCGCCCGCCTCGGAGAGCATGGAGAAATCCGGGTCAATCCCGATGCGCATCCCATGCTCGGACACGATGCGCTCCGCGAAAGAGTTGTACGTGAGCGTCACCGGGTCCTCGTCCAAACGCTCACGCATCTGCGGCAATTCGCGCGACAGCAGGCGGATACGCTCGCGCAAGCGGTCGCCGAGCTCGCCAGCCGCCTTACGTGTGAAGGTCAGGCCCAGGATCGAAGCCGGCGTCAAGTCCGGGTGGTTTGCCAGCAGCCACAGCACCCTCATCGACATGGTTTCGGTCTTACCCGACCCCGCACCCGCGACGACCAGGAGCGGCCTGCGCGGAGCCTCCACCACGCGCACCTGCTCCGCAGTCGGGGTCTTCGTCGCATCGACGATCGCCTGAATCTGAGTCGCGCCGAGGGTCATCGCGCCGTCTCGTGCCACGTCACTCCACCACCTTACGGCCGCGCTCCCGAGCCGGGCACAGCCGATCAAAAGAACAATACAAGCAAGCCTTCTCCGACGGGGTCGCCTCGAAGTAGGGGCCGCGCGCGATGGCAGCAACCTCACGCACCTTCTCACGCCACCCCTCCAGCGCCTCCCCTTCCAAGGGCCGCTGATCGAAAGACTTCGCCGCGTCCCCGCCAAGGAGCGCGATACGCGCGCCCGCCACCCGCTCCCCCGCAGCGAGGAGGGCCATCTGATAGGCCGCCAACTGCGGATTATCGGGGACGGTCTTCGCGCTGTACCCGCTCTTGCCTGTCTTCAGGTCGGTGACACGCACGCCCTCGTCGACGTGTTCGAGGCGATCCATGCGCCCGCGGATCGTCACCCCCTCGACCTGGGCCTCGACCGTTCGCTCGACCTCTACCTGGCCGGGCACTCCCACCAGGTAGGACGCCAGGTTGTCAACGATGGTGTGCGCGCGACGATCCGCGTGCCGCCCCGCCCACGTGTCCAGGTTGTAGCCCAGCTCCTCGATGCGCGCCTCAAGCGCTGCAGTCAATTCCTCCGGGGTGCCGTGCGGGTTCTCCTCGGCTAACGCGTGAACGAGGGTTCCCAGACTGGCCGCCGCATTTGAGGGCCCGTCGGCGCCAATCGTGGTGAGGAACCAGCGCAGCGGGCATGCGAGCGCCCGCTCGAACTGCGACGGCGAGAGCGTGACGTCACCACCGTAGGGTTCCACCGTCGTGGGCGTGCCGCCCGCTCCCAGCCATCGATCAGGCTGCGCAGAATCGATGCCCTCGCGAGCCATGAGAGCCAGGAGCGTGGCAGCGAGCTCGGCGTCCACCCGGTTATCCGAGGCGGCACGCGCGCGCAGATCCGCGATGTGCCCGGGCAGGGACAGGGGCGCGTCCACCTGGTCCAGAGGCACCACATCGTCCTCGCGGGGCGTGCCCGCCAGGCGCGCCACCAGGTCGAAAAACACGGAGGGCGCGGCATCCTCCGAGCGCACAGCCCCCGCGTGCACGTAGCACCGCGAGCGCGTGATGGCCGCGACGAAGAGACGGTACTCGTCGTCCAGGACGGCCCGGCGCGCGGCCCGCGTCGAATCGATGAGTTCCTCGCGCCCATCCTCGCCCACGGCGAACCTGCCAGCCCCCACGTCCGCCAGCAGGTCGGCGCGCAGGATCCGGTCGCGCAGGCGCAGGTTCGGCCAGGCCCCATCCTGGAGGCCGGCGAGGACCACGACCTGCCAACGACGGCCCATCGCCTGCGCGGGGGTGAGGACCTCGATGCCGCCGGGGCGCACGCCCACGCGCGAAATCGTGTCGATGGGAACCGACCCTGCCAACAGCTCCGAGGCGAAATCACGCGCGGACCCGGCGGGGTTGCGTTGCTCCCACACGTCGGCGACGCGGATGAGCGCGACGACCGCGTCCAGCTGGTCGTCGTACCAGCTGGAGGATTCGTCCGATCGGATGGCCCGCGAGCGCCAATCCTCCGCGACGCCGGAGGCCTCCCACAGCTCCCACAAACGTTCCTGCGGGCGCGCGTTCCCCTGCTTTGCCAGCTCCCACATGCGCGCCGCCGTCTCAAGCGCGCGCGCCAGGGCGCGGTCGTGCCACCCGCGTCGGCCCGGGGCCTGCGCCCCCTCCTCGAGGGAGGGCCGCCACGTGTCAGGGTCATCGACGAGGTCGGCCACCGTCAGTGGGATCAGCGCGCTCTCCTCCCCCGCCTCCTCGGCGGCCTGGGCGCGCGCAGCGTTCAGGCGACGCAGCAGCCGGTGCACGGCCAGGGCATCCGCTCCCACGAGCGCCGAGGGCACGAGACGCTCGGCCAGTTCGCGGCGCTGGGCCGCGTCCGTGTCGCTGTCCCCCGTCGGAAGAGTCACGAGGTCGAGGAGGAGGCGCGTCGTGGGCTGTGAAGCGAAGTCGAAGGCTCTGCCGCCCCCGGCCAGGGGGACGCCGCCGCGAGCCAGGTAGCGCCTGGTTTCGGCGACCATCGACGAGCTACGCACGATGACGACCTGGTCCGAAAAATCGACGCCGTCGTGCAGGTGCCGGGAACGCAGGGCACGGGCGATCAGCGCGCCCATCTGCGAGGGCGTGGCCCCCAAATGGGTGACGAGCGCCCCCTCGGGCGCGTCATCGGCGACCTGCGCGCCACGACGGGCGGGCGAGCCGGACTGGGCGATGCGCGCGCACGCCTGACACGCCAGCTCACGCACCGCGCGGGACGTGTCATAGACCTGACCGAGCTCCGCGATCTTAACGCCCAGCGACGAGGCCAGACGACGGTCCAGGTGAGGCTCACCGCCGCGATACCCTGCCACCGCCACGTCGGAATCCGAGAACGCGACGATCCTGGCCCCCGCGTCCCGGCAAGCTCCGAGGAGCGTCAGCGTCGAAGGCGTGCAATCCTGCAGGTCATCCACGATAACGACATCAGGAACCGGGCACGGCGCCTGCACGCCGCGTTCCTCCGCGCGCCCCTGCCACGTCCCGATCAGCTCCGCGGCCAGGGACTGGATGCGCGACAGGTCCACGCGCAGCGTTAGAGGGTACTCCGGGGAATGCTCGGGCCCCTCCTCAAGGGCCGCGACAATCGCGCCCGCACCCACCCATTCGGGATGCCCGAAACGCACCCCGGCCTCGGACAGGGAAGCCGCGTCCATCCCCGCCTCGCCTGCGCGGGCCACCAGGTTACGCAGCTCCGCGCGAAACGCCGGCATCGCGCGCATCTGCTCGCCGGTTTCCTCCGGCCAGGGAGCATCCACACTCGCCAACAGCTCGGTCAACGCCTGATCCTGGGCAGCGCCCGTCACCAGCTCAACGCCCTCCAGCGGGACCTCCCGCTGGGTGCGCCACGTCGCCACCACCTGATACGCAAAAGACGCGGGCGTACGCACCGGACGCACCACGTCCGGCCCGAGCGCCTGCGCGCGCGGCGTCAACACGTCCGCGCGCGTGCGGTCCGGGGCCAGAATCAACGCCGAAGCGCCCGCACCCACCGCCTGCTCGAACACCGCCAAGGCACACGTCGAACGGCCAGACGACGGCGCCCCACGCGCAATCACATCGCCCGAGCGCACCGCCTCCACGACCGCGCGCTGCTCACCATTCAGCTCGGGCAGGCGCCACCAACCCACCGGGCGGCGCCTCAACCTGACCTTGATTTCGCTCATGACGCAATACTGACAGACCCCACCCGCATCTGTGGCACATATGATGGGCGTGACGACATTTACCAGCAAGGAGTCACCATGGAGATCTTCATCGGCATCCGCGACAACACGCGCCAGCTCGCCCTCGACGTCGACATGACCGAAAACGAGCTCATGACCAAGGTCAACGAGGCCCTTGCCGCCCCGAACGGCGTCCTCGACCTCACCGACTCGAAGGGCCAGCGCACCCTCGTCCCCGCCCACGCCCTCGGCTACGTGCAGATCGCCAGCAAGACCGAGCGCCGCGTCGGATTCGCGATCCACTGACCCGCGCCCACGAACGAGGCCGGGGAACCCGAGCGGTCACGATGCCGCCCGAGGAACCCCGGCCTCGTCAATGCCTGCAGCCTCAGGCCTTCAGGTGAATGTCCCTCATACGCTCACCATGGCGCCTGATCACATACTCCGTGATCTCATCAACATTCTCCGGCGTCATCGCCAACTGCGGATACGTAAACAACGTGGCACGCACAAGACCCAGCGCCTCACCCGCAACGCGGCGACCCCACAGAGACAAGCGATCCGCCAACTGCGGATCCGCCTCAATCTGCGGCCCCAACTGCGCACGCACCCAATGCCCCTGCTCGAAAGGCCACACATCCTCGATGCCCTCAAACAAGCTATGGACGCGAGCAACGCGAATCAGCATGTCACCCAGCATGCCACGCGTAATAAAAGTCTTCACTGACCGCTCCGCGAACGTCGTCGGACGAGTGCGCGCATCCAAATCATCATACGCACCCGAAAAAGCACTACCAGCCGCCAACAGATCAAAATCACGGTGCCCACTCCACACCTCCAGCTGCTGATACAACGCGAAACACTGCGCAGCCATGCGCGCGTGCTCCACGTGTGCCTCAAACGTGGGGGCCTGCTCCCCATCCTTCGCCAGGCGCGTCATAAACGCCAGCGACGAATACGCGAGAATACCAATGACATCAGTGTCGCCGGCCGGGACAGAAACATATTCATGAGCCATGAGTCCAGCATAGTGCCTGACAAGCTCCCCGGCTCCCACTGTCCACGTATTCCCCACGTTCCCATTACCTGTGACCAGCACCTCCACCGCTGTCGGCTCCCACACGATTACACTGAAAAGCGACCACCGGAAGCCCGGTCGCATCTTTTTCACACATCACACGTACGCGCGGACGAACATCCCCGCGCCAGACAATGCGCGATCGGCACCGACCCCAACCCCGGAAAAGCCCGGGAGACAAGGCAGATCGTGACCACCACGAGCACCGAGGCCATCGAGCCCACCCACGACAACGATACCGTCACCCAACCCAAGGCTTCCACGCCGGAACCCGCCCCGGCCTCGTCCGTCGAATACTCCGCAGGCGTCGTCCGCCTCGGCAACATCCACCCACAGGCCCCCGCCGAACAGGAAGCCACCCCCGACATCACCGGCAAAGGCGAAGACCTCGACAAGAAATCCTTCGCTGACTTCGGCGTCACCGACCCCATCGTCGACGCCCTCGATGACAAGGGCATCACGCACCCCTTCCCGATCCAGGCCCTCACCCTCGGCCCCGCACTGGACCGCCACGACATCATCGGCCAGGCCAAGACCGGCACCGGTAAGACCCTCGGCTTCGGCATCCCCGTCCTCGAAGACGTCATCGCGCCCGACGAAGAAGGCTACGACGAGCTACTCAACCCGAACCAGCCGCAAGCGCTCATCATCCTGCCGACCCGCGAACTCACCAAGCAAGTCGCGCAAGACCTGCGCGACACCGCCAAATACCTATCCACCCGCATCGTCGAAATCTACGGCGGCGTCGCCTTCGAACCCCAGATCGAGGCCCTCACCCGCGGCGCCGACATCGTCGTAGGCACGCCCGGCCGCCTCATCGACCTGCTGCGCAAAGGCCACCTCCACCTGTCCGGCGTCGAAACCGTCGTCCTCGACGAAGCTGACGAAATGCTCGACTTGGGCTTCCTGCCCGACGTCGAGACGCTGCTGGCCCGCGTCCCCGAGAACCGCCACACCATGCTGTTCTCCGCGACCATGCCCGGCCCCGTCGTGGCCCTGGCCCGCCGCTTCATGGTCCAGCCGACCCACATCCGCGCGCAGGACCCCGACGACCAGAACCAGACCGTCAACACGGTCAAGCAGGTCATCTACCGTGTTCACGCCATGAACAAAGTCGAGGTCATCTCCCGCATCCTCCAGGCCCGTGGTCGCGGCCGCACCGTGATCTTCTGCCGCACCAAGCGCACCGCCGCCCGCCTCGGCGAAGACCTCTCCGCCCGCGGCTTCGCGGTCGGCGCGCTGCACGGCGACCTCGGCCAGGGCGCCCGCGAGCAAGCGCTGCGCGCATTCCGCAACGGCAAGGTCGACGTCCTGGTCGCCACCGACGTCGCAGCCCGTGGCATCGACGTTGACGACGTCACGCACGTCATCAACTACCAGTGCCCCGAAGACGAGAAGATCTACATCCACCGCATCGGCCGCACGGGGCGCGCCGGACATTCCGGTACAGCCATCACGTTCGTGGACTGGGACGACACGCCGCGCTGGTCGCTCATCTCCAAGGCCCTGGGCCTGGGCGTGCCGGATCCGCTCGAGACCTACCACACCTCCCCCCACCTGTTCACCGACCTGGACATCCCGGAGGGCACGACCGGTCGCCTGCCGCGCGCCAAGCGCACGCGCGCGGGCCTGGACGCCGAGGTCCTTGAGGATCTGGGCGGCTCTTCCCCCCGCTCCGAAGGACGAGGCCGTGGCGGCCGTTCCGGGTCGCGTTCGGGGTCGCGTGGTGGTTCACGTGGTGGCCGCGGGCGTGGCGGTCGTGGGCGCTCCGCGCGTGGCTCTTCGACTTCTTCCTCCGACGCGTCGCGTTCGCGCGGGTCGCGTCGCGGCTCCCAGGACGGCGATCGCACGCTGAACGCCGGCAAGGGCGGCCGCTCCGACCGCGGCACCCGTGGCCGTGGCCGCGGCGAGCACTCGCCGCGTTCCGATTCCGGTTCTGCTGGTTCCGCCGGTTCCGCTTCGGCTGGAGCTGAGCGCGCGCCCCGCGCCCGCAAGCGCATCCGCCGCCGCAAGGGCGGCGAGTGAGGCGGTAAGCGTTGCTGCGCCGCTCGCCAAGGGGTGACGTAGCTCGGTCGGCTAGTGACTGTGCTGCGGCCTGACGCGCACGCCGGTCACCGCACCGCCCACACGACGCTCACACTGCACTGATACGACATGAGGAGGGGTCCGAGCCGAAAGGCTTGGGCCCCTCCGCTGTTTGGCTCCTCAGGGTGCGGCAAGAATCAACCTGATCGGGAACATTCAACCCGTTAGGGAAGATTCAACCCGATCAGAAGGGGTTGAATCTTCCCGATCGGGTGTAACACCTCATCGGTAACAAGCTAGCGCGCGGGTTTCCTCGCTGGCACCGACCACGTCGGCATCCAACAGCCCCAGGCCGTGCAGCGCTGCACCCGTTACGTCGCGCTGCACCCGTTACGTCGCGCTGCACCCGTTACGTCGCGCTGCACCCGATCAGAAGGGGTGTAATGCCTACGGATCGGGTGCACCGCCTCCCACA
>ERZ773057.786-NODE-786-length-12936-cov-4.372642_pt1 | contig 12936 bp, 10 predicted proteins | sample MGYA00580629_ERZ773057 | MGnify/ENA primary metagenome ERZ773057 (study PRJEB29015, sample SAMEA2738143) | human oral metagenome | biome: human oral; feature: human-associated habitat; material: saliva | place: China | collected 2163 ...
GAAAGAGGCGTGGGCTTACGCAAGCGGAGGATTAGTCCCCTTCTCGCAGTACAGTTGCCGTGTAGACCCCTCTGAAGTGCGCCCTCAGGGCTCCCACGGATTGAAGAGCTTCACCCCCGTTAGCTCGAAGTCCCCGGTGTTGCGCGTGACGAGCCGGTATCCATGGCGAATGCTCTCGGCAATAATCAAGGAGTCCTGCAACGATTTGGGATCGGGCGAGTGCGTTCTGGCGCAGATCAGGGATGCTTCCGTGTCATAGGGAAGGATTCTTCCCGAGAATGTCTGCAATAGGCCATCAAACCAAAGCCGCAGCCTTTTTCCTTCTTCCTTTCGTTTCAGTTGCAGGATGCCCAGTTCTAGCTCGTAGGTGGTGATGGCGCTGAGATACAGCGCGCTGATGCGGACGGAAGCGGCCCCGGCGAGCACGGCAGTGCTGGGCCGGGGCTTGTCTGGACGAAGTTCTGAAATGACGTTGGCACCCGTAGGTGCATCATTCGGCCTTAGGCTCTTCTCTGAAATCAGCGGCGACCGGCATCGGTGCCATCAGCGGCGGATCGAAATCGGGTTCTGCGGCTGTATCAGGCAATGCAAGCATGGCCTGCAACAAGGTCAGTTCGGTCTGTCCGATGCCGGGCTGGTTGGCACGCTCCTCCATTCAGGATTTTCCAGTTCTCAGATATCCAGAACCTTCCGCTCCATGCCCTTGACGGGCGGCAGCCAGGCCTGGGTGCCTTGCAGGGTCAGGCCAAGCATGCGGGCCGGAAGGCGGTAGGAGTCGGCGCGCTCGGGGTCGAGTTCGGTCTGGATGTCGTCATCCCGTCCCTGTTCGGTCAGCTCTGCCCAGTGGGGGTTGATCAGGAGCGTCTTGCCCAGGGCAATGAATTCTGCCCAGCCGGTGGCCAGTGCGTCGGCAGCCTGGGATGCGGTGTAGAGGTTGCCCACGCCGATGAGGGGAAGCTTGCCGCCGATGTGCTGGTGCAGCTGTTCGATGCGGGTGCGTTCCGTATCTGCGCCGCGACGGGCTTTCTTGTAGAAGTCCCACAGGGAGACGTGCAGGTACTGCAGGGGTTTCTGCACCAGGGCATCGATGAGGGCGAAGGTGTCGGCCATGGTGATGCCGTTCTCGCCGGGTTCTTCGGGCGAGAAGCGGTAGCCGATGATGAATTCGGGTTTGGCGTGCTTGTCGCGCACGGCCGTGACGGCGTCCACGACGGCCAGCGGGAAACGCAGCCGGTTCTGCAGGCTGCCGCCCCAGGCGTCGGTCCGGCGGTTGGACTGGGCGGAGAAGAACTGCTGGATCAGGTAGTTGTTGGCGCCGTGGATTTCCACGCCATCAAAGCCGGCTTCCAGCGCCAGTTCGGCGGCGCGACCATAGCCGTCAATGATGCTCAGGATCTGCGCTTCGGTCAGGGCCTTGGCGCCGGTTTCTGGATGCTCGGACGGGGCGAAGATCTCGCCATTCGGGTTGAGCTCGGGAATGGACTGCCAGCCGCCGTGATGGATCTGCAGCAGGGCTTTGGCGCCCTGGTCATGGGCAATGCGGGCGACTTCACGCAGGCTGGGCAGGTCTTCGGCGCCGATGGCCTCGGGCTGTCCGTAGAAGGCCTTGCCACCCTCGTGAACCAGGGTGGCGGCGGAAATGAACAGGCCGATGCCCCGGAAGCGGTCGGTCAGGAACTGACGCTCTTCGTCGGTGATGTGGCCGTTGTCGTCCGAGGCCAGATGGGTCATCGGGGCGACGGCCAGGCGGTTGCTGACGGTGACGCCGTTGTTGAAGGTGTAGCTCTGGAAGAGGTTCGGATGCTTCATGGTTGATGTGTTCTGGTGGGTTGGGCATCTGCCGTGACGCTGTTATACCACTGGCCCTCGTCAATGCCGGGTCGCGTCTGGGGTCATTGATATTGATCCGCTGCCCCCGCGAGTTTTCCCGTTTCCGATAGTGTCTTTCTTGCCCCTGCACGCCCTTGGACGGACAATGGCCGAAGGGCAACATCGAACGATGAGGCAGCTCAGCATGGCCGACATGGGGACAGATCGGGCAGGGGACAAGGCACGGGCAGAGATGTTCCGTGCCCGTGGGCTGACCAAGGTCTACCGGATGGGCGAGGTGGAGGTGCACGCGCTGCGCGGCATCGACCTGGCGCTGTATCCGGGCGAGTTCGTCGTGATTCTGGGCCCTTCGGGCTGTGGCAAGTCCACGCTGCTGAACATCCTGGGCGGGCTGGATGTGCCCACGGAGGGCGAGGTCTGGTACAACGGCCATGACCTGACGCATGCGGACGATGCGGTGCTGACGCGCTTTCGGCGCGACAACGTGGGTTTCGTCTTCCAGTTCTACAACCTCATTCCCAGTCTGACGGCGCGCGAGAATGTGGCGATCGTGACGGAGATCGCGCGGCAGCCCATGCCGCCGGAAGAGGCGCTGGCGCTGGTGGGGCTGGGTGAGCGGCTGGATCATTTTCCGGCGCAGATGTCAGGGGGCGAGCAGCAACGGGTGGCCATTGCGCGGGCCATTGCCAAGCAGCCGGCGGTGCTGCTGTGCGACGAACCCACGGGGGCGCTGGATTCGGCCACCGGGGTGCGGGTGCTGAACGCGCTGGACGAGGTGAATGCGCGCCTGGGCACGTGCACGGTGGTGATCACGCACAACGCCGACATTGCGCGAATGGCGCACCGGGTGCTGACGATGGGCGACGGGCGCATCGTGGCCGAGAAGGTCAACGAACAGCGGTTGAAGGCCGATGAGCTGCGCTGGTGACAGAAAGGGCTGGCGGCTGCCGGCGCTGTACCGGAAGGCGCTGCGCGACCTGTGGCTGCTGCGCGGCCAGGCGCTGGCCATCATGCTGGTGGTGGCGGGCGGCATTGCCATGCTGGTGATGTCGCAGGTGGCGCTGGATACGCTGAACAACAGCCGGTCGCGCTTCTATGAGGCGCAGCGGCTGTCGGACATCTGGGTGGATGCCAAGCGTGCGCCGGAAGCGGTGGCGCGACAGGTGGCGGCGCTGCCGGAGGTGGCCGAGGTGGAAAGCCGGGTGCAGGCCTTTGCCAAGCTGAAGCTGCCGGGGTTCGATGAGCCGGTGTCGGCGCAGTTGATTTCCCTGCCGGACGATGGTGGGCAACCATTGATGAACGGGCTGCACCTGCGTCAGGGGCGGCTTCCGGCGGTGCTGTCGCGCGATGAGGTGGTGGTGAGCGATGCCTTTGCCGAGCGGCACAACCTGAAGCCGGGGGACCGGCTGCGGGCGACGGTGAACGGGCATGCACAGTGGTTCCGGCTGGTGGGGGTGGCCACGTCGCCGGAGTTCCTGTATCCGATCAAGCCCGGAGCAATCTTTGCCGACCACAAGCATTACGCCATTCTGTGGATGCCGCGCCGGGTGCTGGAGGCGGCCATGAACATGGCCGGGGCCTTCAATCAGCTGGTGGTGAAGCTGGCGGTGGTGCGGCAGGATCGCGTGCAGGAGGGGGCGTCCGGAGTGGATGGCCAGGAGCGCGCGTCTGGCGGCGCCGTCCCCCGAGCCGGGCGGCACAATGCGGCCGATGCAGCGCTGGCCCGCGCCCGGCAGGAGGCAACGGCCATCGACGCCATCGAGCGGCTGATGGAGCGCTGGGGCGGGCTGGAGGCTGTCGGGCGGATGCAGCAGACATCGTATCGGGTGCTGCATGAGGAGCTGGCGCAGCTGCGCTCAATGGTGCGGGTGATGCCGACGATCTTCCTGGCGGTGGCGGCCTTCCTGCTGAACGTGGTGTTCACGCGGCTGGTGGGTACGCAGCGGGCGCAGATCGCCATTCTGAAGGCGTTTGGCTACCGCACGTGGGAGGTGGCGCTGCACTATGGGCTGATGGCCGCCATCGTGTGCGTGGCCGGGGCGTTGCTGGGAGCCTTGGCCGGTGCGGGGCTTGGGCAGGGGCTGGCCTCGCTCTATCAGGACAATTTCCGGTTTCCGGCGCTGTATTTCTCGCTGGATGGCCAGGTGGTGCTGGTGGGCGTGGCGGTGGCAGTGCTGGCTGGCGTGGGCGGTGCGGGCTGGGCGGTGCTGCGTTCATCGCGCGAGCCGGTGGCGCAGGCCATGCGGCCGCAGGCGCCGGAGCGTTTCCGGGCGGCGGGCTTCGAGAACTGGCGGCTGGTGCGGGGGCTGTCACAGCCGGTGCGGATGGTGCTGCGTCAGCTGGAGCGCCGTCCGGGGCGTGCGCTGCTGAGTGTGCTGGGGCTGGCCATGGCAGGCAGCCTGATCATCCTGGCGGGCATGCAGAAGGGGACGCTCTCGTATCTGGTGGACAGCCAGTACCGGCTGGCCGAGCTGTACGACATGTCGGTGACGTTCGTCGAGGAGCGTTCGCCGCAGGCGGTGCATGAGCTGCGTTCCATCCGTGGTGTGCAGCACGCCGAGCCGACGCGTTCGGTACCGGTGGAGCTGTCTTTCCGCAGCCATCGCATTCGCACGGCCGTCTGGGGCCTGCCGGCCGATGGCTTGCTGCAGCAGCCGGTGAATGATCGCTTGCAGCGGGTTCCGCTGCCGCCGGACGGGCTGGTGATGAATGCCTATCTGGCCGAAAGGCTGGGCCTGAAGGAAGGGGATCTGCTGACGGTGCGGCAGTTGCAGGGGCGCCGCCGGGTGCTGCAGGTACCGGTGGCAAGGCTGATCAACGAGAACCTGGGCTCTCGGGTGTACATGAACCGTCAGGCGCTGAACCGGTTGCTGGGGGATGGGGACGTGCTGAGCGGGGCGCTGCTGGAGATCCGGCCCGGCGCGGCGCCTGCGGTGGTGCGGGCGCTGGATGAGCGGCCGCAGGTGATGGCTTCGGACGATCGGCTGGATGCGATCCGGGCGATGTTCCAGATGGTGGAGCGGGTGTCCGGTCCGATGACGCTGCTGGGGGTGCTGCTGGGCTGCGTGGTGAACTTCGGGGTGGTGTACAACGCGGTGCGCATTACGCTGGCTGAACGCTCGCGCGAGCTGGCCAGTCTGCGCGTGCTGGGCTTCACGCGGGGTGAGGTGGCGCGCATCCTGCTGGGCGAGATCGGCGTGCTGGTGGTGGTGTCCATCCCGCTGTCGTTCGTGTTTGGGTGGCTGCAGTGCTGGTACATGGCGAAGGGGATGCAGAATGAGCTTTACCGCATTCCCGTGCATGTGCCAATGGGCAGCTACATGATGGCGGCGCTGGTGACACTGGGCTCTGCGCTGGTGTCCATGGTGGTGGTGCTGCGCCTGGTGAACCGGCTGGACATGGTCGAGGCGCTGAAGAACAGGGAGTGAGAGACAAATGCCTGCGCGAAGAACGTTGATCCAGGTCCTGGTGGCCGTGGGGGTGCTGGGCTGGGTGGGCTGGGAGGCACTGCGCGAGCCGGTGCAGCTGGCTCATGTGGAAAAGGCTGCTCATGCCCCGATGACCGAGAGCTTTTCGGAAGAAGGCAAGACGCGGCTGAAGGCGCGCTATGCGCTGGCAGCTCCCGTGGCGGGGCAGTTGCGGCGTGTGACGCTGCAGCCCGGGGATGCGGTGCAGGCCGGGCAGGTGGTGGCGTGGATTGATCCGACTTCGCCCGGGTTGCTGGATGGGCGCAGTCGCCGCCGGGCCGAGGCCGAGCTGGCGGCAGCGCGCAGTCAGCACCGGGCGGCGCGGCAGCGGGTGCAGGCGGCCCAGGCGGCCAGTGGCCTGGCGCGCAGCAGTCTGCAGCGCGCCATCCGGCTGCACGAGGGGCGGGTGATGTCGCAGGAGGCGCTGGAGCAGGCGCAGGCGCAGGCGGCCCGCACGGCGGCAGAGCTGTCGGCTGCGCAGGCCGAGGCGCAGGCAGCGCGGCAGCGGGTGGAGGAAGCCCGGGCGGCGCTGTGGCAGGAGGAGCCCGGCCCTGCAGCCGGCCAGGACAGTCCAGCTGCGGCAGATGCTGCACCGCGTGCGGCGGGCAGGCAGCCGGTGGCCGTGGTGGCACCGGTGACGGGCGTGGTGCTCAAGCGCACGCTGGAAAGTGCCACGCCGGTGACGGTGGGGCAGGCGCTGATGGAAATCGGCGATACGGCCCAGCTGGAGATCGAGGCCGAGGTGCTGTCGGCGGATGCGGTGCAGCTGCGCCCCGGCACGCCGGTGCGGCTGTTGCACTGGGGCGGTGCGGGTACGCTGCAGGCGCATGTCCGTCGTGTGGAGCCCGGGGGCTTCACCAAGGTGTCGGCGCTGGGGGTGGAGGAGCAGCGCACGCGGGTGATTCTGGATTTCGACAGCCCGCGCAGTGAATGGGCAGCGCTGGGCGATGCTTACCGGGTAGAGCTGGAGTTCCTGTTGCGACACGAGGATCGTGTGCTGCAGGTGCCGGCCAGCAGCCTGTTCCTGGACGATCGCGGCAAGCCCGGGAACTATGCCCTGTATCGTGTGGTGGATGGCCGTGCGCGGCTCACGTCGGTGCGCACGGGTCTGCGGTCAGCCACCCACGTGCAGGTGCTGGAAGGGCTGGCCGAGGGCGATGCGGTGATCGTCCAGCCCGACGAGCGCATCGTGGACGGAACGCGGATCGAGGCGCACTAGGCGCCTCGTCGGGCAGGTGGGCCGGTTACTGCACCCAGCCGCGTTCCCGGTAGTAGCGCAGGGCGCCTGCATGCAGCGGCATGGTAAGGCCCTGACGGACCATCTGCTCGGGCTCCAGGTGGGCCAGGGCGGGGTGGAGCTTCCTGAATTCGTCGAAGTGCTCGAAGATGGACTTGACCACGGCGTAGACGGTGTCGTCCGGCACGTCGCTGCTGGAGACGAGGGTGGCCAGCACGCCGAAGGTGGAAATGGGGTCCGGGTTGCCGGGATAGGTGTTGGCCGGAATTTCAACCTTGGCGTAATAGGGCTTTTCTTCCACCAGCCGGTCGATGACCGGGCCCTGCAGCGGCACCAGGCGTGCGGCGCAGGTGGCGGTGACGTCCTGCAGGTTGGCGCTGGGGTGGCCGGCTACGAAGACGAAGCCGTCGATGCGGCCATCGCACAGGGCGGCGCCGTGTTCATCAGCCTTGAGTTCGAAGGCGTTCGAGAAGTGGCTGCTCTTGAGGCGGTAGGCCGCCATCAGCGTGTCCATGGCGCTGCGGGTGCCCGAGCCGGGGTTGCCGATGCTGAAGGGACGCTTGCGGAAGTCCTCGATGCCGTGGGCTTCGATGCCCTGGCGGGCAACGAGGGTGAGCGGTTCGGGATAGAGGGAGAGCACGGCACGCAGCTTGCCGTCAGGACCCGCCTTGCGGAAGGGTCCCAGGCCCTTGCGGGCGTCGTACTGCACGTCGGACTGCACCAGGCCCAGGGTGAGCCTGCCGTCCTTGAGCCCCAGGATGTTGGAGACCGAAGCATTGGTGGTCTCGACGGCGCAGCGCTTTCTGAAGCGCTCGCGTTCCTTGTTGATGAGGTGGCAGATGGCACCGCCGGTGGCGTAGTAGATGCCGGTGGCGCCTCCGGTGCCGATGGTGATGACCGGGTTGGCGTCGACGGCACGGACCAGAGGGGGCGCAACCAGAAGCGCCAGACCGAGCAGTGTCGAGGTGGCGGCCCGCAGGGTGTGGCGCAGCGGAATGGGGCAGTGAGCCGCCGGGGGACGGAGGAACAGCGGGTGCAGCATGGCGAAGGGCTCTTCGAATATCTCTCGGTTGCGTTTGCCAATGCCAATGTTACTTCCTGCCCGGTGTCATGCTGGTGCGGTGAGCAGGGGATGTCGGGCATTCATCCGTCCATGAGGGTGCTGTCTGGTATCCGCGAAGCTGACAGGGTTCATTTTTCTGGTGAATGAAAAATGTTTTTTCAAAATTGGCCGGCTCGACAGCCGACGGGTGTGACGGTACGCTTGGACTGCATCTCAACACTCTGAGGAAATTCAATGTCCAGTTCTTCTCTTCATGTCGGTATCCTGACCGGCGGCGGCGACTGCCCGGGTCTGAATGCGGTGATCCGTGGGGTGACCAATTCGCTCATCAAGACCGTCGGCGCCCGTGTCACCGGCATCGAACGGGGCTTCATGGGCATGATCGAGCGTCGTTCGCGTCCGCTCGACAGCGAGGCGGTGGCCGGCATCCTGAACCAGGGCGGCACCATTCTGGGCACCCACAACTTCGCCAATCCGTTCTCCTGTAACGGTGTGGATGTCTCGGACAAGGTGATGGAGTATGTCCGTGAGCTGGGGCTGGATGCGCTGGTGGCCATCGGCGGCGACGGCACGATGAGCATCGCCAACCGTTTCACGCCGTTGGGTCTGCCGGTGGTGGGCGTTCCCAAGACCATCGACAACGACCTGATGCACACCGAGCGCACCTTCGGCTTCGACAGTGCGGTGTCCATCGTGGCCGAGGCGCTGGCACGGCTGGAAACCACGGCCCGCAGTCATGGCCGGGTGATGGTGCTGGAGACGATGGGCCGCTATGCGGGCTGGATCGCGCTGGAAGGCGGCCTGGCCGGCGGTGCCGACGTCATCCTGATTCCCGAGAAGCCCTATGACCTGAACGAGGTCATCCGCGTCTGCAAGGAGCGCGAGAAGAAGCAGGGCTACACGCTGATCTGCATCGCCGAGGGAGCACGTCCCATCGACGGTGGCATGGTGGTGGCCAAGCATCTGGAAAACAGCCCGGACCCGATCCGGCTGGGGGGTGTGGGCAACGTGCTGCGCCAGCAGCTCGAGCAGCACCTGGAAAGCGAAGTGCGTACCACGCAGCTGGGCCACGTGCAGCGCGGTGGCACCCCCACGCCGTATGACCGCGTGCTGGCCACGCGCTTTGGCTGGTATGCCGCCAAGATGGTGGCCAATGGCGAGTTTGGTCGCATGGTGGTGCTGAAGGGCGACGAGTGCGCCAGCGTGCCCATCGAGGATGTGGCCAACCGCACCCGCAACGTGCCGGAAAACCATTCGCTGCTGGATGTGGCGACGTCGCTGGGCGTGTCGCTGGGTCTGCCGGCGTGATGCCCGCCGGGGCAGGGCGAAAGGCCCTGTCCAGGCATTTCCCGAAGGGGCGAACGCGTCCCTTTCGGGGAAGATTCGCAAGGGCGAAAGCCCCAACAAAAAAGCGCTCCATGTGAGCGCTTTTTTTGTTCAGCGGGCGTCGGCCACCTTGTGGCTGGCCCGGGGGCGCGAGCTGCCTGCCTTGGTGCGGGTGGCCGTGCTGCGGCTGCTGGCCCTGGTGTTGGTGCTGTTCACGGCCTTGCGGCTGCTGGCAGACTTGGCCGAGGCCGCCTTGGTGCTGGCTGAGCGGCTGGAGGCGCTGCCACGGCTGGTGGCTGAGCTGGCGGAAGCTGCCTTCAGCCGCTTGCCGGTGCTCGTCGTGGTGCTGGCGCTCTTGCGGGTCGTGGTGCTGCGTGTACTGGTGCTGGCCGTTGCAGTGCTGCGCGTGCGGCTGGGGGTATCAGCCAGGGCCACGGTGGTCTTGCCACTCTGACGCAGGGTGTGGCGGGTGGCACTGCGGTCGGAGCGCAGGGTGACGCGGCTGTCCAGGCGCGAGGCCGTGCTGCGGCTGGCGGCCGTGTTGCTGCTGCCTGCTGTCTGGGTACGGGCCGGGCTGTAATGCACCAGCCGGATGGCGGTATGGCTGCCCGACGAGGCCGTGGCTGTGGCCGGCACGGTGGCCTGGCGGCTGATCACCTTGCGGGACCCGTCTTCGGCCACCAGCACGGTCTGTTTCTGGCTGCGGCGCACCGTCAGCGTCATGCCCGGCTTGAGGGGGGAGACACGCCGGTTCATGGCGCGCAATTCGGCCAGCGTGAGGCCATAACGGCGGGCGATGGAGGCGCCGGTCTCGCCACGACGCACGCGGTGAACCAGCGGACCGGCATCCACCTGCTGATACAGGCGCGGGCCGTCGAACTGCTCGACGAGGTTCTCGTCGCTGACACGGTGCGTGGGCACCAGCAGTCGCGTGCCGGCCAGCAGGTGCGTGCCGGCGGAAATGCCGTTGGCGCGCAGCAGGGCGGGCACAGTGAGGCCGCCGCGACCGGCGATCTCGGCCAGGCTTTCGCCGGGCTGCAGCGTGTGCGGTTGCCACGAGACGAAGGGCCGCTTCTGGGCAGCGTGCTCGGCCATGGCCGCCTTGAAGCGGTCGATGCGATCAACCGGGATCTTGAGGGTGTTGTTGCGGCTGGCGGAGATGACGGGCCGGTTGTGGGCCGGGTTCAGTGCCAGGAACTCGGCTTCGGTCATTCCGGCGAACTGGGCTGCCAGCTTGAGGTCGATGGGTCGGATCTTCTCGACGGTGACGAAGTAGGGCTGGTCGGGCAGGTCGGGCAGCTGCAGGCCCAGCTGGCGGGCATTGAGCACGATGTGCTTGAGCGCCAGCAGCTTGGGCACGTAGTTGCGGGTCTCGTTGGGCATGCGCAGGTTCGCATAGTCTGCTGGCTTGCCGGCGGCCTGGTTGGCGCGCACGGCCTTGCGCACGGCGCCTTCGCCCCAGTTGTACGAGGCCAGTGCCAGGAACCAGTCGTCCCCGTTCATCTGGTAGATGCTCTGGAGGTAGTCCAGTGCCGCCCGCGTGGATTGCACCACATCACGACGGTTGTCCACCCACCAGTTCTGATTCAGGTCGTAGCGTTTGCCGGTGGCCGGAATGAACTGCCACAGGCCGGCTGCCTTGGCCGAGGACAGCGCCGAGGGGTTCATGGCGCTTTCCACGAAGGGAAGCAGTGCCAGTTCGGTGGGCATGCCCCGGCGCTCGACTTCCTCGACGATATGGTGCAGGTAGAACGAGCCGCGTCCGAACATGCGCTGCAGGTAGTCGGGGCGGGACAGGTAGTACTGCTCGTGGCGGGCCACCAGGGGCGAATCCAGCTCCGGCATGGCGAAGCCGGCGCGGATGCGGTCCCAGAGGTCGTTGCTGACGATGACCTCGCCGTCGTCGCCCTGAGCCTGGCTGGCGGCATTGAGCTGGCGCACGGCATCGCTTTCGGTCACGAGGACGGGCTCTCCATGCCGCAGTTGTGCGCCGTGGGTGTTCTGGGCCGTGGTGCCGGGTGAGACGCTGGAGCAGGCGGCCAGCCAGCCGGCTCCCAGCACCACGCCGGCATGGGCCAGCAGCCGTGCCAGCCGGCTGCGCCGCAGGGGCTGGCGCATGGGCGTCTGGGAAAGCGGGGAAGGAAAGCCGGGCTGACGGGAGGAACGATGAGCGCGCACGGGCAGTACCTGTGATGCTGCGCCGGAAGGGTCGGGGCGGCCGACACGGGTTGCCGTCCGACGGGGCGTGCAACCCAGGCGGCCGAGCCGGAAGACCGGCAGGCAGACTGGAATTGGGAGCGCTCTGACGATAGCACAGTAACCCGTCGGCCAAAGTAACCGACTTCGGCTTTCTTCAGGGGTGGCTGTCCGTCCGTCAGTTGATGGCAGGGGGGCGGAAGCCATTGCGCCACTGGCGCAGCGCCACGAACACCTCGAAGGCACTGGCGCCTTCGGGCAAGGGGACGCCGGGCAGGTGGCGTGCCAGCGCTGGCAGGTGGCTGCGCAGGAAGGGGTTGGTGGCCAGCTCTTCGTCCAGCTGTCCCGGCAGGGTGGATTGCCCCTGGGCGCGCAGCAGCAGCGCGTCTTGCAGGCGCTGGGCTATCCGTTCATTGTCGGGTTCGGCCTGCCGGGCGAAGTGCAGGTTGGTGACGGTGTATTCGTGGGCGGCGTAGACCTGGGTGTCATGGGGCAGGGTGCTCAGCCGGCCCAGCGAATCGAAATGCTGCTCCAGCGTGCCGTCGAAGACGCGGCCACAACCTGCCAGAAACAATGTGTCGCCACAAAACAACGCCGGGTGCGGATGCTCGGGCAATTGCGGGCAGAAATAGGAGAGATGATCCTGGGTGTGGCCCGGGGTGGCCACGACCTGAAGGCTCAGGCCCGTCTCGGGGATCTCGACGACATCGCCATGACCCACGGCCTCGCGCACGCCCTTGGCCGCACAGTCGGCCGGCCCGATGACACGCGCCGACGGCCAGCGTGCCACCAGTTCGGGGATGCCGTCGACGTGGTCGTGATGATGGTGGGTGACAAGGATGGCAGCCAGCGACCCGCCGCTGGCCTGCAGGCTGTCCAGAACCGGCTGCGCCTGGCCGGGGTCGACCACCACGAAGGCGGGACCGGCGCCGATGCGCCAGATGTAGTTGTCCTGCAGCGCAGGAACCGGAACCACGGCACGGCTTCGGTAGGGTGAATGGAGGATCTCGGCAGTTTCGGCGATCATGGGTGCTCCGCAGGGATTCCCCGAACCTGCCCGACGCGGGGCACGTTCATCCGTAGAATGCGCGTGCCGCGGGACGGGTTCTGGTCTTCCCTCTGGCGTCTGGTGAATGGAAACGCATGGACAAACGTGCCGGGGCGACGCCCCCAACCCCGAACACTCCCGATCATAAAGGCAATCCGGACGCCTGGACGGGCTGGTTGACCACGCCGCCCGGCCGCTACCTGCTGCAGTGGGAAGGGCGGCAGCTGGCCTGCGCCGTGGGCAATGTCTTTGGCTATTACGCGGTGCAGCTGGGCATGCCGGCGCTGGATGCGCTGGCCGACAACCGCATGCCGCACCGTATCCGGGTGCTGCAGGGCACCCGGCCGGTGGCCGAGGGTGAATGGCAGCCCGACCTGCGGGTGGCGGACTACGGCGAGCTGCCCTTTGCCAGCCAGTCGGTGGATCTGGTGGTGATGCCGCATCGGCTGGAGGACTGTACCGATCCCCATCAGCTGCTGCGCGAGGTGGACCGGGTGCTGCGTCCCGAAGGGCATCTGGTGGTGCTGGGCATCAACCCGTGGTCGCTGTGGGGGCTGCGTCACGCGTTGCCGGGCTGGCTGGGCGGCGGCTTTCTGCCACACGAAGGTGCGCTCATCGGTGCGCCTCACGTCCGTGACTGGGTCCGACTGCTGAGCTTCGAGCCCGACGACACGGTGTATGGCGGCTATGCCTGGCCCTTCCTGCGTCAGGAATGGCTGGCCCGCAGCCAGCGCTTTCTGGAGCGGGCCGGCGACCGCTGGTGGCCGGT
>ERZ773057.794-NODE-794-length-12879-cov-43.893559_pt1 | contig 12879 bp, 9 predicted proteins | sample MGYA00580629_ERZ773057 | MGnify/ENA primary metagenome ERZ773057 (study PRJEB29015, sample SAMEA2738143) | human oral metagenome | biome: human oral; feature: human-associated habitat; material: saliva | place: China | collected 2163 ...
CCTTCAACATCGGCAAGAAGGGCGAGTACCACGAGCGTCAGATGTTCTCCGAGAGCGCCGCGGATGCGCACGGCGAGCTCGTCAGCGCCTTCCCTCCCGCGGGGAGCCGCTGACGTGGGCACCCGTCCCCACGACGACGAGGCCGGGGCGACCCGGGAGGGCACGCTGAGCCTGAGCGTCCCCGGCCTCGTCAGGGGGCGGGATGCGCGCGAGTGGACGCCGGACGACCTGCAGATCGCGGGCCTCGTGCCGATGTCGACCGTGGACTGGCCGGGGAAGTTCGCGGCGTCCCTGTTCTTGCAGGGGTGCCCGTGGGCGTGCCCCTACTGCCATAACAGCGCGATCATCGACCCGCGCATCCCGGGTGTGGTCGCGTGGGGCGCGCTCGAGGACCTGCTGGCGCGCAGGCGTGGCCTCCTCGACGGGGTCGTGTTTTCCGGCGGCGAGGCGACCCGCCAGATCGCCATCGGCGCGGCGATGGCGCGCGTGCGTGAGCTTGGCTTCGGTGTTGGCCTGCACACCGCCGGCCCCTACCCGGGACGCCTCGCGGATTTGCTTGGCGCCGGCCTCGTTGATTGGGTTGGTATTGATATTAAGGCCACGCGTGAGCATTACGAGGCCGTGGCCGGGCGTGTGGGGGCCGGTGCGCGGGCGTGGGAATCTCTGGGTATCGTGTTGGCTCACCCGGAGGTGGACCATGAGGTGCGCTTGACCGTCTACCCGGACGGGCCGGGTGATGGGCTTGAGGTGGCGACGATCGCCCGTGAGATGGGTGTTCGGTCTTTCGCTCTTCAACAGGCGCGTGAATTTGGTACGCCGGAAGGTTTTGAAGCGTCACGAGCGGGTTGGGACGACCAGGTGAAGGCGCTCGCGACAGACATTGAGACGCTTAATTTTGACAGTTTCGTCTTTCGTGGCGCGTCATAGTGCTTTTGTCAAGTGACAGCACCGCATGGTGGGAAGAAGATACGAGAAGGTTTCACGTGTGACGTGTGATCGCGGTATTGTGTAACAACCGCGTGACCAATGAAGTCTGGAGCATCGATGGCACAAGAGCTGCATTTCGACAATCCTGCGGCAGCAGCCCAGGACCCGTCGACCGACGCTGAAGCGCTGCGTCAACTGGCGTTCCGCTACCCCGAGGTGCGCCCGATTGTTGCGGCACACCCACACGCCTATCGCGGCCTGCTTGATTGGCTGCATCAATTCAATGACCCGGCGATTAACGCCGCCCTCGAGGCGCGTGACGACTATGACGGGTATATCGATTCCAACGGCTATCTTGTCATGCACGGCGATGTGTCCGGCGCGGTCGCTGGTTCCTCGATCCGCACCTCCGAGTCCGGCATGTACGTCCTGGGACAGGGCGGCGTGAACTCCTATTCGCAGGTCGAACGGACAACCCCTTATTCTGCTGTCGTCGGCTCCAACGCGGCGGTACCGAAGGTGGGCGCGCGCGAACAGGTCGTCGCTCAGGTGCAGCGCCAGTCGATCATGGGCGACAAGTCTGCTCAGGATCCTGAAGCGACAGCTGTGTACCCCGCCACGTCTGTCGGCTCTTCTTATCCTGGGTCGTCGAGTAGTGCTACGCGCACGCAGGTAATGCCGCAGGCATACCCTGGTGCGGGTGCCTCCTACCAGGTGCAGCCCACGGTGCAGCCCACGGTGCAGCCGGGTTCGGTTCCCCAGTCGCCGACGCGCGAAGGTCGCTCCCTCCCGGTCATGGGAATTGTGCTCGGTGTTCTCGCGCTCATTGCCGTGGTCCTTCTCGGCGTTGTCATCTTCGTTTTCACGCGCGGATATGACGGGCCTCATAACGGTTCCTCTCCGGCGCCGTCCAGGTCCGCGTCCTCGCCGACGCCCTCTGCGAGTGCCAGCACGAATGACCCCGTGAAGTACCCCGCTCCCCCCGGAGCGACCAAGATGGACAATTTTATGGCGCCCTCCGGCAACATCAAGTGCTCCTTCACGGTCGACGGTGTCACCTGTGGTATCGCTGAATCCAATTGGGAGGATGAGGGCTACCCCGCATGCTCGGACACCAAGGTGGGGACGCTGACGGTATCGAAGACCGACGCGTCGCAGTCCTGCGCGAGCAGCATGCCCACGGGTGGCCCTAAGCTCGACTATACGACGGCGGCCACGAATGGCGACTACGCGTGTCGCTCGACCGAGGACGGCGTGACTTGCTGGAACACGAGGACCGGCAACTCCTTCGCCCTGGCCCGCGCGGGTTGGATGACCGGCACGACCGGTGAGATCAATGCCAGGGACTTCCAGTGGAACAAGTAGACTGATGTGCCCGTCGTGGTGGGCTCCGAGGGGTTCCTCGGGGCCCACCACTGTGTCAACGCCTTACGAGGCTGGGGTGCTACCGCGCTGACGGTTGTGACCGGGTGGTTTTCCCGCGTGGAGGCCTGTAACGCGAACTCGGCCCAGGCCTCGTGGTGAGGTTTCTCGGTGTCTCGCGGGGTGGCTGTGGGCAAGATGTAATGCTCCAGACGGGGCGTTATCTGGCTTCAAGGTGCCCCTATTCGATAGTGTTGAGACCGTGAGTACACCGAACGAGTCCCGCACTGTCCTTACTCCACGTCAGCGCTTCCTGCGTGAGCGTCAGCAGCGTCAGAACACGACGTTCGCCATCGTCGGCGTGTCGCTAATCACCGTCGTGGTGTTAGCGGTCCTCGTGTTCACGGGGATCGTGCCGGTTCCCTTCGGCAACGATTTCTCTGTCAAGATCGAGTATGCCGAAACGGGCGACATTCCCTGCCCGACGGCGAATTCGAAGCCAGTGGCCCCCTCGACGGTGTCCGTCACTGTCGTCAACACGACTCAACATCAGGGACTGGCATCAAAGGCCACGGACATGCTCACGACCGCGGGCTTCCAAACGCAGGATCCGGAAAACGCTGACGCAGAGTATACGGGTAAAGTTCGCATCACCGCGGGACCGCAGGGTGTCGACAACGCCTACTCGGTGGCTCGCTTCTTTCCGGGCGCCCACGTGCGCCTCAGTAACGCGACGGGGGCGGACGTGAAGGTCGAGTTGGGGACCTTCTACGATGACGCAATGAGTGCCGAGGATGTTCAGCGTGTCCTGAAGTCAACCGACCCTATCGAGCAGCCGACGAAATGCCGCCCGATGTCGGGTTCCTGACTCGACGGGCCATTACCGTGAGAAGGCCGCCCCGAGGGGCGGCCTTCCTGGGGTTAAAGGGCAAAGCGTGTTGGTTGTGTTGTGACTTTTCGGTGTGCTGGTGAGGGACAATCGGGGTTGGAGCTGGTTGTTTCATCGTGGGGGCATGAGCACCCATACATGCCCAATGCGTGGGCGAACCTGCGGGCGAACGGGTGGCCTGGCAGGGGCACACAGGTTCGGGGAGCAGCTCGCCAGCGTCGGCCGTATCCGCCGTGCCAGGCCGCTGGCACGTCGCTGGCTGCGCTACCGGCGGTGCTACCGGCTGCGCATGACTCCCGCCCGGCGAGCTTTCCGCGAATGTCGCATGCAATTCCCCCGACACTGTGTCTCACTGTGTATTCATATTGTTGGAATTGCAACGTTTGCGGACATGATTGAAAGTTCACTCAATCGAATTGCATGCGAAACTGCTCCGAGCGCGTGGGGTCGATGGTATGCGTGGGGGCGTCGCCGCCCCGTGGCGTGACCTCAGCGCCAGCAAACGGGGGGAATTGCACCAATAGAGGCGCGACACGCCGGCGACACGCCGAGGGGAGGCTTCTAATGCCGCAAAACCCCCGCCAAAGATGTGGTGCCGGAGGGACCGGAAGGCACGGCAGGGCCTTGAGACGGGGCCTGGCCGCGGCACCGGCGGGCGGTGGCAGGCCTGGCCCAGACAAATTTCGCACATAATTTACGGCGGTAATTTTTCGAGACCGCGCGAAAACGTTGCAATTCCAACGATGCAAATTCAATGTTTGAAGGAGCCGCAGGGGAATTACGTGCGAGATTACTGAGCATTGGTGCGAGAGGACGAGGGTTATAGGGCAAAACGTGTTGGTTGGGGGTTAGTCCCAGGTGTTGTGGCAGGGTCTGTCCGAGCTTCGAGCCGACACGCCAAGCAAAGCTCGTGGGGCGGGCGGCGAGCGGGCAGACCGCCGCCCGCCAGCAATGCGTCGTGTCCTATAACCGCCTTCCTGTATGCGCGCGGAGTGGCCTGCTTCCGCTGCGCCGGCCCGGGTAGGGTGCTCCGGCCTCGTCGAGGGGCGTCAGCAGGAGGACAGCGACCAGGGTAGGGTGCTCCGGCCTCGGCGAGGGTTCCTCAGTAGGAGGACAGCGACCAGGGTAGCGCGTCCCGGCCTCGGCGAGGGTTCCTCAGTAGGAGGACAGCGGCCCGGCGGTGCCACGGCCTCGAATGTTCTCGAGGAGGGCGTGACCGTTAGAGCCGTACCAGACGGGGATGGACTCGGGGACCGTCCACAGCGCGTCGGGGACCATCGCCTCGAAGGAACCGTGGGCCATGAACTGTTCGATCTCGGAGAGGGAACGAATCGCGATGCCCGCGACCGCCTGGGGGTATTCGCGCGCGAACTCGGCGTAAATCTCGGGGTCACGCTGGCCGTCGTCGCCGACGAGGAGCCACCGCACGTGCGGGAACATGCGCGCCAGGCGGCGCAGTTCGCGGCGCTTATGCTCGGGACCCGAGCGGAACCACCCGGTGTTCGACGGGCCAAAATCCGTCATGAGGAAGCCGCCCGCCGGGTAGCCGGAGCGCTCCAGGAACGAGCGGACCGTGGGAACCACGTTCCACGCGCCGGTCGACAGGTACATGATGGGGGAGTGCGTACCTTCCGGCACCCCCTCCGACGTCGCCGACGAGGTCGTGAGCGTCGTCAGCAGTTTCGCCATGCCCGGGACGGCTTCGCGCGAGGAGACCCGATCCAGGAAGGCGTGCCGCGCGGCCGACATCAGGCGCGGCAGCATGGAGACCATGACGGTGTCGTCGATGTCGGAGACGACGCCGAAGTGCTCGTCGTCGGAGACGATGCGCACGCGCACGCAGGCCGGGCGTCCGGCGCGAATGCGGCCCTTGCGGGGGCGCTCGTACATCGCCGAGGCCGGGGCCGGCAGGGGGGTCGCGTTGCGTAGCGTGGCGGCGAGCTTGGAGGCCGTGTCTTCGGAGAGGCCGAGGGCGCGCACGTCGCCCGCGTGCAGGACTTGGATGGTGGCGTCGTGCCAGCCGGGTTCGAGGCCGTGGCCGAGGACCGTCATGTCGACGAAGCCGCCGCGGTCCGCGAAGGCGAGCCTGCGGGCGTTGCCGACGGTGACGAGGACGGGTTGGCGGGGGACCTGCGCGTTGAAGAACTGGCGCCATCCGCGGCGGTTTTGTAGCCACGTGCGGGAGTCGTCGCCGCGGGCCATGAGGACGCGACCGAGGATGCGGGCGCTGCGCTGGGAGCCGATGCCGCCGAAGCCGACGACGCCGGGATAGTACCAGCCTTTCGACATGGCCGCGACCAGCAGGGTCGACGCGAATTCACCCGCGCCGGCGGTCAGTGCCAGGGCGAGTGAGGGGGACTCGTCGTCGATGAGAGGGGGGCGAAGCAACATCAGGGTAATCATAGGGCCAACCCACCGGGGAAGCGCAAGCGTGGTCAGGGTCCCTGCGGTCGGGCAGCCCATGATAATCTGACCACGCAGAAGCGTCCGATGGAGGGTGAGAAATGCTCGATGGGTACAATGATGGTTCTGCAGCGTCCGATTCTTTTGATCGCTTGGGCAGTAAGGAGAAGACTAAGTGCGGTTCTCTTGTGCTCGCTGCAATTGATTACTATATGCACCTGGAAGGCTTTGAAAGAAATGGCAGTCTATACAAGAAAATACTTTTGAAGCGTCATTTAGTAACCGGTCATAAGGCTGTGAGCTGGACGGGATAACGGTCGGGATCCTTGGCGTTCGCTTGGGCGTGTCACGTCTCGACGCAATGCGCATCTTCGGGCGAAAGGGATCTTCTAAGTTTATTGGATTCACACAGACCGTTGTGTTGCATAATGTAAGCGGTTAGGGAAGTTCGATGCTCAGAATTAGTCGTTTCATTAAGCGTGGACCGGGTGCGATTCTCGGGTTGGCACTCCTGCTGGTGATCGGCGTAGGGGTGTGTAGCTGGTATCGGGAGCATGTCGTGTGGGGACGAATCACGCCCGAGCAGGCGGCGCGAGCCTACGTGCAGATGATCGTCAACGGCGACTGTGAGACGTGGGATGAACTGAACCCGCCGGAGCAAGGCTGGTGCTACAACGCCAGGTGCTCGATGACGCTCACCGAAGTGTCTGCGCAACGCGAGCAGGCTCCCCAGCTTATCGATCTGAGTGTTCGCCCCACCTACTCCACCAAGATGTACGTGGATGACATGCGCCTCGACGTTGGCGGCGAGGAACGCTCCTACTCGATGACCCTCACACGCGGGGAAACCGGATCGGACCTCACCGGATGGTGGAAGGTCAAGCAAGCCCCCGAGGACATGACAGCAGTCTCTGCTGACCAGGCCATCTTGTCTGTCACTCACATCGATGGTCGCGCCTACACCCAGCCTGAGGAGTCGAAGACCCGCGAATGGCCGATGAATTGGCAACTGGCCACCACGACGAGTTTCCCGGGCGTCTACGACCTTAGCTGGACGAAGATGAGTGACCACGGTCGCGCGATGGTGCTGCGAGAAGACACCGGCCAATGGCAGGAAGCGGACGACGGGCACGTCACGATTACTAGCTCGGGGCGCTATCGCATCGCCGTTGTGCCGACCGCCCAGGATTTTGAGGAGGTCCGTGCGCTCGCCGAGCAGGAGACACGCGAGTGCCTGAGCGGGCAATGGTCGGACATATGCAACGCGAAGGTCAACGGCGCCGGAGATGACGGCATTACTATCGAGGTGAGCCTGGACCAGGAACGCAACCCCGAGACCTCAATCTTCGGTGTGCGCATGGGGGGCGTTACCGTGACACTACCGAGCGGGTCACAGGAAAACGAGCGCTTCGGGTGGCGTTACGTTCTCGACGACCAGGGGCAGACGCGCGTGGAGTTCTCCTAAAGGAAAGTAGCTCGACGAGGCCGGGGGCCTCGGTCGCCACGCGCGGCCCCCCGACCCCCGCTCAGTCGAGGGGGAGTTCAGGCTTGGGCGCGGCGGTGTTCTTGCGTAGCGCGGGCAAGCCGATGAGCATGAGGACGACCATCGCCCACCCGGCACCCGCCATGGTCAGCAGGCCGCCGCGAGCCCCGATCGAGTCGATCGCGGGTCCGGCGATCGCCGTGCCCAGCGAGGTCCCCAGGTTGATCGAGGTCGACATCCAGGTCAGGCCCTGTGTCAGCTTCGCGGCAGACACGGACTGTTGAATAATGACGTTGACGTTCGTCATCGTCGGGGCGCAGGTCAGGCCCGTGACAAGGATGACGGCGGCCATCGTCCAGATGTTGAAGGCGACGGGGAACAGGCTCATGCCGATCGCCATCGCGATGACGCCGATCGCGAAGAGCTGCCAGGTGGGGCGTCTCCACGTGCGCGCCCCGTAGAACAGGGCGGCGGACAGTGAACCGATCGAGAAGAGCGCCAGGAGGATACCGCCGAGCGCGGGGGTGCCCAGCTCCTCGGTGAAGCTGACCATCGAGACCTCCATCGCGCCGAAGGTCATGCCCATGCCGATGTAGGTGGCAGCCATGACGAGGACGACGGGCTTGCGGATGACGGACTCGCGCGGGGCGTGCGGGTCGTAGGGGATCGTCGCTGGCTCGGAGGAGCGCCGCGACAAGAAGAGTATGCCGCCCACGGCCAAGCTCACGATGGAAATGGCCAGACCGATGGCCGGATGCAGGGCAGTGCCCAGGACCGTGGAGAGCACGGGCCCCACGATGTAGACGAACTCGTCGACCGCCGACTCGAGGGCGTAGGCGGTCGTCAACTGGCCGGGCTTGTTCAGGATCGTGGTCCAGCGTGAGCGCACGAGCGCGCCCGGAGCGCCCCACGTGGCGCCCGCGAGGGCCGCAGGAATGAACAGCGTCCACTCGGGCGCATGCATGAGGGTGGCGGCCACCAGCGCGCACATCGACAAGGTGGAGATGACCCACGCGGGGCCCATGACGCGCAGCTGCCCGTGCCGGTCGACGCGGCGCGCTAGGATGGGCGCGCAGACCGCCATGACGATGATGTTGACCGCCGACACGGCGCCGGCCAGCGTGTAGTTGCCGTACTCGGCGCGCACCAACAGGATCGTGGACAAACCCACCATCGACATGGGGAGGCGCAGAATCAGCCCGGCAGCGGAAAACTTCCAGGCCTGACGGTAACGCAAAATGTCGAGATAGGTACCCAGCATCCCGCTATTGTATCGTCGGTCGGAGGGCGGCAACGCCCGTCACGATGGGGTGTAGCTAACCCCCTTTTCCGCGCGCGAGAGCGGGAAACGGCCACGGCCTCGTCGAACGTGGACGAGGCCGTGGCAGGGAAAGGGGAGCAGGCTCAGTCGCTCACTTCGAAGACGCCGGTCTGGCCCTTTTCCGCCAGGGAGAGCGCGTGGTTGACGAAGGAGTAGTGGCCGGCCTCGGTGGGCGTGAACTCGACGAAGCCGCCCTCGGCGGCGCCCAGGGTCAGGACCTGGCCCCAGCCGCCGCCGCTGCCGCCGCCGCGGATGACGTAGGCGCCCTCGCGCCACACGGTGTCGAACTGGGTGCCCACGACGTGGAAGGTGGTCGCCAGGTTCGGGCCCGCGTCCATGACCCACACGCGCACGCGCTCGTTGGTCTTGACCTGGATGGGGTGCGCCTTGTACTGGAAGGGCACGCCGTTGAAGGCCATTGCGTTGGGCGCCAGGGCTGACAGGAGGGAGGCGTCGGCGCTCTGTCCGTCCGCGCCCAGGTAGAGCTCGGAGGCGACCATCACGTACTCGCGGTCGACCGAACCCAGGTCGGTTGGGTCGATGATGACGGCGCCGAACATGCCGTTCGCGATGTGCATGGACATGGGCGCGGTCGAGCAGTGGTAGAGCCAGATGCCCGCGTTCTTCGCGACGAAGGTGTACTCGAGGGTCTGCCCGGGTTCGATCGAGCGCATGACCTGGTCGGGGGAGACGAGGCCCGCGTGGAAGTCCAGCGAATGGCTCATCGTCCCGTTGTTGACCAGCGTGATGTGGAAGGTGTCGCCGATGTGTCCGCGCAGGATCGGGCCGGGCGCGTCCCCGTTGAAGGTCCACGTCTGGCGGGTCAGCGAGCTCGTGACGTTGACGGTCTGTTCGGTGACCGTGAACGTGTAGTGGCGCTCGGTCTCGCTTGTGGCGGGCGGCAGGACCGGGTCGCGCGGGGTGATCGTCGCAGCGTAGTCCGTCAGCTCGGTCGGAGTAGCGGGGCCGGCGGCGGCGTCCTGGCCGTGGTCGTGGCTGCCCGGGGCCGTGGTCCGGGCGGAGGATGAGGCGCCGGAGGTGGCGCCCGTGGCCTGCACGTGCAGCGTCATGCCCATTTCGCGGTGTCCGGGCAGGGAGCACCAGCCCTCGAGGTCGCCGGAGACGACGCCGAGGTCCAGTTCTTTCGTCTCGCCGGTCGCCAGAGACCCGGAGGTCACGCCGTTCTCGAACACCAGGTCGTGGCGCTGGTCCCCCGAGTTTGTGAAGTCAATGATGAGGCGGTCGCCGACCGGGACCTCGATGTGGCTGGGCGTGAAGGCCATCCCATCGATGCCTACCGACACGCGGGTCGTGTGCCCGGTCGGCGTCACGGACGAGGCCGTGGCCCCGGTCCCCGTTCCCGTTACCTGCGTGGTGGGCGCTGTGGGGTTGGACAGGAAGATCGCCAGCGCGAGCGCCACGACGGAGACGACGCCAATGATCGCGCCCGCCGTGCGGCTCACGGGCGAGTGGTCGCCCGCCGGACTCATGCGCAGCTTCGGCGTTTCCTTCGACGCGGCGCCCTTCGACGCGGACGTCTTCGACGCGGACGTCTTCGGGGCGTCTCCTCCCGGCGACGGTGACGCGGACAGGTTCAGGTCAGCCACGGCGGCCTCCTTGTGTGGTGGGGGATTGGGCGGCGCGCTTGACGCGCGCCTGGGCCACGCCGCAGCGGGCCATGAGGACGATGTCGACAATGAAGGTGGCCAGCAGGACCACCCATGCGGCGATGGTGAGGCGTTCGGCGGACACGCCGCCGAGGGACGCGACCGCAAGGGCGAACACCGCGGCCACGTTGCGAGCCGCCTCCCGGATCGGAGCCCCGGCCTCGAGCACGCCGACCCCGACGCGCACCGCGGACGGGCCGCCGCCGATGACGACGGGCATTAGGTAGCTGAGCGCGCCGACGAAGAGCTGACCCACGCCGGCCGCGCCGAGGATCGGCAGCCACGGCAGGAACGCCGCGCGCAGGCCGGTCGCGTCCGCCCCCTCGAAGGCGCGCAGGGACGCTCCCGCGCCGGCGACGAGGATCCAGGCGGCACCCAGCATGAGGGACCACGCCCCGTACTCGGCCGGACCCTTCGCCAGCGCCGCGCGAAGGAGCGGAACCCCCACGCCCATCGACGCCGCGCCCACGACGACCAACAACCCCACGGAGGCCACGCGCATCGACCCGGCCACGACTCCCGCACCCGCGACGAGGAGCGCCCCCACCCACAGGGGCAGCGCGCTCGTCGCGAAAGACACGGCCCGCGAATCCATGCGCGTGCGCATCGCCGTCGGCCCCAGCGTCACCAGCGTCCCGCCCATCGTCAGGCCCACCCAGCCCGCCACCCCCGCCAGCGCGTGGGCGACCGTCAGACGATCCCGGGCCTCGGCCAGCCACGCGGGCGCATCCGCGTCAAACATGGCCACCGTGACGAAACCAGCCAACGTCGCGCCGACCACCAGGAAAAACGCCGCCGCGATGTAGTACCTGATGATGACCGCGAAACGTGACGCCAGGCGCTCGCGGGACGCTGTGAGCAGCGCCCACCCGTGCCATGCGGCGATCACGCCGACGACCGTCGCGCCGGTGACGGTCGCGTACCACAGGCCCGGCCACATGCCGCCGATGAGCACCAGCAGGGAGAGATTGAAAGCAATGATGCGCACGGTGTTGTCGCGCCCCGCGCGCCGATCGCCCGGGGCCAGGTGCGCGAGCGCGCGCGTGAAGTACCAGGACCACTGGAAGATCCCGTTCGACAAGACGCCCAGGGTCACCAGGTGGATCATCGTCCACAGGTTGCGCGGGATGCGGCCTCGCGCGACGATCGTGATCGCGGCGCACGCCGCCGCCGCGCACATCCACACCGTGGTCGCACGGTCGGTGCGGGGAACTCGAGGCTTGCTCATCGCCCCTCCGTTGCGCCCGGGGATGCCGGAACCGCGGAGGGGGAGTCGGCCTCGTCCCCGGTACCAACCTCGCGCGAGAGTGCGCACGCCCGGCGAACCGTCACCGTCAGCGTCGTCGCGACAAACAAGAGCACACCCACGACACCCAGAGTGCCGCCCAGGCGCCACGGGTAGGGGGCCTCGCGCGCGCCCGCGAGAAGGCGCACGGAGAGGGCGACCTGCAGGAACGCGAAGGGAACCCACATGGCGACGTGGTAGGGGACCTCGCGGCGGGCGACCGCCGGGATGATGACCGGCGCGTGGGCCAGCAGCATGGAGACGACGAAACCGATCGTGACCGCGTGCACGCCGGCGTCGTAGCCGTACCCGTCGAAAGCCGGCGGCGCGATCAGCCACATCAGCGCGGGCACGAGCGCCCACGCATAGCCGCTCAGCATGCACACGGCCGCCAGGCGCGGAAGGCCGCTCATGCGCACGGTGCCGCGCGCGACGTCGTGCCACGCGGTGTCCGCCATGAGGACACCCAGGCTCAGGCCGATCAGGGGGTAACCGATCGTGGGGGAGTAGAGCGCGACGGTCAGGCCCACCATGAGGGCGGCGCTCTCGGCGGTGATGCGCCGCTCCGTGGAGCCGGACGCGAAGGCGAGTCGCGCGAGCTCGACGCGCTCGCCGATGATCGTGACGATCAGGAAGGCCAGCCACCACGGCACCGCGCGCGGCGTTTCGAGGCCTCGCCACCACAGGAGGATGCCGCCCAGCCCGATGAGCGCGCCCATCAGCTGGATGAGGACCGCGTGGGTGGCCTGGCGGCGCGCCCACACGTAGCAGTAGATGGCCGTCAGCAGGGCCATGCCGAGGGTGATGAGGAAGCCGGGCATCATCCGCTCGGGCGCGAACCCGCTCAGGTGGGCGGCCAGGTAGCGGGGGATTGGCAGGGTTGCGAGGGTGGTGCGCGCGGCCTCGTTCAGGGAGATGACGACCGCGCTGACGCCGCCGGCGCCGGTCAGCAGGGGCGCGGCGTACGCCCATGGGCGTCGCCCGTCGGACTGGAGGGCGACCGCGCGCTCCAGGCAGATCGCGGTGCCCAGGAACCCGTAGATCATGAGGAGTCCGTGCACGGTCCCCAGGCTCGTCGAGGCCACGGGTGCGATGGCTCCCAGGCGCACGAGGGAGGCGTCCAGGCCCGCGAGGAGCGCGACGCCGGCTAGGAGCAGGAAGGCGAGTCGCGCCTTGGGGAGGGAGGGGATCGGCGGACTCGTGCGTGGTTTCCTTGACGAGGCCGGGGCGTGCTCGCGTGCTCCGTCGTCGCGGGCGGCAGGGTTGGGGGCCTCGCTCATGTGGGCGCTCCTGGTGTCGGCGGGCGGTGTCGGCGAGCCGACGAGTCGAACTATCACCACGGTAGCGGCCCACGGCCCATATTTCTATGGGTGCGCGCCGTGAAAATGTTCCCCGCTCGCCTACTGGGCCCTTTGCTGGGCCGTGGACCGCTGTAAATCGTCGGTACGTGGGGGTGTTTCTGTTGCAAATTCGTTGGTCTGAACGTTTTCTAGGTTCTAGTGGTGGTTGCAACGGTTCTTGGTGAAGGAGTTTGTTGTGGCC
>ERZ773057.797-NODE-797-length-12840-cov-3.543684_pt1 | contig 12840 bp, 9 predicted proteins | sample MGYA00580629_ERZ773057 | MGnify/ENA primary metagenome ERZ773057 (study PRJEB29015, sample SAMEA2738143) | human oral metagenome | biome: human oral; feature: human-associated habitat; material: saliva | place: China | collected 2163 ...
GGCGCCGACCGCGACGGCGCCGACCGCCAGCAGGAGGATGCCCGCCGCGGCGGCGTCGGAGGTGGCGCCCCGCGCCGAGCGCAGCACGGGCGGGACGACGAGCAGGGCGAGCAGCAGGACGGCGGCCCCGACGGCGGCGGCGAGCGCGGCGCGGCTGCGCCGCGGTTCGACGTCGAGCCGCACGGCCCCGTCCGCGGCGTCCCGGCCCCCGGACCCCGGGCTCATTCGGCCTGGGCCGCCACGTCGTCCCCGCCCCCGGCGGCCGCGGCACGCTCGGCGCGCTGGGGCGACCCCGCCGGGTACTGCGGCTCAACGGCGCGCGGGGTGTCGGAGGGCTCGGCGGTGTGGCGGCAGACGAAGACGATGCCCAGGACGATCGCCGCGTACAGGACGACGACGGCGGCGAGCATGCCGGCGCTCACGGGGCGCAGCACGCGCCCGGTCAGCTGGACGACAGCGGCGTCGGCCGCCGCGGCGACGAGGAAGCAGATGTCGCCGATGCGGACCTGGCTGCCGTCGCGGAACAGCCCGATGACGGCGAGGAGCGCCAGGACGGCCGAGGCGATCACCGAGGGCAGGGCCAGGAAGGGCGCGTTGACCGGGGACAGCAGCCCCCAGCCCAGGCCGAGACCGATCACGATGGACAGGGCGGCGGCCACCAGGGTGGTGCTCGAGCAGAAGGTCGGGACCCTCGCGGCGGTCGATGCCCCGTGCGAAGTGGTACTCGTCATGGCTTCCAGTCTGTCAGGCCGCGCGGGGCCGTCTGCGCACCACACTCCGTGACGGGCGGATCGCTCCGTGGCGGGCGGATCGGCGCGCCCGGGCTCCGGACGGTTAGTCTGGCCCCCATGCTGACCCTCGCCACGTACAACGTCAACGGCATCCGGGCCGCCCAGCGCCGCGGCATCACCGCCTGGATCGGGCGCCGGAGCCCGGACGTGCTCTGCCTCCAGGAGGTGCGCTGCCCGGCCGACAAGCTGCCGCTGGAGGTCTTCGAGGGTTACCACGCCGTCTGCAGCCCGGGCTCGCTCGCCGGCCGCAACGGCGTCGCCGTCCTGACCCGCGCGCCGGTCGCGGCCGTGCGCGGCTGGGGCGGCGAGGTCCTGGCGATCGATGAGGGCGGGCTGTCGTCCCTCGACCCCGCCCGGGTGGGTCTGGCCGGCGGCGCTCCGGCCCGCGCGCTCCGCGAGTTCGTCGACGAGGGCCGCTACCTCGAGGTCGACCTGGCCGAGGCGCCGGTCACCGTCGGCTGCCTCTACCTGCCCAAGGGCGACTCGCTGCTCGCCCCGGGCGTCCGCACGCGGACGCCCACACCGGAGCAGCTCGAGGGGGTGCGGGCCCGCTACGAGCACAAGATGCGCTTCTTCAAGGGATTCAGCACCCAGCTGGCCCGTTCGCGGCGGGCCGCGGTGCGCTCCGGGCGGCAGTTCGTCGTCGTCGGCGACTTCAACGTCGCCCATGAGAGGGCGGACGTGAGGAACTGGCGACCGGCGCAGAAGGCCTCGGGCTTCCTGCCCGAGGAGCGCCGGTGGCTGACCGAGCAGCTGGGCCCGCGCACGCTCGTCGACGTCGTGCGCGCCCTGCACCCGGACGAGGACGGCCCCTACTCGTGGTGGAGCTGGATGGGCCAGGCCTTCGCGAGGGACACCGGCTGGCGCATCGACTACCACCTGGCCACGCCGCGGCTCGCGAGGACGGCCGTGAGCGCCACGACCGAGCGGGACGCCGACCCCTCGGCCCGCGTGAGCGACCACTGCCCCGTCGTCGTCGAGTACGACGTCGACTCCCTGCCCCGGCCCTGACCCGGCGGGCCGGGCGCCTCAGCGGGCCGGGTCGGCCTCGGTCACCACCAGGTGCGCCGCGGTCTCAGGCAGGTGGCTGGGCACCCTCACCGAGGAGATGTGCGACCACGTCATGAAGAGGAAGGCGATGACGGCGGCGATCGAGATCGCCAGGCCGTTGTTGCGCAGGCTCATGTCGACGGCGTCGTAGCCGAGCAGGGCGAAGTTCACCCAGATCGCGATCGAGACCTGACGCGAGCTGGGGCGCGCCAACGGCAGTGTCAGTCCTCCCCAGAGCATGTACCAGGAGTGCAGGGCAGGGCTGGTCATGGCGGCGATGAGATAGCCCCACGAGACGAAGGTGGCGGGTCTGCGTCGGGCCACCGTGAGAGCGGCGACGGCCAGCAGCACGATGCCGAGGCCCACGAAGACGGTGTGGCTGACGTCGACCGCGGTGCGTCCGGTCGTCACGCCGACCAGGCGCAGGCCGAGCCGGACGAGCTCGCCGACGATCGTCGAGGGGGCGGGCGAGTTCGAGCTGCCGGGCACGCTCACCGCGTTGTACCAGCCGAAGTCGAGGCCGGTCAGGAGGCTGATGCCGGCGAAGACGCCGATCGCGACGAGCATCGAGACGAGGATGCGCGAGACCGTGACGAGGCCCTCGCGCAGGCCCCGCCCCGACCAGCGGCGGGCCAGCATCGGCACGACGTAGGCGGCCAGGAGGGCCGGCTGCTTGATGGCGGCGCCGACGCCGCAGGCCGCCGCGCCGAGCAGCCACCACCAGCCGCCGTCGGCCCAGCCGCGACGCCTGGTCTGCGGTGTGCGCCGGCGCGGCGGCACGGTGGCGAGCCACAGGCCGAGGACGACCAGGCCCATCATGAGCGCGTCGTTGTGGCCCCCGCCCACGAAGTCGATGATGAACAGCGGGTTGAGGGTGCCGAACCAGGCGGTGAAGGCCGGGTCGATGTGCAGCCGCAGCGAGATGCGCGGCAGGCAGACGCAGATGAGGACGACGCCGACGAGGGCCGGGACGCGCTGGGCGACGGCCGACCAGTACGGGTCGAACCCGAAGACGTGCAGCAGCAGGTGCGAGAGCTGCATCGACAGCGGCCCGTACGGGCTCGGGGTGTCGCGCCAGACCCATGAGACCTGGTCGGCGAAGGCGCCGGGCAGGACCCCGGGCCCCGAGTAGTACGGGTTGATGCCGTTGTGCACGAGCCAGCCCTGCGCCGCGTACGAGTAGGCGTCGTGGCTGAAGATGGGCGGGGCGAGCAGGAACGGGAACGACCAGATGGCGAGCACGGCCCAGTGCTTGACGTGCCGGTAGACCTGCGGGCCGCGGCGGGTTCGGGCCTGGGCCGAGCGCAGCGGCCGCAGCGAGAACCAGGCGCTCATCACCAGCAGGAGGCCCGCCATCGTCACGACGGTGCCGACGAGCTTCGACAGCGAGCCCTCCAGGCGCAGGGACGCGAGCATCCGCCACCACGGCGAACTGCGCGGCAGGTAGGCCGGGCTCAGCGCCCCGACGGCGATGAGCGCGGTGCCGTAGAAGCCGCGTCGGACGGGGCCCGCGCGGGCGGCCGCGGCGAGATCGGCGCCGAGGCGCCGCGCTGGGGCGAACGCGCCCGGGGCCGCGGAAGACATGCCCTCAGCGTAGCGTTCCGCCCCGTCGGGGCACGGGGGCGAACCGTCCGACGCCCCTACCGCGGAAAGTGCGTCGCCACTACCGTGGAAGATGCGCGGCAGGCCGTCGTCCCCGCGGAGGAGGCCACGGACGACGACGCGCCGGGGCAGTGAGGACCAGACATGAGCACCGATCGCACGAGCGCCCCGACCCGACGGATCGACCGCGTCGTCATCCGCTTCGCGGGCGACTCGGGCGACGGCGTGCAACTGACCGGCGGGCGCTTCGGCACGGACTCGGCGGAACTGGGCAACGACATCGCGACCCTGCCCAGCTACCCGGCCGAGATCCGCGCCCCGCAGGGCACGGTCGCCGGCGTCAGCAGCTTCCAGATCCAGTTCGCGGACCGCGAAGTCACGTCCCCGGGCGAGCACCTCGACGCGCTCGTCGCCATGAATGCCGCAGCGCTGCGGGCCAACGTCGCCGACGTGAGGCGCGACGGACTCGTCATCGTGGACGACCACGGTTTCGGCGCCCGCGACCTGCGCCGGGCCGGTTACCGGGACGACCCCCTCGAAGACGGCTCACTGGACGCCCTCCGGGTCATCCGCGTGGACATGACCGCGCTGACCATCGCAGCCGTCGAGCCCCTCGGCCTGGGCCGCAAGGACGCCCGGCGCTGCCGCGCCATGTTCGCGCTGGGCCTCGTCAGCTGGTTGTACTCGCGTCCGGTCGACGAGACCGTCTCCTGGCTCGACCGCCGGTTCGCGGACAGACCCGCCCTCCGTGACGCCGACATCGCGGCCCTGCGCGCCGGTGCGAACTACGGCGAGACCGCCGAGCTGTTCGCGGTGCGCTACGAGGTGGCGCCGGCGCCGCTGCGGAGCGGGCGCTACCGTCAGATCACAGGGAACACCGCCACCGCCTACGGACTCATGGTCGGGGCCCACCGCGCGGGGCTGCGGCTGTTCGTCGGCTCGTACCCGATCACCCCGGCCTCCGAGCTGCTGCACGAGTTGAGCCGGCAGGCCTCGCACGGGGTCATCACCTTCCAGGCCGAGGATGAGATCGCCGGCGTCGGCGCGGCCCTCGGCGCGAGTTTCGGCGGTTCGCTGGGCGTCACCACCACCTCGGGCCCGGGCTTCGCGCTGAAGCAGGAGATGATCAACCTCGCCGTCATGATCGAGCTGCCGCTCGTCATCGTCGACGTCCAGCGGGCCGGCCCGTCGACCGGCATGCCCACCAAGACCGAGCAGGGCGACCTGCTGCAGGCCATGTGGGGCCGCAACGGCGAGTCGCCGCTGCCGGTCGTGGCCGCCGCCTCGCCCTCGGACTGCTTCGACGTGGCCGTGACGGCCTGCCGCATGGCGGTCGAGTACCGCACGCCCGTCGTCATGCTGTCCGACGCCCTCCTCGCCAACGGCGCCGAGCCGTGGCTCCTGCCCGACCTGTCGGAGATCCCGCCGATCGACTCCCACTTGGCCACCGGGCCCAACGGCACCGACGACAGGGGCGAGCCGGTCCACCTGCCGTACCGGCGCGATCCGCGGACGCTGGCCCGCGACTGGGCGGTGCCCGGCACGCCGGGCGCCGAGCACCGGCTGGGAGGGCTCGAGAAGTCGATCGAGGCCGGCACCGTCACCTACTCCCCCCTCAACCACGAGCAGATGGTCCGCACGAGGGCGCGGCGCATCGCCGGCATCCCGGTGCCCGACGTCGAGGTGGACGACCCGAGCGGCGGTGCCAGGGTGCTCGTCGTCGGCTGGGGCTCGGCGTGGGGCTCGATCACCGCCGCCGTGCAGCGGCTGCGCGCGGCGGGCGCGGACATCGCCCGGGTGCAGGTGCGCACGCTGAACCCGCTGCCCGCCAACCTCGGCCGGGTGCTGCGCGGCTACGAGCGGGTCGTCGTCCCCGAGGCGAACCTCGGCCAGTTCGCGACGATCCTGCGCGCCCGATACCTCGTCGACGCGCGCAGTGTCACGCAGGTGCGCGGGCAGCCGCTCGGCCTGGACGAGCTGACCGACCGCCTGGCCCGGCAGATCGACGGGCTCGACGACCCGGCGGGGGCCGTCGACGGGGAGAGCACCGAGGAGGACCATCGATGAGCGGCGCCGCACGGCAGCGGACCACGACGAGACGGGCGCGCGCCCGGGCCCCGACGGCCTGGCGGGGGTGCCGCGGGCCGTCGAACCGACCAGTCGCACCGATTTCGCCTCCGACGAGGAGGTGCGCTGGTGCCCCGGGTGCGGCGACCACGCGATCCTGTCGGCCCTCCAGTCGGTGCTGCCGCGGCTCGGGGTCAGACGCGAGAACACGGTCGTCATCTCAGGCATCGGCTGCTCCAGCCGCCTGCCCTACTACATGAACTGCTACGGCATGCACACGATCCACGGACGCGCCCCCACGCTGGCCACGGGTCTGGCCATCACGCGCGAGGACCTGGCTGTCTTCGTCGTGACCGGCGACGGAGACGCCCTGTCGATCGGTGCGAATCATCTCGTGCACGCGCTGCGCCGCAACGTGAACCTCACGATCCTGCTCCTCAACAACCGTATCTACGGGCTGACGAAGGGCCAGTACTCCCCCACCTCGCCGGTCGGCACGGTGACGAAGTCGAGCCCGGACGGCTCGCCCGATGCCCCGCTCGACCCGGTGAGCCTGGCGCTCGGGGCCGGGGCCACCTTCGTGGCGCGGACCATGGACTGCGACCGGTCGACCCTGGCGGCGGTGCTCGAGTCGGCGGCGCGGCACCGCGGGGCGTCCCTCGTGGAGATCTACCAGAACTGCGTGGTCTTCAACGACGGGGCTCATGCGGCGCTGCGCGGACCGGGGAGCGTCGAGGCGCTCATCCCGTTGCGGCCCGGTGAGCCGATCCGCTTCGGCCACGACGACCACTTGGGGGTCGTCGCCGACGGGAACGGCGGGGTCCGGGTCGCGGAGGTCGCCGAGACGGGCCCCGGCGCCGTGCTCGTCCACGACCCGACCCTCGACGACCCGAGCCGGGCCTTCGCGCTGAGCCGTCTCACGACGTCCGGGGCGACGGGACGAACGGCGATGGGGATCTTCCGCGACGTGGCGCGCCCCGCCCACGACGACCGGGTCCGCGAGCGGATCCGTCGGGCCCGGGCGACCCGCGCCGGCGAGCCGGACGACGACGAGGCCCTCGCCCGGCTCATCGCCGGCACTGACAGCTGGCTGCTGTGAGGGACGGGCCGTCGACGGGTACCCTTGCTCCCCGTGACTGAACCGGCATTCCACTTCGAGGACTTCGACCGGGACGTGCCCGCCGTCCAGGACCTGTTCCGCCATGTCAACGGGACCTGGCTGGCCACCGCCGGGATCCCCGCCGACCGCGGCTCCTGGGGCGCCTTCGACAAGCTCCGGGAGGACTCCGAGAGGGCCGTCCGCGAGATCATCGAGGCCCAGTCGGCCGACGCCGACCCCGCGAGCGACGAGGGCCGCATCGCCGGCCTCTACGCGTCGTTCATGGACGAGGACGCCGTCGAGGCCGCCGGCACCGCCCCCCTGGCCCCCGTCCTCGAACGCATCGACGCCATCGACTCCGTCGAGGACCTGGCCCGGTTCTGGGGCTGGAGCGCGCGCCACGGCATCGACGTGCCGCTCGACCTCGACAACGACTCCGACCCGGGCGACCCCGACCGCTACCTCATGTTCGTCGGCCAGTCCGGCATCGGCCTGCCCGACGAGGAGTACTACCGCCTCGACGAGCACGCCGCACTGCGCGAGGCCTACCGCGCGCACATCGCCACCAGCCTCGCCCTGGCCGGCGTCGCGGAGCCCGAGGCGCAGGCCGAGGCGGCCTACGGGCTCGAGCGCGAGATCGCCGCCTGCCACTGGGACAAGGTCCGCACCCGTGACATGGTCGAGATGTACCACCTCCAGACCTGGGAGCAGTTCTGCTCCGAGAGCCCGGCCCTGTGCTGGGACGCCTTCCTCGAGGGCGCCCGGCTGCCCGCCTCCTCGGTCGCCGAGGTCGTGAACTGCAACCGCACCGTCCCGACCGCCATCGCCGCGCTGGCCGTGCCCGAACGCCTCGACGACTGGCGCAGCTGGGCCCGCTGGCAGGTCGTCAACGCCCTCACCCCCTACCTCACGCGCGAGCTGGTGACCGCCGGCTTCGACTTCTACTCGAGGACCCTGCGCGGCGTTCCCACCCAGCGGCCGCGCTGGAAGCGCGGCGTCGCGCTCACCGAGGGCGTCCTCGGCGAGGCCCTCGGCCGCCGCTACGTCACCGAGCACTTCCCTCCCGAGACGAAGACCGCCGCCGACCGTCTCGTCGCCAACCTCCTCGAGGCCTACCGCGTCTCGATCGGCGAACTCGACTGGATGACCGAGGCCACCCGGACCGAGGCCCTCGACAAGCTGAGCCGCTTCCGCGCCAAGATCGGCTACCCGTCCCGCTGGCGCGACTACTCGGCGCTCGAGATCCGCCCCGACGATCTCGTCGGCAATGTGCTGCGCGCCTGGTCCTTCGGGTTCGACCACACCATCGAGCAGCTCTCCGGCCCGGTCGACCGCGAGGAGTGGCTCATGTACCCGCAGACGGTCAACGCCTACTACCACCCGCTGCGCAACGAGATCGTCTTCCCGGCCGCCATCCTCCAGCCGCCCTTCTTCAACCCGGCGGCCGACGACGCGGTGAACTACGGCGGCATCGGCGCGGTGATCGGCCACGAGATCGGGCACGGCTTCGACGACCAGGGCTCCACCTGCGATGGCGAGGGCCGCCTGCGCGACTGGTGGACGGACGAGGACCGCGAGGCCTTCCGGGCCCGCACCGGCGCGCTCGTCGCCCAGTACGACGCGCTGTCGCCCGCGGGCGTCGACGACGTCCACGTCAACGGCGAGCTGACACTCGGCGAGAACATCGGCGACCTCGGCGGCCTGACCATCGCCCACCGGGCCTGGCTCCTCTCCACCGGGGGCGTCGAGCCCGAGCCGATCGACGGTCTCACCGGCGCCCAGCGGTTCTTCCTCGGCTGGGCCCAGGTGTGGCAGGACCTCTCGCGCCCCGAGCAGCTGCGCCAGCGACTGGCCACCGACCCGCACGCGCCCGACGAGATCCGCTGCAACCAGGTGGCGCGCAACGTCGACGCCTTCCACGAGGCCTTCGGCACGACTCCCGGGGACGGCATGTGGCTCGACCCCGAGGAGCGTGTCCGCATCTGGTGAGGGCCGGGGGCACGATCTGGACACCCGTGGACCTGGCCCCGCCCTCCGTGCCATACTGTCGGGTCAGCCCTCACGACGGACAGGAGAGTCCATGAGTTTCACCGAATCGGTCACGATCTGTTTGACCAAGAAGTACGCGGACTTCAACGGACGCGCCAGCCGCAGCGAGTACTGGTGGTTCTTCGCCTTCTACATGGGCATCCTCACCATCCTCTTCACCCTCGCCTGGGTCACCTTCAGCGCCAGCGTCGCGGCGAGCCGCTACGGCGAGCCCTCCGGGTTCTCCGCCCTGCTCTTCGTGCTCTTTTTCATCGTCTTCCTGGCGGGCGTCGTCCCGTTCCTGGCCGCGGGGGCCCGCCGCCTGCACGACACCGGCAAGCCGGCCACCTACCTGCTCTTCTACCTGCTCGGCGGCCTCGCCGGCATCGGCGGCATCGTCCTGATCATCCTGTGCGCCATGGAGCCCAACCGCGGCCCGAACGTCTACGGCCCCGACCCGCTCGGTCCCGCCGGTCAGGCCGCCGGACTGCCCAATCCGTACGCACAGCCCTACGGCTCCACCCAGCCCTACGCGCAGCCCCAGGCCCAGCAGTTCGGGGGTGCCCCGACGGCCCAGCCCGCCGGCAACCCGTACGCCCAGCCCTACGGCTACGGCTCCGCCCCGGCGGACGCCCAGCCCACGAGCGGCCCCTACACGGCCCCGGCCTCGAACCAGCCCCCGGCCCAGCCGACCGGCAACCCCTACGCCGCCCCGGCCCAGCCCTACGGCTCCGCCCCGGCGGACGCCCAGCCCGCGGGCAACCCCTACGCCGCCCCGGAGAGCCAGCCGTCCCCGGCCGCGACCGATCAGCCCTGTCAGGACCAGACCGGCTCCACCGCCCCCGAGGGCGATCGGAACGGCAATGGCGCCACTGGCAACGGCACCGTCTGACCGCACGACCGGCATCGCACGCGGTGGGCCCGGCGCATGCGCCGGGCCCACCGCGTGCACTCGGGCGCCTACACCGCGACCGCGGTCTCGGCTGCTGCGCGCCTGCGCACGGCCTCGCGCCGCTGCGGTCCCCAGGTCTCGCGGGTGGCGAGGGCCGAGACGAGACCGATGACGCCGTAGATGACGATGAGCAGGGCCGGGCCCCTCCAGTCGAGGGCCTCGAAGAGGGCGGTGCAGAAGAAGGGCGTGAAGCCCGACACGACGGCCGAGAACTGGTAGGCCAGCGAGACGCCGGCCGAACGCCGCTCCGGCGGATAGAGCTCGGAGAACCAGGCGCCCTGAATGCCGGCCATGCCGTTCTGGCAGACGCAGTAACTGACGACCATGCAGCCGAACAGGACGGCGAAGGAGCTCACCTGCACGAGGCGGAACAGCGGGAAGCCCCAGGCGATGACGACGACCGACAGCATGATGTAGAGGCCGCGCCGCCCGACCCGGTCGGACAGGGCGCCCCAGCCCACCGTGGCGAACAGGCCGATGGCCGCCGCGATGAGCAGGGCCGGCAGGGTGCGGCCCGCGTTCTGGGGCGCGTGCATCTTCACGTAGGACAGCACATAGGTGATCGACACGGCGTAGGTGGCGGTCTCGGCGATCCGCAGACCCATGGCCTTGAGGAAGTTCCGCCAGTCGTTGCGCAGCGAGGCGCCGATGGGATTCTTCTCGATGTGCCCCTCCTGCTTGACCTCCTCGAACTCGGGGGACTCGGAGACGTGGGTGCGGATAACGATGCCGACGACGATGAGGATCGCGCTGAGCAGGAAGGGGACGCGCCAGGCCCAGGTGCCGGGCAGCCTCGTGGAGGCCTGGAAGGCGATCGTCGACAGCAGCAGGCCGAACGGGAAGCCCGCCTGCGTGATGCCGGTCAGGAGGCCCTTGCGGCACCACGGGGCGTGCTCGTAGGTCATGAGGATGGCGCCGCCCCACTCCCCTCCGAAGGCCAGGCCCTGGATGATGCGCACGACGAGCAGGAGGATCGGGGCGAGGATGCCCACGCTGTGGTAGGTCGGCAGGCAGCCGATGGCGACCGTCGCGCCGCCCATGAGGAGCAGCGAGGCGATGAGGATCGGCTTGCGTCCGATGCGGTCGCCGAGGTGACCGGCGATGATGCCGCCGATGGGACGCACGGCGAAGCCGATGCCCAGGGTGGCGAAGGAGGCCAACAGGCCGATGACGGGGCTGACCGCCGGGAAGAAGGCCTCGTTGAGGTACAGCGACGCCGCCGTGCCGAAACCGATGAAGTCATAGGTCTCGACGGTGGCTCCGACGCTCGACCCGATGGCGACCTTGTACTTCTCCGGCGTCCCGTGGACGGGCGTGCCGTGCCCGGCGAGCTCGGCGAGCTCATCCTGGACCGCAGAGGTCGGTTCCTGTGCAGTGCTCATGGTGCTCCAGAAGAGTCTGAGAGGGCGCGCGGCGCCCTCTCGGTGATTGATCGGGCGGGACGCATCCGGTGCGTTCCGCTGCCCGCCGGACCGGATCGCCCTCGATCCGGTCGTGCGGGACGACGGCGGGGGTCTTCATCGCTCCCCCACCGCCGCTGGCGGTACCAGCGAACCCGCCGCACCGCCGCCGGCGGGGCGGGGAAGACCTCCGGGGTCCTCCCCGCACCGGGCCCCGACGGGGCGCTCGGCTCAGGCCAGCAGACCCTTGACGCGCTCGACGATCTTCGCCGTGCTCACGCCGTACCGGTCGTACAGGGTGGGCAGGGCGCCGGCGTCGAGGAATTCGTCGGGCAGGGCCACCGGGTGGATCCGCTTCGTGACGCCCCTCGTCGCCATGGCCTCGGCCACGGCGCCGAAGAGACCGCCGATGACGGTGTGGTTCTCGGCCGTGAGCACGAGCCGGTCCTCGGCGATCTCGGCGAGGACGGTCTCGGTGTCGAACGGCTTGAGGGTCGGGCAGTGCAGCACGGAGACGTCGATGCCGTCACCGGCGAGCTCCTTGGCCGCGTCGAGCGCGCGCTCGGTCATGAGGCCGGTCGACACGATGAGCACCTCGTTTCCGGGGCGGACGACCTTGGCCCTGCCCAGCTCGAAGGCGTAGTCGTACTCGTCGAGGACGACCGGCACCCTGCCGCGCAGCACCCGCATGTAGGTCGGGCCGTCGTACGCGGCCAGCTGCGGGGTGGCCTGGACGATGTCGATCGCGTCGCAGGGGTCGACGATCGTCATGTTCGGCATGCCGCGCAGGATCGCGATGTCCTCGGTGGCCTGGTGGGACGGGCCGTAACCGGTGGTCAGACCGGGCAGGGCGCACACCATGTTGACGTTCAGGTTGCGCTCGGCGACATCGAGGCAGATGAAGTCGTAGGCGCGGCGGGTGGCGAACACCGAGTAGGTCGAGGCGAAGGGGATGAAGCCCTCCTGGGCGAGGCCGGTCGCCGCGCCGACCAGGGCCATCTCGGCCATGCCGACCTGGTAGAAGCGGTCGGGCATCGCGTCGCGGAAGACGTGCAGGTCGGTGTACTTGGCCAGGTCGGCGGACAGTCCGACGAGACGCTCGTCGGACTCGGCGACCTCGAGCAGGGCGTGGCCGAGCGGGGCGACCATGGTGCGCTGACCCTCGCGGGCGATGTCGGCGCTCATCGCGCCGGAGACGAGTTTCTTGGGGCTCATAGTCCGTATGCCTCCTTGAGATGCTGCTGTGCGACGGCCCATTCCTGCGGAGCGACCCTCATGAAGTGGAGCTTCTCGCGGGTCTCGAGGAAGTCCACGCCCTTCGCGAGCCTGGTGTCGACGACGAGGCAGCGCGGCCTGTCGTTGTCGACGCCGTGGCGGAGCTCCTCGAGGAGCTCGACGACCCTGCCCAGGTCATTGCCGTCGCATCGACGGGTCTCCCAGCCGAAGGCCCGGAAGCGCCCGTCGATGGACTCGGTGCCCATGATCTCCTGGCTCCTGCCGTCGGCCTGCTGGTTGTTGAAGTCGACGATCGCGATGAGGTTATCGAGCCTGAAGTGGGCCGCGGTCTGCGCGGCCTCCCAGGTGGAGCCCTCGTCGAGCTCGCCGTCGGACAGGACGTTGTAGCAGACGTTCCCGGTGTTGCCCTTGCGCTTGAGACCGAGGGCGATGCCGTTGGCGATGACCAGGCCGTGGCCGAGGGAGCCGCCGGAGATCTCGACACCGGGGGTGTACGAGGCCATGGCCGACATCGGCAGGCGGGAGTCGTCGGTGGCGTAGGTGTCCAGCTCGTCCTCGGGGATCATGCCGATCTCGACGAGCGCGGCGTAGATCGCCAGACCGTAGTGGCCCATC
>ERZ773057.801-NODE-801-length-12827-cov-8.564438_pt1 | contig 12827 bp, 6 predicted proteins | sample MGYA00580629_ERZ773057 | MGnify/ENA primary metagenome ERZ773057 (study PRJEB29015, sample SAMEA2738143) | human oral metagenome | biome: human oral; feature: human-associated habitat; material: saliva | place: China | collected 2163 ...
TGCGCCGGGGCGGATGAAGTGGCCGGCTGATACTCGCCGGTGTACTGGCCGGTCAACTTCAAAGGGCCCGGATATTTTTCCCAACCCTCAACGAGTGCATCCTCAGATTCCGGGACGCGCGGGGTGGGTGCATAGTTGTATTCGTGATAGGGGTGGTTCGCGCGGGACAAACCAGGATGCGTAACCGGAAGGCCGGAAGGTGCCTTGGGCGTGCTCTGCCGTTGGGACGGAGCGCACGCATGAATCAACGATGAAACCGCGGGATGTGCGCCGTTACGGCTTGCACTAATCCAGCTCGTGCAGGTCTGGAACCGTCAGCTTTGACGGGTTCCTCATGACAGAAGCCCTAGAATCATCATTGATGCATATATGGGTTATTTTATATTAATTGAGTTCAAAATGCATGAAATTAAGCCTTAGTAATCCCTGGGAGAATTTTGAATCCAGGTGGTGGTAGCCGATTCCAGGGTGCCGAGATTGCATCACGATGACAGGAGTAGGGGAGGTGATAGGCGGGTGCGAAGCACATTGGAGAACATGATTTATATCACATTTAAGACCTGGAACCTCTGGGAGAGTGACTAAATTTCTGGCAATGAGACAGGGTGAGTGGGATGCGCAACTCTCCCTTGGGAGGGTCTGGAATCTATCGAATGGGCGAAGAAAACGGGCTAATTAGCCAAGGAAAATTGCTCCGCAATCCCCGAATATGCACTCTATTCACTCGCTATACATCACCCCGTGGGTCGCAAGAATTAGTTCCCACACCGGGGGTGGAGGGGTGAAAAAATTCGCGAGATGAATATCTAGTGGACGAGTCTTCTTCTCAACCCAATATCTTGTGGTCGCCCGAAAGGTGCTTTCAAAAATTTGATGCCAAAATTCAAAACCAACTTAAAGCCACAATGCGTCGATGCAAAAACATACATTGGGTGACACATCCGAGTGCGCGGCTCGCGGGGGTCTATTAAGGACCCTCGGGGCTCGGAAACTCGCGGAAGAGTGACCCGTCTATTCCCCGGACCCTGTGGGGGCAGTAGGGGAGTGAAGGCGTTCAAACCCACACCGATCGGGGTTGCATTCGGAACCAAAAGCCACATAAACTATTAGTGTTTGCAACGACCCGGCCATCACCGGCGAGCAATTCGGAAGAACGGACCGCACCTGCGGGCGCCCGTCAATCGCTGCGGCGAGGGCGTCTTAGCGGAAGAGATGTAGTCCCAGTAGAACCGGACGGTTAAGCCCGATATAGCTGTAATAAGCGACTGATACCCGCCCAACGCGCCGCTCTTCCGGTGGCTAGGCATCGCGGACACGCGACGCCACGCAGCCCCGGAAGGGTTCGGTGCGTTGAGCTGGTTAACTCAGTAAGCAAGGTGGTACCGCGCCGCATCCTAAGCCCCGGCACAGCCCGGCAGTCCAGCGATGCCCAGGCGTCCTTGCACCCGTCATGTCAACCCTCACCGGCTGAGAGGCGACGAGTGCACGCACCCGCGTACCGCGCCCGTTGCCTCAACGATGAGAACAACAAGATAAGGGCGCACCCAATGTCTAACGTATATCCCAAGGCGAGTGCCTTCGAAGCCGCAGGAAGCGGCGTCACCGCATCGCCCAAGTTCCCCGCACTCGAAGAAGCGGTCCTCGACTACTGGAAGAAGGACGGCACCTTCGCCGCATCCATCGCGAACCGCCCCGCCGGTAAAAACGGCGAGAACGAGTTCGTCTTCTACGATGGCCCTCCCTTCGCCAACGGCCTGCCCCACTACGGCCACCTGCTCACCGGCTACGCCAAGGACCTCGTCGCCCGCTACCAGACCCAGCGCGGCCACAAGGTCGAGCGCCGCTTCGGCTGGGACACCCACGGCCTGCCCGCAGAACTCGAGGCAATGAAGCAGCTAGGCATGACCGACAAGCGCGAAATCCTCGAAATGGGCATCGACAACTTCAACGATGCCGCCCGCGCCTCCGTACTCAAGTACACCAACGAGTGGGAAAAGTACGTCACCCGCCAGGCACGCTGGGTCGACTTCGAAAACGACTACAAGACCCTGAACGTTGAGTACATGGAGTCCGTCATCTGGGCGTTCAAGCGCCTCTACGACAAGGGCCTGACCTACCAGGGCTTCCGCGTGCTGCCCTACTGCTGGAAGGACGAGACTCCTCTCTCCAACCACGAGCTGCGCATGGACGACGACGTGTACAAGGACCGCCAGGACCAGACCGTCACCGTCGCATTCCGCCTCACCGCAGACACCGCCCTCGGTGCCGACGAGAAGGTCGCCGCGGAACTCGACGGCGTTGAAGCACTCGCATGGACCACCACCCCCTGGACCCTGCCCACCAACCAGGCACTCGCCGTCGGACCCGAGATCGAATACTCCGTCGTACCCGGCGCAGGCAAGTTCGAGGGCCGCTCCTTCCTGATTGCCTCCGACCTGCTCAGCTCCTACGCCAAGGACCTCGGCTACGAAGGCGACCAGCCCGAAAAGGACGCAGACGCAGCCGTCACCGCACGCTACACCGGCTCCCAGCTCGAGCACGTGCGCTACACCCCGCTCTGGGACTACTTCGCAGACGCCGAAAAGTGGGGCACCGAAACCTCCTGGCAGATCCTGGTCGCCGACTACGTCTCCACCACCGACGGTACCGGTATCGTCCACCAGGCACCCGCCTACGGTGAAGACGACCAGAAGGTCTGTGAGGGCTACGGCATCCCCGTGATCCTCTCCCTCGACGAAGGCGCAAAGTTCCTGAACCTCTTCGCCGAGCCCACCGCCTCCGGCTCCACCGCCCTGGCAGAGATCGCAGGCGTGCAGGCATTCGACGCGAACCGCACCATTATCAACGCCCTCAAGGCGGACGATGTGCTGATCCGCGAGAAGTCCTACGTGCACTCCTACCCGCACTGCTGGCGCTGCCGCACCCCGCTCATCTACCGTGCAATCACCTCCTGGTACGTGAAGGTCACCGACTTCAAGGACCGCATGTACGAGCTGAATAAGCAGATCAACTGGATCCCGGAAAACGTGAAGTACGGCCAGTTCGGTAAGTGGGTTGAGAACGCACGCGACTGGTCCATCTCGCGTAACCGCTTCTGGGGCTCCCCGATTCCCGTGTGGGTTTCGGACGACCCGAACTACCCGCGCATCGACGTGTACGGCTCCCTCGAAGAGCTCAAGGCAGACTTCGGCCGCCTGCCCCTGAACAAGGACGGCGAGCCCGACCTGCACCGCCCGTACATCGACGAGCTGACCCGCCCGAACCCGGACGACCCGACCGGCAAGTCCACCATGCGCCGTGTGGAAGACGTGCTCGACGTCTGGTTCGACTCCGGATCCATGCCCTACGCACAGGTGCACTACCCCTTCGAGAACCAGGAATGGTTCGAGAACCACTACCCGGCAGACTTCATCGTCGAGTACATCGGCCAGACCCGCGGCTGGTTCTACGTGCTGCACGTGCTGGCCACCGCGCTCTTCGACCGCCCCGCGTTCAAGAACGTCATCAGCCACGGTATTGTGCTCGGCTCGGACGGTCAGAAGATGTCCAAGTCGCTGCGCAACTACCCGGACGTCTCCGAGGTCCTCGACCGCGACGGATCCGACGCGATGCGCTGGTTCCTGATGTCCTCCCCGATTCTGCGCGGCGGCAACCTGATCGTGACCGAGCAGGGCATCCGCGAGGGTGTTCGCCAGGTCATGCTGCCGCTGTGGAACGTCTACCACTTCTTCGCCCTGTACGCTAACGCCGCCAACAACGGTGAGGGCTACAGCGCCAAGCTCAAGTACGACTCGCAGCACGTGATGGACCGCTTCATCCTCGGCAAGACCCGCGAACTCATCGAGCAGGTCACCGCAGCGATGGACTCCTACGACATCTGGAACGCCTGCGAATCCCTGCGCCAGTACGCCGACGCACTGACCAACTGGTACGTGCGCCGCTCCCGCGAGCGCTTCTTCAACGAGGACACTGACGCATTCGACACCCTGTACACCGCGCTGGTAACCGTGTCGAAGGTCGCTGCGTCCCTGCTGCCGCTCAGCAGCGAGGAAATCTACCGCGGTCTCACCGGTGAACGCTCCGTGCATCTGGCCGACTGGCCCGAGGCATCCGCTTTCGCTGACGAGTCCGACCTGCTTGCTCTCATGCAGACCGTGCGTGAGGTCTGCTCCGCCGGTTCGGCACTGCGCAAGGAGAAGAAGATCCGCGTGCGCCAGCCGTTGCAGAAGATGACCGTGGCAATCGCACCCGAGCAGTTCGCAGCCCTGGGCACCGCCTTCGGCGAGAAGGGCGCGGAGTACTTCGCGACCATCGTCGAGGACGAGCTGAACCTGCGCCAGGTGGAGCTGGTCAGCGCCGACACCGTCGACCCGGCTGACTACGGCATCTCCCAGCAGCTGAAGGTGAACGCTCGCGCCGCTGGCCCGCGTCTGGGCAAGCAGGTGCAGGTCGCCATTAAGGCATCCAAGTCCGGTGACTGGACCGTGACCGAGGACGGTACCGTCCTGGTCGGCGTGAAGGCTCTGGACGGCGGTCTGGCCCTGGAAGAGGGCGAATACGAGCTGGCAACCGTGGTTGCCGCTGACGCTGAGGGTGCTGAGCACACTGCGGCTGCGGTTCTGCCCGGCGGCTTCCTGGTCCTCAACATTGAGCTGACCGACGAGCTGGTTGCCGAGGGCATCGCCCGCGACACCATCCGCGCTATTCAGCAGGCACGTAAGGACGCCGACCTGAACGTTGCGGACCGCATCAACCTCTCCATCGAGGCACCCGAGGAGACCCTGGCGGCCCTGCGCGCCAACGAGGCATTGGTGACCGGCGAAACCCTCGCCGTGTCCCTGCAGCTGACCGAGGGTCCCGAGCTGTCCATCAGCGTGGCTAAGGCCTAATACGCCTGAACCGTACGGCCGTCCCGCCCCTTCACGGGCGGGGCGGCCCGTCGTCTATCCCGCCGCACGGTTATCCCGCCGCACGGTGGGCCCCTGCCGGCACTGGCTGGTTATCCCAGTCCGGCTATCCCAGTGAGGAGAACAATGAGCGAGAAGAATTACCCCGCAATTCCCGACCCCGAGGGCGTGGAGCGGGTCTACGGTGAACTGCTGGCGCGAGCACCCGAAAACAAGATGGCGCCGCGCCTGGACGCTGTGGCGCGCGCCGTCGAAATCCTCGGCGACGTGCACCGTGCCGCGCCGGTCATCCACATCACCGGCACGAACGGCAAGACCAGCACCGCCCGCATGATTGAGGCGCTGCTGCTCGGCCACGACCTGCGCGTGGGCCGCTTTACCAGCCCGCACCTCGAAAGCGTCACCGAACGTATCTGCATTAATGGCGCGCCCGTACCCGATGCCACCTTCGTGCGCATTTGGGAGGAAATCGCCCCCTACCTGCAGATCGTGGACGCGGAGATGACTTCCCGCGGCGAACCCGCCCTGACCTTCTTCGAGTCCGTTACCGTGCTCGCCTTCGCGATTTTCGCGGACGAGCCGGTGGACGTGGTGGTGCTCGAGGTCGGCATCGGCGGCACCTGGGACTCCACGAACGTTGCCGACGGCGTGGTCTCCGTGGTCACCCCGATCGGTCTGGACCACACCGATATGCTCGGCGAAACCCTCGCCGAAATCGCAACAGAGAAGTCCGGCATCATCAAGCCCGGCGGCTTCCTCGTATCGGCCGTCCAGGAGCCCGAGGCGGCCGACGTGCTGCTCGCCTCCGCCCGCGAGAAGGAGGCATCCTTCGCCTTCGAGGGCGTGGAGTTCGGCGTGGTCTCTCGCGAGCTTGCGGTCGGCGGTCAGCTGCTGACCCTGCGCGGCCTGGCCGGTGAGTACCCGGACGTGCCGCTGTCGCTACACGGCGCGCACCAGGCCCAGAACGCCGTGGTGGCTCTCGCCGCCGTGGAGGCGTTCTTCGGCGGTCAGCGTCAGCTGCCCGAGGACGTCGTGCGCGCCGCCTTCGAATCGGTGCGCTCGCCGGGCCGCCTGGAGGTTGTGCGTACCGAGCCGCTGACCATCCTGGATGCGGGCCACAACCCGCACGGCGTGCGCGCCTCCGCGGCCGCGCTAACCGAGGCGTTCAAGCTTTCGCACCTGCACGCCGTGGTCGGCATCCTGGGGGAGAAGGACGCCCTGGGCATGTTTGAGACCATGCGCGAGGAATACGTGGACGCCTCGGATGGCACGTTCCGCCTGTACCTGTCGGCCTCGGATTCGCCGCGTGCGATTGCCCCGGAGCGCCTGCACGAGCTCGCCCTGGATGCTGGCATTGACGAAGACTCGATTGAGGTGTTTGAGCACCTGGACGAGGCGATTGCCACCGCCATGGAGAACGCCCTCTTCGAGCAGGAGTCGGCGGGTGTGCTGATTACCGGCTCGATCACCGTGATTGGCGAGGCGCGTACCCTGCTGGCGGCGCATGAGGAGGCGAAGACCCCCGGTGCCGAGGCTGAGGAGCTGCCGGACGAGCTGCCCGCCGAGGGTGCTTATGCGGGTTCTGCAGGTGCGGCGTCGGTTTCGACTCTGGCTGCCGCGGCGGCTGCGGCTGCCTCTGCTGAGCCGGATGAGCTGCTGGACGGCATTATGGCTGAGCTGGGTGGCGAGTCTGCGGCGGGTTCTTCGCTGGAGGATTCGCTGGGTCTGCCGCTGGGCGACTCGTACACCGAGGATTTCTTCGGCGACGAGGACTCCGAGGAGGACTAGCCCGACTAGTCGCCGGCCGGCCCAAATCCCCGAAGACCCCGGGAAAGAAGCGAGAGAGAACAAACGGTTACGTCTGACCCCGAACGGGCCAAAAAAGCGCGGTATCGCGAAATAATTGGTCGGATGACGTACTGATTACCGCCGGAAGAGGCTAGGATAGTTGAGATGCCGAATCCGGGGTGCCGCCGCGCACCACCGGATATCGCCCGTTCCCGAAGCCTCGGCTCGGGCCCGCCCAGCGGGACGAAACCACCCGACCCGAGCTCGCCTCCGGTCCTTCCGGGACCGCGAGTAGAACGGGGCGCGGCATATTCCGGACAAACCACGGTGACACACCACGGTCAACCAACTACCACAAGGAGTCGCATGAGTACCGCCGCATCGAGTACCACCGAACCGCCCCAGGCCGAGAACGAACACACCGGTCGGCTGGAGGGAGCGGAGGGAACGACGACCTCCATGGATCGCCGACTGGGGTGCTGGCTGATTTGTGCCGGCCTCATCGCCCTGGCCTCCGCTGCCATTCTGGTGTACGAGCGCCTGCAGATTTACGTTGACGCCGGCCACACCACGGTCTGCGACATCAACGGCCTGCTGAGCTGTGGCACGGTCATGCGCACCCCGCAGGCCGAGGCCTTCGGCTTCCCGAACCCCTTTATCGGCCTGGTCGGTTTCTCCATCGTGGTGACGATTGGCGCGGCGATTCTGGCCGGGGCACAGTTCAAGCGGTGGTTCTGGATTTGCCTGAACATCGGCCTGGGTGCCGCGGCGGCCTTCATCATGTGGCTGTGGTTTGAGACGACCTTCCATATCAACGCTCTCTGCCTGTTCTGCATGATCGTGTGGGTCATGACCATCACCCTCTTCGTGAAGACCACGGTGCGCAACATCTCGGCTGGCGTCATTCCCGCCTCGCCGTCGGTTCGCGAAAGCGCCCGCGCCTGGTCGTGGTTCGCGATTGGCCTGTGGCTGATTCTGATTTTTGGCATCATCGTGATTCGTTTCTTTGACGTCATCATGGGCATGATGCAGTAACCCCTCGGTTTCGGAACCGAAGGGAACGCCCCGGTAGCCCGGCTGCCGGGGCTTTTCTGCACCCCGTTTCTGCACCCTGTGACTGCGCCCGCGGCACCGAATAGGGCGGAGCGGATGCGCACTCGTCTCAGCCCCTGCGAGGGGAGGGGCCCCGCGCGTGCGGTTCCTCGTGCGTATAATGGACGGGTACGTTCCTTTGCCCACTGAGGAGAACCGTGAAGACTGCCGGAATGGCCACGATGGGTGGCGCCGCCGTAATTTTCCTGATTGCCCTTCTGCTGCTGACCGCCGGTCACTTTTCCATGCTGTGGGTTATCCTGCTGGTCCTCTCGCCCTTCGTCTTTATCCTGGGGGTTCCCTTTGCGACCGGTTCGGGCCCGGAGTATCTTCCGACCGACCCGAAGCTGGCGCAGCAGGCACGCGAGGCTCGCGACGCCGAGCTGGGCCTGGACTAGCCTCTCTCTTTGGCGATTCCCGCAGGGTCACCGGGGGGAGTTCCGCCCTATGCGCACCCCGCTTCGCGCGGGTGTCTCCAAAATTTTTGAACGAAGCCGGATGGTGCACGCGCGCCGTCCGGCTTTCCTGCGCCTCGCCGGGTTTTTCGCCCGTCTCTTAAGCCCACATTCCGGGTAGCCTCGAGGGGGCTGCGTACGGGTATAATGAAAGACGGTGTCTTGTGCGCCCCGCACGCGCAGAAGATCCCCACCACCGCATCGAGGGAGAGTACCCGTAAGCGCCGGCCGTAAGCCGCGGAGCATGACTGTCGCACCGCGCGGACCGGACCGCATCGGCGAAGAATCCCGAAGACCGGCAGGACGCCCAGGGAGGGCGTGGCCGTGCTCGATTGCGGGGTGGCTGTGACCGTTGCGGTGCGCGTTGCGTTCCGCCCGCTCGCCCCCACGAATGACGGCGCTGAAAGAGATATCGCCCGGGCCGCGCCCCACGTATGCGCGCTCGCAGGGAGAGGCTTGAGCCGCGGTGACGGCAACTAGGCTTTGCGCTGTATGCGCGCTGTCAAAAATCCTCGCGATGCGGAGCGGGGTATGACGAAAGAAGATTAATGTCTGACGAGAAGAACGTCGAACTTGGGGTTTTTGAGGCGCTGAACGCCCTCGCGGAGGAGAAGAACGCCTCCGCAGAAACCCGTGAAACTCTGCGTAAGAATGTTCGCCAGAGCTCCGAATCTCAGGCCGCTCCCGCCGAGCGTCGCCGCCCGGGACGTCCGAAGAAGGAGAAGGCTCCCGAGCTTCCCCTGGACGAAGCCATCGCCACGGGCCTGACCAATCTGCGTAACGCTAAGGCTAAGCACGCCCCCGCGCCGAAGGCCGCCGCTCCCGCGGTGTCCGAGGCCGAGGTTGCTTCGACCCTGAACAGCCTGTTCGCGGCAGCTGAAGAGCAGCCCGCCGAGGCTGAGGCGGCGGAGGCTCCCGCCGCGCAGGAGCGCGTGGCGAAGGTTGAAGAGGTCGCCAAGGTTGAGAAGGTGGCCAAGGTCGAGGCCGTCGAGAAGACTGCCAAGGTCGAAGAGGTCGCCAAGGTCGAGAAGGTGACCACGGCGGAAAAGGCCGAAGAAGCTGCAGAAGAGACCGCCGAAGCCGAATTTGTTGAGGGCGAAGCCGCCGCGGAAGCCGAGGTTGAGGCCGAGGCAGAGGAGGCCGCTGAGAAGCAGGCTGAGAACGTAGAGGCCAGCTCCGCAGATGTGGAGCCCGCCGCAACCGATGGCGTGGCCGAGGTGCTCGAGGCCGAGGTCTCCGCCGTCGAAGAAGCCGCCGAGGAGAAGGCACCCGAGGAACCCGCCGAACCCGTTAAGACTCTGAGCGACCTGCAGCGCGAGAAGCTGCAGGAGCTGCGCTCGCGCACCCCCATGGGTGCGATGCCGCTGTTCGTGGCCCCCGAGCCCGAGGAACTGAGCGAGCTCGCCGTGGCCGCCAAGCTCGAGCGTGAGGCCCGCCGCGCCGCCGCCGAAGAGCAGAAGCGCAAGGACCGCATGGAGCGCCGCCGCGAGGAGGCCGCCGCGGAGGCAGAGGTCACCAGCCACCGTCGCCGTCGCCGCCGCCGCGGTACCGAGGATATCGAGATTGAGGGCGGTGTTGAGGATGACGTCGAGACCGTCACCAAGGTGCGTGCACCGCGCCTGGCCGACTCCCACGCATCCAACACCGTGACCGGTGTGCGCGGCTCCACCCGCCTGGAGGCCAAGCGCGTGCGTCGTCGCGAGTCCCGTTCCCTGGGCCGCCGCCGCCACATCGTGACCGAGGCCGAGTTCCTGGCTCGCCGCGAGTCCGTGGACCGTCAGATGCTGGTTCGTCAGAAGGACGGCCGCATCCAGATTGGTGTGCTCGAGGACGGCGTGCTGGCCGAACACTTCGTGTCGAAGACCCAGCAGGACTCCCTGATTGGCAACGTGTACCTGGGCAAGGTGCAGAACGTGCTGCCCTCTATGGAGGCCGCCTTCGTCGATATTGGACGCGGCCGTAACGCCGTGCTCTACGCGGGCGAGGTCAACTGGGACGTCACCGGCCTGGACGGCGTGCCCCGCAAGATTGAGAATGCTCTGAAGCCGGGTGATTCGGTGCTGGTGCAGGTCACCAAGGACCCGATTGGTCACAAGGGTGCCCGCCTGACCAGCCAGGTCTCCCTGCCGGGCCGCTTCCTGGTGTACGTGCCGGGCGGTTCCATGACCGGTATTTCTCGCAAGCTGCCCGACACCGAGCGTGCGCGCCTGAAGAAGATTCTGAAGGACAAGCTGCCCGAGGGTGCCGGCGTGATTGTGCGCACCGCGGCCGAGGGCGCCTCCGAAGAGGAGCTGACCCACGACATTAACCGCCTGCGCGCGCAGTGGGAAGAGATCCAGGAGAAGGCCAACTCCCGCAAGGTGCTGGCCCCCGAGATGCTCTACCAGGAGCCCGACCTGATGATTAAGACCGTACGTGACGTCTTCAACGAGGACTTCACCGCGATGATTGTTCAGGGTCAGGACGCCTGGGACTCCATCGAAGCCTACGTGACCTATGTGGCACCCGACCTGATTTCGCGCCTGCAGAAGTGGGACGGTGAGGACGACCTCTTCGACCACTACCGCATCAACGAGCAACTGGCTAAGGCGCTGGATCGCAAGGTCTACCTGCCCTCGGGCGGCTCGCTCGTGATTGACCGCACCGAGGCCATGACCGTGGTGGACGTGAACACCGGTAAGTTCACCGGTAGCGGCGGCAACCTTGAAGAGACCGTCACCAAGAACAACCTGGAGGCGGCCGAGGAGATCGTGCGTCAGCTACGTCTGCGCGATATCGGCGGCATCATCGTGATTGACTTCATCGACATGGTGCTCGAGTCGAACCGCGACCTGGTGTTGCGTCGACTGATTGAGTGCCTGGGCCGTGACCGCACCAAGCACCAGGTGACCGAGGTGACCTCGCTGGGTCTGGTCCAGATGACCCGCAAGCGCCTGGGCACCGGCCTGCTCGAGGTCTTCTCGGAGCCCTGTGAGCACTGCGCCGGCCGCGGTCTGATCGTTCACGATCAGCCGCTGAGTGGCCGCAGCGGTGGTGCCTCCGACTTCATTCACCGCCACGACCGTAACGAGCGCAAGCGTGCCCGTTCGGCCTCCCGCGAGGATTCACGCGACCAGCAGAAGCAGGACGCCCTGGAGTCGAAGAAGGCCGAGCGCCGCAACGCGATGGCCGCCGTGGCAGCCGCCTCCGTCCAGAACGAGAGCGGTTCGGAGGAGACCACCTCGACCCGCAAGAAGCGTAAACGCCGCAAGCGTTCGCGTCGCGCCGAGACCGCTGAGCTCTCGCTGGAGCAGGAGATTCAGGGTATCGCCGAGGCGAGCGAGCAGGCCCACGCTGAGGTCGCCGAACGCGAGCAGAAGGTCGCCGATGTGACCGACGGCCAGTGGGTTGGCGAGCAGGGCGGCTTCTCCCTGGAGCAGCTGGCCAGCGCCTTCGACCGCGTGGAGGAGGAAGCGGTCGCCAAGGAGAAGGACGAGGAACAGCCTCAGCGCGAGGAGAAGAAGTCCCGCTCGGGCCGCTCCCGTAAGAACCGCTCCGAGAAGCGTCGTGAGCTGGACGATACCGCAATCGCAGCGGTGGAGGGTTCGGATGCCGGCGTGCTGGATCACCACGTTGATCCCGAGCTGGATCCGCGATTCAGCCGCTCCTCGGATCGTTTTGAGGCGATTCGCGCGGGTGAGGCGAAGGCCCGTGCCTCGCAGAAGGCCGGCCGCATCGCTCGCCCCGAGGGTGAATCTTCCCGCCCGGATCGCGAGGAGCGTTCCTCCAAGCGTCGTTCTGAGCGTGCGGAGCGCGCCGAGCGTTCTGAGCCGAAGAAGGCCGAGTCGAAGCGCGTTGAGCGTGAGGACCTGCGCATCGAGGACGTCCGCGAGACTCCCCGCGCATCGCGTCGCCGCGCACGCCGCGCCGCCGAGTCGGCCGAGCAGAACGGTCAGCGCGAGCAGGGCACCCGCCCGGTTGTGACCGGTGTGATTGGCGCCCCCTCGGCTGAGCCCGCCGCGCCGCAGCAGGAGAAGGCAGAGCAGAAGCCGGCCCAGCCCGCAACGGTTGTGTCGTCCGCTCCGGCCCCGCGCAAGCGCCGCACTCGCCGCGCCGCTTCGAGCGCCGGCGTGGGTTCGAAGGTCGTGACCGTCGATACCGCCGAGAGCGCTCACGGTTCCGTGGTGGCTTCCGCATCCGTGGTGGATGTGGCCCCGGCTGCCGAAGAAGCTTCGGCTCCGACGATGCTCGGCATCGGTGTTGCCGCCGCCGACATTAAGCGCCTGGGTAAGGACGACTAGCCCCGCGGCTTACGCGTAGCCGCAGCTGACGAAGGCCCCGACGGGTGGAGAAATCCATGCCGCCGGGGCCTTCGTCGTTTCAGCTTTGTTATTTCGCGCCCGCCGTTCGCCCGCCGGGGAGCGCGTGAGGGGAGCCTACCGAGAATGTGCCGGGGGAGTGCGCCGGGAGGCGGGGTTGAGGAGCATCACGCCGCATCCGCACATTTCGGTGAGGTGATTCTATTGCGCGGCCCGTCCCTTATGCCGTATTCTTAAGGACTGGTGTTTATCTCAGTGAAGCCCTATCGACGCAGGGCCAGCGGGAG
>ERZ773057.802-NODE-802-length-12818-cov-49.673979_pt1 | contig 12818 bp, 10 predicted proteins | sample MGYA00580629_ERZ773057 | MGnify/ENA primary metagenome ERZ773057 (study PRJEB29015, sample SAMEA2738143) | human oral metagenome | biome: human oral; feature: human-associated habitat; material: saliva | place: China | collected 2163 ...
GGCCGGGGCCCGGGAACGCTCACCACGAGCAACCCGGCCCCGGCCTCACCCATGCGACGAGGCAGTGGTGGGCGTGATACTCCGGAGCGCACGGCGGCTGTTGTCCTGCGGTATGTTGGACGTATCTGCCGAGACAGCGGTGCTGTCGCAACTGTTTTGGTTGCCTGTGAATACGAAGGAGTGCGCTATGCCCATGAAGAAACCAGCCGCCATCCTCGCTGGCGTCGGAACGTGCGCGCTAGCGGTCGCGAGCTGCTCAGTGTCCTCCTCGCAGACACCCGCCAGCGATCGGGGATCCCAGTCCGACGCGGACTCATCCCAGTCCGCATCGGTTGCCACGGCCTCGTCCTCTCCGGTGATCGACCCTGATCGTGCGCTGACCCCGAAAGGCACGCAGAGCGGCGATACCGAACCCAGCATGCCGGAATCGTCGACCGGTGCTGATGACCCGGCGAGGCTCGTCATCATCATTGTCCACCTCGAAGAAGGGGCTGGCCGTGAGGCTACCCTTGCCTCCATCAACGAGGCTGTGGCTGGTGTTTATCCGGATGCGACCGTCGAGGTTGAACGCGAGTATAAGAACGCTCTGCAGGGCTACGCGTTGCGTGCGCCCGCAGGCTCGCTGGACGCAATCCGGGCCGTGAGCGGGGTGAAGCTGGCGGCTATCGAGGGCGAGATGCGCGTGCAGTAGCGCCGCGGCGGCGTCGGGCGAGGCGGGGGTGAGCGCCGTTCTTCGAACGTGGAATCCTGCGACCTGATGCGCCTGTGTTTCTATTTGCTTCAAATTAAGATTAAATTAGAAGTAATCTGACATTTGTGTGAACGGAGCAGTCATGAAGACTCCTGTCCCTCCGCCCTATCGGCTTGACGAGCTGCGCGAACGCGTCATCGCCAGTTTGGCGAACGCGGATGACGAGCGACATCTCTTCGTTCTCCGTGCCCTCGCTGGCGGACTGGACGATCCAGAGTATCGCCCGTGGGAGTATTACTTCCGTGCCGAGCCGGTGCCAGATGGGCTGATGCGTGAGGAGTGGTGGTACGCGGTGCGCACTGCGCGCGCCTCGACGGCCCGGCCCACTCCCTTCATCATGACGGACGGGACGCGCCTGACGTTTAATCTCCCAGATCGCTTCTTGCGGTTGAATGAGGAGATTACGGCACAGGCGCGCGGTCAGGTGGAGCTGCCCGCAGAGGTGGCGACGCAGGGGGTGAGGGATAGGTACCTGATCAACTCTCTCTACGAAGAGGCGATCACTTCCTCCCAGATGGAGGGGGCGTCTACGACGCGGCGTGACGCGAAAGAGATGCTCCGAGAAAAGAAGGATCCGCGTACTCGCTCGGAGCGGATGATTCTGAACAATTTCCTTGCTCTCGAATTCGTGCGCGATCACTTGGGTGAGGAGCTCACTCCCGAATTCATCTGCGGGGTCCACCGCATCGTGACGGATGGGACGCTCGACGAGGCGGAGGATGCAGGGCGCCTGCAGCGCCAGGGTGAGGAGCGAATTCGTATCTACGGAAGTGAAGGCGATGAGCAGCTGCTGCATGTGCCGCCGCCGGCCGAGGAGTTGCCTGAACGGCTCCAGCGTCTGTGCGACTTCACCAATGGCGTGGGGGAGTATGCGTCGCAATATGTGCCGCCCCTCGTGAGGGCGCTCGTCGTTCATTTCATGATGGGCTACGACCATTACTTCGTCGATGGGAACGGGCGCACAGCCCGCGTCATCGCCCAGTGGGTCATGCTTCGTGAGGGCTTCTTTCTCATGGACTTCGTGCCTGTCTCACGGCTTCTGCGCAGGGCGCCCGCGCAGTATGCCCGCTCGTTCCTTGAGGTTGAGCAGGATGAAGGGGATCTCACCTACTTCCTCATCTGGCACGCCGAGGTCATGTGTCGAGCAATTCGTGAGCTGCATGAGTATCTGGCGAGAAAGTCCAAGGAGATGGGACAGATGAAGCATCTTCTGAGGCGCACCGAGCTCAATAATCGTCAGATCGGGGTCATTGAGGAAGCGTTAAAGGATTCTGCTTTCGCTGTGACAGCTGCTGCACATGCGGACAGGTACAGGGTGACGCTGCAGACGGCGCATGTCGATCTGCGTGGCCTTGAGGATGGGGGATACCTGATGCGTGTCAAGCGTGGCCGGAGTTTCGAGTGGTACCCGGTTCCAGATCTTCAACGCCGGGTTCAGGGAGCCGACGCGTAGTGCGAGTGTCATGAGCGACATGGTCGTTATGACTGAGATGGGGGACGAGATCCTGCGGTGCGACGAAACGTCCAGTTGCTTCACATCTGATGGAGGGGTCTGGGTTTTGGACCGTTTGTTGTGAGAGGGTTGTTCTGAGTAGTCCTGGCTGCTTGTGGCCGGGCAGAATGGATGACCATGAGGAAGTTCTCGAAGCACACGCCTGAGCAGATTGTCGTGAAGCTGGAGAAGGCCGAGGCGCTGCGAGGTGAGGGCATGAGTACGGCCCAGGCCTGCCGCGTGCTGGGTATCAGCGAGGCGACGTTGTGCCGGCGGCGACAGCGTTATGGGTCGATGTGTTCACCCGTCAACACCTGGCTTTCCGTGTCGAGCGGCGTAAGGGAGCCGCCGACGTGATCGAAATGCTTGACCTGGCTGTCTTGGCCCATGGGGCACCCCAGGTGCGCGCCTAACGGGCCTGAATTCATCGCCGGAGCCTTGGGGCGTTGGGCCAGCGGGCACAACAACACCAATAGCAACCATCCCTCAACCCGGTCCACAAAACCAGACCAGGCCAAGACCAGGTCAGTCTGACGCGCCTCATCAACCATAAGTCGCATGCAATTCGGGTGCCCGAACTTTCTCCAGCACTCCAAAACGTTGCAATTCCAACGATGTGATTTCAATGTTTGAAATGTTTGCACGGGAATTGCATGCGACATTTCTGAGGAACCACAACACGAGGCCACAAAGAACACCAAGCAGGGGACGCTCAAGCCCAGGGGACACTCAAGCTCACAAGGTGCCCACATCCCCAGCCGCCACAACTGCCAGAAGCACAGGGGCACTGCACCCGATAAGGGGGCGCTACACCCGATAAGGGGCACTGCACCCGAACAGAAGAGGTGTATTGCCTACGGATCGGGTGCAGTGCCCCAACACACAAGAACAAACGCGGAACTGGCACACCGAACCACTCACCGCCACAACCAGCCCGGGCATAGGGCACCGCGCGGGCTCGGCAATACGTTGACCGGGACAGCCCGGCAATGCGCCCGTGCAAGACGCTGAGAAAACCCTGACCAACCAGGTGGCTCACAGCCTCGTGCCTGCGCGCCGGGCCTAGAAGTTTCCCTCCGCGAGCTCTCGCAACGCTGCCTTCTCCAGCTCTGCTTGGCCCAACAACTGTTTGAGGCGCGCGTTTTGCTCGCGCAACTCACGCAGTTCCTTGGCCTCACTACGACTCATCGACCCATAACGCTGGCGCCACCGGCACAACGTCGCCTCGCTGATACCCAGCACGCGGCAGGCCTGGGCCGTACTCATGCCCTCACCTCGCAGCGCCTCGGCCTTCTCCAGCTTCACGACAATCTGCTCAGGCGTGTGCTTCGAGAACTTCCTCATGGTCATCCATTCTGCCCGGCCACAAGCAGCCAGGACTACTCAGAACAACCCTCCCACAACAAACGGTCCAAAACCCAGACCCCTCCACATCTGAGCGCCCCGCGGCGCGCGCAAGGAGGAGCGAGCACCGTGAGCATCCCCAGGGCCGAGGCGCAGGATGCGTACGCCTCAGATGAGGTCCCTCTTCTCCATGTACTTCATGGCGAGCCAACCAAACGGAATGCGCCCATAGAAGGTGACAAGACGGTAGAGCAGAGCAGTAGCGATAGCGACGGAGGAAGACACGCCCGCGACTGTTAAGCCCGAGGTGAGCGCCGTTTCGACCGTGCCGATACCACCCGGAGACGGGATGAAAGAACCCGCCGCGTTCGCCGTCAGGTACGTGATGGCAACAGTGGAAAAGTTCAAAGAACCACCCATAGCAACCATGGCGGTCCAGAATGCCCCCACGTAACCGATGTTCATCAGGAGGTTGCCGCCCACGAGAGCCGCGAGGCGGCGCGGCTTGCCGACTATCCACAGGAGGCGCGGGTAAACCTGGCGCCACGTCGGCTGGATTTTACCCCAGATCCAGCGGCGCACCCGCGGGACGGCTCCGATGACGCCGACCGCGACCATGACGACCCCGACGACAGCGAGAATCGTGCCGTAGGGCACTGATACGGACAGTGATGATCCAGCGCTGACCATCACCAGTAAGAGCAGAATGATCGTGATGAGCGCTTGCGAAATCTGCATGAGTGTCACCGTCGTCACGGCCATCGCCGTGGGCACACGCCGCTTTCGCAGGTAACGCAGGTTCAGGGCAGCAGGACCCACGCCGGCGGGTGCAACAATCGTGATGATCGAGGCCGCGATCTGAGCGATCAGGGTGTCCCTGAACGGCAGCTTTTCTGGCGACAAGGCGATGAGTGGGACGGTAGAACCCACCCAAATGAGGCAGGCGAGCATCGCAGACGCAGCCATCCACCACGGGTTTGCGCTGGTGACGGTGGAGAGAAGATCGCTGAAGTTGAGCGAGGAGACAACGATAAAGACCGCGATGAACGCCACTGCGATCGTGAAGATCGTGCGCGGGCGGAAACGCTGCAGGTCGGCAGTCGGGGCGGCCTCGCCTTCGGAGTCACCCACGAGGGCGGCGCGCAGCTCCCCCAGCAGGTCGCAGCGGCGCAGTAGTTGGTTGACTGATGCTGGCAGGACCGGCTTCTGGATGACGGGCGCGCAGGCAATCAGGGTATCCTCCCCGACGCAACGGCGGCCCGCCTCAAGGGCGCGCTGAGGACCCACAGCCAGTGCCGTCAGGACCAGCATCTGAGCGATGTCAATCGACTGGTTGAGCTCACTGGTCGCGACCTCGCCGGAGTCCCAGTCGAGAAGCCACACGTCGGAGGAATCATCCACGACAACGGCCTCGGGCGTGAGCGCACGGTGTGAAATGCCGCGGGTGTGCGCGTAACGAAGCTGTTCCCACGCGCGGTCCAAGACCTCGTCCGAGGCATGCTCGCCCAACTCCGTCAGGGGTGTCGTCGGGGGGAGCGCGGACAGGACCATGATGATGGAGTCATTCGCCGACGCGATGGCGATGGGTTCCTGCGTGAATACGCCTGCGCGCAGCGCCTGCAGGGTCGTGAAGGAGGAGCGTTCCGCCTGCGCTTTGAGCGAAGGCGAGACCCAGCGGCTAATGCCGCGCAGCCGCAAATTGTTCCACATTTCCAGGAGCGTGCCCGTCAGCTCCTGGCCGGGATCCATGACGATGAGTTCGTAGGCTAACCCGGTGTCACCCCACACCTGATAGTGCCGGTTGTGGTCGGGGTCAGGGCGTCTGGTGACTGTGATGCCCATGTCCCCCAGGTCAGCGGGCATCTGGGTGAGGCGACCGCGCGCGTTTTCGGCGACAGCCCACGTGGACAATGGCTCGACGGAGGTGTCTAGGTCGGTGCGTACGATGCGCGAAGGGGTGATGCCGATGCCGAGGAGGGCTTCCACGAGGGCCGCGCCTTTAGCGCGCTGATCGTCGAAGCCCATGAACCAGCGCGAACCGGAGCCAAACGCGCGACCGATGAAGACGGAGATGAATGCGACGGGCAGGGTCATGGAGGAACGAAGGACGCCCAAGAACAGGGTGATCCACAGGCCCGTCCATCCCCAGCGAATCGCCTTCATAGATTGGGCTTCGCCGGCGGAGGTAAACAGGGCGCTCAGGGTGACGATGACGAGGTTGATCGCGATGGCGAAGCCGGTTTGGTGGCCTTGCGTGGCGATCGCGCGGTCCACGCTGAGGGGTGCGATCAGATATGAGGGGAGCAGGCCGGTGGCCAGGATGATGATCCACCCGCCGATCGCTGCGATGACGCTGGTGACGAGGGCTTGGATGATTGCCTGGAGGCGCCGGCGCAGCGCCAGGGAGAGGATCACGAGGATCGGCGTGGTCAGGACGATGAGGCCCTCGGTCATGCTCACTGGGAGGATCAGTATCTTGCGGACGAGCTGGAATTTCAGGACGTCCATGGTGACGCCGTGCGTCGTGGCGCTGGCGACCGTGCCGATCGTCCAAATGGCGACGATTGCGAGGAGGTCGATGATGACGTCGACGATGTCCTCACGTCGGCGTCGGAGGGTGAACATTCGGTCGGCGATGTAGGCGGGGCGGGGGAGTCGGAGCCTGCGGGCCGGAACGGGGAGGGTGACCTCGCCGTTTTTGGCTCGTGTGATGACGGCTGCGTCGGGGGAGTCTTTGCCGCCGCTGGTGGGTGTCTCGTTTTCGGCTGGCGAGTCGGTCGCTGCGGCAGTGCCGTCGGGTGCGGGCGGGGCTGAGGGTCGAGTGGGTTCAGCGTCGCGGGCGGTGGGCGCCTCGGCGTCGTCGGAGGGGGTATCCGCCCGGTTCATATCGCTCACGATCGTCGGTGGGGCCAGCGTCGGGTTGCTCACGGTTGGGTTCGAATTGGGTTCGGCTGGAGGTGGCGGCAGCTCGTCGATCACGACGGGGGCCATCGGATCGGCGGCGGGGGGAAGCGGCGGTTCGTCGATCGTGGCGGGCGCGGCGTGCTTGGGCGCGGGGGACGCACATGGAGGTTGCGCGGTCACGGGCTGAATCGACGAGGCGTGGGCGGGAATAGTGTGAAGCGGCGAGGAAGAGGATGGGGTCGGCGGGGTGAGGAGTGTGGGCGGGAAGCTGGGTGGCATGACGATTGGCTGCGCTGATGAAGCGGGGATGACGACTGCGTCCATGACCTCGGTGCGTGCCTCAGATAGTGGAACTTCTGGCGGTTCCGGAGGCTGGGTAGGGGAGATGGCCGCCCCGGCCTCGTCGATCATGCCCATGAGACCCTCGACCCCTAAGGCGTTCGGATCCTCAGCCGAAGAGGGGACGAACAGGATGTTCGTATCGACGACCGGAGTGCTCTCGTGTGACTCCTTGCGCTTCCTCATGTTGACCATCCTATATTCGCGGTCAACAAAGGTAGGGTTAGGGGGACATATTCCCGGCAGAAAAGGACCCTATCGTGACCTGGTCTACATTCGTGGCCGCATCGGATCCGTCGATGCTGAGCACCGTTATCGAGTGGTTTAAGAACCCTGAGTCTCTGCTTGTCGCAATGGGACCGTGGGTCCTGTCGGGAACGATGCTCATCGTCCTCATCGAATCTGGCGTGCTTTTCCCCGTGCTGCCCGGCGAATCCCTGCTGTTCACGGCCGGCCTGCTGCACGACCGCCTCGGCCTGCACCTGCCGACCCTGATCGCCATGGTCGTCGTCGCCGCCTTCCTCGGCGCACAGATCGGCTACTTCCTGGGCGCGAAGTGGGGGCGCCGCTTCTTCAAGCCGGACGCCCGCATCCTCAAGACTGAGCACCTGGACAAGGCTGAGCACTACTTCACGAACTACGGCGGCCGCTCCCTCGTCATCGGCCGTTTTATTCCCTTCGTGCGCACCTTCATTCCGCTTGCCGCCGGCATGGCCCGCTACCCCTATCCGAAGTTCCTGCTGTTCAACACGCTCGGTTCTCTCATGTGGGGCGCGGGTTTCATCCTGGTGGGTGCGATCCTGGGCAACGTGCCCTTCGTGCATGACAACCTGACGCTCATCCTGGCTGTCATCATCCTCATTTCCGTCGTGCCCGTTATCATCGAGGTTATTGGTAAGCGTCGCGGCGGCGCTGAAAAGGAGTAACTCGTGCTGGCCTGGTGGATGCTGGTCCCGACCCTGCTGGCCATGACGGTCGCCCTGGTGCTACCGGGGTTCATGTGGCTGCGGGCCGGCGTGCGCTCCTCGCTGGTCGCCATCGGGGCAGCACCAGCCTTCACGTTCGGCCTCATCACGATGCTGTCAGTCCTCTACCCGGCACTCAACATCGAGTGGGAACCTTCCACCGTTATGCCCGTCCTGGGACTGAGCACCCTCGGCGGGGCGATCGCGTGGAGTCTCAGCTTCTTTCGTCGGACCAACGGAGGATTCGCCCTCAACGGCGTTCCACTCCGCCAGGCTATCGGCGTGCGGGTCCCCATCGGTGGTGCACAGGCCGCGGTTCGCGCCGTCACGTGGAGTGCGGTTCTCGGGGGATTCCTCTTGGCCGCGTGGCCACTCGTGACGGGCGCGGACCCCGCCAACCCAGTCCAGCAGTGGGATCCGACCTTCCACCAAAACGGAGTCCACGCGATCCTGTACGGCAAGGATGCCAGCCCCTTCGGTGGCCTTCACGAACTCTACGGCGGGCGCCGAGTCTACTATCCCACTGGCTGGCACGCCTTCGTCGCGCTCTTCGCTCGCTATGACTCGGTCATCCAGACATCCAACGTGTCGTCCCTGGCACTCATGGGCGTGTGGGTGACGGGCTTGGCGGCCCTCGTCTCCGTCCTGACCGCCTCACGTTCAGCGCTCATCGCAGCCCCGATCATCGGTGGCACGCTCTTGAACATGCCGGCCGACGCGCTCACCATGTACAACCAGTGGCCCAACTCCACGGGCACCGTGCTGGTCCCCGGCCTCGCGGCAGCTGCCATCGTCGCTGGAAGACGCTTCGCCACCGATCTGCGTGACGGGCACGGCGTTCGGGCGCTCGCTCGACGCGTTCCGCAGGGCATCTTCATGGTCGTCGGCTGCCTCGGCCTCGTCGGAGCTCACCCGAGCGCGGCCTTCTCCTTTCTTGCCTTCCTCGCCGCGCCCCTGTTGGCATCCATTGCCTCCTTCGCACGCTCGGCCCTAGGCCGCGAAGGCAGAGGCCAGCTTGTCGCTATCGCGTGGGTATTCCTCGGCGTCACGGTCATCACCGTGCCCATCCTCGCACTGGCCTCCCCCAAGATTTCGGCGATGGGCAGGTATCCGCGCAGCGGATCCGGTTGGGGGGAAGCGTTCTCCCACGCGTTCTTGCCCTACCCTCCCTTTGCGGATACGCCCAGCATCACCCAATGGTCCCTCGTGCAGCTGGTCCTCCTCATCGCAGGCGTCGCCGCAACCGCGCGCCTGACCACCCTCCTGCGTCGGCCTGACCCGCTTGCGCGCGCCGCCGCGCAGGCCGGACTCGCGCCGGACACAGACGAGGGAGAGGCCACCCCGGCCTCGGCGCAGGAGGAAGCGGCCCCCATGCCCGCGTGGCCGATCGTCTCCTACCTGATCCTCGCATTCCTCACAGGACTCGCCTACGCACCCAACTCCGCGCTGCGCACCTACCTGCTGGCACCCTGGTACAAGGACGCCCGGCGCATCATGGGCGTCGAAGACATCGCGCTGACTGTCCTCATGGCCGTCGGTTTCGCGGCGATCGTCCACGTCATCCACGCTGCGTGGACCTCCTCGCTGCAAAGAATCCTGGCCGAGCGCGGCGCCGACTCCAACATTGAGGCGCCCCGCTGGCCCGTCCAGGTCGGGGTCGGCGCCCTCGTGCTCGTCCTGTCGGGCTTCGGTGCGCTCGACGCGCGATACTCCGCCGTCGCCTACGTCTACGATCCCATGCGCCTGGGTAAACCCGGGATGGCCACGAAGGGCGAACTCGCCATGGTACGCCGCATGCGGTACACGACCGCGCCCGATGCGCTCGTCCTCGGGGACCCCATTGCGGGTGCAGCCTACTCTGAGACGATCGGCGGTCGCAAAGCGGTCTTCCCCCAGCTGAGTACCGTCAACGCGGACAGTGCATCACAGAAGGTCCTCACCCAACACTTCCGTGACATCCACACCGACCCCGACGTGTGCGAAGTCGTGCGCAACCTTGGTATCACCCACTTCTACGAGGAAGAGGACGGTACCTACTACAACTTCATGCGGTCTTCCCGCAACCCTGGCCTCTACGGAGTCGACACGTCGAGCGGCTTCGAGCTGGTCGACGCCGGCGGCACCGCGAAGCTGTGGAAGATCACCGCGTGCGGCTACGTCACCCCCGGTGGAGGAAGCCAGGCATTCGCAGATGGCATCAGGTCTGTCCAGCCGGGCGCTGAATCCACCGAAAGTCCCCAGTCTGACGACGAGTAGACCACAATGCGCTCCTGAGCTGGGACTGAGCGCGCCCGCGCGCTGCGCGTATCGATACCCTTGACACCATGACGACGAACATCCCCGGCCCCGCACCCCTCGGCGACAGGCTCCGAATCGCGTTCCTCGGACCCTTCGGCACCTTTACCGAGCAGGCCGTCCACCAGGTAGCGCCCGCAGGCGCCATCCTCGTACCGATGACCAGCGCACCCCAGGCGCTCGCGGCCGTGCGCCGCGGCGAGGCCGACCGGGCTGTCGTCCCCATCGAAAACTCCATCGAGGGCGGAGTGAACGCCACGTTGGATTCGCTTTCGCACGGTGAACCGCTCGTCATCGTCGCCGAGATGCACGTGCACGTCGTCTTCCAGCTCGCGGTCCTGCCGGGCACGCGCGCTGACGATATTCGCCGCATCGGCACGCACCCGCACGCGTGGGCGCAGTGCCGAGGCTGGGTTGAGGAGACTTTCCCGGGAGCCATCCACGTACCCTCGACCTCGACGGCTGCGGCTGCCGAACTGCTCTCCGATGGTGATGCCTCCTTCGACGCGGCCCTGTGCAATGCAGTGTCCGTCAATACCTACGGCCTCGAGGCCCTGTTCACCGACGTCGCCGACAACCCGGGCGCGGTCACGCGCTTCGTCCTGGTGGCGCGCCCCGGCGCCGTCCCCCCGCCCACCGGCGCGGATAAGACGACCATCCAGGTGGCGCTGCCCGTCAACGAGTCGGGCGCTCTGCTGACCCTCCTCGAACAGTTTTCGGCGCGCGGCGTCGACCTGTCGCGCATCGAGTCGCGCCCCAGCGGGGATGGCCTCGGCAACTACACGTTCAGCATCGACATCGTCGGCCACATCCGCGAGGAGCGCGTCCAGGCCGCACTCGTGGGCCTGCACCGCTATTCGCCGGAGGTGCGCTTCATGGGTTCCTACCCGCGCGTCGACGGCGTGCGCGCGCAGGTCGTCCCTGGCACTACTGATGAGGATTTCCGCGCGGGTCGCGCATGGGTCGCGGACCTGCTGCGCGGGGGAGACGGCACAGGCGAGGCGGCGGGCAGTGCCCCGTCGTGGCCGCTCGTCTGACGCCGCGCTGGTGGCGCCCGCGGGCGCGGCTTGGCGAGCCTCGCGAGGGCTCGGACTCAGCTGGGCAGCAGCTCCATCCACGTGCGCTCGGCCGGGACGGCCACGTCCAGCGCGCCCGCATGCATGCGCACGTGCATCGTGCGGGCCAGGCCGATCGCGTCGCCATCCACCTGGCACACCTGCGGCTCCTCTGCCGTGACGGAGGCGCCCTTCGCCTGGCGGAACGCGACCGTGCCGGTCGAGACGGGCAGGTTGATGGGACGCAGGCCGATGAGCTGCCCCAGCATCTTCCATGTCACATCCGCCCAGCCGAGCGGGCCGGCGTGCGCGTCGACCGCGATGACGTCGATGAGGCCGTCGGAAAGCTCCGCATCGGGCGCGAGGACCAGCATCTTCATCTCGCCCGCGTTCGCGAACATGACGGAACGTGCCTCGAGGCGCGTAACCTCATCCCCGTGTGAGCGCAAGGAATCCGGACGCGTGGAGGCGGCCCGGGCCTCGTCGATGATCTCGCCGGAAATCTGGTCGCCCACTCCTAGCGGGTCGGGCACAGGTGCCGAGGGGGAACGCAGCATGAGGCGTGCCTTCATGCGCGGGGCGCCCATCGCGCCCAGGCCCGCCCACACGTAGGCGATCCACCCGATGCGCTTCTTCAGTTCGGGGTCGGTGTCGGCCATCGTCTCGCCGTCGTAGCCCATGCCCGCGACGACGAGGCACGCGTACTCGTCCGCTCGCGGCTCGATCGACGAGGCCGGGGCAGCCTCGTCCTGAAGAGTCGCCTCGGAGTGCGTGGCGGCGCGCGCGGCGAGGCGCAGGCCGCCCTCGGCTGGCTGATCGGATTGCTGTGTGGCGTCTTCGACGCGCACCCACGCGAGGTCGACGGCGCGGTGGTTGCGGTCGAGCGCGACGGCGAGGGCCGCTTCGGGATCCTCGGGGATGGACAGGTTGCCGGCCAGAACGTTGCCGGTGCCCACGGGGATGATGCCCATGCGCACGCCGGATCCGGCCATGCCGGCGGCGACGGCGCGCACGGTTCCGTCTCCGCCCGCGGCGATGACGACGGAGGCTCCCTCCTCGAGGGCACGAACGGCCTGCCCCGTGCCCGGGTCCTCGCGCGTGGTCTCGCGCCAGTGCACGTGGTCGATGCCCAGTTCCTTGGCCTTGCGGTTGATGCGATCCTTGAAGGCCTGGGGGTCCTCGTGCTTGGAGGGGTTCATGATGATCCAGGGACGCGGACGTCCGCGCGTCGGGTCGTCCACCGAGGCGGGGACCTCGAGGGCGCGGCGGCGGCGATGCCGGCGGGTGAGGGCGGTTGCCAGACGCGCGACTCCGATCGCTCCGGCTCCGGCGGAGGCTGCGAGTGCCCAGTAGATTGCGTCCATGCGCACAAGCCTAGCCTGCGGTCTGCCTGTGGATGAGGTGTTCAGTGGCTTTTCGTTGTACCCCGTGCCATAAGAGTCGTGCTGACGCGTGCTTGTCGTCGTGTTATCCACACGGTTATGCACCAAAGGTGGATAACTTTCAGGCTTTTGGGAACTCTCGCGGGTGTAGTTTGTGCATAACCCTGACCTGTTGTGTTGAATTCACAGTCGGAGCGGTAGGGGACACGGCGCGCCCACCTGGCATAGGATGGGACGCATGATTGATGTGCGTGCCCTGCGTGACAACCCCGAACCCGCCCGCGCCTCCCA
>ERZ773057.803-NODE-803-length-12813-cov-13.110832_pt1 | contig 12813 bp, 8 predicted proteins | sample MGYA00580629_ERZ773057 | MGnify/ENA primary metagenome ERZ773057 (study PRJEB29015, sample SAMEA2738143) | human oral metagenome | biome: human oral; feature: human-associated habitat; material: saliva | place: China | collected 2163 ...
GTAGCCTACGACATCACTCCAAAGCCACCTGCGACCATTGAGTGGGAGTAGGCCGTTAGGGCTTTGACCTGCTCTTTTGAGTGCCATACTGTGCCGCTGAGTTTCGTTTCGTACGAGAGTCATGGCAAAGCCGCCAGCGACGGCGGTGAGTAAATACGGTAATCGAGCCTTCGTTCCCGCGTTGGGACGGAGGCTTTTTTTGACTTATTACTCCTTTTCACCTGCGATTTCGTCATTTACTCCCCCGTGTTTCAAGACGGCAAGGCACGGGGCGGCATTCAGAGGAACGGGAGTAAGGATTTATCCCGAGTGAGTGGACGCGCGGTTTTTGTCCCCAAAGGAGAAAATAGGACGTTTCGGGGCCTGTGAATCTCAAAACGAACTAAACGGGCATTTTTACGGTCTCCGTACGGCGTTTCCCCAGGTGGTTAATGGGGAGTAAAGAATATCGCCGTCTCAATGAAAACGGGAGTAATCAGAAAAAATGCCGCGGTGTGCTGCCATGTGCCGCCATGTAAGCCACCGCGTTATTTACTCCCTAGACACGCTGGAAATGCTCCCGCACGCAATGGGGAGTAAAAACTCAGCATACGCAGGTGCGAGCAGCGCTCACCACCTAGCCTGGCGTCCTGATTCGATTGCGTTGGTTGCGAGATGGCAGTCTGGAGTGGCATGAGCAGGCAGGACTACATCATCGCCAAGCTCACCGATACCCAAGTTGAGGTGAGGCCCTCTGTGACCGTTCAGAAGGCGCTGAAGGACTCGATGGCGGAGCTGACTAAGGAAGTGCGCTTGGCGGCCTCCTACGGCGAGCTGAGCGAGTCCCTGCAGCAGAGGGTTGAGCTCGTGATGAGGTTCTTCCTGGCGCTCGGCAAGCCTGTTGACGCGCCAGCGGAAGAGGCATCGCCACGAACCGCGCCTTTGGAAGAGCTGGCTCCATCCGTTATGGATGCTGGCTCCGACACCGCAAGCATCTTTGAAATGGAACAAAGGTAGGCCTAGCGCCAGACCTCCAACGCCTTGTTCGCAAGCCATTCGGCACGATCGGCGATGTCGTCTTCACCCCAAGACTCTTTCTCCAAGGCGCCGGCCATTGTCGCAAGGCCGGCGGCGCAGAGGGCTAGACCGTCCTTGTATCCTTTTCCCTGCTTCTTGGTGGTCCAATCTGCGTCGCGGATGGAGGCGTTGAGAGAATGCGTGATGATGGCGAGGTTGCCGAGCGTGAGGAGCTTCCTGTCCCTTCGCGCCGCGGCCTCCTCGTCGAGGGCTCCCCATTTGTTGCGCCACTTCTTGGGCATCATGTGCTCGAGGGTGTACTGGTTGAACCCGAGCAGGGCCGTGCTGCTCATGCCTGGGCGTATGGCGCTTTCCAGGAGATAGAGGACGCCCTTGGACTGAAGGTTGTAGAGGCACTTTTCCTCGAATGCCGCTCGAACATCGGCATCGCCGGGCATGTACGTCGTCGCCTCTTCGTTCGCTGAAAGTGCCTTCCTCAGGGCCTCCGCGTCCATCACCTCGTTTAGGATCAGCGAGGTGAACAGCCCGTTGTAGTTCTTCGTGGTCGCCTGAACTAGCATTCGGCGGACGATGTAGCTCTCGAGCAGGGTGTAGACCTCGGATTCATCGCCCGAAGACTCCGCGTTCTTTCGAACGTAGAGCACATACGGGATGAGCGTCGAGTTCTTGAGGCCGAATATCAGCACGTTCAGACGCTCGACGCCGGGAGCGGAAGGGATGTCCGCGTCGCAGCAGCTTGGGTCGAACGTGGACTCGAACACCTCGGCATACGCCTTCATGCTGTTGAGGATCTCGTCCTTGTCCCCGTTGCAGTACCTGCCGATGAAATCCTTGTAGGATTGGAAGAGGTTGGAGGTGCGAGAATAGAAGAGCTTGTCCTCAGTCTTGACGCCGCGCTTCTTGTCCTGGACCAGAATCTGGAGGAACGCGTCGAAGAAGAGGTCGACGAGCGTGCGCTTAATGCGCCCAGTAACGACCTCCTGTTCCCAATACCCCCTTTTCTCCGCTGTGGGCTCGAAGACGTCTTCCCAGCACTCTTTGAACGCCTGTTCGTTCTCGCGGTTGAAGAAGTAGTTCTTGAGGAGCTCCGCCGTTGTCAGGCGCACCCCGAGCGAATTGATGGTGTCGAATATCTGCTGCTCGTCTTCGCCCTCGGTGAGGTCGATGCAGACGAACTGGACGTTCGACTTTATCGTGTTCCTGTCGACCTTTTCGGGGTCGATGTTCTTGAGGAAGTAATTGTAGGCAAGGATTATGGCCGAGGAGCCCTCGAGGGGCTCGCAGCTTGCAGCGCTGACGACCTTCTCGAAATCTTGCCGGTCGTACTTGCCATGTCTCAAAGCGACCTCGCCGGTCTCCAGGACGAAGTCTCGCTCGAACAGCCTGTCCGCGTCGATTTTTGCGCAAAGTGCCTTGAAGAAGATGACCATGGTCGTGAGGCGCTGCTGTCCGTCGATGACGGTGCGAACCTCGGACACTTCGGACCAGGTGTTGCCGGAGGATGCCTGCTTCAGGATGATTGAGCCCAGGAAGTAGGGTCGCTTCGAGGCCGTGACGAACTCCATGTCGCCGAGAAAGCGCTCCCATTGCTCTTCTTCCCAGACGTACGCCCTTTGGTAGAAGGGGATTTCGAGCAGTCGCGATCCGTTGAACACGCCGCTTATCGTAGATTTTCCTGCATCCATCCTTAAAGACCTATCTATCCGACGAATAATTCCCAGTGAGCCGATTTCGCTAACGCTAAGGGGTTCACATAAATCGAAAGAACTGTTTTCTTCTGATTATCCTTACGTTTCATAAGCGTGGCCTAGCTCATCCTGCCTATCACCTCGAGCAGGTCCTCATACGTTGCCACGTTGTGGTAGCGCACGTCGCTGGTGCTCATCTCGTTGAAGAGCTTCTTGGCGCAGGCGATCTTGGCGTTCTCCACGCCGGAGAGCTCCATCGTGTCCATGGTGCCCTTGGTCTCGGCGACGAAGAATACATGGCGCACGCTGCCTTCCTTGAAGGCGATGGCCCAGTCTGGGGCGTAGTTGCCCACCGGCGTGGGAATCTGGAACGTTCGAGGCAATTTGGCGTAGACTGCCACCTCCGCGGCGGCATCCATATCCTCGGCGAACCTGCGCTCGCCGTCGGAGTCAGGGAACACGAAGCGCTGGATGTTCTTCTTAGCCTCGTACGCCTTGCTCGCGTTGTCGGGCATGCGCTCGGTGAAGATAGCCTCGTCGTAGACGTCGTCGATCTCGTGGTAGCTGATGTGCTCAACGACCATCGTTGCCTTCTCCGACACGATGAGCGCAGCGGCCTTCTTGATGAACTCCTCGGGGTTTACACGGTAGAGCCCGAACACGTTGGGGTCGATGCCGGCGAGAATCGCCGCGGCGCTCCTGCGTGTAATGGCAGCGGTCTGTGCCACCTCGCCCACGAGGTCGTAGGTCACGCCCACGGACGCGGTTCCGGCGTCGACGTCGCGGGTCTCGGTTTGCGGGCGGCCGAACGATGAGCCGCCCTGCACCTCGTCGCGTGTGGCCTGTGACTTCTGCCCGCCGACCGTCAAGGTGTACTGCAGCCTGCTCACGCGTAGGTCGCTGTTGATGCGCTCTATCGACTTGCGCCTCAGCTCGTCGTCCGAGAAGCTCACCGTGTAGGCGTGCTTGCGGTTGATGCGCGCCCACAGCTCCTTGAACTCGCGCTTGGCGAAGTTGTCGGTCAGCGTGTTCTCGGTGATCTTCTCCTGGGCGCGGCCAATCATGCCGTCCAACGCGTGCGCGTCGTAGACGCTTCTCACCAGCGCTTCGACAGCCTTGGCGTGCGCGGCGTCGGCGATGCCCTCAGGCAGCTTCTTGACGAAGTACTCCACGAAGGTGCCGTCCTCGGCGGCCTTGCGGAACTCAGCGGTCGGCTTGTCGTCGTCATCGATGAGGTCGCACTTGTAGAGGGCCTTGTATACTCGCCTTGACTCCTCCTCGGTGAAGGAGACCGTCTCGCCGTCGAGCACGACGTCGCGCCTGCTGAACAGGTCCATCTCCACCTTCCTCGGGCGGTCGCGTAAGCTCTTGCCGATGTCGGCCTGCAGGTCCTTCACGAACGTCTCGTAGCTCTCGGAGGCGATCACGGTGAGCAGGTTCACGCGGTGCACCTCGTCGGGTCCCAGCAGTATGGCATCCTGGCGGTTGCCGTCCTGATCGACCGCCAGGCGCATGCCGCGGCCAACCTCCTGGCGTTTGCTCGTCTCCGAACCGGACTCCTTGAGCGTGCAGATCTGGAAGATGTTGGGGTTGTCCCAACCCTCGCGCAGCGCAGAGTGGCTGAAGATGAATCGCACGGGCTCGTCGAAGGAGAGTAGGCGCTCCTTGTCCTTGAGGATGAGGTCGTAAGCGCGGCGGGCGTCCTCGTCGTTGATGCCGATGCCGTTCTCGCGCTCCGCCTTCTTCTCCTTCTTGGATTCGACCACGCGGTTGTTCTTGTCGATCGAGAAGTAGCCGTCATGCACGGCGTGCGGCTCGTCGCGGCGCAGGTACCGCAGGAACGAGGGATCGTAGGCGTCGTCGGTTGTGGGGTTGGCGACGCGGTCGGCGATCGCCGCGGCGTACTCCTCCTCGAACACCTTGCCGTAACCCACCGTCTCCCCGTTGCCCGAGGCGTCGCGGTACTTGGCGACCTCGTCGATGAAGAACAAGGACAAGCATTTGATGCCGCGGTGGAACAGAGTTTCCTCCTTCTGCAGGTGGCTCTTGATGGTCTCCCTGATCTGGATACGCTGCATGTCCTCCTTGGCAGAGTCGTTGTAGACCTCGCCGATGTAGATGCGCCCCTCGTCGCCGATGGAGCTGTCCAGGAAGCGCACATAGCCCGCACGGCCGTCCTGCGGGGGCACGATGCCGTCGTTGCCGCTCGCGATGGTGTAAGTGCGGTAGCACTCCAAGCCGGTATCGCCGGAAGCGTCGTAAATGCTGTCGTCCTCGAGGAAGCGCTGCGTCTTCTTGCGGATCTTGCCCGCGGCCCCCATGCACTTGAACTCGATAACGGCCTCGGGGGCGCGGTTTTTGGAGACCACGATGTCCTTGAGGTAGAGGTAGCCGTCCGTGCCGCGCATGTTCTTGAGCGCGAAGCCCTTCACTTCGATGCGCTTGACGAGCTTCTGGTTGTAGGCGTCCAGGGCGTCCAAGGCATACACCAGGTCGTGCTTTTCCTTGTGAGTTGCCGAGTAGCTCAGCACGAACAGCGGGTTGAAGCGGGCGATGCCCTTCTGGGTCGCGCCTCCCTTCTTTCCCATCTTCTGGGGCTCGTCGCAGATGACAATGGGGTGGTTTGCAGCGATGACGTCGATGGGCCTGCGGCTGCCGAACTCGTCGCGCTCGTCGAAGATGATGCGTGCCGCCTTGTTCTTGGCGCCCTCCTTCATCGACGCGTTGAACGCCTGCATGTTGATTACCATGCAGTTGACGTCGCTCGATTGGGAATACGCGTCCAGCTCGTTCAGGTTATCCGAGTCGTATATGAAGAACCTGATCTTCTTATGGTATTGGGAGAAGAAGTGCTCCTGGGTGTTCTCCAGGCTCTTGGCCACGCCCTCGCGGATGGCGACCGATGGCACCACCACGATGAACTTGCACCAGCCGTACAGGCGGTTGAGCTCGAGCATCGTCTTGGTGTAGACGTAGGTCTTGCCGGTGCCCGTCTCCATCTCGACGTCCAGCTGGCAAGCTCCCATGCCGCAGAAGAGCTCCTCCGACTCGGGGATCTGGTTGCGTCGCTGCACCGCGCGCACGTTTGCCAGTATGTCGGCGCCCGAAAGCGTGACGGGTGCATTGGCATAGCCCTCGGTGCTCTCGTCGCCGAAATCGATCTCACCCTGCGCGCGCTTGGGCTTGCTGCCCAGATCGCGCAGGTAGACGGAAGCGCCCTGGTTAGGCTGTCCCTCGAAGACCGAGGTCACCGCGTCCGCGGCGTCGGCCTGGTACTGTTGTACTTTGAACTTGAACTTCATGTCGGCTCCCCTAGATCACTTGAGGAACGGTGTCGGGGCTGTAGGTGCGGAACAGCTCCTCGTAGTTGGCGTGCGTGGCGTCGTCGACCATGGACGAGTCGCGGATGACGGCGTACCAGGGCTTGGCCTTCGCCATCTCCTCGATGGTATCGGAGCCTACGTTCGCATCGAAGCAAGCCGCCAACTTGTCGCCATCGACAAAGAAAACCTTCCTGCCGGCGAGCATGCGCTCCTCAATCTTCGCGGAGTACGGGATGCCGAGCTTGGGTAGCACCTCGAAGAGCAGGTCCAGGTCGGAGCGCCCCTCCTTCACGTTGTCAGCGAAGTCGAAGAGGCTCTCCTGGGCGGTCTCGCCAGGAGTGAGGTAGAAGTCCTTGAAGTTCGAGGAATCGATGCGCAGCACGCGGAAGCCCAGGTCGGGATAGGGTTTGGGCTCAGCACCTAGCTCGAGTTGCTTATTGGATTCATCGATTTCATCGGCAATCTTCGCACCCGCGCGGCGGATGCGCTCCTCGCCGATTTCGCAGATGGTTGAATAGCCAGCTTTGAATGCCTCAGAAGCTTCATCACAAATTTCTCGTAGCTGAACAAGCATAAACGTACGTTTGCCGCCGTCTTCCGCATTAAGCTGCATCGTTGCATGTGCGGTAGTCGCCGAGCCAGAGAAAAAATCAACGACAATCGCTTCCTCGTCCGAATGGCAAATCATTTTAATAAGAAAAGAAATGAGGGAGACTGGCTTCGGATAATCCATCATTCCCGAAAACCCCAAACTAGCTAATTCAGATGACGCTGATTCATTTGTCCCTATTCCAGCCTGTTGGTTTAGGAGGTTATTGGGGGTTTTGTTTCCATCATTTTCTGGCCTCTGAAACCTAATTGCTAATTTATCGGTCTTGGCAATAAAATAAGTACCTTTTTCAACTTCGGAATCAACCATCGACTGCTGCCAAGTTGAATGGCACGAGAAGCAAAACGGCGTTTGGTTGCGATGGTCCTTAATAACCACTTCTTCCTTAACAATCCCGTTTTCGTATTGTCCTTCCGGAACAATCCCATCTCCAATAAAACGAAATTGAACACTATTAGGAGGAAAAATGATGTTCTTAATTGGATTTGAATTTTTTAGCAAAGGGTTGTCTTGATTATCTAGAGCAGAGCCAAAATACTTTTGGTTAGACGGCATCTTTTCATAAGCAAGAATGTACTCTACTGTCTTTCGATTTTTTTTCGATAAGGAGCCAGGTGTTGCAGTTTTTGACCACAAAAATGTAGCAACATGTGCAGTCGACCCGAAGACTTCATCAGCGATTTTATTCAAATTCGCTAGTTCATGGTCATCAATACTCATCAGCAATACGCCATCGTTGCTCAATAAATCCCTAGCAAGCACTAGCCGGGGATACATCATCGAGCACCAATCCGAGTGGAAGCGGCCGTTGCCCTCAGTGTTGGCGACCAAGCGGCCACCTTCCTCATCATACTCGCCGCTCTCGGCGTCGTACTCGCCTCGTGTCTTAGCGAAGTCGTCGTCGTAGACGAAGTCGTGGCCAGTGTTGTACGGTGGGTCGATATAGATGAGCTTCACCTTGCCGGCGTAGGTTTCCTTGAGGATCTTGAGCGCGTCAAGGTTGTCGCCCTCGATGTAAAGGTTCTCGGTGCTATCCCAGTCCTTCGACTTTTCCGGCTCGGGAATCATGGTCTTGAAGATCGGGCGGCGCGCCTCGGCCTTGGCCTCACGCTTGCCCGGCCACGTGAACTGGTAGCGCTCGCGCTGCCCTTCGGCAACGTCGCCCAAGAGATCGCGCAGGGCGTCGAAGTCCACGGCGCACTCAAGCTCGCCGTCGGCGTTCTCTACCTCGGTCACCACCTGCGGGAACAGCTCGGCGACCCTCTCGATGTTCTCGACGGTGCCGTCGGGCGTGCCCAGCTCAATCTTTTCCATCTATCTACCTTCCTCTATGGCGGCAATCTGCCGCTTGAGTTCCTTTACCTTATCGAACAGCGCATTCTTGCGCGCCACTTGCCGCTCCTTGCGCCCGCGCGCCTCTACGCGCGCTAGCTCATCTCGAAGCGCCTTGAGCCTTGAATCCGCCTCGAAACGCTCCTCCACGGTTTCGGCGCCGCTGCCAGCGTCCCCATAGGCAACCTGCGACGCGAGTGAGTCCCACACCGCGTCGATGCTGCCCGCGCTCACATCGAGTGCGAGGTCATCAAAAGGACGCCAGGGCCCCACGACGAGCCTCTTGAGCATCACCGCAAGGCAAACCTCGTCGTTGAAGGTGCACGCGAACAGCAGCTTATGGGGGTTCGCCCGGGTCACAAGGACCAGCACCTCTTCGGGGACGTGGCGGGCCTTGAGCGCCACTTCCACTACAAGCACCTCGTGCACGCGCTCGCCGTCGGGTATGCCGGTCGTAGAGGTCTTTATCGAGTTCGCGACCACGAAGCGCTCGACGTCGCCGATGAAGGACTGGCGTAGCGCGGCGCTCACCTTCAGGTGGCCGTAGAAGGCCTCCTTGGGTATGCGGCGGCCCACCTCGGTCGTGCTTGGAAGCCCTAGCATCCGGGCCTCACCACCAAGAAGCACACCAGCTCGAAGTCGTCGAGGCCCTCGATGTCGTTCTCCAGGAAGCTCGTCGTGCCGCCGCCGAAGAAGCTGTCGACGTCGGACTCCTCCTTGGAGTCCACAATCGAGGCAACCGCGTCGCGGAGAAGCCCCGCCTCGCGGCGCATGTCGCGGCCGTTCTTGGTCTCGCGGTTGTAGGCGCGGCAGAGCGCCATGTCGGGCTCGGACTTGCCGCGGCACAGCATGCGCATGCCGTCGAGCACCGCCTTGGGCTCCAGGTGCCCGTGGGCCACGGACCCGTCGGACCCCATGCGAACCACGTAGAACGGGTGCAGGTGGTTCGCGCCGTCGCGGTCGATCTTGCTGTTGACGTTGCGCAGCACGAAGATGACGCCCGGCTCGTCGCCCTCCACCACGGCGTTGATGCCGCTCGGAAGCCTGTCGATGTCGGGGTTGTCGCGGTAGTAGCCCACCAGGTCCATGCGGAACTCGTTGAGGCCCAGGTCGGTGATGGATACGCCGCCCGAGACGTCCTCAAGGTCAACGACCTCGTCGCGCATCTGCTCGAGCTGCTGGCGGCGGTACTCCAGGTCTCCCGTCTCGTCGGCGTTGATGTAGTCGTCGTCGCCGGTGGACGTCATCACGGTGATGCGCATGCGCTCCTCGACGCGCGCTTTGAGCTTGATGTACTCGTCAAGCTCCACGTCGGGCCAGTAGTTCACCAGCTGGATGCGAGCGTTCTTCGAGCCGATGCGGTCCACGCGGCCGAAGCGCTGCACGATGCGCACGGGATTCCAGTGGATGTCGTAGTTCACCAGGTAGTCGCAGTCCTGGAGGTTCTGGCCCTCCGAGATGCAGTCGGTGGCGATAACGATGTCCACGTCGCAGCCGGAAAGCTGGGGAGCCACCACGTCGCGCTCCTTCGACGCGGGCGAGAAGCAGGCGAGCACCTCCTGCATGTGCGGGGGCACAGCCTTTATCGTGCAGGCGCAGCCGTCGCCCGTGACCTTGGCACACTCGAGGCCGAGCTCGCGCTTCGCGAAGGCGGACACGTTCTCGTAGAGGTAGTCCGCCGTGTCTGAGAACGCGGTGAACACGAGCACCTTGCGGTTGCCCGGGTTGATGGGGCCTTGCGACTTCTCGCGGATCTGCTCGCACAGCTCGATGAGCTTGGCGTCGTGGGCGGGGTCGATGTCGCGCACCATCGAGATCAGCACCTCGATGACGGCGACGTCCGCCTCGATGTCGCGCTCCCAGCTCATCCAGTCCATGTCCTCGACGAGGATCTTTGAGGTGCCGCCCACCTCAAAGCCGCTCTCGTCGTCGGGGTCGAAGTCGAACCCGCCCGGCAGGTCGCCGTCGGCCACGCTGGCGCCCGAGGCGAGGCCCCTGCGGTAGTCGTCTATGGTCTCGAGGGCGGCGTTCATCGCCGCCAGCACGCGCTCGAGCGTCAGGCGGAACGAGCACACCGAGCTTTCCAGGCGCTTGAGCAGGTTAGTCGTCATGAGGCGGCGCACACCCGTCTCGCGGCCGCTCAACGTCAAGTTACCGCCGCCGCCCATCTTCGCGTACTTCTCCATCTTGCTGGGATGCACGTACGAGCTCGGCATGTACACGGCGAGCATGAAGGAGTCAAGCTCCTCGTATATCTCGCGGTAGTTGATCGCGTTCGCCAGCGTCGAGAGCTTGGGGCGCTTCGATATCGGCGGCAGGCGCTTCGGGAAGGGCCCGATGGCGCTCATGTCGTAGTAGCGCTGGATGTGCTTGCGGCTGCGCGCCACGGTCACCTGGTCGAGCACCTCGAAGAAGTCGTAGTCGAGCATGTCGGTGAGGGCACGTGTCGTTCTCTGCTCGGCAGGCAGCTTCGACCAGCGGGAATAGACGGTCTGCGCGTTGCGGAAAACCGTCTCGATGTCGTTCTCCAGGCGCAGCTTCTCAGACCAGCCGGTAGGGTCGCCCCAGTACGCCAGGGCGAGCTGGTTGCGCAGGTCGCGGAAACGGTTGTTCACGGGCGTGGCGGAGAGCATGAGCACCTTGGTCTTCACGCCCTGCTTGATGACCTTTTCCATGAGCAGCTGGTATCGGTTCATCCTGTCTTCCGACGCTGAGTCGCCGCCGTTTCGGAAGTTGTGACTCTCGTCGATGACGACAAGCCCGTACGCGCCCCAGTTCAGGCGGTCGAGGGGTAGGCCCGTCTCCGACGTACCGCGCGTGCGCGAGAGATCTGTGTGGTAGAGCACGTTGTACTGCAGGCGGTCGCTCGCGATGGGGTTGTTCACAACGTTCGAGTTGTAGGTAATCCAGTTGTCGCGCAGCTTCTTGGGACACAACACAAGCACGTCCTTGTTGCGGCTCTCGTAGTACTTGATCACGGCGAGCGCGGTGAACGTCTTGCCCAGGCCCACGGAATCGGCCAGAATGCAGCCGTTGTAGGTCTCGAGCTTGTTGATGATGGCGAGCGCCGCGTCCTTCTGAAAGTCGTAGAGCTTGTTCCAGATGAGGCTGTCGCGGAAGCCCAGCCCCTCGTTGGGCAGCACGTCCTCGGAGACGTCGTCCAGGAACTCGCTGAATATGCGGTAGAGCGCCATGTAGTAGATGAGCTCGGGCGCGTTTTCTTGATACATGGCCGTGATGCCGTCGATGACGGCATCGGTGACGTCGTGGAGCTCGCCCGAGCCCCAGGCGTCATCGAACTGCTTGAGCAGAGCGCGCGACTGGGAGGTGTCCAGGCGCATGGTCACGTCAGGAGCTTCTGCGGAGTTGTCGCAGCCGAGCTTGCGCGTGGTGAAGCCGTCGAAGGGCATGTAGGCAACGTTGTCTTCCGCCTTGTCCAAGTCCAGAAAGCCGCTCATGCGCCCCTCGCCCTCGAAGGAGCGGAAGCGCGCCTTGCGGCGGATCCAGTCGGCGCACTCGGTGGCCACAGCCTTCTGCGTGAGTTCGTTGCGCAGCTTGATCTCAAAGTCGGTGCCGCAAAGGCCCTGCTCGCGGGAAAGGCGCGGGATGTAGAACTCGCGCTTCTCGCGCGCGGGGCGTTGCTTGGTGAACGCCTGCGACGTGAAGATGAAGCGCAGCTCGTCGATGCCTTCGAGCTGCTCGGCGAGTTCCTGATAGGCGTACATGGAGAAGACCGATGCGGCAATTGCCACGCGGTCGCCGCCGGCAATATTGGCGACGAGGTCGTCCTTGATGATGCGCGCCCTGTTGTCGAAGAAGTCTGGTTGCATGGGTTTTTATGCCCCCTTCTTCGCGAGCTCTTCGATCATGCACGTGCGCACGAAGGCGGAGAAGCTCATGCCGCGGAGCGCCGCCTCCTCCTTCGCCGCGTCGCGCAGGGTGTCGGGGATGCGCAGGGTCACGGAGACTTGGTCGCCGTTCACCAGGAAGCTCCTGATCTCGGTCTTGTCGGGATTGCTCTTGATGAGCTCCTTGTAGCTGTCGGGCATCTGCGCTCCCATCGCTCGAAATGCAATACAAATGCGTTTGCAGCATTATAACGCGGCGGTACGCCGTGGTACTGGGAATGCGAGGACAGTCGATGTCCAGGCTTTATATGAGCGTGGACGGCGAGGGGAGCCCCGATTGGGCTTAGATGGCCGCTTTCGTTTGGGTTCTCATCTCTCGTTTTCGCGAGGTTTGTCGTTTGCCCGCTCCTCCTCATAGAGGATCTTGTTCTGCGCCTCCAGGATGTGCGCGGCGTTCCCGATGCGCTCGGCACACCTTTGGCTTATCGACCTTAGGGTAAGGATTTCCTCGATGTCGAGCAGGTCAAGCTGGTCCATGCGCCAGGGGCTCGAGCAACTGGTCAAGGCCCCTAGCCAGCCTTCCTGCATCTGCCATAGCGTCGAGCAGTTCACAACGCTCGTCCTTCTCGTTGATGCCCGAGGTGTTTACCGAAAGCAAAATCGTTTTGACCTGCAATTTTTGAGACTGGGTGTAAATAGGAAAAACCGGAACAAACTTCGGCAAACCGAAACAAACTGGAAATAGTTTCTAACCATTGAGTGGGAATAAGATCCAGTAGGTATTATTTAGTTATAGTTTCAAATTAGCTCCTCGCTTACGATGCGAGGAGTTTTTTATTAATAATAAATTATGGAGTATATCACGATATCGTGATATACTTATCAAAAAGGAAAGATACGGATACCCACACTTACAAGGCTTTACGGGATAGTAATACGTATGTATTTCTTGGGCTCAGAGCACAATCCACCGCACATCCATGCGATTTATGGTG
>ERZ773057.808-NODE-808-length-12796-cov-10.020877_pt1 | contig 12796 bp, 16 predicted proteins | sample MGYA00580629_ERZ773057 | MGnify/ENA primary metagenome ERZ773057 (study PRJEB29015, sample SAMEA2738143) | human oral metagenome | biome: human oral; feature: human-associated habitat; material: saliva | place: China | collected 2163 ...
GCTCTGAAGAAATTACGAGTTAATTCACTTTCAAGTTCATATAGTCGATATGAAACTTCAAGAGTATTATCCTTCGTATAGATATATGTTCTCTTATCTATAGATTCAATATAATAAATTTTATCGATCTGACACATTACCATCTGATCATTATAACGTGCTGCAATAACACGACAGTTATTCTCAAGTGTATCGATTGCACTTTGAATTGTATCTGTCACTTCAACAACACTTAACTCAGCACGTTCATCATCATATGAATTTACTTTTTTGATTTCAACCTTCACGATGCCACCACCTACATTAATAACTTTTACACTTCATCAATTCCTTTATCTTAAAATAATATTTTATTTGTAAAAAATCTTAGCCCAATCTTGTTTTGCCTTTAGGATACGAGCTATAAACACTTTGTAATTCTCAATATAATAAAATGCTAAATAGTTTTCTATGGGCATATATCGATAAAATTTACCATTATTCGTAATCTTACCATATCCCCTACTTGAAACTAAAGGACAGACTTCTGGAAATATTTCCAAAGTTTCAAGAGCACTTAAAATTAAATCTACTTTTCCATCGGCAGATTGCTGACTCTAAAAAATATATCAATATCGTTATAAATTTCCATTAGTTTTCTTTCACTTATTTGCAAGGAAAACAAGACTTCATTTTAAATTAGTCAAGATTGAAGTCATTTCTAACGTCAGATAGAGATGTGACCTTACCTTGAGCAATTTCTTGATGTCCAGCTAAAATTTCTTTCTTTAAATCCTCAAATGACCCTTGATACTGTATATCCTGTAAATCACTGGAAATAAATTCTTTCGCATCAACTGTACCGTTGGCGATTTTTCTAAGCATAGCATTCAGCACATCAGAAACTATAACTTTCCCACCCTCTAAGATTTCTTTAGTCTTCTGGTAAGATACTGAATCTTCACGAAAGTTTACTACTTGTGTACTAGCTATCCTAATCACTCCTTTGTAAATACAATTTGTATATGCATAATAGCATAAAGGAAGTAATGTAATCAAAAAAATATCCATCAATGTTATGTATGACAATGATAGATATAACTATATTATTCTAAATAAGATTTCCTCCTCGTTCTCCAAGGAATGATTCATAGAGATTCACATCTCTCCTATCTATTATAATTAAGATAGAATTATGATATTATATTGATATTTAAAGGAGGTCAATTCTATGATTAATATTCGTCCAGTTTCTGACTTAAGAAACAAATTCCCAGAAATTGAAGAAACTGTTATAAATTCCAACACTCCGGTGTTCCTTACTAAAAATGGTTATGGAACGATGGTACTTATGAGCATTGAACAATACTCTGCACTTACAGATGATATTGAAAGAAAACTCGATGAAGCAGATGCATTTGCAGCAAACTCTTCTATCCGCCTTTCTAAATCTGATGTATTTGACAAAATAAGGAACAGAGTTGATGAACAAGCAAAGCTATAAATTAACTTTTCTTCCTTTATTTGAAGAAGATTTACTTAAAGCCACTGATTATATAACCAATACGCTACAAAATCCCAGTGCAGCTCACCACTTAGTTGATGATATAGAACTGGCAATTGTTAAAAGACTAGAAATGCCTCTTAGCTTTGCTCCCTATCAATCATCAAAGAGTAGGAATCATCCCTACTATAGAATCAATGTAAGAAACTTCTCGATTTTTTATGTAGTAATTGATGACACTATGGAAATTCGTAGGCTTCTATATTCAAAACGAAACATTGATGAACTGATAAAATAAGAGTCTCCAAAAACAAGGAAGCCTACGATGAGATTACCGACCAGATTTTTGCACTCAGAGAAAAGCGCCAGCAAGCTTCAATAGACACTGTACAGCGTGATGAACAGCTACAGCGAATAGCAGAATTGCAGGATTTCATCAAAGACCAGCCTTCCGACCTTACAGTATTTGATGAGGCCCTTGTAAAACGCTGGCTTAAGCAAATCATAATATGGGATGACCATTGCACAGTTGAATTGAAATCCGGTCTTAAGGTCGATGTCGAAAGATAAGCATAAACGCACAAATGCCTCACTGCTGGTTTTAAAGCCAGCAGTGAGGCATTTTTCAGCTATTTATTACTTTAAGAACTTTGCAATTTCATCAACGAGTTCCGGGTGCCATGAGTCGGAATTTAATACACCTTTATGCCACATCGAAAATTTAGCGCCGGCATCCGTTGTGCCCCAACAATTACCGTAATGAATAAGCAATCCCATTTTTTCCATAATTTCGTTTAGATCATTTACGCTTTTAACATCTAATCCCATATCCTGTAGTTTTTTTACAATTTCTCTTTTGTACAAATCACCCTTGTAATTATAAGGCATAGTTTCACCACCTCAGCACATTATCGAATAATCAAGTTTAGTCGTTATCGTTCTGAGCAGATAAAGTTAACTCCATCATCTTTTGTGCGTATGTAGCTCCATCAATTTCTTCATCAGCATACTGTCGCATTAGCTCATCAATCTGTTCTTTTAATTCTTCTCTAGTCATCTTTTCACTCCCTTAAATTATTTGTTAAAGTTTCTAAAGTCTTCTTCTGATTCATAAATATCATCAGTGGAAATACTATTCTTATGACCGCATTCGGTACACTTCCACACATAATGATGGTCATCAATTCCCGGAAATCTTTCACTCATCTTCGCTACCTCCTTCTTCATCTGGATGTGCAGAATCATATTCTTTAATACCATTTATGATTTCTGCTTTTGCAGCTTTTGATAATTCTGTATAATCCCAATTCTGAGCCATACTATTCCTCCTCTTGACTTTTAGTCTTTTCATCGAGCTCTTTTATAAGTCTTTCTGCTTCATTAATACGCTGTTGTTCTTCGTCAATCTCTTCCTGAAGATGTTTGATACTCTTTTTCTTTCTAGCAAGAATTTCTTTAGAAGATTGGATACTGCCTAACAACAACTTACGTATTTCTGAAGTATTAACGTGAGCATTTTTTATCTCATTATTCTTTATAAGCTGTTGAGCAAGAATGCCTCCAACAATCGCAGCTATAGCTGTTGTTAAGCCGACTGGCGAAGCTAATAGCCCTGTAGCAATACCGGCGTACTTTGGAGAGATTTTAAGAAAAGCATCAAGCATTGATTTTGTTACTACATTTCCGCCTTTTCTCGATTCTTGAATTGCTTCTAGCTTACCTGAACGAATCCATCTTCTTACGGTTTCTGGATTTGTATTTAGCATATCTGCTATTTCCTTAACACTATAAGTATCCATCAAACTCCCTCCTTGTAGTAATAATATATCACAATAAATGTAGTATTAAATTATGAAGTTTATATTAACATCTACACGCACGAAACCCTCACAGCCATGATGGTTGAGAGGGTTTTAATTTATAATTCTGGAATACCAGTCTTTATTTCGTTTTCATTATAATCCAATTTCAATTCTTTTCTTAACAGATTATAGTCTTGCACAATTGCAACGACTATATCTTTTATCATTCTGAATTCTTCTTCATCAGCAATATCTTTAACATCAATACTTCCACCTGAACCATTTCCCGAATAATGGTCTGCGGCAAATCTATATGCAACCGCAAGCTTTAACCGTTTTTGTGAAGCCAAACTACCATTGCGCTTTATAATCAAATAAACTCACAATAAAATCTCTTGAATCCACTATCGAATCACTCTGACTTAAATTATAATATAACTATCGTTTTACGAGTTTATAGAATTGAGTTCTCCTTTTCTCCACCTGTTTTTCTTTCCCTTTATATATAGCACCTCTATTCCAGTTGTTTTCAATTTTTACATAATCCAATTTATAAACAATTATCTCAAAAATTTTCTTATCTATCCCTTGTATCAATTTCATGAATTCTAAAAAATATCTCTTATTAAAATCTAACGCTGTAACAGAATTTATTCTTTCGATAATTTGAGAGATATTCTCCAAAAGTATTATCTTTGTTTTCTTTACATCCGTTTTATATAATTTCTTTATAGCGTATAAACTAACATCCCACCAATGTTCCGTTAACAAATCTATCTTAATTCCTTTATCAAATGCATCTATACCACATTCAGGTGCCATCACTATTAATGATGAATACATAGTTGAAATTTTATCAAGATTATTTTCAATGAAAGTTCTTGCCAATTTACGATTACCAATGTACAAAATATCACATAATTCTGTTATTTCATGGCTATAACCCCAGCTATCCTTTGCCTTTTCAGTCAATTTATTCAAATCAACAGAATTGATGATTCTTCTCGCTTTTTTTATATCATAATTACCTACAAGGTTCATAATTGGTTGTATAGTATGCCAATCTCTAGGCTGACAATTCACAATAACTTCAGAAAATTCCTTTTCCGGAATCACCGATACTATCAACTCTGCAGATTTCTTTTCCATACTTGTAGTTCTATGCCTACCCAACAAGCTAAAACCACATATATATCCCAAGAATTCAAAGTCAAATAAATAGATTGCCTGTGACATATCTTTTATAAAGTATTCTGAATATACAGGAATCAACTTTTGAACCTTATTATGGATATACTCTGGATTAGTATGCATTACAGAACAAAGAAAGCATGTTATATCTTCGATATTTGAAATTGAAGCTGACTCACAAAATTTATCGATAGCATCCTCCAACATTTTTCCTACAAGCAAATATTCCTCTTTAGTAAGCGAGCAAGTCAACCGATTATATAAGTTTCCCCAAGAATATAGTTTAGGGTTTGTTTCTATTAACATTGATTCCTGTAGACATGTCCAATTAATTCTTCTAGCAATTTTTCTATGCAGATTAATATCTACATTTCTCAAAGTATTTATCAAATTTGAATATGCATATGCTGTTTCATTATCTGAATTTTGAAACCAGTCAATAAACAACTCATTGTATTTGTAAAAATAATATCTCCCGTTTCTTTCATATTGCAAATCAAAAACTTTTTCAATAAAACAAGCTATTTCCATTCGTTCCTGAGAAGAATTAATACAACTTATATCATCTAAAGTAGAAACTATCATTTTCTCAGTAATAAAAAATTTGCTTGCACTATAAAACAAATTATAACTACTCATGCCATTACACAACCAAACAAGCCCCAGTGGAGAAATTTCTTTTTTAATAAAACTCTCTTCAATAAAACGTAGTAAAATTTCTTTTTTATTTTCTTTACTATCTTTGAAAAATAATGCAATAATCACTTTTGCGCTTTCCATATGAACAATCCTAACATCATCTTCAGAAAGCAAAATCATTTTGTTTACCAAGTAATACAGATCTTCTTTACTCCAAATTAACGAAGCATCAAACTTTTTTAATTCGTTACATACCCAACTGAAGTCAACACTGTGATCTAATCTTAATATTTGAAAAACTGCAATCGTTGCTGCCAATAGATCACGGTTATTGTATGAGCAAAATGTTTGATAACGCTCTTTCATGTTTTTCCAGCCACCTCGCAATATATAGTTAAACTGCCAAGGAGTTATTGCATCATTTGCAAGTTTCAAACGTCGTTCAATCGGCTGATCCAAAAAGTTAATTCCAACACTCTTATCATACTTGTGTACAATTGAACTTATTTTCTCTTTTTTCTTTAAAAAATCAGTGTATATAAGCGCAACTGCTTCTTTATTAGTTAATAATATTGTATCCTGCTTAACAACTGATGAAATTGTCTTTGCTAATAAGACTTTTACATTTAATCCTGCTCGTCTCTTTAATTCATCGACTACCTTTCCCGACAATTGCTGTGCGTCATCAATTAAGTACAAAGATAATTCACCATTATCTCTAATACCAGTTACATCAATATCTTCTATTGCCTTACATTCATAAACTTTCCAATTATTCTTGTAAAAATCATAAGCCACTTGATAAATACATATAGATTTTCCACAGCCAGTTTCACCTTCCAACACCGTGTAGTCCACAATTGATAATTGTTGTTTTATTTTCTCAACTTGTGGAAAACGAGGACAAGCTTCAACATCTGCTGGAGTTAATCGATATCCCATAATTGCATGTGACAAATCACGTTGATAAGAAAAATCTAACTCTTTCCAAATTTCTGTATTAACTGGTTCATAAAACGTTTCTTTTGTTTTTTTTAGACCATCAATTATTCTTAATATTTCTTCTATATGTCCACGCGCTTTTTCATGATAAAAACGTAAATTAGCAGCAGTAAAAAATTGATTTGTTTTTCCGATATTGCATGCTGGGCAAGAAGGCAAATAATTTTCAATTGAATCTTCAATAAAACCTTTTTCATTTAACTCGATAAGATATTCCCTTACTTCATCATCAATTTTTTCTCGCTGATTAGAAGGAATAATATGATCTATATGCATATCACGTTGCTGAATTATTCTCCCACAATACACGCACTTTTCTTTATATGACTTAAACATAGCTGCACGTAAATACGAACTATCTTTTCTATATGGGTGAAACATTTCATCAACCTCCAATCAATAACTCTGAACAAGAAATTTCTAATCATTTTTACTTGATACAAATTTTTTAATCATATGAAAATATTTCAACGCATCCAAAATGGCTTCTTCTTTTTCAATTGGGCACTGTAGAACTTTCTGATTCTCGTTCTTTGAAATATTATAATATTCCCTAACTTCTAAACCATATTTTCTCTTCACTTGTGCAATATAAAGTGTGGATACTCTATCCCCAAACTTTTCCAAAACATAGTTTTGAATTTTTTATAGGTTGCATTACTTTCAGCACTTATTAAGTCCATATCATCCATCAGAAGTTCAACACTAATATATTTCTTCGAATCTAGTTTGGAAAGCAACACGATTGTCTCAACATGCACAGTCTGAGGAAATAAATCGACAGGTTGTACTAGTTCTAGTCTGTATCCATTATCACTGAGTATCTTTACATCACGTGTAAGTGTTGCTGGATCACAGGATACATAAACTAGTCGTTTTGGTGCGATGGTTACGATAGCGTCTATTGTTTCTTTTGAGCATCCTTTGCGTGGTGGATCAATAATCATCGCATCTGCTTGTATCTTTGATTTGATAATTTGTTGTGCACCTTCGGATGCGTCCGCATTGATGAATTTAATGTTTGTTATATTGTTATTTTTCGCATTGGTATTCGCATCGCGGATTGCGTCTGCGACAATCTCAATGCCATATACTTGCTTGGCTTGTTTTGCGGCGATAATACCCATTGTACCGGTACCACAATACAGGTCGATAAGTGTTTCGTTGCCTGTTAATCCTGCTAGTTCAATTGCCTTAGAATAGAGTTCTCTTGTTGCGTATGGATTAATCTGATAGAACGATCTAGCACTGATTCTAAACGTACAGCCAAGTAACTCTTCTTCAATATAATGTCTTCCTGCTAGTAGGATTTCTTTGCCATCCAGGATGACATTATCTTCTCGTTTATTCACGATAGCTACAAGGCTCTTAATTTGTGGGTATTTTGCTAGAACGTCTTTGATTAAGCTATCACTATTGTGAAATGGATAGTTTCTTACCACAAGTGCTACCATCACTTCGCCTGTGTTATGTGCATGCTTGATTAATACATGTCGCATCTCTTTTGCACATGCAAGCATGTCGAATTGTTTACGGAAGTAATTGGTTAGTTCGTTTGATAAATCCGTTTGCACATGACATACATCATATTGCACGATACGATTGGAGTGTGGTGCATAGAATCCCATTTCTACCTTACTGTCATTGTATTGAACTGGTATCTGTACTTTATTACGATAATTCCAATGTGGTTCCACTTTGATAATTGGTTCTATTTCTATATCCATTCCTGCAATCTTATGGAAACAGTCTTTGACTTTGTTTTCTTTGAACGTATTTTGTTCGATACTATCCATATGCTGTAGTTGACAACCACCGCACTGTTTATACACAGAACAGATTGGATCGATGCGATGAATTGATGGTTTTAGGATTTTGATGATACGACCGTAACCATAGTTCTTCTTCATCTTTGTGATGCCAATCTCTGCTTCTTCTCCATTTAGAAGACCTGGCACGAAAATGACGATACCGTTAATACGGGTAACGCCTGCACCATCTTCTGAATAACCTGTCGCTGTTGCGATATATCTCTCGTTCTTTTCCATCATCATTTACATTCTAAAAAAGGGATATGTTGTATCCCTTATTGTTGAGTCTGTTGTGTTTCTTGTGTTTGAGTTGATTCTGTGTTTTCCTTGTTTTCAGTATTCTCAGTGTTTTGTTGGTTCTTTTGAGCTTCTGCTTCAGCAGCTGCTGCAGCTTCTGCTGCTTTTCTAGCTTCTACTGCATCTCTTAAGCTTTGCGCAACTTCCGCATTCTTCGGACTACTTACCAATTGGTATTGTGGGGCACTCATTGCGGATGTCTTTGTAAAGATACCGTAAATAAAGTTATCTTTATCACGTCCATCTTTCATATTAGAAGTATGAATTTCTAAATCATACATCTTCATGTCATTGCCTTGTGAGAAGTATACATTTGGATCTAAGATTGCGACCACTGCTTCATAAGCACGTCCTGTCACATCCTGAACCACTTCTGCAGTTGAATCTTCTGCCACATCGACGTATACGCGCAATGTACCAGTTGCTAGATGTACACTGTGACCTGTTACACCATCAAGTTTACCAACTGCTTCATCAACTTGTTTGAGTTGATCCTTGGTAATTGCAGGGTTTAAATCATTTTCATAACGGTTACCCAATACTGGTGAATGGGAATCCATATATGTCGATGCTAGCATCCAACCAAAGTAAATCGCTGGTGCAAGAATCAATATCAAGCATACTGTAAATACAATATGCACAAGTTTTAATCCGTGTTTTCTGTTTTTCTGTGTCATATTACTCTCCGTACTTATTGTAGTCTTTTTCTGAGAAATACGCCAGTCTTAATCATGAACGCGTTTTTTGAGCTCTTCTTCTAAGATTTGAGATACCATTCCTGGGTTTGCCTGTCCCTTAGATTTCTTCATGACTTGTCCAACTAAGAAACCTACTGCACGACCCTTACCATTCTTGTAATCTTCGATTGCCTGTGCGTTTGCGTCAAGTACCTCATTTACCATCGCAGTTAACGCTGAACTATCAGAGACTTGTTTCAAGCCCTTTTCTTCAGCAGCTACTTCTGGATCTTTTCCTAGCATCAAATCATCGCATAATTGTTTTGCTTGTGCGGAAGATACTTTACCTTCATCCACTAACGCAATCATCTTAGCGAGCATTTCTGGTTTTAACTCTGATTTATCAATGCTTGTTTCATGTTTGTTGAGCCATGCGCTTACTTCGCCTAATAGCCAGTTGCACGCAGCCTTCGCGTTTGTTGTGTACTTCATAACTTCTTCAAAGAACTTAGACATTTCCATATCAGCGATTAAAATGCGAATGTCATGTTCAGTTAATGCATACTGTTTTGCATAACGTTCTTTTCTTGCTTCTGGAAGCTCTGGCATATGTTCTTGAATATCTTGAATCCAAGATGGATCTAGTTGTATTGGGAAAATATTTGGCTCAGGGAAGAACTTATAATCCACAGAACCTTCCTTACGACGCATCATGACAGTAGTATTTGTCTTTTCGTCGTAACGACGTGTTTCTTGATGAATCACTTCACCTGCTTCTAATAGTTCCTTTTGACGTTGAATTTCATACTCTACAGCTTTACCGACGTGGGAGATTGAGTTCAAGTTCTTGATTTCATTCTTAACACCTAACTTATCAGAACCCTTTGGTGCGATGGAGACGTTAACGTCACAACGCATGGATCCTTCTTCCATCTTACAATCGGATACACCGATATAGAACAGTGTCTGACGAAGTGCTTCGACGTAAGCTTCCGCTTCTTCTCCCGTCTTCATATCTGGACAAGAAACAATTTCAATCAGTGGCGTTCCAGCACGGTTAAAGTCTAATAAGGAGAACTTTGTTAAGTGGAACTGCTTAGCTGTATCTTCTTCCATGTGAATACGTTCGATACGTATCTTTTTCTTCCCAGTGCTTGTATTAATTTCAATATATCCATTTCTTCCGATTGGATGGAATTGTTGGGTAATCTGGAATCCTTTTGGTAAGTCGGAATAGTAATAGTTTTTACGATCAAACTTTACAAGTGGATCAATTTCTAAGTGTAGTGCAGTACATGCTTGAATGGCTTTCTTAACTGCTTCTACATTCACTGATGGAAGTGTTCCTGGATGACCTAAGTCAATCTCATTAACACAAGTATTTGCTTTGCGGCCAAAGGAAGTTGGCGCACCAGAGAACATCTTTGTGTTTGTCTTTAACTGACAGTGAATTTCAATACCTATGGTTGCTTCGTATTCCATTATTTCACCTCCGTCTGCAAATCCCTATATCCTGTGATATCTTCAATTGCTTTTGCAATTGTAAACATTGTACTCTCTTGCCATGCTGGGCATGTTAGGTTTACACCAATTGGACAACCCTCTTCAAAGCCCATTGGGACTGTCATCGATGGATCACCAGAAAAGTTTGCCATTGCCATGTAGTTTTCTGCTACTAAATAGTCAGTTGATAACTTATCATCGTTATTGATTTCATCGATGAATGGTGCGATTGTGCCACTGGCTGGGGCGAGAATACAATCATATTCTTTAAAGCATTCCTTCATCGCATTCACAATTAAACGTCTAACCTTCTGTGCCTTACGGAAGATACGCTCTTGGTTAGCTTCAAATAAGCCATAGGATCCAATCACAAATCTTCTACGAATCAAAGGCCCAAAGCCCTTTGTACGCGAATTTGTCATGATTTCTTGCATATCTGCGCCATCTTCACGAACACCAAAACGAATACCGTCTAGGTTTGAGTGATTGGAAGCTGCTTCGCAGTTAGCGATTGTATAGTACGTTGGCAAGATTGCACGCATGAGTTTGTCACCAAAGTGATACGTATCTACCACAGCACCTGCTGCCTTAAGCTTTTCAACAAGTTCATTAAATAGCTTGACTGTTTCTGGATTGGATACGCTATCGATAACATTCCCAAGAATCGCAATCTTCTTACCTTGGATACTATCATTGAGCGCTTCTGTGTAATGTTCAACCGGACGATTTGAAGATGTAACATCTAAATCATCACGTCCTGCTAATACTTCTAATGTAATGCATGCGTCTTCGACAGATCTTGTAAAGTAACCTACATGGTCTAATGAAGATGCGTAAGGAATAATACCGTAGCGGCTGATTCTTCCATATGTTGGTTTTACACCAACAACACCACAATAAGATGCAGGTTTTCTAACGGAGTCGCCTGTATCTGAACCGATTGCCATCGGTACAACACCTGCTGCCACAAGCGCTGCAGAGCCACCAGAAGATCCACCTGTCATACGACGTGTATCCCATGGGTTATGTGCTGCACCTGTAAAGCATGTTAAGTTTGTACCACCCATTGCAAGTTCATCCATGGATGCCTTCGCAATACATACCGCACCTGCTTTATGTAATTTCTTTGTGATTGTCGCATCATAGATTGGGAAATAGTTAGAGAGAATACGTGAACCTGAAGTTGTACGAATTCCCTTTGTATTTACGTTATCTTTGATTGCGATTGGAACACCATGCAGTAAACCGCCTTCTGGTAGTTGACTTAGTTGTTCCTTTGGATCAACAAATGTGATAACTGCGTTTAGTTTCTCCTGTAATTCCTGTGCTTTTGCGTAAGCTTCTTCACAGCGAGCAGCACTATCTGCTGGATGATTTACCATATCTTTAATCATTACTTCACCACCTTTGGTAGAACAAAATGTCCTTCCAATTTCTTTGTTACATTTCTCATCGCATCATCTTGAGAGATCACATGATCTGGCTCATCGTGACGGATGTATGTTGTTGGTTCTTCAAACGGATAAATCATTTCTTCTACACCGTCTGTATTAATTTCTTCCATAAGCGCAAACTGTTGTTCAAGAGTTCCAAACTCACTTACAAGTTCGTCTGCCTCTTCGTTTGATAGATTAAACATCAGTTGGTTCGCCAACTTTTGGAAGTATTCTCTGTTTTTGTTTTCTACCATGATTTATACCTCATTTCTCGCTGATATATTTTAGCCTTAAATAGCGATTTTATCAATGTTATCACCTTTGTGACCATCGACATAAATACAATCTTCTAAAGATTCTATGTCTTTATTTCTTGACGTAAAAGTTTTTACGCTATAGGACCATGAATAAAGTTCCTATAGCGATAAAGATACAGCCAACTAGTGACTTGAGAGTGAACTGTTCGTGTAAAAAGATAAATGCGAATACCAAAGTGATGACAACACTCAATTTATCAATTGGCACAACCTTTGAAGCCTGTCCTAACTGTAATGCACGATAGTAACATAACCATGATATTCCCGTAGCTAAGCCTGACAAAATCAAAAATATCCAACTCTTTTTACTGATTGCACCAATACCTGAACTACTGTTTGTTAGAAATACCATGCCCCATGCCATTAGAACCACAACCATTGTTCGTATCGCTGTCGCAAGGTTTGAATTTACATTTTCAATTCCAACTTTTGCTAGGATTGATGTAAATGCCGCAAATACAGCTGATAATAACGCAAAGATGAACCACATTGTTACACACTTTCTTTTTCTATGATTCTTTTACAAATCGTGCAATAAACTCCTCTTCCGAAAGAATTGGAATGTTGAGTTGTTTTGCTTTTGTATTTTTTGATGATGACGAAGTCACATCATTATTAATTAGATAATTGGTTGATTT
>ERZ773057.809-NODE-809-length-12788-cov-5.397942_pt1 | contig 12788 bp, 26 predicted proteins | sample MGYA00580629_ERZ773057 | MGnify/ENA primary metagenome ERZ773057 (study PRJEB29015, sample SAMEA2738143) | human oral metagenome | biome: human oral; feature: human-associated habitat; material: saliva | place: China | collected 2163 ...
TTCACAACGGAAGCCCGGGGTGGGATGGTGGAGATGGGGGGAATCGAACCCCCCGCAGGGTGTTTTGGGGTTTGCGGTGCGAGGGCGGGGAAAGGTGTTGATTTTCCGCTGAAAAGTCGGTTTTTCTGACTGGCCTTGAATGGGTCTAAAATGGCTTTGCGTGACGTTGTGCGCGTGTCACGTGACACGCCCCTAAAATCGCGCTCGCGGGGCGCTGCGCTCGCGGCTGGTTGTCTTTACACCTTCGCGTGTGCGGGGGTCGCCTGGACGCAGATGAGGGCGGCCAGGTGTAGAATTGAGGTAACCGATCGTGCGGCCCCTTCGGGGAGCTGCGCGGTTCTCTCTCATGGTTAGGCACTGCAGGCCCCGGCCCGCCGCGGGGTGCGCCCTAGCCGCTTAGGAGTAGCGCGGTTCATGGCTGCGCGGCCCCGGCCCATGCGCGGGCTCTAATGCGCAGATACCGCCCCCGTACTGTGACCGGGTCTCTCACAGTATGGGGGCGGTTCTCCTGTACGCAGATGTGCCCGACGCGAGGTAAGCTAGGGGCAGTATCCCCACACTTCCCGACCGGGTTCCGTGTGGGGGCTTCTCATATCGACGGCGCGGCCTGGACGCAGATGTGGGCGGCCAGTGGTAGAATTGCGGTAACCGATCGTGCGGCCCCTTCGGGGAGCTGCGCGGTTCTCTCTTGGGTAAACCGCTTTCCCGAAGCGAGAGACCCGGCCACCTGCGCTGGCCTCACATGCGCAAACCCCGCCGCCCTTGCAACTGATCGGGAATGTCAGTGCAGGGGCGGCGGCTTTTTCTCTCACCTGGCCCACTAGTGGGCCGCCGTGATATGCTCGCCTAAGCGCCTACATATTGACACCCGGATGGCTCCGGGGCTTGCCCGCGCGCACGGGCGTTCTAAACGCGCGAGACCCCACCAGTGTGACGTCCTGGTGGGGTCTGTTTTATGCCCGGCCGGTGGCGAGCATGGTTTCGGCGTCGGCGAGTATCCGAGTCATTGATACGCCGAGCGCGCGACACAGGGCCTCTAGCACTGTGACCGTCATGGGTGCGGTCTGTCCCTCCTCAGCAAGAATTCGCATCAGCCGTGACCGCGAGACTCCCGACCGAGTTGAAAGTGTGCGTTGCGATATGCCTTGACGGCCCATTTCGGCACGTAGGGCGGCTGCGACGGCCTGCTCGTAGTCGTGGGGCTCAAATTGTGTGACGCTCATGCGCCCCATTATGGACCAGAAACGGGCCACCTGGTAGGGACATTGCGTCAGCAATTTTCGCGTTTCGACTTGACTGGCCCATTTGTGGGCCACTATGGTTACTTGCAGCGGCCCATAAATGGGCCACCCTAGAAAGGAGGGGACACAATGAACGCACTGCAAATAGAGCTCAAACTGCGGATCGTCAGTGACAGCGGCTCGGTTCGGGCGTTCGCAAAGAAGGTTGGACTTTCGCGCACAACGCTTGCACGCAAACTCTCAGGTGAGAGCGACTTCACGCTAGGCGAGATCGCCACCATCAGCGCCGCCCTCGGCTACGAGACCCCGAGCCGCCTCATGGCAGACGCCGAAGCCCGCACCGAGGAGGCAGCGTGACTCAGATCCTCACCCTCGCCGAGGCCGCCGACATGCTCCGGCTTTCTCCCGCCGCTGTGCGCCGTCGCATCCGCGACGGGCAGATCGCCGCGTGGAACGAGAAGGGCCGGGCAGGTTGGCGTATCCCCGCCGAAGCGCTCGCAGCCTACCAAGCCAGGCACACGGTAGCCCCCGGCGAAGGCAGGATCACCGCCCGAAGCCCCCGAAGCCAGGCTGCCCGCAAGGCAGCGGCCACACGCGCAGCCCAACGGGCCGCGTAACAAGAAAAGAACGGGCCCCGCGAGGCTGCCACCCCGCGAGACCCAAGCACGACCCCCACAGAAAGGACAAGATCGTGCAGATCAACGGTATCACGCTAAACGAGCGGCAAGCGCACATCGTGCGCACCGCCCTCATCCGCGAACAGGGCCGCGTCCTCGACGCCATGAGGATGCTCGACATGCCCGCCGTCAACCCGAAGGCCCGCGACCACATCAGCGGCGCGTTCACCCTCACCATCGACGAGATCGGCAACCTGATCGACCTCACCACCGACGAGATCGGCAACCTCATCAACCACGATCAGGAGGCCACGAAGTGACCACCGAAATGCTCATCCCCGCCAAGTACAAGGACGACATCGACCAGCTGCGCAACGGGCACAACGGGTGGCATGGCTTCCGTCACCGCCTCGCCTGGGCCCTCATGCCCGAGTGCATCCGCGCCCTGACCATTGCCGGCCTCATGGTCGCCACCCATCCCGACGAAGTCATGAACGCACTGTTCGAGAAGTCCCTCATTGAGTACGCCGACCGGGCTGCCCGCGCCGAAGCAGACGAGGAGGCCCACCGATGACATCCAGCATCATCCCCTACATCTACGACTTGTACGTCGCATGCGACAAAAGAGGCTGCAAAGAAGAAGCCACGATCCGCATCGACGCATTGACTTACAGGGAACGCAAACAGGCCGAAGCCAGAGCTTGCGCCGCACTCGCAGCCGAAGGCTGGACCTACTGGGTAGGCACCCACCCCGCCGCCCGCGACTACTGCCCCAATCACAAGCCCGACCCGCGCTCCACCATGCGACAGATCGCAAAGGAGAGCGCATGACTACCAACCTGGCAACCGTCGAATGGTTCCACTCCACAGTCTGGTGGATCAAGCACCCCGGCACCCCCTGCACCGACAAGAAAGTGCGACGCCTCATCCAGGACGCCCGCATCAACGCACTTGACCTCACCCTCGACAACGAACAGGACTGAATAACGATGAACACCAAGACCCCCACCAAGTACACGCTCGCAGGCCTCGGCATCACCATGGGCCTCGCCGTCGCAGCCGCCGCGGCCCCCGCGCTCGCGGCCCCCACCGGCCCCACCCCGATCACCGCGCAGGTCACCAAGGCCACCAGCGCCTCCCGTCAGACCTCGAGTGAGGTCAACGTCGGCGGCACCTGGGCTACTGAGAGGCTCGAAGTCGGGCGGTCGTTCACTGTCTCGACCGTGCCGACCAACGCTGCTGCGCCATTCACCTGGAACGCGTCGTTTCCCTTCACGCTCGACGACGGCTCGGTCGTCGGTGAGTGCGTCGCCGATCAGGCGACGCTCACCTGCAAGGTCACGGAGGTTCCCGCCGCCTACGCCGACAAGACGAACGTCACTGGAACGTGGTGGGCTCGGGCCCGCCTCCAAGCCTCCGCTGTCGGCACGTCCGAGGGGACGATCACTCTGAACGGCGTGGCCACGAAAACGCTCATTTGGGGTGACCGAGACGGCTCCGGCACCTGCACCAGTGATTGTGACGGACCCGCGCACTACGAGTACGCCGAACCGTCCAACATCAAGTTCGGATGGTCGAACTCGAACGGAACCGTTGGGTGGGGCATTAAGTGGATTGCCGAGGGCGGTGTCGAGTACACCGTGAAGGACTTCGACACGCGATTGAACACCACCGTGCGCTGCGCAAAGGGCTCCACGTGGGACCCTGCCACGACTGAGATCATCGACGCGAACCAGGTCGACGCCAACACGATCTCATTCACGGCCCCTGCCGGGGTCAAGACATGCATCGTCTATCCCCCCGAGCAGATGGCTGTCCCCGAGGGGCAGACCTCGGTGACGAACCACGCTGAGGTCAACGGCGTGAAGCTCGAGGCGACGGCCTCTGTGAAGGCTAACGGAGGAACGGACGGTGACGGGGCGGTGAAGCCTGCCCCGACCCCGGCGCCGGAACCGTCGACGGAGCCCACGCCCGAGCCCACACCCACCACCCCGGCCCCGACCCCGAAGCCTTCGGAAAAGCCGAATACTTCGCCGACCCCCGCGCCGAAGCCCTCGGATGAGCCTCAGTCCACGCCGACCCCCGACCCCACGCCTGAGCCGCGCGTCACCACCGAGCCGGTGCCCGTGCCCACGCACGCAACCCCGAAGCCCGAACACAAGGTCGACACGCAGACCCCAGCCCCGGCGGCTCAGCTCGCCAAGACCGGCGCCACCCTCGACGGCATCACGGTTGCGCTCGGATCTTTCGCCCTGGGCGTCCTCCTCGCAGCCGCCGCCTACGCCATTAACCGCCTCTACCTGGGAGGCAACGGACGATGACCAGGCCGCACACCGAAACCCCTGTGACATTCACCCTCGACCTCTACGACCTCCACTGGCTGCACGCCTTCCTCAAGGAGGAACGCCTCGCCGCTGAGATCGACCACGAGGAAGTCGAGAGACTCCACACCGACGCGGCTATCCGCGCCGCAAAGGTGACGCTGAACAAAGAGCTCGCGCAGATGACGAAGATCATCGAAGCCCTGGACGTCGCCGCCCACGCCGACGACGCGCGCGAAGCCCTAGCAAGGCAGATCGCCGCAATGACGCCTCCCGTCGCCTAACCGCCCGTGTGGGGGCCGCCCCGCTGGCAGCCCGGCGGCCCCCACCCCCTAATCAACCAAAGGACAAAATAACCATGCGCTATGTACCCGCCTACACCAAGACCGCCGCAACCATCTACCACCTGATCGCGGCCGCCGCCGCGACCTACGGTGTCCTCGCAATGCTGCTCGCCTGCTACGAGCGGAACCTCGCCGCCGGCCTCCTCGCACTCATCCCCACCATTGCCGGGATCGCCCTCGGCACCGCCGTCATCGGACGCGAAGAACAGCAGGGAGGCGAAGCCGCATGACCATCCGTAAGGCACCAATTCCCAGCAAAACGCAGATCGGCTCCCACGCCCCCCTGTTCCTGCGCATCACGACCCCCGCCGAACGCCGCCACATCCAGACCCACCCCGGCGAAACGTTCCTCCTCCCCAACGAGGACAGCGAGACCGGCGGATGGCCCCGACGGGCCGTGGACACAATTCGCGCCTACGCGAACAGCCTGAATAAGAACGGCACGTTCTGGGTCGTGGACTCCCGCACGGACGGGCAGGGCGGCTATCTCGTGTGGCTCTCCTGGAATCCGAACGAAGCCAAGCGCCGCCGGGGCGTGAAGCGACGCAGGAGGAACCAGGAATGAACACCTGCAAGCTGTGCGGTGCCGAACCCAGCTTACCTACTCACAACGTATGTGAGGGATGCGCTTACGAACTTAACAAGAGACTTAACGACTGGATCGCGGCCCCCTCGCTCGCACTCGCCGACAGCCTCGCTGAAAGGAACAATGACCATGGCATCAACCGAAGTCACGACTAAGACACGCGGCAAGGCCGCCGCGAAACCCACCACTCAGGCGCTCGCGCCCGCCCCCACGCCTGGGTTCTCCTACATCACCGCCGGCCTGCAGGAACGGGCCGACTACATTGCCCGGCTCGCCCCGTCGACGATCCTCCCGAGCGCGTACCGGGGAAACGCCGCCAACGCGTTCGTCGCAGCCGAAACCGGCGCAGCCCTTGGTCTCGAACCCCTGCAGGCCCTCGCGTCTATCGCCGTCATCAACGGAAGGGCGACCCTGTCCTCAGACCTCATGGCCGCTGTTATCCGCCGCGCAGGCCACACGCTCAGGATCGTCGAAAACAGCCCCGAGAGCGTGACCGCGACGCTGATCCGCGCCGACGACAAGACCTTCAAGTTCGAGGTCACCTGGGACAAGGACAAGGCCGTCAAGGCCGGCTTGTGGGGTCAGCGCGGCCCATGGTCGCAGTACCCGACCCAGATGCTACGTGCCCGCGCAATTACTGAGGTTGCCCGTCAGGGCGCGTCCGAAGCGCTCATGGGGATGATTTACAGTCCCGAGGACTTCGGGGCCACCATGACGGAGACGGGTGAGGTCATCGAAGCTGAGATCGTGAACGAGGCCCCCGCCAAGCCTGCCACGGCTGCGGCGAAGCCGGCCTCGAAGCCCGCGGTGAAGCCGTCACAGCCCGCCCCCCTCGGCAAGCCCCTCACGCCCGCGCAGGCAAGCGTCGCAAAGGGCCTCGAAACCCTCAACTTCACGCAAGACGCATACACGGCCCTGTGCAAGCGTTGCCTCGGCCAGATCGTCGCCGTCAACGCCCTGAACGACGAACAGGCAGCAACCCTCCACGCTGAGTTGCTCGCCATTTACAATGGCAACCATGCGCAGCCCGAACCCGCACCGGCGCCTGAAGCTGAGGTGGAGATCATCGACGAACAGGCCCCCATTTTCGACTACGGGGACGACACCGACCCGAACGGGGGCGCGGCGTGAACAGCATCGACCTGTACGACGGAATCACCCTCCACCAGGGAGACTGCAGGGACATCATGCGCACGTATCCCGCCCAACATTTCGACGCCGTCATCACCGACCCGCCCTACGGGATCAGCTTCCAGGGTGAAAAGTGGGACACGGACACACCGCACGGCTTCCAGGCGTGGGCTCAGTCGTGGGGTGAGGAGGCGCTGCGCGTCCTCAAGCCCGGCGGCTATCTGCTGGCCTTCAGTGCGACCCGCACCTACCACCGGTTAACGTGTGGCCTCGAGGACGCCGGCTTCGAGGTCCGCGACGCCATGGCATGGATCCGCGCCGACGGCAAACCCGCCGGAATGGACCTCTCATCAGCGTTCGACCGCGCAGCAGGCGTCCTCGACCAACGCGAAGGCCGCGACGTGCGTGAATGGGCAGACGAGGCAACCGCGACGCACATGTCCTCGCACAAACTCTACGCAACCGGCCAGCCCGTCACTGACGACGCAAAAACCTGGGAGGGGTGGGGCGTAGGTCTAAAACCAGCCTGGGAGCCCATCGTCGTGGCCCGCCGCCCACTCGTGGGCCGCCTGGTCGACAACGTGCGTGAGCGCGGCACCGGGGCGATGAACATCCGCGCAGGCATGGCCACAGGCACCCGCTCGGGCCTGTGGGAATCCATGGCCGCCGCAATCGAAACCATCCAACCGCGCCTCGTGGTGTGGGAAAACGTTTTAGGAGCACTCAGTGCGAGAGCCTATAGCCCGGTGGAATCCGAACCGGGAATGCTGGGAACTGGAACAAATGGACCTGCTCTCAGGGCAGCCGGACGTGTGGCAGGCGATCTGGCCAGCCTCGGGTATGACTGTCGCTGGGCAGTTGTACGAGCTTCCGACGCCGGAGCCCCACACCAGCGCGCCCGATTCTTCCTTATTGGCTACCCCCACGGCCAACCTTGGGACATGCGGCGGCCCACAACACCCCGAAAAGCGGCGGGAGGGTGGCCACAGCGTAAGCCTACAGGACCAGGTCTCGGCCCTCTAATGCCGCCCCCTCAAGCAACGTACGCGCCCCGCTCATCCCCCGGCTATGGCCCTAACCTGCATGAGGTTGTCGCCAGCCTGCTTCAAAATTCCTCAAAATTAGAAGCAACCGCACTCCTTCCCACACCTAAAGCCGGCGACGGCGTAATGGGTCTACCCCGAACCTCGGGCCGGCCACCCGAGAAATCAACCCACCTCGCAACCCGCCTCGAATACGCCGACTACGGTGACTACGCGCCCGCAATCGCCAGGTGGGAACAAGTCACGGGACGCGACGCACCCCCACCCACGACACCCCCACGACGAGAAGGCGGCAAACCCCAACTATCCGCCAGGTTCGTCGAATGGATGATGGGACTCCCCGACGGCCACGTCACCGGCCACGACCTCGACCTCAGCCGCGAACGACAACTACGGATGCTCGGAAACGGGGTCGTACCACAACAAGCCGCGCTCGCGGTTCACACACTCATTCACACAGCTAAGGATCTAGAAAATGCCCAGTTTTGACCCGTTCGCCGGTCTTGACGGCGTGCACACCTACCAGGAGCGCGTCATGGTGCGAGCCGTCCGACTCACCCGCGACAACGCGGACGCAATTGCGAAGATCGCCCGCAAGACGGTTGCCTGCTCCGATGACGGAATGATCTTCCTGGAAGGCCCCGGCAGCGTCATGTGGGCCGTAGAAGGCGACATGATCGTCGCCACGCCGGGCAGGATGCGCGTGTCTAACCGCACGGAGACGGACTTCCGCGCCTGGTACTCACACGAGGGCGCGCCGATCAGCGAGGAGGATCTCTCATGAACGTGGATGACCTAATCACTTACCTATTCGAGGCAAGAAATTCACTCAGAGAAGCCGAAGGCCTCGCCCACGAGCTGGGTATCGGCCTTGCCATCGACGAAGAAACCACGCGCGTCGATCATCTCATACTGCATGTGAGCGGGGGCGGGGCATCATGCCCACGGAACTGACCATCGGCGCTATTAACCCTGGCTATGGTGGCCTCCCTATCGGCGTGGCAGCCGCACTGGGCGGCGCAACGCTCGCATGGCACGCCCACCCCGGAGAGTCGTTCGACTACGCAGGCCGGCTGCTCATGCGGTACCACCACCCCCGCGCTGGCGCTTACACCAGCATCGACGCACCCCCCATGGTGGACGTGCTTACGCTCAGTGGGCGTGTCAACTGGTGTTACTCAGGTAGGCCGCTGTTTTGGAACGGCTACAAGCCGCCCCTAGTCATCGTCGAGGTGAAGCACGCGCGAGACGAAGCCCGCCCGATCTGCGAGTTCCTGAACTCTCACGGATACCGCGCAGGGTGGGAACTGGTGCGAGCGGGCGACGTAGGCGCCCCCCACGTGCGTCACCGCGTGTACGTGACCGCCGTCCGCAAAGACTGCGACATTCCCGCCGTGAACGACGCGTACCTGGACGCGGACCGATCATCTGGCACCCTCTGGCCAACCCCCGACCTGGACAGCACGCTCCTCGTCGAAACCGCCTACCAGTGGGCGCTAGACGACCTCGCCGGCCACCCCGACAAGGGGCGTACACTCTCCCTCGAACACTGGGCGAAAGTCACAGGCGAACCCTACCCCTACCCGCTATACACGACCCCGACGCACGACACGCAGGGGAGCGCCACGCTCGCGTTCATCGAGTGGATGATGGGACTCCCCGTAGGGTACGTGTCAACGCCGAGCCTGCCCCTCACCCGCGCCGAACGGATGCACCTCCTACAGACCGGCACAGTGCCCCTGCAGGCAGCGCACGCCGTCGCAACCGGCCTCACGCAGATGGGCGAGCAATGATCCGTCTCACCCTCACCCTGCACCCCGCCGTATGGCTCACCGCGAACCAACGGTTGCACTGGTCGACGCGGATGCGACGCACGCGTATGCTGCGCGCCCTCGCCGCCAGCGAAGCCCGCATCACAGGCGCAGCGGGCAAACGGCTAGGCGCGTCCACGGTGACCGCCGTGATCGGCTACCCGACCGCCACTCGAGCAGACCCGCCGAACGCCGCGCCAACGGTGAAGGCAATCATCGACGGCCTTGTCGACGCCCGCGTATGGGACGACGACGACCACACGCACATCCCGAGCGTCGCCTTCACACGTGACCCAAACAAAACCCCGAAGGGTATACATACGGTAACCCTCATAATTCAGGAACAGGAGACCCATAAATGAAGCACTACACCCGTGGCCAGATCATAATCACGTTCCCATTCGCCGACGGCATCGCAGCGACCACCGTTGCTGCCAAGCTCGCCCATCTAAAGCCCGGCGCCGTCATCGACGACGCAAGCATGGATCGGAACTGGCCTTTCACAGGCACGCGCCGCCTCATCATCAACTACTGCGAACCCGCCGAGAAGGGGGCCTGAAATGGCTACCAGCCGCAAGCCGCACAATGTTATGACACTCAGACTCACCGACGACAAGCCCATCCTCCCGTCAACCGTGAAAGAGATGCTCGACAAGATCCCCTTCTACTCAGACATCGTCGAAATGCACATCACCTCGAACGGCGGGCCGATTCCGACGCGCCGCGTCGACATCTTCTATACCACTTCGATGCCTTGGGAGAAACAGTAATGCCCCGCAAGATCGACATCAAAACCGTCACTTTCAACGCCGCGTTCGGGATTACACCCGACCACCTCGCCAAAGAAATCACCAACCTCCCCCCCACGGCGCTCATCCTGAACATTGACACAGCCTTACAGGGCTACCAAGCCGTCGTCGACATCACGTACTACACGCAGCCGAAACGGAAGGCCGAAGATGCTTAGCGCCATCCGCACCGAGATACTCACAATCCGCATCGAACACGGGGCCCGGATCAACCCCGGCGAACTCATCGAAGCCCTACAGACCATCCCCGACGGGTGGGTGATCGCAGACATCAGCGGCTTCGCTCTCGCCGACTACCAGCAAATAGAGATCCGTATAGAGCCATACGAAAGGACAAACTGATGGCACGTTTCAATTGGCCTGGCCGCTTTGCGGCCCTCCCCGCTACCTACTACGACGACCTAGCAATTATCGGGGTCGGGCGCGACGCCGAACTGTGGTACGTGCGCGCCCTCGCCTGGTGCGCCGCCCACCCCAAAACCGACGGCGTCATCCCCCTCGAGGTCGCCGTCAACCGCCTCGGCATCCCCGACGCAATGGCATGTGTGAACATTTGCGCTAGTCACGGTCTTATCGCCAAAAACGGCGCTTCTGTGAGCGTGACGTCCTGGGTGAAATGGAACGGCAAATGGCGTGACATCCAGGAACGAGCCGCAAAACGAGCCGACGCAGAGCTCACAGACTAGGAGGTAACAGCCGTGCGCATCCGAACCATCAAACCCGACTTCTGGCGCAGTGATGACATCGCCGCCCTGAGCATCGAGGACCGGCTCCTATTCATCGGCCTGTGGTCGTATGTCGAGGACAACGGAGTGGGCCGCGATGACCCACAACTCATCCAGTGTGACCTATACCCTCACGACATATTCACTGAGGCCTCACTGAGGACTCACGGAGGCCTCATGCGCCTCTCGCAACAGGGTCTAATCACCCGTTTTGAGGGCCCCGACGGGCGTCGATACCTGCAAATCAACAGTTGGGACAAGCACCAGAAAATCAACCGACCGGCAAAACCGCGTTTCCCGCAGTACAACGCCGAAAACTGTACACTCACTGAGGGCTCACTGAGCCCTCACTGTACACTCACTGAGGGCTCACTCCCGGAACAGGGAACAGGGAACAGGGAACAGGGAACAGGGAAGCACACCCTTTTAGGCCCCTCTCACGAAACCGAAGCTGCTGAGACCGCGAGCGCCGAGCTCGCAACCGTCGCCGCTGACGCGACGCCGGCAACCGCGAACACCTCGAAGCCCACCAAGACCAAGAAGCCTTCACCGCGAGCGCGGGCCTCGCGTGGGACCAGGCTCCCCGACGGCTGGCAGCCTGACCAGGCTCTCGCGGACTGGACCCGAGTCAACGCCCCCGCTGCGGCGAACGCCGTCGAGGTCGATCGCTTTCGGGACTACTGGCAATCGATCTCAGGGCAGCGCGCGATTCGCGCCGATTGGGCGGCGACGTGGCGCAATTGGGCCAGGCGGTGCCAGGAACAAGCCCACCAGCCCGCACGTGGCCCCGCGCCGCGCAGCACGACCAGCGACCGCGTCAACGGGTGGCTGGCCCTCGCTGAGAGCCTCGCCCCCAACCACCAGCCCCCCGCGCAACCCGCCCTGATCGCAATCGAAGGAGGCGCAGCATGAACACCACCGAAGCCGCCCAAGTCCTCGCCAAGGCCGCCGCCTACGACAACCGCCAGCCCGACCAGGCAGCCGCGCTCGCATGGGCTGAAGCCCTCGACCGGGACATACCCCTGCAGGATGCCCTGCGCATCGTTGGCGAGCACTACCGCGACGAACGCGCCTGGGTCATGCCCGCAGACATCAACCGCCGCTGGCGCGCCCTCGGCAAGGCCAGGCTCGAAACCGCCGTCCGCATGGGCCTGCCCGAGCCGCCCGACGAACTCGCAGACACCCCCGGCGACTGGGCAGCCTGGAAACAAGCCCAGATCCGAGCCGTCAAAGCCGGATGCGACGCCACCCAGGCCGAAGCCCGCGCATGGCACGCCATCCAACGCACGCCACGCCACCACCGCGAACTGCCCTCACAGCCCCCGCCCGACGAGTGGCAGGCCATGCTCGACGCAGCAACACCCCGCCAAGCCCCCGGGACGGGCCGCTGACGGGCGAACAGGGGCGGGGCGGTACCCACACCCACCCGAGGGTCCGAACGGGCCGCAAAACGCCGCACAGCGAATCGACCGGGCAGGCAATAAACGCGCTCGCGGCCCCACACCCGCCAACCCATGCCCGACAATCGGCGTGAAATCAACGAAAAGGACACATCAATCATGGCAATTGAAGCAACGATCACCGGCAACCTGGGCGCCGACCCCGACGTGCGGTGGACGCAGGGCGGCCAGCAGGTTACCGAGCTGCGCATTTGCGCGACCCCGCGCAGGCAGCGCAGGGGCCAGGACGGCAAGCCCACGGGCGAGTGGGAGGACGCGGGAGCCCCCGTGTGGGTGCGCGCTGGCCTGTGGGGTGAGCGGTATTCCTGGATCGCTGAGACGTGCCGGAAGGGCGACCAGGTCGCCGTCGCAGGCGTGATCGCCAAGGCCGAGTTCACCGGCAAGGACGGGCAGCGTCACGAGGCTTTGGAGGTGCTGAACCCGCGCTTCCTGGGATCGACCGCCGCGCGCCGCCAATACCAGGCCCAGCGTGGCCCCGCACCCGCCCCCGGCAACCCCACCGACCCCCCGTTTTAATCCCCACCCGCCACCCCTCTAAAATCGGAAGGGAGACCCCCGCCAATGCACACGCCAACGCAGATGCTCGCGCAGATCGCCGCCTGGCTACCCGCGCTCGACGACGCCGCCCGCACCGCGACCGGCCTGCACTCCCCCCGCCCAGCCTCGGGCGGCCACACCGGCAACGGCGGGGGCCTCCCCT
>ERZ773057.810-NODE-810-length-12787-cov-11.597471_pt1 | contig 12787 bp, 9 predicted proteins | sample MGYA00580629_ERZ773057 | MGnify/ENA primary metagenome ERZ773057 (study PRJEB29015, sample SAMEA2738143) | human oral metagenome | biome: human oral; feature: human-associated habitat; material: saliva | place: China | collected 2163 ...
CCTGAATACAATCTTTTTACCTTAAAGAAACTAATACCTATTGAGATTGAATGCCCATCGCTGTGAAGCGTAGGGCATTTTTATTTTCAGTAGTTTTGAAGCTTGTTAATTTTGTTTACAATATTCAGTTTATAAGTTTAAGTTTGTTTAGAGTTATGCTTATAATTTTCTTTATAGTTTATTCGAACGGTTTGTTATTTTATATGTAGGTGTATAGTAGACTATTCAAAGCACATTTTAACGATTCATTTCATTCTTTTGTTATTCGCCTATTGGGCTGTAACAGAATTACTTTCGTTTATGTTTATTATATTAGTTAGGGCACCTCTCTAAACTAACTTACACTCCCTTGTATTTTTTTCAATATTTCGTTTGTATCTTGTAGATTGTCATATAGAAATCGTATCTTTGCATACAAACTAAGAAAAGATGAAGAATATATTAAAAGAACTACGTCGTAAGGACCACCCACGAGTGTTGGGAGCCTTAGATATATTTAAGTTTATTGGCCCTGGTCTGTTAGTGACAGTAGGGTTTATTGACCCTGGTAACTGGGCAAGTAACTTTGCAGCCGGCTCTGAGTATGGGTATGCACTGCTATGGGTGGTAACCCTTTCAACGATTATGCTGATTGCTTTGCAGCATAATGTAGCCCATCTTGGTATTGTGACTGGTCTCTGCCTTAGCGAAGCCGCTGTTAAGTATGCCCCGAAATGGGTTGGTCGTCCGATTATTGTGAGTGCTATTTTGGCCAGTATCTCTACCTCTCTGGCCGAGATATTGGGTGGTGCTATAGCCCTACAGATGCTCTTTGGGATAAGTATTCCTACGGGTTCGGTCCTCACAACAGCAGCTGTATTAATCATGTTGTTTACGAATAGCTACAAGAAGATGGAACGTGCCATCATTGGTTTTGTGTCAATGATAGGCTTGTCCTTTATCTATGAGCTCTTTTTAGTAGACATTCATTGGCCTGCAGCCATAGAGGGAGCATTCGTACCAACCGTCCCTCAGGGGTCGCTTTTGATAATTATGAGTGTGTTAGGAGCCGTTGTCATGCCCCATAACTTATTCCTTCATTCAGAGATAGTACAGAGCCGTGAGATTCATTTGGAGGGTGACGAGCGCATACGTCACATGTTGAAGTTTGAGTTTGTCGACACTCTTTTCTCTATGATAGTGGGCTGGGCAATAAACTCAGCGATGATTCTTTTGGCAGCGAGTACGTTCTTCTCACATGGTCAGCACGTCGATGAGCTTTCTCAAGCACAAGCGATGCTACAACCACTGTTGGGTAACAATGCTGCAAACATCTTCGCTATCGCCTTACTTCTGGCTGGTATATCAAGTACGATAACCAGCGGTATGGCTGCAGGTAGTATCTTTTCAGGTCTTTTCGGAGAGTCATATAATGCGAAGGATACGCACTCCATTGTCGGGATAGTCCTCTCGTTGGGTGTAGCCCTCCTCATGATATTCTTTATTGGTGACCCATTTAAGGGATTAATCATCTCTCAGATGTTTCTATCAGTACAACTTCCGTTCACAGTCTTCCTACAAGTAGGCTTGACATCCTCTAAGAGAGTGATGGGTAAGTACGCTAATAGCAAGTTGAACATGTGTTTCCTTTACTCATTAGCAGGCATTGTCACCTTACTTAATATATGGCTCTTGATAGAGAGTGTGTCATAGTGTCGGTTGGTTACAAGATGGGTTTCATGTAGTAGTAAAATCAGCTTTTGTAAAATAAAATCATCGACTCGAAATGAGATGAGGCCTGACAGTGGTTCAAATAAGCCTTATCAATGATAAAGAAGGGCGTTTTCTTGCATGTAGTTAACGCCCTTCTTTAATGCAGTAAGGCGTCTTCTTCAATGCTAATCACAACTGTCTGACTCATTGATGATTATGATTATGCTTTTACTCGATATGGTGTTGTAGTAAAGGGGGGGTGTCTTCTATCTTAAATGTAAGATATTTTCAATTCAATGAAGCATGTAGTCTATTGTGGTAAAGTTTCTTTATAGCGATTTTATAGGTCAGGGTATAAAACAAAGAAAACGGGAATGATACGACGATATCATTCCCGTTAGTTATGGTATATGCTATTTAATCTTAGATAGACTTGTAACCATTTGTACTGTTATGTGCAAGCAAGTCTTTCAGATTAAGCTCTCTTCCACCATGTGCTTCGTAGGCTTCTTTCATCTCTTCCTCGCCTTCTGCCTCTTCTTCTGAGTGTTCGAACGTAACGCACTTATCCTTAAGTTCTGCGATTACCCAGCCAATCAGTGCGATGATAAGCAGTGCAATCAATCCTATCATTGGAGTTGTCATAATTAAATAGTTTTTTATTTCTGATGCAAAAGTACATTAAGTTTCGTAAAGAACCAAATTATCTCTAAGTTTTCAGTAACTTTGCAGTAAATATAGCTGTATAAAGTTAATAAGAACAAGATGACAAGAAAAGAAAGATACGACTATGCACTGAATTATTTCCGTAAGCATGTTGGACACGTGTCAACGGAGCTTAATTTCGGTTCAGCATTCCAATTGCTTTGTGCGACACTCCTTTCTGCACAGTGTACGGATAAGCGTATTAATGCAATTACACCCGAATTGTTCCGCCATTATCCTGATGCAAAGACAATGGCAACGGCCACCTCGGATGAGATATTTGATTATGTGAAAAGTGTTTCTTATCCTAATTCAAAGGCAAAGCACCTTGTTGAGATGTCAAAGATGCTGGTAGAGAAATTTGGTGGGGAGGTTCCTTCTGACCCAAACGCCCTCATTACGCTGCCAGGAGTTGGTCGTAAGACGGCAAATGTCATACAAGCTGTGTGGTTTGGCAAGCCAACATTGGCTGTCGATACGCATGTTTATCGTGTTAGTCATCGCTTGGGCCTGGTACCCTCAACGGCAAATACGCCTCGAAAAGTTGAGGACTATCTGATGAAGAATATCCCTACCGAGGAGGTTACGGATGCTCATCATTGGATACTACTTCATGGACGTTATGTCTGTAAGAGTGCGAAGCCCGATTGTGAACATTGTCCCTTTGATGACATGTGTCCTAAGTTGTTGGAGAATAGTAAGCTGTAAGAAGACTTAAAAAGGTAAATGATTAAAAGGATATAATATAAGAAGAATATGAATACAAAGAAGATAATGCACTTCTTGAAAGGTATTGCTGCGAACAACAATAGGCAGTGGTTTCAAGAACATAAGGCTGAGTATGATGCTGTAAAAGCCGACTTTGAGCAGGGAGTCGACAAAGTTATAGCTTGTTTAGCAACCTTTGATGAAGAGGTATCACACCTGACAGCAAAGGATTGCACCTACCGTTTCTATCGTGATGTACGTTTCTCACCCGATAAAAGTCCGTATAAACGCCATTTGGGTGCATACATCTGTGCACGTGGTAGGAAGGCTTTGCGAGGTGGTTACTATCTACATCTTCAACCAGGGAACTGCTTGATAGCTGTAGGTTGTTATTGGTTGCCTACAAACATACTGACGTCATGCCGCAATGAAATCATGGCGAATATTGATGAATGGCGTAAGGATGTTGAGAATGAGGGTTTTGTCAACTTATTCGGACGACCCAATGAGGGCGAGTGGACGGACGATAAGGTTAGTGAGAAGGGTTTTGGACTTGCTGCTTTGAAGACTGTTCCAAAGGGATTCCCCAAGGACTATGAGTATCTCCAGTATCTTCGAATGAAGGACTACTGCTGTTGGGTGTCTGTGCCTGATGACTTCTTCGAGGGAGAAGGATGGGTTGAACAATTGAAACACATCTGCAAGACGGGTAAGCCGATGATGGATTTCATCAATAATGTGGTAGATGATTATGAATAGAAACAAATAAAGAGGAACGCAAAGACATTCCTCTTTATTTTTATACTTACTAAAACGCTTTGGCTAATGGGTGCATTAGCCAAAGAGATAACAATTACTTCTTTCTCAATTCCTCAAGACTTGCCTTCAAAGCGGCAATCTTCTCTTCAGAATCGCTCTGCTTCTTACGCTCGCGTTCGATAACTGCTTCAGGCGCATTGGCCACGAACTTCTCGTTAGAGAGCTTCTTCTTGATACCAATGAGGAAGCCTTCAAGATGCTTGAGTTCCTTCTCCTGCTTCTCAATCTCGGCCGCAACGTCAATCAAGTCGCCCACTGGTACTGCGAAGCTGTCGGTTCCTACCATGAAACCAGATGCGTCACCACGCTTCTCAGTTACTACCTCGATAGCCTTTAAGTTAGCCATCTTAATGATAACACTGTTATAAGCTTCATAATTGTTCTGGCCGATTACGTCCAGTTCCAACTCTACCTTTGGTGCGATGTTCTTCTGATTACGTACGGTTCTCACACCGCTGACGATTGCTTTAACCTGTTCAATGGACTCGATAAGTGCCAACTCTTCCTTGCTTGGAACGTCAAGTTTGAGTTCATCACGCATGATGCTCTCGCCGTCTTTACGGTCGTAGATGTGTTGCCAAAGCTCTTCTGTAATGAAAGGCATGAATGGATGGAGCATCTTCAACAGTGTATCGAAGAACTTAAGAGTAGCTTGATAGGTGGTCTTATCGATTGGCTTGCCATATTCAGGCTTGATCATCTCTAAGTACCAACTTGAGAATTCATCCCAGAAGAGGCGATAAACAGTCATTAAAGCCTCTGAGATGCGATAGCTCTTGAACTGTTCATTCATCTCAGCGTTCACTTCCTTCAACTTTGCATCGAACCATTCAACGGCAATCTTGTTGGCTAATGGCTGCTCTGCATCGGCTGTCTCCCAACCTTGAACGAGGCGGAAAGCATTCCAAATCTTATTGTTAAAGTTACGACCTTGCTCACAAAGTGTCTCGTCGAAGAGGATGTCGTTGCCTGCAGGAGCAGATAGCATCATACCCATACGGACACCATCAGCACCATACTTCTCTATCAGCATGATAGGGTCAGGAGAGTTGCCAAGACTCTTACTCATCTTTCTTCCGAGTTTATCTCGTACTATACCTGTGAAGTAAACATGCTTGAATGGGAAATTGCCACGATACTCATAGCCAGCCATAATCATACGTGCTACCCAGAAGAAGATGATGTCTGGTCCCGTAACAAGGTCGCTGGTAGGGTAGTAGTAGTTGATTTCTTCGTTGTTAGGGTTGTTGATTCCATCGAATACAGAGATTGGCCACAACCAGCTTGAGAACCATGTATCCATACAGTCGCTCTCTTGTTCGAGGTCAGATGATATGACAGAAGGATTAATCTCCTGTGCTAACTTCAATGCTTCCTCAGCCGTTTCTGCCACAACAGTAGCGTTCTTACCTTCAGTGTCCTTGAAGTAGTAAGCTGGAATACGGTGTCCCCACCATAGCTGACGACTGATACACCAGTCCTTGATGTTCTCTAACCAGTGGCGATAAGTGTTCTTGTACTTCTTTGGATAGAACTCTATATCATCGTCCATGACTGGTCCAAGGGCAATGTCAGCAAAGTGCTGCATCTTTAGGAACCATTGTGTAGAGAGCTTTGGTTCGATAGGTACGTGCGTACGCTCTGAGTATCCGACCTTATTATCATAGTCTTCAACCTTCTCCATCAGCCCTGCTGCCTCCAAGTCCTTTGCTATCTGCTTACGTACATCCATGCGGTCCTGACCAACATAAAGGCCAGCTGCCTCAGAGATCGTACCATTATCGTTGAAAATATCAATTGTTTCCAAGCCGTGTTTCAATCCAAGTGCATGGTCGTTAACGTCATGTGCAGGCGTAACCTTCAAACAACCCGTACCGAACTGGATGTCTACATAGGTGTCTTCGATGACTGGGATGACACGATTTACCAATGGAACGATAACATGAAGACCCTTCAACCATGTGTTCTTAACGTCCTCTGGGTTGATACACATAGCTGAATCGCCCATGATAGTCTCTGGTCGAGTGGTTGCTACAACGGCATAGTAACCCTTATCATCCTTGTGTATTACGTTGCCTTCGTCCTTGCGCTCAACCTTAGCTTGGTCTTCTTTTGCAACATAATACTTAAGGTGATAGAGCTTAGAGTGCTCATCCTTGTAGATTACCTCTTCATCAGAAAGGGCCGTCTGGGCCTGTGGGTCCCAGTTAACCATTCGTACACCACGATAGATATAACCCTTCTTATAGAGGTCGCAGAACACTTTGATAACACTCTTACTACGAGTGTCATCCATCGTGAAGGCCGTGCGGTCCCAATCACATGAGCAACCAAGTCGACGCAACTGCTTGAGGATGATGCCTCCATGCTCGTGTGTCCAATCCCATGCATGTTCAAGGAATTGCTCACGACTGAGGTCGGTCTTCTTTATACCTTGCTCTGCGAGACGGTTCACAACCTTTGCTTCTGTAGCAATACTTGCGTGGTCGGTGCCTGGTACCCAGCATGCATTCTTACCTTCCATGCGTGCACGTCTTACCAAGATGTCCTGTATCGTGTTGTTAAGCATGTGTCCCATGTGGAGCACACCTGTAACGTTTGGTGGTGGGATAACCACGGTGTAAGGCTCACGGCCATCAGGCTTAGAACTGAAAAGCTTGTTGTCCAGCCAGTACTGGTACCATTTAGACTCCACTATCTGTGGGTCGTACTTGCTTGCTAATTCCATTGTTTCGTATATTATTATTTCTTTATTATCATTAAAATAACGGTGCAAATGTACAAAAAATCCGCCTAAAAAGCGTATCTTTGCAGCAATAATAGTACGTTGATAAGTACTTTAACGTTTATGTTTAACTTTAAACATCAAGACATTGCATACTAAAGAAGAGAAACTGAAAGCCTTTGCACGACTTTTAGACGTTCAGGAAAGACTCCGTAAAGAGTGTCCATGGGATAGTAAACAGACGAATGAAAGCCTTCGTCCTAACACAATAGAAGAGACGTTTGAGTTGGCTGATGCGCTCTTAAAAAACGACTCGAAGAATATCTGTAAAGAGCTTGGAGACATCATGGAGCATGTTATCTTCTATTCAACTTTAGGTGAGGAAAAGGCCGAATTCGACGTTGCTGATGTTTGTAATGCGCAATCTGATAAGCTCATGTTTAGGCATGATTTCATCGATTGGACGGGTTGGAGCGTCTCACGTTCAGACATGGTCGTGAGTGCTACTGGGCAGGTTGTTTACAAAGACGAGGTTCAGCAGAACGCTGATGGCGCACAAGCGGATGCGCCTACTACTGCACCTCAGGTGGAGACTACTTGGGAACAGCGTAAACAACGTGAACGTGATGGTAACACCTCTGTGCTTTCTGGGGTGCCAGACTCGCTACCCAGCCTCATTAAAGCTTATCGTATTCAAGACAAGGCACGCAATGTTGGCTTTGATTGGGAGGAGAAAGAGCAGGTCTGGGATAAGGTTTATGAAGAGTTAGGAGAGCTGAAAGAGGAGTTAAAGAGAGGAGATAAGCATCGTTCGACCGAGGAGTTTGGCGACTTCCTATTCTCGCTTATCAACGCCGCGCGCCTCTATCACATCAATCCCGACAATGCGCTTGAGTTTACCAATCAGAAGTTTATTAAACGATTTAACTATATTGAGGAAGCAGCTAAGACTAAGGGAGTTATGATAAAAGACTTAACGCTTGCAGAGATGGACGAGTTGTGGGAAGAAGCAAAGGCTCTCAACAAGTAGAACAGCTACGGATTTAAGCTATAAATAAGATATAATTATGAGAAGAACCTTTTATTTTATCATGTCATTGTTTATCCTTGTGATGGCTTTCTCATGCAAGGATAACAAACCAAAGTCTGTTTTGTCTGAGGTTGAGGCAGCTGGTGATTCTGTTTCTACAGGTGACAGTACGGTCTATGGTATTATGGTTGAGGGTGGAATGAACTCTATTGTCCTACTTACAGACCATGGTGATACATTGGAGTACCTTGTTAATCCGAACGATACTTTCGAGGTTGTTAAGGGCGGAAAGATTGATGGTGACCGCTTTGCTATCATTGGCTATAAGGAATATGGCGACCATTTCATGCGCTCAGCAATAAACTTAACGACATTGTTAGGCAATTGGACCAGCCTTGATCGTAACTTTGAGATTAAAGAAGATGGAACGGTAACATCGAGTCTTCAGTCTGAAAAGAATCCTTGGACAGCCTGGAAGATATGGAATGGTAAGTTGGTTCTTTCTAAAGATACGTTTGATATCGAAAGTCTTGGCGCTGACTCTTTGTCATTAGAAAACAAGTCTGGCTTGTTTGTATTCACAAGAGGGAAGTAAGCACTTAGCTTTGTTTCCTTCAAGTGATTGTTTAAGACGATTATAATAGTGTTTCTCTTCATCCCCTTCTCATGTTCGAGTGGGAGATGAAGGGTGTTTGATGAGTTTTATTATGGAGCCATTTAAAGTACATATCCTTGGTTGTGGTAGTGCGTTACCAACCTTACAGCATAATGCTTCTTCCCAGATAGTGGAGCTTAGAGAGAAGCTCTTTATGATTGACTGCGGTGAGGGAACACAGATACAACTACGTAGATTGCGCATACACTTCTCTAAGATTATTGCAGTCTTCATCAGTCATCTGCATGGAGATCACTGTTTTGGTCTGCCAGGAATGATTTCCACCTTCGGTATGACAGGTCGTACGGCTCCTTTACACATCTATGCTCCAGCTGCCTTCGAGCCTATTCTCGAGCAAACACTGAGTTTCTTCTGTCAAGGATTAGAGTTTAAGGTGGTGTTTCATGCTGTCGATACAACGCAGAACAAGGTGGTTTATGAAGATAGAAGTCTGACGGTTGAGACCATTCCTTTGCAACATCGCATTGATTGTTGTGGCTATTTATTCCGTGAAAAGCCTATCCTCCCACATATACGTCGTGATATGATAGACTTCTACAAGATACCGATTAGCCAGATAAACAATATTAAGGCGGGAGCTGACTGGGTGACTCCGGAGGGAGAAGTGATAGCTAATAGTCGGTTGACAACCCCTGCCGAACCAGCTCGCAGCTATGCTTACTGCTCTGATACACGTTATATAAAAACACTACACGAGCTTGTGAAAGGTGTTTCTACGCTCTATCATGAAAGTACATACTCCGCCGCAGATGCCGAGCGTGCACGGCTCTATTGGCATAGTACATCTCAAGATGCTGCAAAAGTGGCTCGTGATGCCTCAGTCGGAAAACTGCTTTTAGGTCATTTCTCAGCCCGTTATAATAACGAATCACAGTTGTTAGATGAGGCAAAGGAGATTTTTCCAAATAGTTATCTTACTTGTGAAGGTGCTACCTTCGATATTTAATAAGACTGCATTTCGTTTTGCAGACTACTCATCATCGTTTTATCCTGACGTATAGAGGCTATTGTCTTAACTCCCTTGACTCCCTTTCACTCTTAGTCTCTTGATGTCTTGTCAATAATTTTCGCCCTTCTCGAATCTAATATACGCTCTTCATGCTTAAAGAAAACGCCTTTCTATGTTTAAGAACATGCCCTTCTTGGATGCAGAAGACGCCCTTCTTGAAGCAAGAAAGGCGTTTTCTTGAACGTAATGTATAATGTGTTGATTAATTGATAGTTATAGTGTTCTGTTTAAGAGATGTTATACCCTTGTTTAGAGAGTGTTTTACTTGATGTTTTGTAATGATTTTTTTACAACGTTATTAATTCTCCTTGCATTAAGAGTGTTTGCTAACATCGCATGGATGAGTAGGCTGGTTAATATAGTAGAGTACGTTCTTTTTCTCACAGATAAACACTGACTCTTACATGTAGGAAGGAGTCGTAGGTAGATTGTCTTCATTTTCTCGCTTATCAGGATAGGAGGAGAGTGATTGTTGGAATAGCTCCACAAAAACGTTAGGGAGTAGACGCTATGAAAATAAGGGGCAATAGCTACATCGCTCGATAGGCTGTGTGAATGCGAAAAACAATGCTGTTTCTATTTTTAATAGACTGCTTGAAGCAGACAAAAGATGTTATTACTCATGTATAAAGCACGAAAAAAGGAGCATACTAAAGATAGTACACTCCTTATAAAGGATATAATTATAAAACTTGTCTCTTTGTTATACGTATTTGTCAGATGCCCTTCAATCTGCCTATTATGACTTTATTAAATCATTTAAGCATACGAATGCATACCCCCCAGAATGTAGTTAACACCGAAGTAGGTCATTAGGATGCTAAGAAAAGACAGTAGCATAAAGAAATGATAGTTCTCTGGTTTCCTTAATGCAGGCAATGAGTTGGTGTGAAGAGGTATCGCATAGATTAAGAAAGTAATCAGTGCCCATGTCTCCTTAGGGTCCCATCCCCAATAAGTTCCCCAACTGATATTTGCCCAGATAGCACCTATAAAGATGCCTAATCCTAATGTTGTGATAGCAGGATAAAGGAATATTTGCGACAAGTCGGTCAGTTGTTTGTTGACTGATATGACGCTTTCTCTCTTGCTGTTGCGGGTGAAGAAATAGGCTATTGCACTGATAAACGTGAGTGAAAGCAGTGCGTATGACATCATGATAATACTCACATGAATACTCAACAACGGACTATTCAATACAGGCATACGTGGTGTAATACTTGGGTCCATCTCTCCGAGGTGGCTTACAAGAAGCATAAATCCACTCATGATAAGCCCGAATGTCGTCATAAGTTGTAACTTTCTTGTTGTCAGAATAGACACAATCATGATTAACCATGACAACAGGAGCATTGTTTCATAGCCGTTAGCAAGTGGGATAGTACCATTGATAATCCACCGAAGAGCCAATGTAAAGGTGAGAACACACCATGAGAGTGCCATCAATCCAGTGAAACATCTGTAGCGTTTCTTCCTTGTTATGAACAGAATAGACAGTAGTCCAGCTGTTAAGTTAACGATAAAAAGGATGGTTGCAAACGGGTATTGGTTGTAAATCCGTTCTGCTCTAATGGCCGTGTTAGAAGGGATAGTGTTGCCTCCATAGGTGTATTGATATTTTCTCAGCTTCTGTATGAGTTCGTTCACCATATCTGTTTTCCCCTGTCTGGCCAATTGTCCTGCTAAAGGAAGGATAGAATGCATATATTGCTGTTGTGCCTTATTCATGCTCTTAGGGTATTTGTCATGTGGTGAGAACCAATCGACAGTACCCTGCTTAGACATATAAGGGAATACACGCAACGTGTTTCCTTGCATAAGCTCCATGAGTAGCATCATCTTATCGTCGGTATCCAATAGCTGTCTTGCTACGTTGTCATTCTCTTGACTACGTGCTTCTTGGAGGTAAGGACCGAGGATATAGCCTTGTTGGCCAAATAGACTCATTGGTGAAACATACTCTTCTAAGTTCAGTTTGTCACGTAGTTCGGAGCCTTTTAGTCTTAGGATAGGCTCTCTCATCCACTCTTTTCCCCAGAACATAAAGCCTGTCAGAACTTGAGTAGGAGTAAAGTCTTTGTAAGTCTTTTTGCCATAGAGTTTCTTTGTAAAGTCTATGGCGTAGGTTTCCATAGGACATATTCGTCCGTTATATACAATGAGTATCTTACCAAACTCATCGGCCGTCTGTCGTGGTAATGAGGGCTGCGCATTTGCCACAGAATATCCCATCATAAGCATGACTATCACTACCGCTTTCTTTCTAAGCAGTCGACGGAAGTTGCCCTTAGGCTCAATAAGCATTGCGATAAGGCCAAAAAAGAGTAGGGCATAGCCAAGATAAGTTACTGGAATACCGTATGGGTCGGAATTGACAGACAGATAGCTACCCTTCAAATCTTCGTCGTAACTACTCTGATAGAGGCGTGTCCCATATCCTGAATAGATGTTATTCATAGAGACTTGATATTGTTCTTTCTTACTATTCTCGATGATTGTGATGATTGAAGCATAATCCATAGCAGCCATGTTACCTGCATGATAAGTGACGTTGAACTTATTCAATAGAATACTGAAAGGTAGCTCGGCTTCATTCCCATCCTTTGTGGTATAGGTGTTGACAACCTTTCCTTGTCGCAAATGAACCATCCCTTTATGAGAAGTAAGGTGGGTTAGCAATGCACCAAGGAGGATGATGACAAAAGAAAGATGTAAAAGAATAATGATAGGGCGGCGAACTTTTCTTTGGATGAAGTAGACTATGCCCGCAGCAGTACCCATAGCCCATAGTAAACAGAACCACCATGACCCGAAGATATTGTCTGAAACATAATCAAGGCTCGTGTATTTCCCTATGATTGTCCCCGTAGCCATCACTATGATAAGGAGTATATAAACAATCTCAAGTGTCTTTTTTGTTCGCATTTGTTAGATGATAAAGAAGAAGATGAGCCTTTGTAGACTGCATCTTCTTCTTGTCTTTGTTTTTGTAAATAATCGTTTGTTAGATAGAACGTATGAACTTAACTACAGCGTCTCTATCTTTCTTTGGCAAGTTATAGAATTTAACAGCTGCCTTATAAGCCTGACTGTTCTTGCTATAAGCGTGCCACATGATTGCTTCAACCTCATTACGAGCACGAGCATCGTGTAGACGGTCTTCTACACCAGAGTTAATCAATGAAAGACCTCGGCCCCACAGTGGAGTAGTGCGGCACCATGAGCCATGGATGTCGTTCTTCATGTCGAGCTTATGCTGGATGAAGTCAGAGTATGGATAGATCTTCTGATTAGCATACTTAGGCAACTGCTTGTTACCAAGGATTACTGAAGAACCGTGGTTATCAGCACCTGTTGTCCAAGAGGCCTTGTGACAGTGTGCACAACCTAACTCTCCTGTGAAGAGTTCCTTACCACGCTGTA
>ERZ773057.811-NODE-811-length-12786-cov-4.723588_pt1 | contig 12786 bp, 9 predicted proteins | sample MGYA00580629_ERZ773057 | MGnify/ENA primary metagenome ERZ773057 (study PRJEB29015, sample SAMEA2738143) | human oral metagenome | biome: human oral; feature: human-associated habitat; material: saliva | place: China | collected 2163 ...
TTTGTTCGCAGGCTTATGGACAGGGCTGAGTGACGGACGAAAGGCCGCTGTCCGTGATCGGGCGGGAAAAAAGAAGGCGGAATGGCCCGAACGCACAAGGCGACCATTCCGCCAGAGGCCCTTCCCGCCGAAGGCGCACGACCTTCAGCGGGAAGGTGCTGCCGGGTTGCAACCCATGGACCCGGCAGCATGACTGCAAGATGCGTGCGCGTTGCGCGCCTGCATCAGACCATCGGCACCTCGTGCAGCGGGTCGATCAGGTTCGACACCAGACTGCTGCTGGGGGCGTAGCTGATGTGACCGTTGTCTGCAGTCGGCGATGCTTCACCGAAGAGTTCTTCGTGGCCCAGCAGGTCCTTGAGCTGCAGGGGCAGGGCTCTCTGACTGGCTTCGGAATGCTGGCCAGTAGCTTCGCCATGCGACTCGTTTTTCAGCTGCGGATCCGAGCCTTCCGGAGCAGAGGTCTGAGACACCTTGCCTTCTTGCTGCTGCGTGCCGGAAGTCTCCTGAGTCTTCGGGCCGCCTTCCTGCGTGGAGGAAGCGCCCTGCGACTGAGAGTTGCCTTCCGACGCTGCCGGCGGGGTCGGAGCATGCTCACCCGACGTCGAGTGGGCCTGACCCTGAACCGTGCCTTGCGTCTGACCCTGAGTCTGGCTCTGGGTGCCAGAGGGCTGATTCTGGACCGAGGTCGAATCACTCTGTTGAGGCGTGTCGCTGTGCGCGCCTTCCGTGCGGCTGACTTCGCCCGTGCCTGCGCTCGGGCCGGAAGGCTGCGAGGCATTTCCTGCTTGCGAGGTGTTCCCAGCCTCCGGAGCAGGGGTTTGCGGCGACTGGCTGCTGTTCTCCTGCGGGCCGGCTTCGGTGATCTTCACCTCGCGCGACACGGGGTTTGCCGCATCGGCGCCCTGCAAGACATTGCCCTGTTCATCCACCGGCACGAACTTGAAGGAAGCGCTGCCCTTGAACTGGTTGGCGTCCAGGTAGACGCTGTCAAACTCGGCCATGGTGATGACATCGTCCTTGGAGACGCTTCGTGCCGCACCGTCGTTGCCGACTTTCAGCACCGGGCCGTCATTGCCATCGGCTCCATGGATGTAGAGGACGCGCACACCGGCAGGCGTCACGCCATCGGCACCCTTGAAGAGAGCCGCATTCAGGTGATGGTTGGCGTTATGGGCGACGTTCACCGTCTTGGCGTCGCTGCCGTAGTTGGGCAGGTTGGGCGTTTCATGGACGGTGACGGTCTGCAGGGGCGAGCCGGCGATGGGCTGCTTGTGATGATCCAGCGCCTGGAAGGTGAAGGACCCCCCGTTGTTCTGGGCGGAATCCCAGGCGATGTGCTTGAAGTCCTCGAAGCTGACTTCACTGCCTTCTTTCAGCGGGGTGTAGGCGTCACGGCCCTTGTTGACGAACAGGGCGGATTCTGCCGAGTTGGAGTCAGCCGTTTCATTGACTTTCCCGATGCGGATGAAGGCCGGTGCGTCGTCGGCAACCATGCCCTTGAAGAGGTCTTCACCCAGGGTCTGCTTGATGTTCTGACGAACATTGACCGTATGGGCGTCGCCTTCCGGATACTTGGGCGCTGCGGCGGCTTCGTCGATGCTGATGGTTTGGGCCTGCACCTTGGCGGCGTCGTAGTGAGCGTGGCCTTCTTCGGGGCGCACCGCAATGAAGCGGAATTCACCGCCCTTGGAGGTGCTGGCGTCCCAGCTCAGCTTCTCGAACTGGTCGGCGGTGATGACCTGATTGGCCTCCACGTTCTGGCCATCCAGTTTCAGCGTGCCCGGCTTGACGTCCAGGATCTTCACGGCACCGGCCGGGTGATCGGAATCGCTGCCCTTGAAGATGGCGGGGTCAAGCTTGGCGGTCGCGTCGTGGGCCACCTTGACGGGGTGCTGGGCCTGGTACTGGGGCAGGTGCTCGGCCGGTTGCGGGTCGGCCTTGTGCTCAGTGTCACCCTTGTGCTCGGCGTCACCCTCATGGGCGTCCTTGACCGGCTGCTTGTCGCTGCCCTGGGTGGCCTGGCCGCCTTGCTGCGCGTTTGCATTCGTTTCGGCCGGGGCAGGCTGCGCCGGCGCCGTGGGCTGCTTCACCTCGGGCGATTCGGTGATGGAGACGTTGTGCGGCTGGGTGTTGGGCAGCGGCTTGGCTGTTTTGGGGTCATTGCTGTCCACAGCCTGGAAGCGGATGGCACCGGACTGGCTGTAGGTGGAGTTCCAGACCAGCTTGTCGAAGTCTTCGGCGTTGATGATCTGGCCTTCCTGCACGGGTTTGCCGTTCAGGGTCAGCGGGGCCTGGTAGTTGTCGTATTCGATGACGAAGCGGGACAGTTTGGCTTCGGCGCCCTGGGCGATGGTCTCGGGCTTGTGGCCGGTGTCATCGGTGCCGGTGGTGATCATGGCGTTGCCTTCGTGCAGCTTGTTGCTGCCGATCCAGGCGGCCTTGCTGTTGTCGTTGTTCTCGCCCTGATGGCCCAGGCCCTGGAGGTTCTCGTTCAGCCAGTCCAGTTCCTTCTGGTCATCGATGGTCAGCAGCTTGCCGCCCAGTTTTTCGGCATGGGCCTTGGCTTCGGCCAGGGTCATCGGGGTCTTGCTTTCGATGACTTCGTAGGCCGTCAGCACGGTCTTGCCACCTTTGGCAGCATCACCCTGGGCCTGCCGGCCTTCGGCTGGCAGGGCACGGACGGCGAAGGGGCGAACGGCATGGATGCCCTGAACATCGGCGTCATGATCGGCGCTGGGCGTCTGTTTGGGGCCTTCGTCGCCGTAGCGGACGGAACGCGCGTTGGGGTGTTCGCTTTCGGATGCCTGGATGTGGGTGATCTGGACGAACTTGACCGGGGTGTTTTCGCCGGCGGAGTTTTCGAACACCGTCTTCAGGTTGGAGAGCTTCGTCTCACCGGTTTCGGCCACCTTGGGTGCGCCAGGCTCGCCCTGGGCGACAGCAGGGCCGGTCACGACGGTCTGGACCGGCTTCTGAGGCGCCGGCTGGGCTGCGGGCGGCTTGGCCGGGGTTTCAGCGGCCGGGGCCTGGACGGCAGGGGATTCGGCGGGGGCTTCTGCCACAGAGGGCTTCTCGGCGGCCGGTGCGGACGGTGCAGCAGGCTGCTGCGTGTCGGCCGGAACGTTGCTGACGGGCGGTTTCACGGCCAGGGGGGCGCTGGCGGGGCCGTTGCTGCCACCGCTGCTGCCACCACCGGCTGCGGCGGCCACGACGGCCAGGCCCAGCACGCCGCCGCCAATGGCCAGCGGGCTGAGTCCGGCAGCGGCCGTGCCGGCGCCGGCTTCGGCAGCCACGCCGCCGGCTGCCGCAGCGTCGGCGGTCACGGCGCCTTCGGCGCTGGCCATCTGGGCGGGCGCAGCGTTTTCGGCAACGGCCTGGGCGTCGGCGTTGGCCACTTCAGCGGCCTTTTCGGCCTGGGGCTGAGCCGCCTTGCGGGCGGCCAGCTTGTCCAGCGCATCCATGTCATGCGCCTGGGCGCTGGCGGCGCGGGATGCCGCAGCCTGGGGCTGCGACGGTTGTTTGGTCATGTTGTTCTGGGTTGCCATGTCGGTCTGTCTCACGAAAGGGATGACGGCGTCGTGTCCATGTCGTGGCGTTCTGTCTCTGGCATGGTCGTCTGCCGGTGTTGGCGATCTGTCCGGTGCCTGTCATGGCTTTCGGCGTCGGGTTCCGATATGCCGAATGTCCGTGCCAGGTACCGGGAGTCATCGTGGCAGTTTTCGCCACACTTTGTAGAGGGCAGGCGTCGGGCGGTCGCTGGGGGGCGCCGAGTGCGGGAAGGGGGCCGGATGGGCGGCGGGCAGCGATGGCGCGGGATGGACGCCATGAAGGGCGTGGCTGAAGGGCCGGGGCTGCCGCTGCACGTCGTTTGCGTTAGGATGCAGGCCGACCCAACGAGGAATGGTTATGAAGATCAAGATGGCGGCGGTGCAGATGGTGTCCGGGCCGGATGTGGACCGGAACCTGGAGGTGGCTGATGGCCTGTTGGCGCAGGCGGCGAAGCAGGGCGCGAAGCTGGCACTGCTGCCGGAGTATTTCTGCCTGATGAGCGGCAATGACCGCGACAAGCTGGGCATCATGGAGCCGGATGCGGGTGAGTGGCCGATGCAGGCCGAGGCGGAGGTGCCCCTGCAGTGCTTCCTGTCGGATGCAGCCCACCGGTACGGGATGACGGTGCTGGGCGGGACGGTGCCGATGCGTTCGCCGAAGATCAACAAGGTGTGCAACAGCCTGCTGGTGTATGGCCCGGACGGGCGGCGGCTGGCGCGCTATGACAAGATCCACCTGTTCGGCTTCCAGCGGGGCGACGAGTCGTATGACGAGTCCGTGGCCATTCACCCGGGGCGCACGCCGGTGGTGGCGGACGTGCCGGTGGACGGGGCCTTGCTGCGGGTGGGCCTGTCGGTCTGCTATGACCTGCGCTTTCCGGAGCTGTACCGGCAGATGGCGCCGCTGGACCTGATGGTGATGCCGGCGGCTTTCACCTACACGACGGGGCAGGCGCACTGGGAACTGCTGCTGCGTGCCCGCGCGGTGGAGGGGCAGTGCTATGTGCTGGCCTCGGGCCAGGGGGGCACGCATCCGTCGGGTCGGCGGACGTGGGGGCATTCCATGCTGGTGGACCCGTGGGGCGAGGTGTGTGCGGTGCTGCCCGAAGGGGAAGGTGTGGTGATGGCAGAGATGGATACGGAGCGGCTGGCCTCGGTGCGCGAGAGCCTGCCGGCGCTGCGGCATCGGGTGCTTTGAGAGGGCGGAATCATGAACACGACACCGGATCTACACTATCAGAATGCCAATTTTCTTAGGGAGCTGGCCGAAAAGCTTCCCCGGATCAGCCCGGAGGATGATTGCCCAGAGCATATGCGGCTTCTGCAGAAATTGGCTGATGAGCAGTTGGCAGAGGCACAGCACATCGACTGGGTACGTGCGAAGGTTGCTGCGGCACGGGACGATACTCGTCCGGATGTTCCGGTTGAGGAGGCAATGACGGAATTCAGGATCCGCATGGAACGGCTGCACAATGGCAACCTATGAGGTCAAGTGGAGCAGGGCAGCTCTTGATGATCTGGAGCGTTTTCTTGTTTACCTGCTTGATGAGGTTTCCTTGCAGGAGGCTCAGGGCATATGCGACAGGATATTTCAATCAACGCTCCTTCTGGAAAAATATCCTCGCTTGTATCAAGAGGTCCCTGAGTACGGGCATGGGGTTCGCCGAATCATCAAGCTGGGGCGATATGTGCTTTACGAAGTCAATGATGATGATCGGACCTGCAGGGTCCTGGCCGTGGTTGGCCAGGGGCAGAAGCCGAGAGACATGTTTGAATGACCTTGATGGAAACGAATACGGCAATGAATCGGAATGACGCGGCGGGTGATCCGCTGGCGGTGGCGCGGAGTGTCCTGCTGGAGCCGCACGGTCTGGATGTGAAGGACCTGAACGGGGCCATCGGGCGGATCTTCGAACACAAGGTGGATTACGCGGACCTGTATTTCCAGTACACCCGCAGCGAGGGCTGGAGCCTGGACGAGGGCATCGTCAAGTCGGGCAGCTTTGCGATCGAGCAGGGGGTGGGGGTCCGTGCGGTCTCGGGTGATCGTTCGGCCTTTGCGTATTCGGACGAGATCAATGCGCAGGCGCTGATGTCGGCGGCGGATGCAACGCGCACGATTGCACGCAGTGGCCGTTCGGGCCGCACGCGGGTGGGTGATGCGCAGGCTGCACCGGCGCGGCGGCGTGGGCGCAGGAAGGCACCGCGCCTGCTGTATGGGATGGATGATCCGATTGCCTCGATGGAGGCGGCCGGCAAGGTGGGGCTGCTGCAGCGGATCGAGGCCTATGCGCGCCGCAAGGATCCGCGGGTGACGCAGGTGATGGCAGGTCTTGCCGCCGAGCATGACGTGGTGATGGTGATGCGTTCGGACGGGGTGCTGGCGGCGGATGTGCGGCCGCTGGTGCGGGTGTCGGTGCAGGTGATCGTCGAGCAGAACGGCCGGCGCGAGCAGGGCCATGCAGGCGGTGGTGGCCGTTTCGATCTGGATTATTTCTCGGACGAACGGGCGTTCGCCTATGTGGACGAGGCGGTGCGGCAGGCGCTGGTGAATCTGGAGGCGCGGCCGGCGCCGGGTGGCGTGCTGAGCGTGGTGCTGGGGCCGGGCTGGCCCGGGGTGCTGCTGCACGAGGCGGTGGGCCACGGGCTGGAGGGCGATTTCAACCGCAAGAAGTCGTCGGTGTTTTCCGGGCGCATTGGTGAGCGGGTGGCGGCCAAGGGGGTGACGGTGCTGGATGACGGCACGCTGCCCGACCGGCGCGGCTCGCTCAACATCGACGATGAAGGCAACCCCACGCAGCGCAACGTGCTGATCGAGGACGGGGTGCTGAAGGGCTATCTGCAGGATTCGCTGAATGCACGGCTGATGAAGGTGCCGGTGACGGGCAATGGCCGGCGTGAGTCCTTTGCGCATCTGCCCATGCCGCGCATGACCAATACGTTCATGCTGGGCGGCAAGCACGAGCCGGACGAGATTCTGGCGTCGCTGGAGCGCGGGCTGTATGCCGTGAACTTCGGGGGCGGGCAGGTGGACATCACCAATGGCAAGTTCGTGTTCTCGGCGTCGGAAGCCTACTGGGTGGAGAACGGCAAGATCCAGTATCCGGTGAAGGGGGCCACCATCATCGGCAACGGACCGGATGCGCTGACGCGGGTGACGATGATCGGCAACGACATGAGTCTGGATCCGGGCATCGGTGTCTGCGGCAAGGACGGCCAGAGCGTGCCGGTGGGGGTGGGTCAGCCCACGCTGCGCATCGAGGGGCTGACCGTGGGAGGAACGGCCTGATGGGTGCCGGGCCGGTGTTCTGACGGGTGAGGGTTGACCCGTGTTTGACGCCGGCCGGGGTTTTGTCCTACATTAAGCCACACTGTGAACGGGGTTCCGTGCCTGTGGGCAGCGTGTCTGCATGGTGTGGCCTTTGCTCCCGTTTCTGAAGCTTTCTTCGCGTTCTGCTTTCGAGATCCGTTTTCGTGTTCCACGCCGCCCGATTTTATTTTGGCTTTTTCTGGTGCAATTCCGCAGGCGGAATGGCAGGTCAGGCCATGTTCGGGTAACACGAAGAGGGCTTCAACCCAAGAAACCGCCAGCGTTCTGCGACTGGCGGTTTTTTTTCGTCGGTTGCAGGGGGCGGCGGGTTCGGGACGATCCGAAACCAATCTGTACCGGCCCTTCATGGTCTGCTTCCGTTTCAGGCATTCCGGATGAAGACGATCATGGGCCATCCATTCGAAGGAGTTCATGCTGATGAGTACCGCCACGACAACCGATGATCTGCGCATTCTGGCCCTGGACGAGCTGGTCACGCCGGCGCATCTGATCAAGGAGTTTCCGGTGAGTTCGGCGGTGGCCGGCACGGTGTCGAAGGCGCGCCAGACGATCCATCGCATCCTGCATGGCATGGATGATCGGCTGCTGGTGGTGATCGGGCCCTGTTCGATCCACGATCCGGCTGCTGCGCGTGACTATGCAACGCGGCTGATGGAGCAGCGCAAGCGCTTCAGTGACCGGCTGGAGATCGTGATGCGGGTGTATTTCGAGAAGCCGCGCACGACGGTGGGCTGGAAGGGGCTGATCAATGATCCGCGGCTGGATGGCAGCTTCGACATCAATGAGGGGCTGCGGCTGGCGCGGGGGCTGCTGCTGGACATCAATGCGATGGGCATGCCGGCAGGCACCGAGTTCCTGGACATGATCACGCCGCAGTACATCGCGGACCTGATTTCCTGGGGGGCCATCGGGGCGCGCACGACGGAGTCGCAGGTGCACCGCGAGCTGGCTTCGGGGCTGTCGTGCCCGGTGGGCTTCAAGAACGGGACGGACGGCAACGTGCGCATTGCGCTGGACGCGATCAAGGCGTCGTCGCAGCCGCACCATTTCCTGTCGGTGACGAAGGGCGGCAACACGGCCATCGTGTCCACGGCGGGCAACGAGGACTGCCACATCATCCTGCGCGGCGGCAAGGTGCCCAACTATGACCGTGACAGTGTGAAGGCCGCCTGTGTGGAGGCGGGCAATGCGGCGCTGGCCTGCCGGCTGATGATCGACTGCTCTCACGGCAACAGTCAGAAGAAGCCCGAGAATCAGGTGCCGGTGGCGAAGGACATTGCCGAGCAGCTGGCCGATGGCGAGTCGCGCATCTTCGGGGTGATGGTGGAGAGCAACATCGCGGGTGGCCGCGAGGATCTGGTGGCCGGGCGCACGCCGACCTATGGCCGCAGCATCACGGATGGCTGCCTGGACTGGGACAGCAGCGTGACGGTGCTGGAGGCGCTGGCCGAAGGGGTGAGCGAACGGCGGCTGGCGCTGCGGCGGGGCTGAGGACGAGGCCGAGGCATCCTGTGCGCTCCCGGGGAGCCTCATGTGGGTGTCCCGGGGGCGTTCCGGGGCGCCTGATGTGTGACCGGGGCGGGGCTGCGGAACGACACGGGGCGACTCGGGTGCGTCCCGGGCGCGACACGGTCGGCCTTCGGTCGCGGGCCCCGGGGCGGCTATCGGGTCGTGGCGCCTCGGGGTGTGGGCGCTGCGTGATGTCACGGCAATATGGCCCTTTTGTGCTGCGAAAAGGCAGGGCGAATGGACCAGATTCAGGATGTCGTGACGTTGGAACCGGCGGGCGAGGGTGTTCGGCCGGAACAGGGGGCCGGTGACCATGTGCCGGCACGCTGCCCGGTGGCCGAGGGACTGGCGGAACGTCGCCTGCAGTCGCTGGGTTCGGGCGCGCGCTTTGCCGAGGAGCTGCATGGGCTTCTGATGCGCACGCCGCTGTTTGCCGGACTGGGCCACACCGAGTCGCGCCTGCTGGGGGCGGTGATGCACGTGTATGCAGCACAGGCCGGGCAGACGCTGATCACCGAGGGTGATACGGGCGACTACATGATGCTGGTGATGGAAGGCCAGGTGGATGTGGTGCGCCGTGACGAGCACAACTATCCCGTGCGCATTGCCGTGGCGCGGCCCGGCCAGACGCTGGGCGAGATGTCGATGGTGGATGGGCAACGGCGCTTTGCGTCCTGTGTGGCGCAGTCCGAATGCCGGGTGGCGGTGCTGACCCGCGCGGCGCTGCTGGCGCTGCTGACGCGCGAGCCGGTGCTGGGCAACAAGGTGCTGCTGAAGCTGGTGAGCCTGCTGTCCGACCGGCTGCGCGAGACGAGCGCCCATCTGGTGAACTGCCTGGGGCGGGTTGCCTGAGACGCGGAGTCTGGCGCAGCACGGAGCAGGAGCCTTCCCGGGCAGGATGTGCCGGGAGGCGAGGCGGCAGGGGCCGGTGTGGCCGGGCTGCCGCCCGTGTCAGTGCCGTTCAGGCGCGGGTTCAGCGCAGCTCGATGGTGCCGCGAACGGTGAGGGTGATGGTAGTGTCGCCGCCTTCACCGGGCACGCTGGGTCGTTGTCTGTCGGATTCGATGGAGCGTGAGGCCAGCACGGCGTAGGCGCCGATCGAGTCACTGTCGGAACGGTGGTTGCTGTCCAGGCGAAACTGCTTGATTTCATAGCCCTTGTAGCCGAAGGCGGTTGCCGTGGCATGGGCGCGTGCCCGGAAGGCATCTGCGGCCTGCTGGATCAGATTGTTTTCTTCGGCCTGGCGGCGCGCGGTGCTGAGCTGGTAGGTCACGCCATCCAGCTGCAGTGTGCTGGCCAGCTCTCCGGCCAGTCGGGCGACGGCGGCGGTGTCGGTGCCTTCCAGCACGAGGCTGCCTCGGACTTCCCAGCCATCAGGCTTGCCGTCTCTGTCCCATTCGTTGCTGGTGTTGATGCCATTGGCATAGGCCTTGACGGTCGGGGCCTTCCGGGCTTTTTCCAGGGCCTGGTTGATGGCCTCGATGACCTGGGCGTTGAGGGTTTCGATGGATTTTCCCCGGCTTTCCTTCACGAGCTGCACGCGCATCTGGTCGTTGGGGAACTGCTGGCTGACGCTGGCTTCCAGGTCGACGCTGGGGCCGGCCGCCCAGGCGCTGGCGCTGCCGGCCGTCAGCAGGCCGGCCAGCAGGCGGGTGGTGTTTCGCAGGCCTGAGCCCTGGCGGGGCTGGTTGGCGGGACGGGATGCGGCGTTCGCCATGTTCAGGGGGAAGACGTTGGACAGGGCCATGATGGCTTTCCTTCGGTATGGGAAGGGATATGCAGGGGCCGGGCAGGAGATGCCTGCGCCGGGCGATGAGGCCATCCGGAATGCGAGGGCCTCGATCCGGAAGAACGCGGCAGGGCGATTCGGGTTGACGGGCTCGGGGCGCGGGACCCGGGATGGGAGCCGAGGGAGCCAAGGGGTCTGAGGGATCTGAGGGGGGCGTGGGGCCCGGGAGGGCTCAGCTGCTGGTGTCAGGGCGGCGCGGCAGGCGCAGTTCGGCGATGAGGCCGCCGTCTATGGCGTTGTCGAGGTAGATGTCGCCCTGGTGCCAGCGGGCGATGTTGCGCGAGATGGCCATGCCGATGCCGGAGCCGCCGCTGTCGCGGTTGCGTGAGGGCTCCAGGCGCACGAAGGGCTCGAAGACGCGTTCGCGGTCAGCCTCGGGGATGCCGGGGCCGTGGTCACGGATGAAGATGCGCAGCTGGCGCGGGCTGTCGATGATGCTGATCTCGACCTGCTTGCCGTAGCGGATGCCGTTGGAGACCAGGTTGTTGATGGCGCGCTTCAGCATGGAGGGCTCGGTGGGGTAGGCGCTGTGGGCGCGGCCGGTGAGGAGCACCTGGTGGCCGGTGTCGGTCCAGTCGGTGGTGATGCCGTCGAGCAGGGCATTGATGTCGACGGGGTAGCGCTTGCGCGATTTGCCCAGATCGGCAAAGAGGTCCAGCGATGAGCCCACCAGGTCTTCCATTTCCTTCAGGTCATGGATGAACTTGGCGCGCTGGGCCTCGGGCAGCAGTTCGGCGCGCAGCCGCATGCGGGTGATGGGGGTGCGCAGGTCGTGCGAGATGGCGGCCAGCAGGCTGGAGCGCTCGATGATGTAGCGGCGGATGCGTTCCTGGGTCTCGTTGAAGCGGGCAATGAGGCGGCGCAGTTCGATGGGGCCTTCGTCGGGGATGACGACAGGCTTGTCGCTGGCGCCGACGGGGTTCTTGCCGATGTTCTGGACGGCGCGGTCGAGCTGGCGCAGCGACCGGGTGATGACGCGGCCGATGAGCAGTGACATCAGCAGGATGATGGCGGCCCACATCAGCAGGCGGGGCACGAGGGCTTCCAGCTGGCTGAGGGGCTCTTGCGGCATGCGCACGAAGAAGGCGGCCGAGGTGCCGTCTTCCAGCTCGACCTGGGCGACGACCGAGAAGGTGGCCGGCAGCATGAAGTAGAAGCGCCGGGCCAGCCAGGTCTCGAAGGCGGTGGCGTTGGGGGGCTCCACTTCGTCGGGGCTTTCGGCCCGGGAGGCGCGTGTGATCTCCACCGTGGTGAGCAGCGGTGGATGCATGGCATCGCGGATGGAGGCGGCGAAGTTCTTCTCGTACTGGTTCAGTTCGGCAAAGCCGCTCTCGATCTCGATGGGCTGATTGACGAGCTGGACGCGGAAGTCGCTCTTGGCGCCCAGTTCGGCCACCACGGCCTGACGGGCGTTCTGCGGCAGCCGGTTGATGAGGCTGGCGGTGCGGGCGATGCGGTTGACCATCTGTTCGGCGTTGAGCCGGTAGATGGAGCTGCCCCGGTCGAAGAAGTTGACGAGCAGGCTGGCGCCCTGCGAGAGCAGCAGCGAGGCGGCCAGCACCAGCACCATGCGGCCGTAGAGGGAGCCGGGCAGCAGCCTCATGGATGGGCTCCGGGCATGAGGCGGAACCCGGGCGCAGGGCCTGGTGTGGCCCGCACGCCCGGGAGGACGGCGTCAGCCCACGCGCTCGACATGGGCGGCCAGGATGTAGCCTTCGTTGCGGATGGTCTTGATGATGCGCGGCTCGCGGGCGTCATCGTTGAGGCGGTTGCGCAGCCGGCTGATCTGCACGTCGATGCTGCGGTCGAAGGGGGTGGCTTCACGGCCCAGGGTGAGGTCCATGAGCTGGTTGCGGTCCAGCACGCGGTTGGGGTGCTGGATGAGCACGGACAGCAGCCGGTATTCGGCGCCCGAGAGCGGCACGATGACGTTGTCGGGCGAGATGAGGTGGCGTGCGCCGGAGTCGAGTGTCCAGCCGGCAAAGCGCACCTGCTGGGCGTCGCCCAGGCTGGGAGGCAGGGTGCGGGTGCGGCGCAGCACGCCCTTGATGCGGGCCAGCAGCTCACGCGGGCTGAAGGGCTTGCCGAGGTAGTCGTCGGCGCCCATCTCGATGCCGATGATGCGGTCGACTTCGTCGGCCCGGGCGGTGAGCATGATGACCGGGACGTTGGAGCGCGAGCGCAGCTCACGGCAGACGGTCAGGCCGTCCTCGCCGGGCATCATCAGGTCCAGGATGATGATGTCGGGCCGGGCTTCGTCGAAGACCTGGCGCATTTCGGTGGCGTCGCGGGCCACAGTGACACGGATGCCGTTCTGGCTGAGGTATTCGGCCAGCAGCGTGCGGATCTCTGCGTCGTCGTCCACGACGAGGACGTGATCGGGCGCTTCTTGATTGGGCTGTTGGTTTTCCATGAACTCCACCGGGTCGAGGGAAACTTCCTGAGGAAGGCCTGGACAGGTCCTGCATCCTGCCCATGAGCCGGGCGGCCAGCGAGGCCGGGCCTTGCCTGATGCAGGGTCTCCGAAGTATATGGGGCTCCACCTTCCAATATTAAACCCCCGGCTGGCGCGATTGCCGGCCGTGGGGGCCGTGGTGTTTTCTGCA
>ERZ773057.816-NODE-816-length-12757-cov-4.145017_pt1 | contig 12757 bp, 10 predicted proteins | sample MGYA00580629_ERZ773057 | MGnify/ENA primary metagenome ERZ773057 (study PRJEB29015, sample SAMEA2738143) | human oral metagenome | biome: human oral; feature: human-associated habitat; material: saliva | place: China | collected 2163 ...
ACCGAGCAATTCCAATCCAGCATGCATCAGAGAATACGAACAACACCTGCGCCCATCAGAACATGATTCATTTTTCTGACGTAGCCATGGCATATTCTCCTCGTCGGTCAGGAATGCCCACACCAAATTTCGCATACATGACTGCAAACTTCGCCGACGAACCGTAGCCTCCCTCATCGCTCAGCTTCCAGTGCTCCCTTTCCACACGGAAGCCGAACGCATACTCAAGCAGCGACCTCAGCTGCCTCTTGGCGACCCTATCCAAAACCCATACACCCACCATGGATATATCACGTTCTGAAACCTAACCAGATAAACTGATACAAACCCCCACCCAATACAAAATAGAGACAGTCCCGTTGCCGCCCGGTACCGCGGCTTCCCGCCCTGCCGGCGATGCCAGGCGGGCAGCCGTGCGCCGTGCCAGCGCCTTTCGTTCCAGGAGAGTCGCCATGCGCCTGCGCGCCCCCCATTCGTCTTTCCCCACGGGTGATGCCCGTCGGGCCGCCCCCCTTGATCCGTCGGCCGCTTCCGCCGGCGCATCACGCACCGCCATCCCTCGTGCCGCCCTGGGCCTGTTCATTGTCCTGTCGCTGGCCGCGTGCACCGTCGTCCCCGGGCCGCTCAGCAAGGCGCAGACCGACCGGCTGACCTCGCCCGACCTCGCCGTCAGAAGCTCGCAGCTCACCCAGGCGGCCGCCGCACGCTACGACGCACAGAAGGATGTCTTTCATCCGGTGGTGGCCCGTCACGGCATGGTGGCCAGTGAACAGGCACTGGCCAGCCAGGTGGGGGTCGACATCCTGAAGGCTGGGGGCAATGCCATTGACGCCGCCGTGGCGGTGGGCTTCGCGTTGGCCGTGGTGCTGCCCAACGCCGGCAACATTGGCGGCGGCGGCTTCATGATGGTGCATGATGCCCGCTCCGGCCAGTACGTGGCGCTGGACTTCCGCGAGACCGCACCTGCCTCGGCCACCCGCACCACCTTCCAGGACGCCAAGGGCAACGTCATCGACGGCAAGTCGCTCTACACCCATGCCGCCGTGGGCGTGCCCGGCACCGTGGCCGGCCTGACTCATGCCCAGAAGAAGTGGGGCAGGCTCTCGCTGGCCAAGGTGATGGCCCCCGCCATCGAGCTGGCCGAGAAAGGCTATCCGGTCAGCCCGACGCTGGCCCGCGCGCTGAGGACCGAGGCCGACACGATGGGCCGGTGGCCCGCCACCCGCGCCATCTTCTGGAGGAACGGCGCGCCGCTCAAGGCGGGCGACCGCCTGGTGCAGAAGGATCTGGCCAGCTCGCTGAAGCTCATCGCCCTGCAGGGGGCCGATGCCTTCTACCGCGGCCCCATCGGGAAAAAGATCGTGGCCGACAGTCAGGCGAACAGAGGGCTGATCACTGCTGCCGACCTGCAGGGCTACAAGCCGGTGGAGCGCAAGCCCGTGCGCGGCACCTACCGCCAGTATGAAGTCGTCACCATGCCGCCCCCGTCCTCGGGCGGCATCCACCTGGTGCAGATCCTCAACATCATGGAAGGCTGGCCGATCGGCAACTGGGGCCAGAACAGCGCCCAGACCGTCCACCACATGGCCGAGGCCATGAAGCTGGCCTATGCCGACCGCGCCGAGTATCTGGGCGATCCGGACTACGTGAAGATCCCGCAGACCGGCCTCGTCTCGCGCGAGTACGCCGCCCTGCTGCGCAGCCAGATCGACCCGGCCCATGCCAAGCCTGCCAAGGACATCAAGCCCGGCCGGCCCCAGCCCTATGAAAGCGACCAGACCACCCACTACTCGGTGATGGACGCCAAGGGCAACGCCGTGGCCGTCACCTACACGCTCAACACCAACTTCGGCACCGGCATCGTCGCCCCGGGCACCGGCATCCTGCTCAACAACGAGATGGATGACTTCTCCGTCAAGCCCGGCGTGCCCAACGCCTACGGCCTGGTGGGCGGCGAGGCCAACGCCGTCGGCCCGCGCAAGCGCCCGCTGTCGTCCATGACGCCCACCTTCGTGCTGAAGGACGGCAAGCCCTGGCTGGTGACCGGCAGCCCCGGTGGCGCCCGCATCATCACCACCGTGCTGCAGACCGTCAGCAACGCCATCGACCACGGCATGAACCCCGCCGAGGCAGCATCCGCTCCCCGCTTCCACCACCAGTGGACACCGGACGAGCTGCGGGTGGAACGCGGCTTCCCCGTCGACACCACCGAGCTGCTGCGCCAGCGCGGCCAGAAAGTCGTCGAGAAGGCCGCCATGGGCCGCACGCAGACCATCCAGGCTCAGGATGGCGAGCTGTGGGGCTACTCCGATCCGCGCAATCCGGACGGACAGACCCTGGGATACTGAAAGGGTCGGCATTGAAGGCACCGCCCCCGGGCGGTGTTACCCTAGCGGGTTTACCTGTCAGCGCCCCCGGCCCATGCGCAAGCCTCGTCCCACCGTCCTTACCCGTGAATTCCTGCAGAGCGGAGACTACCTGCGCTCCTTTATCGACACCCCGCACCAGAAATGGTGGAGTCGGGAGCAGATCAGCGAATCACTGGAAAAGACGCTGGCCGAGCGCCCCGACCCCGACGCACCCGTCTGGGTCTTCGCCTACGGTTCGCTCATCTGGAACCCGCTCATCCGCGTGGCCGAACAGCAGCTGGCCACGCTGCGCGGCTGGCGCCGCAGCTTCTGCATGCGCCTGCTGGCCGGGCGCGGCACCCCCGAGCACCCGGGCCGCATGCTGGCCCTGGCCCGCGCCCCTAGCACGGCCCACCCCACCACCGGCATCGCCTTCCGCATCCGCGAAGAAGAACTGCGCGACGAGCTGATGCTGGTCTGGATGCGCGAGATGATCGGCGGCACCTACGAACCGCTGTGGCAGGAAGCCCGCCTGGCCGACGGCCGCCTCGTGCAGACCATCGTCTTCGTGATGGAACCCTGCACGCCCGCCTACGAGCACGACACCTCGGTCAACACCGTCGCCCCCCTCATCGCCACCGCCAGCGGCCATCTGGGCCACAATATCGACTACCTGCTGGAACTGGACCAGGCCCTGGCCGCCCACCACATCCACGACACCTACATCCAGGAACTGATCGCGGCCGTGCGGGCTTATGGGGCGGATATCTGAGCGCAGTCCTCTGGGAGCTCCTCACACGGCACCTGCGCTGACAGCCTGACGTCCTCGACGCTTCCAGAGCCCCCGGCATCGCCTCGTCTGGCGCCCACTAATCCGCCAGGAACCCCTCAAGCCTGGCATCGATCCCGGCCAGCGCACGCTGCACGGCAGCCTCCGGCCCGGCGGCCTGCGCCGTGCCTTCGGCGCGGACGGCGTCCACGCTGGCAAACCCCAGAAAACCACCAAGCAGGGCTTGCAGATAGGAAACGCTGAACTCCAGCTGCGCCATCGGACCGGTGCTGTACACACTGCCGCTGGCCTGCAGGAGCAGCGCCTTGTGGGTCCCCATCAGCCCCTTCGGGGTACCGCTTTCGTCATATTGAAAGGTCTGACCCGGCATGACGATGTTGTCCAGCCAGTCCTTCAGGCGGGCGGGAATGCCGAAGTTGTACATCGGATAGGCAATGACCAGGCGCGGTGCAGATTTCACTTTCGCAATCACCTCACCGGAACGCGCCAGCAACGCACGCTGCCCGGAATCGGGTTGCTGCCGTTGAAACACGGCATGGACGATCGCATCCAGCATGTCCTTGTCCAGCGGCTGGATATCAGTTTCCGCCAGATTGACGATTTCCGTGCTTCCCGCGGGCAGCCTGGCCACAAGATGCTGCACCATGCGGTTGGTAGCAGCCTCGGCAGCGTGTGGGTCAGGATGAGCGTTGATGATCAAGGTTTTCATGGTGTTCCCTGTCTGACATTGAAGAATCAGGCTGGCAAATCCTTCACCCTGCCTGCGCTTGCCCCAGCTTGCGCCGGCCAATCAGATACATCATGCCGCCAAAGAAAGCGCCTCCCACCAGCCAGATCACGATGGAGAGGGCATTCACCTTGAGCGGCATGCCCGCAGCCCAGGGCAGGACTCCCTGCATCAGCACGATCATCGTCACGCCCCAGCCCACACCGCTCAGAATCGACTGCTTCTTCAAGGTGCGCAGGCGTTCGGAATGCTCGTCCGCCGACAAGGGCGGCTGGCGCAATGCCTTGTTTCCGCGGATGCCCCACCATGCAAACAGGCTCTGCCCCATCAGCAGGACAAACAGCGCCATCGTTCCAAACGAGACCGTCACGCGCTGATGCGAATAGGCGTCCCAGATCAGGCTGAGCTGCAACAGCAGGGAAGTCATGGAGAAAGTGTACGCAGCCGTGCCGGACAGGGCGCGATCCACCTCATGCCACTGCGCCTCGTCCAGCGGCCCGTCCAGACCGATCAGGCGACGCTTCATGCGCTGGACTCTTTCTTCTTTCTTCATGCATCCCTCCAGAGACAAGCCATCGAATACCGCTTCATGGTAGCGGTCGACGCTGTCCTGCCGGAGAAATTGCCCTTTCATGACCATGGGGCGTCGCACGTCATGAAATACCGGATGCTGCTGCTTATCGCCGGATGCCGCTGCATGAGCATCCGAAAAGATGCGACAGACGGACGGGATTCACCCGTGCCGATACACCCACCGCAGCAGCTCGTCCTGCGCATGCAGCGCGCGCTCGGCCGGGTACTTGCCGTTGATCATCAGCGACAGCGCGTAGCGCCGCCCCGAGGCCGCCGTCACGTAACCGGCGATGGCCCGCACGTCCTGCAGCGTGCCGGTCTTGATCTGCGCCTGGCCCGCCACCGGATCCATCCGCAGACGCGTCTTCATGGTGCCGTCGATGCCCACCACCGGCAGCGATTCCTCGAACCAGGGCGCCGTGGGACTGCTGGCCGCACGTGCCAGCAGCGTCACCATGTCGCCGGCCGAGATGCGCGCCTGCCGTGACAGGCCGGAGCCGTTCTCCATCACCAGCGACGGCAGCGCCAGCCCCTGGCCGCGATACCACTGGTGCAGCCACTGGCCGGCACGATCGGGGGGCAGCGCGCCCTGCCCGCTGGCCGCCGCCATTTCCAGCAGCAGCATCCGCGTCATCACGTTGTTGCTGAACTTGTTGATGTGATGCACCACCTCACCCAGGTCCAGCGTGGACTGCCAGGCATAGAGTGGCCGTCCGCGCGCCGCCGCCCCCGGCTGGATGCGCGTACGCCCCGTGAACTGACCACCCATGTCCTTCCAGGCCGCCTTGAAGATGCCGTGCAGGAACTGCTGGTGATCCAGCATCGCCGCATAGAACTGCTGCGACCCGCAGGCACGCACCTGAGTGCCGTTCACCGACACCACCGGGCGCCCGGCAGCTGTCGCACCGTCCTGCACGCCCAAGCGCGTTCCACCGGCCCGACAGCGTCCCTTCAGCACCTTCACGTCATAGCGCAGCTGCACGTCGGCCAGCGGCGGCTCCAGCGCCAGCTGGCGCTTCTTCGGATCGATGACCAGCTTGCTGGCCTTGAAATTGGTCAGGGCCGCCCATGGCCGCACGTTGTAGGCCTGCGAGGCATCGCCGTCGAAGGCCTCCCCATCGGCCGGCCCCACCGCAAATCGCGCATCATCCACCACCAGGTCGCCGCGGATCGTCGTCAGCCCCTGTGCCCGCAGGTCCGCCATCAGCGCATGCAGATCCTCGATCACCAGATGCGGGTCGCCGCCGCCCTGCAGGATCAGGTCGCCCTGCAGCACCCCGTCCCGAATCGGGCCCGTGGTCAGGAAGCGCGTCGTCCAGCGATAACCCGGTCCCAGCATCGACAGCGCCGCATGGGTCGTCACCAGCTTCATCGTGGAAGCCGGATTGAACGGCCGCTCGGCCTGGTGCATCACGCGCAGCATCGGCTCATCCGACACCCGATCGGCCGACAGGCCATCCGCTTCCCCGGTCGTCCGATGCTCGATGGGCGCGGCCGGAGCCAGCGAGGCTCCTGCCGGCAGCGCCGGCGACTGGGCAGCTCCCTTCAGCGGCACGATCGCCAGCCCGAAGTCCGCCTCGGCAATGCCCGCACGAAGCAGCTGCTGCACGGCCAGTGCCGTCATCGCCTCGCCCGAAATGGGGGCGCGCCCACCGGTATCGGTACGGGGCCAATCCAGCAATGCCACCTGCGTTGCGCCCGCCAGACGACCAGCCGAAGCAGCCCCTGTCGCGGAACGTGTTGCCGCGGCAATCTGAAGGCCTTCACGAGGTGCGCCCACCCCTTTCAGGGCCGTCAGCGGAATGGCACCGCCCGTGAGCCGTTGCGGCCCCTGTCCGACCGGCGCCTTTGCGGAAGCCCCCTGGGCCGCTGCATCCGCACGCCCCATGGGCTTCGAGGCCGACAGGGCGATGCCGCCCGCCGCGCGAGAAGCCCCAGCGGTCGAGGAAGCCGTCGTTGCAGCCAGTGCCCCGGTGGCCAGCAGCAGGCCGGCCGCCAGCATGCCACCCTTCAGGCTCGGCCCCCTGCCGCCCTGTCCCAGATGCTCCTTGCTACCGCTGCCCGGCCTTCGCCCCTCACCCATCACCGTCCCGTCCCTGCCACAGGAATGTGCAAAGAGGGCATGGTGCGCCGTGCAGGCCGCATGATGCGCCATGGCGGGACGAACGAGCGGCCCGCCCCGACGAAACGGCCACCGCCGGCCAGCCGCGCAACATTCCGACCGGGTGTTCACCTCATCCGGATGACACGACACCCGTCCATGGATCTTTCCGCCGTCCATCGGCTTGCATCGGCCGTGTCGCCTTGTCTATCATTGCGCGTTAGCACTCTCCTGCCACGAGTGCCAGAACCAGCAAAAAAATTTTGCTTTCGGCTCTTGTCTTCTGGCTGGCCGTCCCCAGCTTCGATGACATCCCGTCCCGACCGGTGCCCCCTGGCCCGGGAAAGCGGCCCGATCCACCCGGCAGCCGCCCATGGCCAGGACAGTACCCCTTCGGGACAAACCACCCATCCCATTTCATCCTTGTTCAGGAGTCAACTGAATGAAACTGCGTCCTCTGCACGACCGCGTCATCATCAAGCGCCTCGACAACGAGCGCAAGACCGCTTCCGGCATCGTGCTGCCGGAAAATGCCGCCGAGAAGCCCGACCAGGGTGAAGTGCTGGCCATCGGCGAAGGCAAGATCGGTGATGACGGCAAGGTCCGTCCGCTGGCCGTCAAGGTCGGCGACAAGGTGCTCTTCGGCAAGTACTCCGGCCAGACCGTCAAGGTCGACGGCGAGGAGCTGCTGGTGATGCGCGAAGAAGACATCATGGCCGTGGTCCAGTAAGACTGCCCCCCGTCCGACAGAATTCAAAGAACTCAGGAGTTTCCACACATGGCAGCAAAACAAGTCAATTTCGGCGACGAAGCCCGTGCCAAGCTGGTCGAAGGCGTCAACATCCTGGCCAACGCCGTCAAGGTCACCCTCGGTCCCAAGGGCCGCAACGTGGTGCTGGAGCGTTCCTTCGGCGCCCCCACCGTCACCAAGGACGGTGTCTCGGTGGCCAAGGAAGTCGAGCTGAAGGACAAGCAGGCCAACATGGGCGCCCAGCTGGTCAAGGAAGTGGCTTCGCGCACCAGCGACAACGCCGGTGACGGCACCACCACCGCCACCGTGCTGGCCCAGGCCATCGTCCGTGAGGGCATGAAGTACGTGGCCGCCGGCATGAACCCGATGGACCTGAAGCGTGGCATCGACAAGGCCGTCGCCGCCCTGATCGAGCAGCTGAAGAAACAGTCCAAGCCCACCACCACCAGCAAGGAAATCGCTCAGGTCGGCACCATCTCGGCCAACAGCGACGAAGAGATCGGCCAGATCATCGCCGACGCCATGGAGAAGGTTGGCAAGGAAGGCGTCATCACCGTCGAGGACGGCAAGTCGCTGAGCAACGAGCTGGACGTGGTCGAAGGCATGCAGTTCGACCGTGGCTACCTGTCGCCCTACTTCATCAACAACCCGGATCGCCAGGTTGCCGTGCTGGAAAGCCCGTTCATCCTGCTGTGCGACAAGAAGATCAGCAACATCCGTGATCTGCTGCCGGTGCTGGAGCAGGTTGCCAAGGCCAGCCGTCCGCTGCTGATCGTGGCCGAAGACATCGAGGGCGAGGCCCTAGCCACCCTGGTCGTCAACAACATCCGCGGCATCCTGAAGACCGTCGCCGTCAAGGCTCCGGGCTTCGGTGACCGTCGCAAGGCCATGCTGGAAGACATGGCCATCCTGACCGGCGGCGTCGTCATCTCGGAAGAGACCGGCATGTCGCTGGAAAAAGCCACCATCGAAGAGCTGGGCAGCGCTGCCCGCGTCGAAGTGGCCAAGGAAAACACCACCATCATCGACGGCTCCGGCGATGCCAAGGCCATCGAGAACCGCGTCAAGGCCATCCGTGCCCAGATCGAGGAAGCCACCAGCGACTACGACCGCGAGAAGCTGCAGGAGCGTGTCGCCAAGCTGGCCGGTGGTGTGGCCGTGATCCGCGTCGGTGCTGCCACCGAAGTGGAAATGAAAGAGAAGAAAGCCCGCGTGGAAGACGCGCTGCACGCCACCCGTGCTGCCGTCGAGGAAGGCGTGGTGCCCGGCGGTGGCGTTGCCCTGCTGCGTGCCAAGGCTGCCGCCAAGATCGAGGGCACCAACCCCGACCAGGAAGCCGGCATCAAGATCGTTCTGCGCGCCGTCGAAGAGCCGCTGCGCCAGATCGTCACCAACGCCGGTGAAGAAGCCAGCGTCATCGTGGCCAAAGTGGCCGAGGGCAAAGGCAACTTCGGCTACAACGCCGCCAACGGCGAGTACGGCGACCTGGTGGAAATGGGCGTGGTCGACCCCACCAAGGTGACCCGCACCGCGCTGCAGAACGCCGCCTCCATCGCTGGCCTGCTGCTGACCACCGACGCCCTGATCTCCGAGGCTCCGGAAGACAAGCCGGCCTCCCCGATGGCTGGCATGGGCGGTATGGGTGGCATGGGCGGCATGGGCATGGACATGTAAGTCCCGCCCGGCCCGGAAACGGGCCCGTCAGGCACCCAGGCAGCAGAAACCTTTCTGCTGCCCCGGCTCCCCCGGGCCCGCTTCCTGCCACTGGCAACACAAAGGCCGTGTACCTGGCCGCCTTCGGGCGGTTCGGTACACGGCCTTTTTCAATGTCGCAAACAGAAAGGCCCCGTCATGACGGGGCCTTCATCGTGAACGGAAGGGTCAATCCGTGGCGACAGGCAGTCTGTCAGTCCAACGGATCGATGCCCGCACCATCAGGCATCCGACGGTCAGTCACCCACCTTCAGCACACCACCGCGGCCCAGGCCGCCCTTGACCTGCTGCGCCTTGTAGTTGCGCAGCGAGATGACCATGTTGTTGTAGGCGTCCATGAAGGCAGCCACCGTGGCCTTGCCTTCCGGCGTGCGCGAGAAGCCCGCCAGGCCGCCGGCTGCGCCACCACCCAGCATGCCCAGGGCGGCACCGTAGTTGGTGGCCGAGGCATTGCCTTCCGAAGCACTGATCTGCACGCCCGAACGGATGTCGTACAACGACAGCGTGACCACCGAGACCTTCGACTCCAGCGAGCCGGCCAGGGCGCCCAGGCCGGAACCCAGGAAGCCCGCCAGGCCCCCGGCCACCTTGCCCGTGGAATCGTTGTCGATGATGATGGCCGGCTCCATCAGGTAATCGGCCGCCACGCGCTGGCCCTTGTGCTGCTTGGAACCGGCACGGAATTCACCCGAGTTGCGCTGCTTGTCGGTGATCGCCGCCAGGCGCGCCTCGGTGCGGCTGTTGCCGATGGAGGTGATCACGAAGCAGTTGGACTGCTGCACGGCCAGCCGCAGCAGTGGCTCGATGGTCGTGATCTTGGTGGCAGAGCCGAAGGCATCGTACCAGTCCTTGTCACGGCCGTCGTCCATGGCGATGGTGCCCAGCGGCGCATCGCAACGCTCCAGCGACGAGTTGGCGTTGACGCTGGAGCTACCGGCTGCGCCACCGCGTGCCTCGCTGGGGCTGTTGCCCTTGGTGATGTGGCCACCACCCATCTGGGCACAACTGGCCAGCACAGCCACCGAAGTCAGCGCCAGCGCGCCTTGCAGAAGTTTCTTCGCAACCATCGGGAAAATCCTTTCGTCAGGAGTCAAACAGAGCGTCGTTCACGACACGGTCGAGATCAGTAGTAGTACCAGTACCCCGCCTGCCAGTACGTGTAGTAGTGGTAGGCATTCCACCAGTAACCCATCCACAGCGCCCGGTGGGTGTTCACCCAGCGCCGGTATTCCACTTCATCCTTCTTGGCCTTCTGGGCCTCTTCCAGCAATTTCTTCGCTTCGGGATCGCCCTTGCCGGCAGCGGCCAGCAGCCACGATTCGGCTTCGGCCGGATCGGAACCCATTTCCTCGAAGCCGCTCAGGTACAGGCGGCCCAGCGCCACCTGCGCCTTCGTGTTGCCCCGTTCGGCGGCATCACGCATCCAGGTCAGCGCCTTGTAGGAATCACGGCGCACACCGTCGCCCCGGAAGAAGCGCAGCGCCAGGTCGAAGGCCGCGCGCGGGTCGGCCTTGGCCTGCTTCTCCAGAACGGCAATGCGGGCCTCTTCTTCCGTCACCGGCTCGGCCGCCGGCTTGCGGCCGGCCTCGCTGCGCGCCTGATCGCTGCAGCCCTCGTCCTGGGTACAGACGCGGACGGGCTTGCCCGCCTGGGAATCGACAGCCTGCTGCTGGGCGGCACACGCCCCCAGCAACACCGATAGGGCCAACAGGGAAACTGAACGTGCATTCATGATCCGACGATCCCCCACGGGAGTCAGTTGAAAGGAAGGATCAGCTTACCGCCATCGCCCGTCCGCCGCCATTCGCCGGGCGGCCAGTCGGAACCGACCAGTTGACATCCTGCCGCCTGTCAGCGTGCTCAATATCACACCCTGCTTCAGTTTACCGCCTTACCTCTCGCCAGCCCCCGATATCCACGCATGCCCCCCGACAGGCCATGGTGGATCGTTTCACGATCCCTGCACCCGCCCAGCCAACGGCCAGATACGACCATTTGTCACATAAAGTGACAAAAAAGTTACACTATCGGTAGCCTGAACAATGTACCAAATTCACAACACACAAGCCCGATGCCCACAGAACCTCTGCGATCCATCGACCGCGACCTCCTGCAAGTCGGCACGCCCTCCTCCCACCTGATCCGTCCCCTGACCAGAACCACGACGCCCACTACACGGACGGCCCGGCGGTCCCTGCCCTCCTGGCGGCGCACCTTGCTGGCAACCGGTCTGACCCTGGCGCTGGCAGCCTGCGGAGGCAGTGGGGGCGAATCCGACGACGGCGAGCGCCTCAGCCAGGACAGCACAGACACCGCCGAGCTGCAGACCCTCGACCGCACGAAAGCCGGTTCCGCACAGGCGAGCCAGCGTCGTCCGGGCGCACAGGCCTCGGGGTCATCTTCGCAACCTGCAGCCACGGCAGCCGCATCAAGCCATCCGCGCTGGACGCTCACCTCACCGGCCGAGGCCAGCCGCTTCCTGGCTCAGGCCAGCTACGGTTCCAGCCCGAAGGACATCAAGGCCCTGACCGGCAGGACCGCCAACGAATGGATCGAGGCCCAGTTCTCGCGTCCGGCCACCTCGCTGCTGAACACCATGAGGCACTGGCAGCAGAGAAGCGGCAGGGCCATCTCGCTGACGGACGCCCACAACGCCTGGTGGTATTCCACCGTTCAGCAGGACCAGCTGCGCCAGCGCGTGGCCTTTGCGCTGTCACAGATCTTCGTGGTGTCGACCAACGGCGATGTCAGCCATTTCCCGAAAGGGATCGCCAGCTACTACGACATGCTGGCCCGCAACGCCTTCGGCAACTTCCGCCAGCTGCTGGAGGACGTGACGCTGCACCCGATGATGGGCGTCTACCTGACGCACATCGGCAACCACAAGGAGCGCTTCGACTCAACCGGCAAGCTCACGCAGGCGCCCGACGAGAACTACGCCCGCGAAGTGATGCAGCTCTTCACCATCGGGCTGGAGCAGCTGAACCTGGACGGCACGCCGAAGAAGGATGCCCAGGGCCGGCCCATTCCCACCTACAGCAACAACGACGTGATCGGCCTGGCGCGCGTCTTCACCGGCTGGAGCTGGAATGGCGGACGGCTGACCCACGAGTGCTTCTTCCGTGCGGGCAACTGCGCCGCCAACACCAACGAGCGCGAGACGCGACCGATGGTGGCCTATGACCAGTACCACTCCACCCTGGAAAAGCGCTTCCTGGGCACCACCATCGCCGAAGGCCAGTCCCGCACCACCGCCGATCTGAAGGTGGCACTGGACACCCTCTTCAACCATCCGAACGTGGGCCCCTTCATCGGTCGGCAGCTGATCCAGCGTCTGGTCACCAGCAACCCCTCGCCCGCCTACGTGCGGCGTGTGGCCAGCGCCTTCAACAACAACGGCCAGGGCGTGCGCGGCGACATGAAGGCCGTGATCCGCGCCGTGCTGCTGGATGAGGAAGCCCGGGGCGACAACGCCCGCAAGCAGCCCTCCTTCGGCCGCATCCGCGAGCCGGTGCTGCGCTTCACCCACCTGATGCGCGCCCTTGAGGCCAGCTCGCGCACCGGCTACTGGGGAGTCGGCCGTACCGACGTGCCGGGCAATCTGAACCAGACCGCCATGCGCGCGCCCTCGGTGTTCAACTTCTACCGTCCGGGCTATTCGCCGGCGGGCACGCCCGTCGCCCGCGCCGGCCTGGTGGCCCCCGAGATGCAGATCACGCAGGAAAGCAGCGTGGCGGGCTATGCCGACTACCTG
>ERZ773057.818-NODE-818-length-12752-cov-12.131527_pt1 | contig 12752 bp, 10 predicted proteins | sample MGYA00580629_ERZ773057 | MGnify/ENA primary metagenome ERZ773057 (study PRJEB29015, sample SAMEA2738143) | human oral metagenome | biome: human oral; feature: human-associated habitat; material: saliva | place: China | collected 2163 ...
GGTTTTTAGACACCATCCATTTCCCAGCCTACCCTAGCAACATATTCAGAGCGAGGTTTCTTTTATTCTACATTAGTATTATTTTCTACAAAGGGCCGGGAAAGGGAAATACCGGCCGGGTCTGACTTCGGCCTACGGCCTCCGCAGGGCCATAAGTAGGGTGTGAGCTAACAGAGGAGCGGAGCGACGCATGGGAGCCACACATCACTTAGTCCTGAACGTAAGATTTCGAGAATCGAAATCCACAGTGAGGGTAAAGTCGGTTTTCGACCACTATCATTCCTTTTCTATATCCTGAATATAGAATTAGAAACATAAGCATTTTTTATTCCTTAGAATTTTATTTTCTACAAAGGACTGGAGAAGAAGTGTCAGGAGTTTTATATAATATAGTTTTGAGTAAATAGAAATCCATATGATAAAATAGAAATATAATAGTTTTTTGGGGATATAAGGAGTTGCGTATTATGAAAAAGTTAGTTGTATTCGTTTTTTTTAGTCTGTTTATGTTATTTTCTATGCCATCTGCAGAAGCTACGAATTGGTATTATGTAGGTGCTGCGAGTAATAGTCAAACTTTTTTTATTGATAATAGTTCAGTTAGAAAGAATGCTAATTGGGCTCAACTTTGGGCAAGAATAAATCATCTTGATGGATCATATGATATAATGTTAATCCGTATAAACCGGCCTAGCCGAATGATGGCAATTCTTTCAAGTATAGAGTATGATTCTTATGGAAATGTTATTGATTCAAATTCATATTCTAGTAGTCCAACAGAGATTATTCCTGGTAGTATGGGAGAAGGAATTTTAGAATTAATTTGGTAAAAATAGTTTTCATATAAAGTACATTTAGGTATACTATTATAAAGTAATAAATATTATTTTATACGAGGTGAAATATATGAAAAAATTACTAGGTACATGTTTAGCTGCTGCTGCAATTTGCGCATGCGGTTTCGGTTCTGCTAGTGCTGTTAACTGGCAAGTATTTGGTCAAGATAGTGCAGGTATCACTTGGTCCATCGATCAAGATAGCGTTCAAAAAAGCGATAAAACTGCAACTGTTATGATCAAAGCTCAAGATTCTGAAGGTTATCATTTCATCGCAACTGAAGAATTCAACCACAAAAAGAAAACTGTAAAAGACCAAAAGGTTGTATTGTATAACCCACAAGGTTACGCAGAACGTGAAGATAAAGTTGATGGCAAAGACCGTCCAGTTGTTGCTGGTTCCCCATCCGAAGCAGTGTACAACTTCTTATGGCCACAACAAGCAAAACAAGGTAAAAAATAATATACACCTTATACGACAAAGCAGCTCGAAAGGGCTGCTTTTTGTGTTTTCAGATGAGGAGTGGGATTGAGTTATAGGACAAAACGTGTGGGTGAAAAGCCTTGTCACACTAGATAAAATCTGGTGTGATGCGGTCTGTATCTTGTTTGTGAATTTAGTATAATGTAATATAGTATATCGTAATATACTATATCGTAATATACTATATCGTGTTATACTAAAAATATAAAAATTGAAATAGGTGTAAAATAGTGCAATTTAGATCAACGAGGAGGTGCGGTATGGTATTTGTAGGCCGTAAAAATGAATTAGCTTCTCTTGAAGCGCAATATAATTCAAAGCGTTTTGAGTTGGCTATTGTATATGGCCGCCGTCGTGTGGGCAAGACGTATTTATTACATCACTTCTTAGCGTCGCATGATGGCGCGTATATGGTGGGCCTTGAATCTGGTGCAAGTAATAATTTAGAGGCCCTTTCACAAGCGGTATATCGAGCAACGGGCATGATTGAAACCGGTAAATTACAGTCTACATTGCCAAATTTTTCGACGATTACGGCGGCGTTGACCTATTTGTTTGCGTATAGTGTAGACCATCGATGTATATTTATTATCGACGAATATCCGTACTTGGCGGAATCGATTCCGTCCGTTTCATCTGAGCTCCAGGCTTTGATTGATGCCTATAAAAATCGGTCCCAGTTGATGTTCATCTTGTGCGGTTCGTCCATGAGTTTTATGGAAAATCAGGTGCTAGGACATAAAAGTCCACTATATGGACGTCGCACGGCGCAGTATAAAATTAAACCGTTTACGTATATCGAGGCCCGTCAAATGGTGCCGCACCTTTCCTACGAGGATAGTGCTATCGCCTTTGGCCTTACGGGTGGTGTGGCTGAATATTTATCATATTTTAGGGATGGTGATTCTCTTGATGAAAGTATTATTTCCTTATTTTTTACGCCAACAGGACGTCTTGTAGATGAGCCATCGAGTCTGTTAAAGCAGGAATTACGAGAGCCGCGCCAGTATAATGCGATCCTTAGTGCCATTGCAAAAGGGGCTAGCCGTAATAACGAAATTGCCACTAAGGTAGATATGACAACGGGGGCTTTGAATAATTATCTGAAAAGCCTTATTGATTTACAGATTATCGAAAAAATACATCCTGTTGGGTCTAAATCCAATAAAAGTATTTATACCATAAAAGATTCTATGTATACCTTTTGGTATCGCTTTGTAGAACCGAACCAAGGGGCTATTGAAAACTTTAATGGCAAGCTTGTATATAAACAATATGTTAAACCTATGCTTTCACATTTCATGGGACCTGTATTTGAAACGATGGCAGCGCAATATGTACAGGCACGCATTCACCGTGGTACGGCGCCGTTCTTACCACAACAAATAGGCCATTGGTGGGGCACAGATACCGCGACGAGAAAGCAAGTGGAAATCGATTTAGTGGCCATGGCGGACATACAAGCAGATCCCAATGCACGGCCTGTGCGTCATCTATTAGTGGGCGAGTGCAAATGGAAAAATGAACCGGTTGGTCAAGATGTGCTAGTATCCCTAATGGAAAAAGCCCGCGTATTGCACGGTGAGCCATACTACTGGCTATTTAGCAAACGAGGATTTGGATTTGTCTCAGACGATGAATGGGTGGAGCTCATCGATGTACCGATGATGTATGAACTATAAAATTTGTTATTTATGAAAGCAAATAATCTTTCAATTCCTACTATCCCAGTACGTTGATGAACTGCCTCCATATTTGTTATGCTAGTACTATAGGAGAAATTTAAACTTTCACAATAGGTATGATTATACAGAACGAGGAGGTCCTCATGTCCCAATTTGAATTTATCGACAAACGCGTGCCAATCGCGCTCGACAACCCGTCCATTTACCACGATATTTCGAAGTGTAAGAATTGCACCTTGTGCCGTCGCGCTTGCGCCGATGTGATGAGTGTGCTCGATTATTACGACCTCGAGGCGACTGGCGATGTGCCGGTATGCATCCACTGCGGTCAATGTGCGGCTGCATGTCCATTCGATTCCATGCATGCAAAATCCGAGCTTGATAAGGTGAAAGCTGCTATTGCCGACCCAGACAAGATCGTCGTTATCCAAACAGCGCCAGCTGTGCGCGTGTCCATCGGTGAAGGCTTCGGCTTTGAACCAGGCACATTCTTAGAAGGCAAAATGGTGAGTGCCCTCCGTAAACTCGGTGCTGATTACGTAGTTGATACGAACTTTGGCGCAGACTTGACCATCATGGAAGAAGCATCCGAGCTCGTGGACCGCTTGAAAAACGGTGGGACCATCCCTCAATTCACATCTTGCTGCCCTGCATGGGTGCGCTTTGCGGAAATCTATTTCCCTGAACTCATTCCGAACTTGTCCAGCACCCGTTCTTGCATCGCCATGGAAGCGGCCATGATCAAGACGTACTTTGCTGAGAAAAAGGGCATCAATCCGGCGAACATCGTGTCCGTCAGTGTTAACCCTTGTACGGCGAAGAAGGCTGAAACTAAGCGCGTTGAGGAAAATGCAGCGGCTCGTTATTACGATGATGAAAGCCTCGGCATGGATACGGATATTTCCATTACCACACGTGAATTCATTCGCTGGCTCAATGACGAAGGTGTTGATTTTGAACGCCTAGAAGATGGTAAGTTTGATGATTTAATCGGCATGGAAACTGGTGCGTCCATCATCTTTGGTAACACAGGCGGTGTTATGGAAGCGGCTATGCGTACAGCATACAAGCTCATCACTGACAAAGAGCCACCTCCATATGCATTGACTCACCTTGAAGACGTTCGCGGTATGAACGGCGTAAAAGAAGCGACTGTACAACTCGGCGATGACGTGACATTGTCCGTTGCTGTTGTACACGGCGGTAAAAATACCCGCGATTTCCTCAATGCTTTGAAAGACAGCGGCAAACACTATGACTTTATCGAAGTTATGGCTTGCCCTGGCGGTTGTATCGGTGGCGGTGGTCAACCACGCACCAAATTACCACAAGCCGTAAAAACAAAAGAAGCCCGCATCGGCGGACTTTACAAAGCTGATGAAGAGTACAAATACGTGGCATCCTATGAAAGCCCTGAAATCCAAGAACTATACAAAAACTTCTTGGGCGAACCATTAGGACACAAAGCGCACGAACTATTACATACACACTTCACAGACCGTAGTGCACAACTAGGGGACCGCAAAGATGTGGTGCCTGAAACATGCCCTACATCACCTAAATACAAAGGGTAATTAGAGTAGAAGCCCCCATCTGTTCCAAAATTCTCCACCGGCCGGGTCTGACTCCGGCCTACGGCCTCCGCAGGGCCAAAGTCGGTTTTGGAACAGATGGGGGCTTTCTCTATGTACGTTTGTAGTTTAGGTGATGTGAGGGCATTGTTTTTTAGATAAGATGGATCTGACTCCGACCTACGGCCTCCGCAGGGCCAAAGTCGGTTTTGGAACAGATGGGGGCTTTCTCTATGTACGTTTGTAGTTTAGGTGATGTGAGGGCATTGTTTTTTAGATAAGATGGGTCTGACTCCGGCCTACGGCCTCCGCAGGGTCAAAGTCGGTTTTGGAACAGATGGGGGCTTTCTCTATGTACATTTGTAGTTTAGGTGATGTGAGGGCATTGTTTTTTAGATAAGATGGGTCTGACTCCGGCCTACGGCCTCCGCAGGGCCAAAGTCGGTTTTAGAATACCGTGGGGGCTTTCTCTATGTATGTTTGTGGTTTAGGTGATGCTAGGGCATTGGGTATTCATAGATGTGTGATATAATAAACAGAAATGTTGATGGAGGGGTTGAGATGGCTGTAAGTTATAAAAAATTATTACATATGATGATAGAAAAAGATATTTCTAATCAGGATTTAATCAGGGATGCCAATATTTCAGCGAATATTATTACGAAAATACGTACAGGTAAATACATAGCATTAGATAAATTAGAGAGTATCTGCCTAGCATTAAACTGTACTCCTAATGATGTACTTGAATTTATTAAAGAGGATAAATAAATGGCGAATTTATCACAGCAAAAGCGTCAAAGGATGTTAGAGTTCTTAGATAAGATAAAAGCTGAATACCAAGATAATGATGAAATGCTGATGGCACTTGGCGAAATAGAGAATGAATTAAATTCAAAAAAGTATGGACTTGTTTGGGAAAAGCACGAAGAACAAGTTGATATTATGATAAAGGATAACATCCCTGTTTTTACTGAAGTAACCGACAGAGAGGTTAAAGCTAGAGAAGATAATAATTACAACTTTCTTTTAGAAGGAGATAATCTACACAGCCTTAAGCTTTTAGAAAAAACACATAAAGGAAAGATTGATGTTATCTATATCGATCCCCCTTATAACACGAAAAACAAAGAATTCATCTATGGTGATAAGATGATAGGTTACGAAGATGGTTATAGGCATTCAAAATGGTTGTCATTTATGTCTGAACGAATCGTTGCTACAAAAGAATTATTAAGTGAGAAAGGTGTATTGTTTATAAGTATAGATGAAAATGAATATTGTCAGCTTAAACTTTTATGCGATGATGTTTTTGGAGAGCAAAATTATCTTACAACATTTATACGTAAAACAAAGTCTATGACCGGTGATGATGGTAATGGTTTAAATATTCAGCATGAATATTTACATGTATATGCTAAGAATAAGTCTAACCCCTATTTTGTTGGAGATAAAAAGAAATTAGATTCATATAGTAACCCTGATAATGATCCTAATGGTGATTGGACTTCTGGAGATCCAAGTGCAAAAAGTGGTGGTGAAAGTACATATTTCCCTATAGAGAATCCATATACCGGACAAATTGATTATCCTCCTAAAGGCAGATATTGGGCATTTTCAAAAGAGACTATGGACTCTTATATAAATTCTGGAAGAATTAAGTTCAAAGAAAAAATCACAAAAAATCAGCGTGGCTTTATATTCAAAAGATATGCAAACAAACTGCAAAATAAACATATGCCTGTTGCGACTCTTGAATTTAGCGATAATAGTTTTATGAATTCCGTAGCAACAAAAGAAATTTTGAATATATTTAATACTAGTAAGTCTAGTAAGTTTGACTACCCCAAACCAATCTTATTTATTGAGACATTAATAAAATCGGTTTCTGCAAAAGATTCTACTATTTTAGATTTTTTTGCAGGTAGCGGCACAACTGGTCATGCAGTAATGCGATTGAATAAAGAAGATGGTGGAAATCGTAAGTTTATTCTTTGTACGAATAATGAAAACAATATCTGTGAAGAAGTAACCTATGAAAGACTAAAAAGAGTTATCAATGGTTATGGTGATGTAGAAGGAATACCTGCTAATTTGAAATACTATAAGACAGATTTTATTTCAAAGGATGCCGAAGATGTAAGCAGTGAACTATTACAACATATTGAGGAAATGGTTCAGCTAGAACAGGGGATTAAGATTGATGATAAGGAATATAAGCTTGTCTTGTCAGATGAAGAAGCAGATAGCTTAGAAAAAAATTGGGATAACTATCAAGACTTAAAGGCAATTTATGTATCTAGAGATGTTTTATTTACAAGTACGCAAAACAAATTATTTTCTACTGTGGAAATACATAGTATTCCTGACTATTATTTTGGATCCGAACTAAAGGAGGTTGGTGAATCATGGTAAATCCAGGCCCGACAATAAACCTTTTCGAATTCCAAGAAAAAGCAGTCACCAATTTAATTAATTTAACAACTAAAACTGATGCAAAAGAAACCATTGTAATGAAGGCTCCCACAGGATCGGGTAAGACGATTATCTTGATTGACTATATAGATACATACCTAAGCAATGTAGATAAGAAAACCGCTTTTATTTGGCTTTGTCCGGGTAAGGGAAATCTTGAAGAACAAAGCAGAGAAAAAATGATAAAACTTTCTCCGGGGAGAAGTACACAAAATCTTTTTGATGCACTTTTGGGTGGATTTGCTGAAGAATCTACTACTTTTATAAACTGGGAGCTTGTTACTAAGAGTGGTAATATTGCTATTCGTGATAGTGAAAGGAAAAATCTGTTTGATCGAATCGCGGAAGCTCATAGAAAAGGTACTGAATTCATAGTCATCATTGATGAGGAACATTCCAATAATACAGCAAAGGCAAAGTCCATTATCGATGCCTTCGCTGCAAAACATATTATTCGTGTTAGTGCTACGGCTATAGAAAATAAACGTTTTGAATTTTTTGAAATTGATGAGCTAGATGTTATCAACGCAGGACTTATAACAAAAGCACTTTATGTTAATGAAGGAATAACAGAAAACGTAAATATTGATGATGACTTCAACACTCTTTTAGATTTAGCGGATAGAAAAAGAAAAGAAATTGCTGATAATTATAAAAAATTAAATAAAAATATTCGACCACTTGTTCTGATTCAATTTCCCAATGGACAACCAGAAACTATTGAGGCGGTAGAAGCAAAATTGGAATCCATGGGTTATACCTATGACAACGGTATGGTAAGTAAATGGATGAGTGAAGATAAGAAAGATTTACCCGATAATTTAACCGACAATGATGGTGTACCTATCTTTTTACTCATGAAACAAGCTATCTCTACTGGATGGGATTGCCCAAGAGCAACAATACTAGTAAAACTTCGTGAAGGAATGAGTGAAAGCTTTGAAATACAAACCATAGGCCGTATAAGACGTATGCCTGAAGCAAAACACTATGAAGATGATCTCCTTGATTTCTGCTATGTGTATACTTTTGATGAAAAGTATAAGGCAGGTCTGTTGGCAAACGTGGATAAGGCTTATGAAACTAGAAGACTATTTTTAAAAGACAAATGTAAGACTTTCACCTTAGAAAAAGAAATTCGTGATCTTGATTTTAATGGGCTTGGTGAACGGGAAGTACTCCACAAAATTTATGATTTCTTTGTAAAAAAATATGCTTTAACAAGTGATAAAGAATTAAACCAAACAAAATTGGAAGCGGATGGATATATCTTCGGAGATGAGATTATTGGTCGTGCTTTACATGGTAAATTTATTCGTACCAATATGGTTATAGAAAGTGATTCATTCTATACTACTAGAAAGAGAGTTAATACACATACACATGGTATTGAGCTTCTTCACAGTGTAGATGCGATTAAATCTACTATAGGAATGACAACGGCAAAAGTTAAAGTCATTTTGGAACGACTTTTCCGCCAAGGGAACCGTGGTAAAATGAATTTGTTAAAGCTGCCAACTGCAGAGTTTTATGCATTTGTTGTAAATAATGAGCATAAATTAAAAGAAGAATTCAAAGAAGTTACATCTGATATGGCAGTTCAAATGAGTTTAAATTTAATGCCTAAAAAATCAACCTTCAGAATACCGGAACAAGATTTCTATAAATATGATGTTGGGGTTAAAAATGAAATTGAGTATTTAAGTAATGCCTATGAGGGTTACACCTCTGGATATGTAACTAGCCTTGTAAGGTCAACATCGGAAATGCTATTTGAAAAATACTGTGAAAGTCGTGATGATATTGAATGGGTTTATAAAAATGGGGATACAGGACAGCAATATTTTTCTATCGTTTATATAGATGCACTCCAACATCAATGGTTGTTTTATGCAGACTATATTGTAAAGAAAAAAGATGGCACTCTTTGGGTCATTGAAACGAAAGGAGGAGAAGTAAAAGGGCAAGATAAAAATGTCGATAGGCAAATCGAAAATAAGTTTAATGCATTTAAAAACTATGCGGAAGGAAAAGATATACATTGGGGCTTTGTTAGAGATAAAGATGGAGAGCTTTATATCAATAACACAGAGTTTGTAAGTGATATGGCTGATGATAAGTGGGTACATCTTAGTTTAGTAATTTAAGTGTGGAGATATAACTATGTATAGAAGTAGTAAATATGAACTTTCAGATCAATCATTAAAAGCATTTGCTAAATTATTTAATGAGGAAAGCACATTTAATCATATAAAAATTTATCCAATTGAAAAAGAAACATTTATTGATGATGGATACATTAAAAATGAATTAACAAATCAGACAATCGGATTTGATTGGGAAATTAGAGATAAGTATTTTGAAAATGGTGTTTTTAAGTTTGATACACTAGGACAATTTGAACGAAAAATAATAAAACCATCTATAGAATTATCGCTACAATGTGATAAAAATCAAACCGCCGTTTTAGTCGCTTGGCATCAAGATTGGAAAAATGAAAATCCAGAGATGATGCGTTTATCGACCGATACTGCAGATCAAATAGGAAAGGTGCGATATACTAAACACTTTAAAATTTATCGTTATGCTAATATTAGCGAATTAAAAGCGATGATTGATAGAGCCTTTCAGAATGGTGAATTTAATCATTCTAGTTTTTAACTTGTGTATTAAATTTCTACTAGGTAAATATGTGATGAATCGTCCCAATACGAGTGTATCGATAAATACGTGCCGATTTGACCATTATGGGGGAAGCATCGATATATGTTGGCTGTCATGAATGGTTTGCTAGTGAAATTAGTGAAATAGTGGAGATTTTTGATTAGAGAAGCTAGAGTCATTGGCCCTTACGCATTAATTACATACGAAAAAGACCCAAGTGAATCATTATGAAACGCTTGGGCCCTTTTCGTCTTAGTTTTATTGATTACACACATAAAAACTTTCAACATATAATGAACATGTAGCCGGTGAGCAATTATTCAGTATCAATGAATTGGGATTCGTCCCTATGTCACCTTTAGCAGTAGAGGCTGCAGTTGCAGTGTTAATAGCGGTGCTTGATGGCATTGATGATTAATACTATATAGTTTCATGAATGGCTTATAGAAAGGAGGGATTTACATGTTACCTTTATTAGCCTTAGTATCTGTGCCAATGGCATGGGAAGGTTTTGCATCAGGTGTAGCCTTAGGGCTTAGTGTATATGGTGCTTCACGTCGTCGTCGCTAATAATGTATATGTTGCGTGAAAGGAAGGTGATTAGTGTGTACCATTTCATAGGGTTTACTGTAGCAGTTGCACTTTGTGCATTGTTAGAAGATTAGATTATTAAATACAATATTTTGATTAAAGATGAGGTGATAAAATATGGATGAATTATTAGACTTAGTGATGGATGTAGCTGTTGATACAGTAGTAGATGTGCTATTAGATGAATTATTAGATGATCTCTAGGAGGTGTTTAACATGTTATTAGCTGTAGACTTTGGTTTAGTACATGTATGTGTTGAGGGGTAAATTTGAAAGTAAGAAGTGAATATAAGAATCGATAGACCTATTCGTATGATGTCATATGGATAGGTCTTTTTCTGTATAAAATCGAGGCAAAAAGGTTTTCTGCGACCCTGAAATGGCTAAAAATAGAGTTAAAACCAGATATTACCTGTATTTTGTGAAAAATAGACCTATTGGAAAACCTACCCTCATATTGACGTAATTTTATAAAACCCTTATAATTACTGTATCCTTAGAAAAAAGGTTTTCCACCAGTATTTACCTAGGTTTCTAGACCCTCTAGAACCTAATGAGGCGAAATTTTACCGTTTACGGTTTGAGGTTTTCCAAAACCAGCTTTTGGAACCGCTTAAATACTGGCTTTCCAGACCCCGCTGTTGCAACAGTACTTACCGCTTGCGGTATTGAAACCGACCTGTCATATGTCGTTAAACTAGACATTATTTTTCGAGTGTTGCAACAGTACTTACCGCTTGCGGTATTGAAACTTTAAACCTGCAACAGATTTTAATCTATCACTAGCTTCTTTGTTGCAACAGTACTTACCGCTTGCGGTATTGAAACGCCGTGTAATCAAACCAATCGGTTTGAATACTAGGCGTTGCAACAGTACTTACCGCTTGCGGTATTGAAACATTTAAGAGAAGTCGAAGATATCAAGAATGTTTTAAATAGTTGCAACAGTACTTACCGCTTGCGGTATTGAAACATAAACAAGTGTCTGAAATGGGTATTAAACCTGGATACAGTTGCAACAGTACTTACCGCTTGCGGTATTGAAACGAGTCCAGAAACCAACAAGAGACTTATATAGGACTTGCCCCGGTTGCAACAGTACTTACCGCTTGCGGTATTGAAACTTGACACCATTGACCAATTATTAATAATAATACGAATACACGTTGCAACAGTACTTACCGCTTGCGGTATTGAAACTGGCTCTAATTCTGTCACTAGTGGCCAAGGTTCTATCGTTGTTGCAACAGTACTTACCGCTTGCGGTATTGAAACTTATCATAACCATGAGTGGTTTTGTTCCACTTATGGTATGCCGTTGCAACAGTACTTACCGCTTGCGGTATTGAAACAGGAATATCTTGATGAATTGGCTGATCAATTCGGCGAAGTTGCAACAGTACTTACCGCTTGCGGTATTGAAACTTATTACCCTACTGGGTAATCTTATTTCGATGGTTGGGTGTGTTGCAACAGTACTTACCGCTTGCGGTATTGAAACAGTCAATACGAAGCCTTCAAATTCCGGAGTAATAACTCGTTGCAACAGTACTTACCGCTTGCGGTATTGAAACGAGTTATTGCAACAGCAACGCTCCGAGGAATTAAAGGGTTGCAACAGTACTTACCGCTTGCGGTATTGAAACTTTCGGCATAGTTTCGCCGAATAAGATAAACTTCATAGGTTGCAACAGTACTTACCGCTTGCGGTATTGAAACACGATTATCGCTAGGTACAACTGCCGGCTCATTTTGAGCCAGTTGCAACAGTACTTACCGCTTGCGGTATTGAAACTAGCAGCGTAGGAAATGCGACAATCGTCCTTCCATACGCCGTTGCAACAGTACTTACCGCTTGCGGTATTGAAACTTATTAAGACACCGTTAGGTACATGTTCAACTTTGAAGTGGAGTTGCAACAGTACTTACCGCTTGCGGTATTGAAACTAACAATCTTTTCATTGTTATTTTTGTTGTTTTTTACGTTGCAACAGTACTTACCGCTTGCGGTATTGAAACGCGTCTACGCTAAATATGGATTTGCGACAGTCTTCGTTGCAACAGTACTTACCGCTTGCGGTATTGAAACACTTTATTGTTATAGCCAACTACTGCAGATTGACCGGTTGCAACAGCGCTTACCTCTTGCGGTATTGAACCCCGTCGGCTTGTTTCATGACGTGGTCTGCCACCTTTGTAGTTGCAACAGTATTGAGACCCACCAAAATCGTCACGGAATACTGGACGTAATCCGTTGTTGTAATCGTACTTACCGCTTGCAGTATTGAAACCGGCTAATACGAAGTCGCACGTCTTGTTGTTGACGAGTTTCCATAGTACTTACCACTTACAGTATGTATCAATTGAATAGTATTAAACCCCCGAGTGAATTGAACCGACCCCTTAATGTTAGACCAAAAATCTTAACGTTAAGGAGGTCGGTTTT
>ERZ773057.819-NODE-819-length-12749-cov-7.919883_pt1 | contig 12749 bp, 8 predicted proteins | sample MGYA00580629_ERZ773057 | MGnify/ENA primary metagenome ERZ773057 (study PRJEB29015, sample SAMEA2738143) | human oral metagenome | biome: human oral; feature: human-associated habitat; material: saliva | place: China | collected 2163 ...
CCCCGCTTTTGTGTTCCAGATTCAATAAGTAGCAGAAAGCCCCAGGTTAGAAATATTTCTAACCTGGGGCTTCTCTGGTTCCGGCTAACGGGCGCAGAACTAGAACGTATTCTCTCCAGCCCAGACAAACCGTTTCGGGTACGGCAGAAAGAACCTAGGACTCTTCGTCGGCTTCGTCCTGCTGCGCCTGCTTGGATTGGCTTTGAACCTCGAGGTACACAAGGTCGGAGAGCATGGTGAGAATCTTGTCGCGGCGGTGACGGTCCTCGAAGAACTTTTCCGAGATGATGCTCTGAGTATCCTGATGGTCGAGTACCGCATCGGTGACCGCTGCTTCCAATGTCTGAGACTCTCGGAACTGTTCCTTGGTATTTGCGCTGGCCTGGTTCCTGAGGTCTTCGTTCTGTACAAGAATCGTGACCACACCCTGCACCCATGTTTGTACTGAGTCGGGGTCGAAGTCTTCGTCCTCGAACAGGGCGTTAATCTTATCGAGAATGTCAGCCCAAGCAGCCAAGTTAGGATCGTGTGAGCTTCCTCCTCCGACTCCCATGGGCTTAAGCTTTTTACCCTCGCCAGTGAGGCGAATTGCGCCTTCACTCTTACGGGTCTGCTTAATGTGGGTCAGCTCAACGTTGCTGAAATCCAACTTATCTGGAGTCTTGCGGCCGGTAAGCCAACGGCGTAGCAGACGGAGGAAGAGCGCCAGCTTTTCCAAGTCAGTATCCTGGTAATCCACAATCTGCGAGAGGAAATCGTAGAGGCGCACGAAAGAGCTAACGTCCTTGCGGAACAGGTCAAGATTATCAATCTCGGCCTTATCGTCCTCCTGCACTGCCAGAATGTAACGGTCGTTGAACCTGTCGGCGGCACGCTTCAACGGCGCGGTGTGCTTTCCATGGTTCTTGTCGCGAACATAGGCCTGGGCGAATTCTTCAACATCATCTCGCGTGTAGATTCCTGCGTGCTCAAGCTTGCGATCCAGGTCGTGCACCTTATTCGGGTCGGTGGGCTCGAGAATTTCGGCAGTCTGGTAGTACGGCAGGAAAGCATCCAGGATGGTTTTCGTGTCGTTGACAAAGTCGAGGATGAACGTAGTGTCCTTACCCTTAGCGGGAAGCGTACGGTTCAATCGCGACAAGGTCTGCACGGCTTCAATTCCATCGAGGCGCTTATCAACGTACATCGCGCTCAGCAGCGGCTGGTCGAAGCCGGTCTGGTACTTATTCGCAACAATGAGTAGCTGGAACTGGTCGCTAGCAAATGCTTGCGGAATACCTCGGCCGCGCAGGTCAGGGTTCACATTTGTCTCGGTGTAGGGTTCTTGCACACCGGGTACGGCCCCATCAATTTGCCGCGACGTCAGGCTTCCGGAAAACGCGACCAGGGTACCCAACTGATAGTTATGCTTACGTACGTAGGTGTCGATTGCCATCTTGTACTTCAGGGCCGCAGCGCGACTAGAAGTTACCACCATAGCCTTTGCATGACCATCAAGAAGATGCGCAACGTTCTCGCGGAAGTGCTCGACGATAATCTGCACCTTCTGCGCAATGTTAGTCGGGTGTAGGCTCACCCAACGGATGAGTCCCTTCTTAGCGGCGCTTTCATCCACCAGATCGCCCTCGATAGGTTCCCCAGTCTTTTGGGCCAGTCGGAAGGCAGTCTGGTAGGTTGTGTAGTTGCGGAGTACATCAAGGATGAATCCCTCCTCGATGGCCTGCTGCATGGTGTACACGTGGAAGGGCGCAGGATTCCCGTCCAGTCCGGGACGACCGAACATTTCCAGGGTCTTCCCCTTCGGGGTTGCGGTGAACGCGTAGAAGGAAATATTCGGGGAAACGGAGCGCGCGGTCATCTCAGCGGCGAGCATATCCTCGACGCTGACCTCGCCGCCATCTTCCAGAGCTTCGACCTCCGCCTTAGAGAGTACCGTGCGTAGCTTCTGCGCACTGGTACCGGTCTGGGAGGAGTGGGCCTCATCTGCGATAACCGCAAACTTCTTGTCCGCAAGACCACCCTGTTCGGCGAGCGCGTCCAGCACAAACGGGAAGGTCTGAAGCGTCACAATAATGATGAGCTTGCCGCTTGTCAGCTCATGGGCCAGCAGCTCTGACTTTGAGGATGCGGAAGCCTTGCGTACCTCGTCAGAGTTGATGGTACCCACCACACCCTTGGTACCCTCAATGGACTTAATGGCTTTCTGAAGCTGTTCATCGAGCACGGTACGGTCGGTTACCACGATGACGGAATCGAAGACTTTGGCATCGTTATCATCGTGTAGGTTTGCTAGGCCGTGAGCCAGCCACGCGATTGAGTTTGTCTTTCCAGACCCGGCAGAGTGCTGAATCAGATACTTCTGGCCAGGCCCCTCAGTGCGAGTATCGTCGAGCAGAGACGTGACAGCCTCCCACTGGTGGAAGCGGGGGAAGATAATCTGTTCGCTACGCTTGCGAGTTCCCGTGACAGGGTCAACCTTTTCGGTTGTCTGCTGGTTTACGAAACGCTCAAGAATCTGCAACCAGTTATCGCGCTGAAGAACCCCTTCCCACAGGTATGAGGTTGCGGAACCGTCCGGGTTGACGGGGTTACCCGCACCGCCGTCCCTACCCCGGTTGAAGGGCAGGAATACCGTTTTGGGTCCGGCGAGCTTCGTCGTCATTTGAATCTCGTTATTGGAGACAGCAAAGTGTACGAGTGCTCCGCGGCCAAACTTCAGGAGCGGTTCGCCCTGCGGCAGGCGGTCTTTACGATACTGCCATACAGCATCATCAATCGACTGAGTGTTATCGGTCTTTAGCTCAGCCGTAGCTACCGGCAGGCCGTTAACGAAGAACACCAGATCGATGGAATCGTTCGGGTGCTTCTTCGAGTGGTGTACCTGGCGCACCACTCGAAGCCGGTTCTGCTCGTAGTTTTCTTGAGCGACCGGGTTCATTGAGGTCGCGGGTTTGAAAGCGCACATGGCAAATTTCGCCGAGGTCTCTTTAAAGCCACCCCGGAGCACAGCCAGCAATCCGCCGCCGTGTTCGAGAGGCTGCTCCAAGGCGTTGACCAGACGGTCTAGCAAAGTGCGCTTAGCCCGGTCGACCTTAGCTTCTGAAGCGTCCTCGGGTACAACGCGCGCCCATTGTTCGGGTTGCGTTGCCTGCAACCAGGCGAAGACGTCCTCCGGGATGAGGGCGCGCTCCTGGTCGTAGCCGGTGAACTTCTCTTCGTAGAGCCAACCGTGGGAACCGAGATATTCACAAATCTCGGTTTCAAAGCTCTTTTCGTGTTGAACACCCATAAGTGGTTTCCTATACCTCAATCTGGCCGGTTACTGCGGCCGTAATCAGAGCAGAACGTCGCTCCTGCAAAAGCTCAATGGCTTTATGACAACGAGTGATTAGTTTCTCCGCTTCGGTTGTTCGCTCGTTGTTTTCAGCAACCAGGCAGTCTTGTACATCCTTCGGAGGAACCAGCGATGAGAGTCGAAGGAACACCTCAGGATATAACCTTAGGCGTGATTCCCAGATACCGCGCGAGTGAGCCTTCATCAAGCTAACATATGCGTCAGTGCGGTACATGCAATCAAAATACATAGGATTAACTGCATCTAGGTCTCGGAAACGGTACACATTATATGCGGGGCTTACGATTCCTTCGTACGCTGATACGCCTAATGCGCCCATCCATGCCCACATGGTGTTGATAACAAGTTCGTTTTTTGCAACGAGCTTGTAACCAACGGTTGATTCAGCCTCGAACATGTTCACGTTCTTCATAGAGCGAGGAGTTACTCCAGTAATATGACTTACCGATAGCATCTCTTCGTCACCGGTCTCACTTCGTGCATCCACATGTTCCAGAAGATGACGGTTTCGAAGGACCTTCCAACCGGTGGGTGGATTTAGAAAAGGATCTTCTGTCTGCACCTCACCCCAGAAAGTACGCTCACGCCAAAGTTTTAGGCGAGACTCTGTGAGAGTGATTAGTTCGCGCTGCTTGGCAATGAGGTGGTCAATCTTCGCCGTCTCAGTATCGAGAAATTTAACAACTCGTTCCTGCTGTGCATCTGACAAATCAGGAACTCGAAGTTCTTTGTACCTCGCGGACGAGAAATTCTCAATCGTCGACTGAACTGCCGATGAATGGACCTGGTCAATATAATGTGAAGATTGCGTCCAATATGAGAGGAAAAGACCAGAACGCAGTGACTTGGGCCGTACTCGGGCCAGAAAGCCTGCATAGCATGCGGGACTGTGACTCAGGTGTAAGTAGCTTTTCCCGATTGAGCCTGCAGAGACTAACAATAAGTCCCCATATTCGACAGGTGCACGCATCGCTATATCTGTAGGTTGCGATACAAATGTATCCTCCTTCAGGCTCCGGGGATTCGCAATATCAGTTGTGCGAATATAACGGGGGTCCGAAGGATTAACATTATCTCCTGGAAGTCCCAAACCGTTTCTAATAGGTACAGCGCTAAGGTGCTTGAGAGCTACCGTTTTCATCCGGCTACCTCCTCGAGGAGCGTAAGAATTTTACGAGTGACTTCGTGGAGCTCATTATCGATTTCCTCGAGAGGGCGAGGCGGCTGGTAACGGTAAAAGTAACGCGCAAACGGAATCTCGTAACCGATCTTAGTCTTCTTCCCATCAACCCAAGCATCGGGTACCCACGGTTTCACTTCGGCCTCGAAATATGTCTGAATCGTCTCGTCGCGCGCGGCGTCTCCCTTGGCATTACCGTTGTAGGTAAAGGGCACCCGCTCGGTATCACGCAGACTCGTATCCGGCTGTACCTTGCCGCGAGTATTGGTAATAACCTTGCCGTTCTCATCACGCTGAGGACGCTCAACAGTGATGCTCCAATAGGCAAACTCATCAGACGGAACAATTTTGCAATGTTCCGTCTCAACATAGTCGGCGTAGAGCTTCACAATCGTAGCCCGGTTAGCCTCGGTAAGTTCACGACCCTTATCGCCGAGCTTCTTGCGCATTTTCTCGTAGAACTCGGTGCCGTCAATCAGCTGCACCTTACCCCGGCGTGCTTCCGGCTTGTTATTGTCAACAATCCAGATGTAGGTCGCGATACCGGTGTTGTAGAACATGTCAGTCGGAAGCGCGACAATGGCATCCACCACGTCACGTTCAAGCAACCACTTGCGGATATTAGAAGGCCCGGAATCCGCGGCCCCGTTAAAGAGCGGTGAACCGTTCATGACGATTCCGCCACGTCCACCGCCCAGAACATTGGGGCGCAACTTGCTCACCACATGCTGAAGGAACAGCATCTGGCCATCACTCACAGCGGGCACATTCTTCTTGGGGGTCACATTACCCGCATAGAAGCGAGAGACGTTACCAAACTCTTTAAGGTCGTCCATGACCGCAGCCTGGCTGGCCTTCCAATCGGAACCATAAGGCGGGTTCGACATGCAGTAATCAAAGGTGCGACCTGCGAACTTGTCATTCGCTAGAGTATCGCCCAGCTGAATATTCTTAGGATCCTGACCCTTCACCAGCAGGTCTGATTTGCAGACGGCATACGACTGGTCATTAATCTCCTGTCCGTAGAGAGTCAACTCGGCGTCGGGGTTAAGGCCGGGCTTCTCGGGAGTGCCGATGAGATGTTCCTCGGCAATGGACAGCATGCCGCCCGTTCCAGCCGTCGGATCATAAATCGTACGGACCGTTCCCTGGGTGCTAAGAGCCTCATCATCACCCGCGAAGACGAGGTCGACGAGCAGGCGGATAGCGTCGCGCGGCGTAAAGTGCTCGCCGGGCGCCTCATTGGAGGACTCATTAAAAGTGCGGATGAGATATTCGTAGAGGTCACCCATCTCGGCGTTGGTAACCTTCTGCGGATGTAGATTGATACCGGCAAAGCGCTCAACCACGAGGTAGAGAATATCCTTCTCAGCCATCGTGCTAATCTCTTCCGCAAACTTAAAGCGTTCGAAGACATCAAGATTGGCCGAGAAGCTATTAATGTAATGTTTCAGATTTGCCTCGAGGCCGGCAGGGTCGCCGAGCAAAGTCCTCAGAGTCCAGGGGCTAGTGTTATAGAAGGGAAGGCCTGTTTTACGCTGTACCTGTGCGCTCAACAAGTCCGGGTTATGACCGAACTGCTTAACCAGAGGAGTGATAACGCCTTTGTGTTCCTCGAGAAGACAGTCCAGACGGCGCAGAATCGTCATAGGCAAGATGACATTACCGTACTGTTTCGCCTTATACGGGCCTCGCAAGATATCAGCGGTGCCCCAGATAAACGAGCCCAAGTCGCTCATATATATCTTCTTTCATCTGATAAACGAATATTAGTTCGATAATACCAGGCAACAGATTGGTGAGAGGCAACAGGATATACAGGTAGACCTGGGGCGATTCAGATGCCGCTACGTCACCGCGGGCCGGCTCCCGCTCCGCCCTATACCAGCTCTCGCCGAACCTGAACGTAGCCTGTGAACTGTGGTACCCTACTAGAAGCACAAAACCTTTAAATCCGTCCCGTGAGGCGGGGAAGGAGACGGCTATGTCGGGGACAAGTGTACCCGCAACCGGTACGAACCGGGCTGCCCGCGTGGCCACCACCGCGCAGCCTGAAGCGCTGCATCCCGCAGCACTCGGGGGCCCTCAATCGGCGACCCCTCACTCGCAGCAGGCGACCACCGTCGGTCGCACCATCCTCAGCGAGGACGAAATTCGCCGCGCCCTCACCCGCATCGCCTACGAAATCATCGAAACCAATAAAGGTGTAGACAACCTCGTACTCATCGGCATCCGCTCCCGCGGCGTGCCCCTCGCGGCACGACTCGCCGCACGCATCCAAGCCCTCGAGCCGAACTTCAACGCAGAAACCCGACTCGGCGCCCTGGACATCACCGCCTACCGCGACGACCAGCGCGACGCCCCCGAACCGCAAACAGCGGGGGAGAGCATCATGCCCAGCATCGGCATCGAAGGCAAAACCGTGGTTCTCGTCGACGACGTCCTATACTCCGGCCGCACCGTACGCGCCGCACTCGACGCACTCAACGCCCACGGACGACCCGCCCTCGTACGCCTGGCAGTCCTCGTAGACCGCGGACACCGCCAGCTACCCATCCGCGCCGACCACGTGGGCAAAAACCTGCCCACCAGCGCCAGCGAAACCGTGCGCGTCGTACTGACTGAAACCGACAACGCAACAGACCGAGTTGACATTATCCAGCTGGGAGGGCTCTCATGAAGCATCTGCTCGACACCCGCGAACTAACCCGCGAAGAAGCCATCGAAATCCTCGACGTCGCCGACTACATGGCGCAGGTCAAGGCCGAAAACCGCACCCTGAACGTGCTGAACGGCAAGACCGTCGTCAACCTCTTCTTCGAGGACTCCACCCGCACCCGCCTCTCCTTCGAATCCGCCGAGAAGCGCCTGGGCGCGGCCGTCACGAACTTCTCCGCCTCCGGATCCTCCCTCTCCAAGGGTGAGTCGCTCAAGGACACCGCGCAGACCCTCAAGGCCATCGGCGCGGACGCCTTCGTGATTCGCCACTCCGCCTCGGGCGCACCGCAGCGCCTCGCGGAGGCCGGCTGGACCGACATCCCCGTGCTCAACGCCGGCGACGGCACCCACGCGCACCCCACCCAGGCCCTGCTCGACGCCGTGTCCCTGCGCCAGTACAAGGCAGAACGCGACAGCCTGGACAGCCCCCGCGGCACCGACCTGTCCGGCATGCGCGTGCTCGTCGTCGGCGACATCCTGCACTCGCGCGTGGCACGCTCCAACCTCTGGCTGCTGCACACCCTCGGCGCGCAGGTCGTCTTCGTCGCACCGCCGACCCTGCTGCCGCTGAACACCGCCTCCTGGGTCGAAGAAGCAGGCCTGGAAATCTTCCACGACTTCGACGAAGCCATCGCCACCAAGCCCGACGCCGTGATGCTGCTGCGCATCCAGAAGGAACGCATGCGCGCCGCGTACTTCCCCTCCGCAGAGGAGTACACCGAGCTGTGGGGCCTGACCGCCGAACGCTTCGCAACCCTGCAGGCACAGCCGCAGCCGGTCGCAATCCTGCACCCGGGCCCCATGAACCGCGGCCTGGAAATCTGCACCGAAGCCGCCGACGCCACCAACTCCTGGGTCCTGCGCCAGGTCAGCAACGGCGTGGCGCTGCGCATGGCGGTGCTCTACCTGCTTCTGACCGACGGCTCCAGCGCCAAGCTCTACGCCGGCGACGAATCCTAAACGACCTTCCTAACGAGAGGAACCAACACCATGAGCAAGTACCTGATTAAGGGCGCAAGCCTCTACGGCGAAAAGGTCGCCGACATCCTCATCGAGGACGGCGTGATTAGCCGCATCGCAGAGAACATTGACGCCGCGGATGCACAGGTTGTCGAGGCGGCAGGCCAGGTGGCACTGCCCGGCCTGGTGGACATCCACACCCACCTGCGCCAGCCCGGCTACGAGGCATCCGAAACCGTTGAGACCGGCACCCGCGCAGCAGCCCTGGGCGGCTACACCGCAGTGTTCGCCATGGCAAACTCCATGCCCGTGGCAGACACCGCCGCAGTGGTTGAGCAGGTTGACCGCCTCGGCAAGGAATCCGCATGGTGCCGCGTGCAGCCCATCGGCGCCGTGACCGTGGGCCTGAAGGGCGAGCGCCTCTCCGACATCGGCGGCATGGCAAACTCCACCGCGAACGTGCGCGTGTTCTCCGACGACGGCATGTGCGTGTACGACCCCGCCGTGATGCGCCGCGCCCTCGAATACGTCAAGACCTTCGACGGCGTGATCGCGCAGCACGCGCAGGAGCCGCGCCTGACCGAGGGCGCCCAGATGAACGAAGGTAAGGTGTCCGCTGACCTGGGTCTGGCCGGCTGGCCTGCCGTCGCTGAAGAGGCAATCATTGCCCGCGACGTGCTGCTGGCTGAGCACCTGAACTCCAAGCTGCACATCTGCCACCTGTCCACCAAGGGCTCCATTGAGGTTGTGCGCTGGGCTAAGTCCCGCGGCGTGAAGGTGACCGCGGAGGCAACCCCGCACCACCTGCTACTCACCGACGAGACCGCACGCACCTACGACCCGGTGTTCAAGGTGAACCCGCCGCTGCGCACCGAAGAGGACGTCATGGCGCTGCGTCAGGCTGTTGCTGACGGCATCATCGACGTGATTGGTACCGACCACGCACCGCACCCGGCAGAGACCAAGGAATGTGAGTGGGCGTGCGCCGCGAACGGTATGACCGGTCTGGAGCAGGCACTGTCTATCATCCAGATGACCCTGGTTGACACCGGCATGATTACCTGGCGCGATGTGGCACGCATCCTCTCTGAGGAGCCCGCGAAGATTGGTCGCCTGGACCACGAGCAGGGCCGCCCGCTTGCCGAAGGCGAACCGGCAAACATTGTGCTGGTCGACCCGAAGGCAACCCGCGTGATCAAGCCGGAGGAGCAGGCAACCAAGGGTAAGAACAACCCCTACCGCGGCATGGAGGTTCCCGGCTCGATCCGTGCAACCTTCTACGCCGGCCACCCGACCGTGCTGAACGGCGAGCTGGCCACCCCGCGCAAGTAACCCGCGAAGCGAACGTACGTGATGACCGTGCCTGGCGGTGGCGGGTTCAGGCCAGCCACCGCCTCGCCGGGAGCACCGCCCCCTAACTCCACCTATCCAGACCCGAGACCCAAACCGAAAGAGAGAACCCACGTGGGAAAGCTCATCACCGCCATCGTCTGCCTGGCCCTCGTGGCCCTGTGCATCTACGGCATGTGGCACGGATGGCGCTCGCGCCTGGCCCGACAGTCCAACATGTTCGGTTCCCTCAAGGAGGTTCCCGAACGCTACGAGGGTCTGACCGCCGACGCCGCCTTCGAGGGTGAGTACATCAGCACCACGATCTTCGGTAACTGGCTGGACCGCGTGGGTTTCGATTCCCTCGGTTTCAAGAGCAAGTCCACCCTGCTGATTTACCCGGACAGCATCATCTTCACCCGTGACGGCGCGAAGGACCTGTGGATTCCGGCGAAGAAGCTCTCGGTCATCACCACCGACCGCGGCATGGCCGGCAAGGTTGTGGAGAAGAACGGCCTGGTCGTCATCGGCTGGACCCTGGACGGTCACCGCGTGCAGACCGGCTTCCGCACCCGCTACGCTGAGGATAAGCAGGCGGTACTGCGAGAGTTGCGCCGCATCGCCCCGAACGCGGTGGATGCGCCCGAAAAGTGGGCGGCAGACCCCGCCGAGGGCACCGAGCAGGCCAAGTAGGGCGGCGCAACGCACCCCGGCACTTCCGGCAACATACCCCGGCCCCGAAGCCGAACACGGCACAGCACGACACCCTAGATTTAGCCCGGGCGGGCAGAACAGCCCGCCCCGGCAGCAAGAGACTATCCCCAACGCACCGAGCGGCACTCACCGCAAGGCCCGCGGGGGAGAGCACCACAGAAAAGGAAAAGAGAGCATGACTGACATGACACGATCCGGTGCCCTGCGTACGGACCGCGCGCTACTCGTCCTCGAGGACGGCACCGTCTACCGCGGCTACGGCTACGGCGCAACCGGCGCATCCCTGGGCGAGGTAGTATTCTCCACCGGCATGACCGGCTACCAGGAGACCCTCACCGACCCCTCCTACGCGGGTCAGATTGTGGTTCAGACCGCTCCGCACATCGGCAACACCGGCGTGAACACCACCGACGCCGAGTCCCGCAAGATTTGGGTTGCCGGCTACGTGGTGCGTGACGCCGCCCGCGTCGCCTCCAACTGGCGTTCCGAGCGCACCCTCGACGAGGAGCTCATCGAGCAGGGCATCGTCGGTATTCAGGGCATCGACACCCGCGCCCTGACCCGTCGCCTACGTTCGAGCGGTTCGATGCGTGCGGGCGTGTTCTCCGGCGAGCACGCCGAGCGCCCCGAGGCCGAGCTGCTGGAGGAGGTGCGCGCCTCCGAGCCCATGACCGGCCGCAAGCTCGCCGACATCGTCTCCGCCTACACCGTCGAGCCGCACCAGCACAACTGGTTTGCACCCCCGGTCGCGACCATCGTCGCCCTGGACCTGGGCATCAAGTCGATGACCCCGCAGCGTTTCGCTGAGCGCGGCGTGCGCGTGCACGTGCTGCCCGCCAACGCAACCCTCGAGGACATCTACTCCTACAACCCCGACGGCGTGTTCTTCTCCAACGGCCCCGGTGACCCCGCAACCGCCGATGAGCAGGTTGAGTTGCTGCAGGGCGTGCTGCGCAAGGGCACCCCGTTCTTCGGCATCTGCTTCGGTAACCAGCTGCTCGGCCGCGCACTGGGCTTCGGCACCTACAAGCTGCTCTTCGGTCACCGCGGCATCAACCAGCCGGTCATGGACAAGACCACCGGCAAGGTTGAAATCACCGCGCATAACCACGGCTTCGCTGTGGACGCCCCCATCGGCGAGTACGTCACCGCACCGAACGCAGAGTTCGGCGAGGTCATGGTCTCCCACGTCGGCCTGAACGACAACGTGGTGGAGGGCCTGACCTGTAAGGACATCCCGGCCTTCTCGGTTCAGTACCACCCCGAGGCTGCTGCGGGTCCGCACGATTCCGCCTACCTCTTTGACCGTTTCATTGACCTGATGGTCGCAACCAAGACTGCAAAGGAAGCATAAATGCCTCGTCGTACCGACCTTAACAGCGTCCTCGTCATCGGTTCCGGCCCGATCGTCATCGGTCAGGCAGCGGAATTCGACTACTCCGGCACCCAGGCGCTGCGCGTGCTGAAGGAGGAGGGCGTGCGCGTCATCCTCGTGAACTCCAACCCGGCAACCATCATGACCGACCCCGAGTTCGCGGACGCCACCTATATTGAACCCATCACCCCCGAGGTGATCGAGAAGATCATCGCGAAGGAAAAGCCCGACGCCATCCTGCCGACCCTGGGCGGCCAGACCGCTCTGAACGCGGCCATCGAGCTGGGCGAGCGCGGCATCCTCGAGAAGTACAATGTCGAGCTGATTGGCGCGAACATTGACGCCATCAACCTCGGCGAGGACCGCGAGGCCTTCAAGGGCGTCGTGGAGCGCGCCGGCGGCGAGTCGGCCCGCTCGGTCATCGTCCACTCCATGCCGGAGGCCCTGGAGGCCGCCAAGGAGCTCGGCTACCCGATGGTGGTTCGCCCCTCCTTCACCATGGGCGGTCTCGGCTCGGGCATGGCGTACAACGAGGAAGACCTCTACCGCATCGCCGGCGCCGGTATTCAGTACTCGCCCACCAGCGAGGTCCTGCTCGAGGAGTCCATCCTCGGCTGGAAGGAATACGAGCTGGAGATGATGCGTGACACCAACGACAACGTCGTGGTCGTCTGCTCCATCGAGAACTTCGACCCCGTGGGCGTGCACACCGGTGACTCCATCACCGTGGCCCCCGCGCTGACCCTGACCGACCGCGAGTTCCAGAAGCTGCGCGACATCGCAATCAACGTGATTCGCGAGGTTGGCGTGGACACCGGTGGCTGCAACATCCAGTTTGCTATCGACCCGAAGACCGGCCGCGTCATCGTCATTGAGATGAACCCGCGCGTGTCCCGCTCCTCGGCGCTCGCATCGAAGGCTACCGGCTTCCCGATTGCGAAGATTGCGACCAAGCTGTCGCTGGGTTACACCCTGGATGAGATCCCGAACGATATTACCCAGAAGACCCCGGCGTCCTTCGAGCCGACCCTCGACTACGTGGTCGTGAAGGTTCCGCGCTTCGCGTTTGAGAAGTTCCCGGCTGCTGACCCGACCCTGACCACCACCATGAAGAGCGT
>ERZ773057.823-NODE-823-length-12731-cov-8.013490_pt1 | contig 12731 bp, 9 predicted proteins | sample MGYA00580629_ERZ773057 | MGnify/ENA primary metagenome ERZ773057 (study PRJEB29015, sample SAMEA2738143) | human oral metagenome | biome: human oral; feature: human-associated habitat; material: saliva | place: China | collected 2163 ...
AACGCCTAAAAGCAACCCACCCGGTCCCCCAAGCAAACCGGGGGACCGGGTCACTTTTTGCTCCCTGCCCAGGGGCGGCCTCGTGAAAGGAAAAGACCATATGGTCAACGTCGTCTACTTCTCGTCGGCGACGGGCAATACCCGCCGTTTCGTGGAAAAACTCGGATTCCCCGCTCAGCGAATCCCACTTCTCCCCCGCGACGGATTCCTTCACGTCGATCAGCCCTACGTCCTCATCGTTCCTACCTACGGCGGAGGCAACGTCAAGGGAGCAGTCCCCAAACAAGTCATCAAGTTCCTCAACGATGAACACAACCGTGGCCTCTGCCGCGGAGTCATCTCTTCCGGGAACACCAACTTCGGCACGGCCTACTGCCTGGCCGGAGACATCATCTCCGCAAAATTACACATCCCCCACATGTACAAATTTGAGCTCCTCGGCACTGCCGAAGACGTCTCACGAGTTCGCGAAGGATTGAGCGAGTTTTGGCAGAAAACCTCACTGACACAGGAGTAGAACCAGCCCCCTCCCCCGAGCTGGATTACCACGCGCTCAACGCGCAACTGAACCTCTACGACGCCGACGGCAAGATCCAATTCGAGGCCGATCGACAGGCAGCGCGTCAGTACTTCCTCCAGCACGTCAACCAGAACACCGTGTTCTTCCATGACCTGGAAGAGAAGATGGAATACCTGGTCGAGCAGGGCTACTACGAGAAGCACGTCCTGGACCAATACGACTTCCAGGACATCAAGGACCTCCACAAGCAGGCCTACGCACACAAGTTCCGCTTCCCCACCTTCCTGGGCGCCTTCAAGTACTACACCTCGTACACGCTCAAGACTTTCGATGGAACCCGCTACTTGGAGCGCTTCGAAGACCGCGTCGTCATGGTCGCGCTCTACCTAGCGCAGGGCAACATCGAGATGGCGCGCCACCTGGTCGACGAGATGATGACCGGGCGCTTCCAGCCCGCAACCCCGACCTTCCTCAATGCCGGCAAGGCCGCACGAGGCGAACTGGTCTCCTGCTTCCTCCTGCGCATCGAAGACAACATGGAATCCATCGCCCGCGGCATCAACTCCGCACTGCAGCTGTCCAAGCGCGGCGGTGGCGTGGCCCTGCAGCTCACTAACCTTCGCGAGGCCGGCGCCCCGATCAAGAAGATTCAGAACCAGTCCAGTGGCGTGGTTCCCGTTATGAAGCTTCTCGAGGACTCCTTCTCTTACGCGAACCAGCTGGGCGCACGTCAGGGCGCGGGTGCCGTCTACCTGCACGCACACCACCCGGACATCATGCAGTTCCTGGACACCAAGCGCGAAAATGCGGACGAGAAGATCCGTATTAAGACCCTGTCGCTGGGCGTTGTCATCCCCGACATCACCTTCGAACTGGCCCGCAAGAACGAGGACATGTACCTCTTCAGCCCCTACGACGTCGAGCGCGTCTACGGTGTGCCTTTCTCGGAAATCTCGGTCACCGAGAAGTACCACGAGATGGTCGACGATGGTCGTATCCACAAGAAGAAGATCAACGCACGTCGCTTCTTCCAGACCATCGCTGAAATCCAGTTCGAGTCCGGCTACCCCTACATCGTCTTCGAAGACACGGTCAACGCTGCGAACCCCATCAAGGGCCGCATCACCATGTCGAACCTATGCTCGGAGATCCTCCAGGTGTCCGAGGCCTCGACCTACAACGATGACCTCTCCTACTCGCACATTGGTAAGGACATCTCCTGCAACCTGGGCTCGCTCAATATCGCGAAGACCATGGATTCCCCGGACTTCTCCAAGACCATCGAGACCGCAATCCGCGGCCTGACCGCCGTCTCCGATCTGTCGGATATCCAGTCGGTGCCTTCGATCGCCCGCGGTAATGCTATGAGTCACGCCATCGGCCTGGGCCAGATGAACCTCCACGGCTACCTCGCCCGCGAGCACGTCTACTACGGCAGTGAAGAAGCCCTGGACTTCACGAATATGTACTTCATGGCCGTCGCCTACGAGGCCATCAAGGCCTCGTGCACGATTGCCCGCGAGCGCGGAGTGAGCTTCGAGGGCTTCGAGGATTCCCAGTACGCCTCGGGCGAGTACTTCCGCAAGTACATCGACCAGGTGTGGGAGCCCCAAACTGAGCGTTGCCGCGAACTTCTTGCGGCCTCGACAATCCACCTGCCCACGCAGGAGGATTGGGCGGCTCTGGCGGCCGACGTCGCCCAGTACGGTATGTACAACCAGAACCTGCAGGCGGTCCCGCCGACCGGTTCGATCTCGTACATCAACGGCTCGACCTCGTCGATCCACCCGATCGTCTCGCGCATCGAAATCCGCAAGGAAGGCAAGATCGGTCGCGTCTACTACCCGGCGCCCTACATGACGAACGAAAACCTGGAGTACTACCAGGATGCGTACGAAATCGGCCCCGAGAAGATCATCGACACCTACGCGGTGGCGACCCAGCACGTCGATCAGGGCCTGTCGCTCACGCTGTTCTACCCCGATACGGTAACCACGCGTGACCTCAACAAGTCCTACATCTATGCGTGGAAGAAGGGCATCAAGACCCTGTACTACATGCGACTGCGTCAGATGGCACTGGAAGGCACCGAAGTTTCGGGCTGTGTGTCCTGCATGCTGTGACGTCAAGCCCATTTGCGGCTAGAGCGGGGGTCGGGAAACCGGCCCCCGCTTTACGTGTGTGCTGGTGCGGGGGCTCGCGGCCTCGTCCGCAGCCTCGGGAAGACACACGGGGGGCGGCCTCGTCCGCAGCCTCGGAAAGTCACACGAAGTCGGGAAATGACACAAGACATAACCTGTGACAAACACCGACTTCATGTGGAGCAAGCTTAGAGGATGCTTGGAACGCGCCTGTACCTCAAGCCATTGCCTATGATGGAGGCATGACGCAACCTGATCCGCAAAACTCCGGACCATTCACAGCCCCCGTCCCAATGAACGCTCCGGGATACGCGGAATCCGCACAGGTACCGCAAGTGCCAGCGCCGTCCTCGGCAATGCCAGCACCGTCCCCAGCAATGCCAGCGCCAACTCCCGCTGCACCCCAGCAGCCCCAAACTCTCTCTCAACCCCAGTTCGGCGCGCCTGAATTCACCTACACGCCGACCACCCCGACGCTGGAGGCACGCGAAGTCCCCAGCAACGGCCCACTGGTTCTTGCTCTTCTCGGCCTGTTCCTCATCGGTCTTTTCGGCTCGATTCCGGCGTGGGCATGGAGCGCTTCCGCGATCAAGAACGCTCGCTCGGCATCCCTTCCCGAAAATTCCTATCAGAAGGTCCTCATCGCCCGATCTCTGGGCATCGCGGGCACAATCATTCACTCCTGCCTGGTAGTGTTCCTCATCATTTACGCGATCATCACGATCTCGCACGCGATTGGCTGAACTCATGAGCACCTCAAGCAATCCAGAGCGCGCACAGCGTCTTTCCGGCCAGAGTTCTACCGCTGAGTTCCGCAAACACACCGGCAGCGACGAGGAACTCATCCGCACGCTTCACAAACTTGATGGACGTTCGTATCCCGCTTACAAGTCCGTCGTTGGAATGTGGGATTTCGGGAGTTTCTCGCTTTCAATCGACCGAATTCAGGCCGATCCCTATGCTCCGCCTTCAAAGGTACGTGCCATTTCAACCCCGCAGGAAATGGGACTTCCGCAGGCAGCGATCGCCTCACCCGATGCACGGGCGGCGTGTGCGGATTACTTACTCCGTGCTTTCAACCGTTCTCTGCGCGAGCGCCGCCTTCATGACATTCAGGTCATGTCCCCCAGCGTCGAGATTCTTGATCGTAGTGCCTGCACCGTCAAGCCCGACCGCGTTGAATTGCGTTTTGAAGTTCGCATGCCCGCACGAGGCCGCACAATCCTTGGCCACCGCGCCGCACAGATTTTCGACCTCGACGTTCCGGACGCGGTCCAGGACACTTTCGACTACCTGAGCGATATTCCTGAAGTTGAACGCGAACGTGAGGCCTTGTTGCGTCATATCGCGGTTTACGAGGATTATCGTGCCCTGCAGCAGATCCTCGTCGATCGCGGCTGGGTATCTTTCATCGCCAACGGTTCTGTTCTTGCCCGCCGCAGCGGAGTCTCGCAGTCCCCCATGGAGGGTGCACTTCCCTTCACCTCCCCCGCTACTCTCGAGGCCGAGGTCGAGCTCCCCCACGCCGGCATCCTTCGCGGGATGGCAATCGAGCCCGGAGTCACGGTGATTGTCGGCGGCGGATACCACGGTAAATCCACGCTTTTGGGCGCGATTCAGCGCGGCGTTTATGCACACATTCCTGGAGATGGCCGCGAATACGTCGCGACCCTTGAGGATGCGATGAAGGTACGCGCTGCCGATGGTCGGGCGGTCACTGGCGTTGATGTTTCATCCTTCATCACTCACCTTCCGGGAAATGCCGACACAACGCATTTCTCCACCGAGAATGCCTCAGGTTCGACGTCGCAGGCAGCATCCTTAGTCGAGTCAATCCAGTTGGCTTCGACGCTCCTACTGGTTGACGAAGACACCAGCGCAACGAACCTCATGATCCGTGATGCCCGTATGCGCGAGCTAGTCCAAGCCGAGAAGGAGCCGATCACTCCCCTGGTTGATCGAATTTCCTCTCTTCACAAAGACCTGGGTGTCTCAACGATCCTCGTCATGGGCGGATCGGGAGATTATCTCGATCAGGCTGATCGAGTCTTGATGATGGACCACTATCGCTGCCTAGACGTGAGCGATCGGGCCCGTCAAGTCATCGAAGAGCTTCCTCGCGTACATCAGAACCTGACAATGAGCGCTCCTTTAGCACGGCGCGCCCCTGCGCGCATGCATTCCTCCGATCGACCAAAGACAAAGGCAGCGGGTTTATCCTCGATCACCATCGACAAGATCAACCTTGACTTGGGCGATGTTGAGCAGATTGTGGATCCTGGGCAGACCGAGGCGATTGCATGGATGCTTCGCGGATTGCTTTATACCTACGCGAATGGGGCAAGTAGTCTCAGTGATCTTTTGGCACGCCTTGAACGCACACTGAACTCTGAAGGTTTAGATGCTGTCGTCAAGTTCGGAGCGCACGCCCTGCCAGGACGCCTTGCCCGCCCACGCCTCGTCGATGTCGCGGCGGCACTCAACCGCTTCCGGGGACTGAGGCTGAGCGAGAAAGAACCCTCCAGCACCACCAAAGACTAAGGGACGCACCGGGGGAAATCAGGGAAAGCCCAGGGCATCCCCCCATAGCACTCGCTCTACTCGGACAGCCATGATGGACGCATGAATACAGATCCATCTGCCACCCCGATCGTTCGCCTCGCTAACGTTTCCAAGGTTTACGGCATGGGCGATACTCAGGTCACCGCCCTCAATAACGTCACCGTTGACTTCTACTCTGGTGAATTCACCGCAATCATGGGCCCCTCCGGCTCGGGTAAGTCCACCATGATGCACATTCTTGCGGGACTCGATTCGCTGACCTCAGGTCGCGTGCTCATCGAAAAAACAGAGATCACCACTTTGAAAGATGCTGATCTGACGAAACTTCGCCGCGATCGCATCGGCTTCATCTTCCAGAGCTTCAACTTGATTCCCACCCTGGATGCCAAGGCAAACATCCTTCTCCCCTTGGAACTTGCGGGTCAGAAAGTCGATGAAGACTGGTTCACCTTCATTGTTTCTTCGCTGGGGCTCGAACAACGCCTCAACCACAGGCCATCAGAACTTTCGGGTGGCCAGCAGCAGCGCGTGGCCGTTGCTCGTGCGCTGATGAGCCGTCCGGCAGTCATCGTTGCTGATGAACCGACCGGTAACCTAGATTCTCACTCGACCTCAGAGGTTCTTGATCTATTGCGTCGAGCGGTTACGGAGCTGGGTCAGTCCGTCATTATGGTCACTCACGATGTTCACGCCGCAACCTACGCTGATCGGGTCTTGGTTGTCCGTGACGGCCAAATCGTGTCCGATCTTAGCAATGCCAGCGAAGAGCAGCTGAACGCTGCGTTGAGGTGACATCCGTGAGCGCAACAACACGGCTGTTGAAAGCCAATCTTCATTCCCACGGTCGCCGCTATTTCTCAACTGGCTTGGCGGTTGCCATCTCCACCGCGTTCATCGTCATCACACTTTTGTTCTCAAATACGATGACCTCCTCGCTTACCGGTAACGTCCGTAATTCCTACCGCGGGACCACATCTGTGGTCACCTACAGTCCTTCCGAAGACGAGGCGCCAAACATGACGGCCGCCCAGTTCGGCAATGATTTCGATGCCCTCACCCAAAAGATCGCAAAGATCCAGGGGGTGACGGCGGTTGGAATTACAACGCAACGCCCCATTGCAGTGAAGGCCGGCAACGATCAGACAACGCTCTTCCTCTCTCCAGCGCTCGCGGAACCCCTCAGCGCAGTGAAGATGAGTGAAGGCAAAGCCCCTGCCACGGCCTCGGAAATCGTCATTCCCCAGCGCACGGCAAAGGATTCTTCCCTCAAAATTGGCGACAAACTGACAAGCCTGTCCCGTGACGAGGCGGTTCCCGCACACGAGTTCACCATTGTCGGAACCTACTCTTCGGGAAATCGAGCTTTGGCGCCGTCCTACGTGACGACTCAAGGTTTCGAGGAAAGCACGGGAATGAAGCCGACCGGCGAAATTCACGTTGCGACCAATGCGCCTGCGGTGAATAAGTACGGCAATCCCTCAACTGATGATCAGGAACAGTGGACCCACAAGCTCACAACTGAACTGGCTTCAGTCAAGGGCGTCAAGGTGACGAGTGTTTCCGCAACCGTGGACAAAAGCCTGCGAGAGATTCAAATCTCAGCGGCGATGATCACCGCGATTGCACTGATCTTCCCCGCAATTGCGATCTTGGTTGCCTCGGTTGTCGTCTCTTCGACCTTCCGAGTACTGCTCCAACAGCGCAGGCGTGAATTGGCACTTCTGCGCGCACTGGGCGGAAGCACGAAGCAGGTGCGTTCTCTGGTTCGACGCGAGACCTATGCGGTTGGCGGGATTTCCTCGCTCGTCGGCATCGTCTTGGGACTCCTACTGGGCGGCTTGCTGAGCACAACCACAGAGGACACCACTTTTGTCGATGTCATCTCCTCGATTTCGCCCCTCTACGTCGTGCTCGTGTGGCTCTTCGGTACGCTGCTGACCGTTTTCGTTGGGCGCCGACCTGCCCGCGCGGTTTCTCAAGTTCCACCGATCGCCGCACTTTCCCCGATTAACGAGGCCGACGCGACTTCCCAGAAGAGCCACCGTTTCGCGTTGACCCTGGGACTGCTGATGACGGTGCTGTGCGGTGGAAGTTTGTTCGCCTCACTTCGCATTCACAATGAGTCGCAGAAATTCTTGACCTCTTTCGGCCTGTCATTGCTGTGCTTGGTGGGCATTCTCATGACCTGCACCGTCATTGTCCCCGCGGCAACAAAGCTCTTTGGGAAGCTGTGGCCAGGAATGCTTGCGCGAATGGCACGCGAAAACACGGTCCGCAACCCCGGTCGAACAGCCGCAACCGGCACATCGATTGTCATTGGCGTCACCTTGGTTGTCACCATGATGGTCGGCGCCTCGTCGATGCGCGACTCCCTGATTAACGAAGTCAATGAGCGTCGTCCTTTCGATATTTCGGTGTCGAACTTCAGCGATGAGGCCCTGAGTAGCGATATCCAGTCGCGCATCTCTTCGACCGATGGAGTTGCCGCTACGGTCCCTGTCTATTCCACCGTGGGCGGCGCTAATGCAGAGGATGGAACCATTGCCCCCGGCGGTAGTGGTTCTGAAGAGCCCGGAGCGATGCAAATTTTAGGAGAGCCCAACTACTCAACGGTCGCGCACTCAAGCGTCGACCAGATCGACGATGCGACGGTGATGGTCAGTTTGGGTTCCCTAGATGGGAAGAACATCAATCTGTGTGCAGCCGAAGGGTCTTGCATGACCCTGAAGGCAAAGTACGACAAGAACTCCACATCACCGTATAAGGTCAGTCAGGCGAATCTGCTGAAAATTGCGCCCAAGGCTCCAATTACCGGAATGATTGTCAAGCTCAAGGATGGTGCCTCTGCGACAGCCGTTCAGAAGAACCTGGAAAAGATTGACACCGGCCTGTCTGTTGGAGGTTCGGCAATCGAACGCGAGATGTACACGGGCATCATTAACAAGATGTTGCTCATTGTCGTCGGCCTGTTGGGTGTGTCTGTCCTAGTTGCGCTGGTGGGTGTTGCGAACACTCTGTCACTGTCAGTTGCCGAACGCACCCGCGAAAATGGCCTGCTTCGAGCCCTTGGCCTGACCAAGAGACAGATGAAATCCATGCTCGCTCTTGAAGCATTGTTCATCTCGGTGACAGGAGCGCTTATTGGAACCGCCTGCGGAATCTTCTTTGGAGCAATCGGAATCCTTGCGCTTCCCCTGGAAGGCGTAACGGTCTTCATCACCATCCCATGGATGCAGATCCTTGCGGTGGTCATGATCGCGATCCTTGCTGCGCTCCTTGCCTCGTGGCTACCTGGTCGTCGAGCAGCAAAGGTCAGTCCTTCGGCCGCCCTTGCTACCGAATAAGACTGGAATATTCAGGCTTTCTGCCAGATCACAAGTAAGGGTGTGGGGCCGGGCGGTTTTCCGCTTGGCCCCACACCCCTACTCATGAAAGTACTCAGTCATCTTCACCTCTGACGAGTGCCGAGGCCAACCTTAGAGCCCCAAAAAGGCTTCCCAGCGGGGAAGATCCCGACGCGCCAGGGAAACTCCGGCGTCAAAGGCATCTTCAAGGCGTTCAACATTCATCTCCATCTTGTCGATGGTCAGAGCTTCGGGGGTCACAATCAACGCACGTCCCTGTTCCTCCAGCTCAAATAGCTTCCGGCGGGCGGCATTGTAGGCGACGGTACGGCGAGCCACGGCCTCGGCAATGGAGGGAAGATGGGGGAAAGCCAGCCTGAGGGCGGAATATACGCCGGGCTTGATCGGGGCCTTGACGAAGTCTCGCGGGCGCGTAAGGACAACGAAAAACTTACGGTAGCCATCGCGCATGGGTGCATCCAGTGGGATTCCGCCATCGGGCCCAAGAGCTCCATCAACGTAGGTATCGCCATCGATCGTGACCGTCGGCATGATGATCGGCAGCGTCGAGGAGGCACGAACGCAGCGACCAACCTCTTCCACCGTGTGCATATCCTCTTTGGTGAACCAGACTTCTTCCCCGCGGGTCGCATTGAAGGCTCCGATGCGAACCTCTGCCGGGTTCGAAAGGAAAGTATCGAGGTCCAAAGGCGCATCGCCGTCGGGCTGAGCGATCTCGTCGTACAAATAGTCGACATTGAACATCCCGCGGCCGTGCACCCAGTGCTTGAGACCACCGAATTCAGGGCTGTCGGCGACTGTCGTGAAAGTATCATGAGCACGCTGAGCATCACGAGACACATAGTTAACGGTGTTCGACGAACCCGCGGAAATCCCCGAAACATGGGGGAAATCAATACCCTCTTCAATCAGGGTTGCGGTGATTCCAGCGGTGAAGGCGCCGCGCATACCGCCGCCTTCGAAAACCAGTGCGGTGTCATCAATGTGCTTGAGAGTTTTCGTGTTCACCCTTCGACTCTACGGCGCAAAGCGGGGACAGGCGAAGGGGTGGGGACGAATTTATGGCGAAAATTACCTGTTCTTTGTTCCCGTGAATACGACGTAGTGATAGAAAATAAAGCGGAAAGCCGTTCCCAGCGCAAAGCCGACGACATAGGCGGAAATATTGTCGGCCAGAGGCGAGGTCAATCTCAGAACGTGGTGACTAAATAGCAGGCAGAACTGCGTAATTCCAATGCCGCACACGTTCGCAAAGAAGAATAGAAATGCTTCACGTCCCACGTTTTCCTGAGTCCGCCCGCGGTAGGTCCACACGCGGTTCATGATCCACGAGTAGACGGTCGCGACGCTGGCAGCCACGGCATTAGCGATGTTCGGGTGGCCGGCAAGGAAGCCGAGGGGACCGTGTTGGAGCAGGTTGAAGAGCCCCATGTCGATGACGAATGCGGTTGCGCCAACCAGACCGTATTGGATGAATTCTATGATCCAGGCGCGCAGTGTTTCCACGAGGCTTTGGGGGGCAGGGTGTGAGGGTGTGCTCGCGGGGGTCGGCTGCTCGACGCTTGCCGAGGCCGTGGTGGGCGTCACTTGTTCTGTTTCCTGTGTGGGCACGGCAAAGATTTTAACATTTATTTTGTCAAGCGTTTGGGAAGGCTCTGCTCGAGTGTGCTTCAGATGACGGTGCACTCCCTTACAGTATCCATATGACTGAAGAAGCAGCTCCTCTTGCCCCGCAGCGTTTTGGGACGCGAGTTCGTTCCATCCATGGGGACTACTTTGACGACCCCTGGGATTGGCTGCGCGATCGAAATGACCCCCAGGTTGTGACTCATATCCAAGCGGAAAACCGCTGGGCGGACAAGGTGTGCGAACCTACACGGGAATTGGTCGACACTCTTGTTTCAGAGTTCGATTCTTTCACTGCACCGGTTGTGTATTCGGCTCCTCAGCGGATTGGTGACTGGTGGTACTTCCAGCGCCAATTCCACGAAGATTCCTATGCAAAGCACTACCGCGTGTCGGCCTCGCGCTACCCGGACACTCCGGTGCTGGCAGATAGCGAAACTTTGGAAGGCGAGCAGCTTCTTCTCGACGAAAACCTGTGTGCCCAAGGTGAAGAGTTCTTCAAGGTCGGGGAATTGGTGCCGACCGCCGATGGGCGCTTGATCGCGTGGTCTCAAGATACTGAAGGGGACGAACGCTGGACGTGGATCATTCAAGACGCGTCCAGCGGCGACATCGTTGACCAGGTCGTCAGTGGCGCGGGCTATGGCTTCGCGTGGGCGGCTGATTCACAGTCCTTCATCTACACGCGAGTCGATGACGCGTGGAGGCAATTCCAACTGATGCATCACCGCGTGGGCGCAAATATCGACGAGGATTCCCTGCTGTTGGAAGAGCCGGACGAGGCCTTCGATCTGTGGTTTTCCGCATCGAATGACCCCTGGCACGTCGTTGTTCATTCGACCTCGACAACCAGTGGCGGTGCATGGCTGTGGGATCCTTATGCGCCCAGCGCGTCCCCGCTTCCCGTTGTCGCCAAGCGTGATGACGTCCAGATCAACGTTGAACCCGCAGGCGATCATCTCCTTGTCATCCACACAGCACTTTCACGCGAAGGAAGCTTGGCATGTATTCCTTTGCCTGGGGAGGGCACGGTGGATTCGCTTGTGGACCCCGATCGCTGGGTGACGCTCTACACCGCCCGCGACGGTGAGCGTCTGAGCGATCTCGAGGCCTATCGCGATTTCTTCACCCTGTCCTACAGGCGTGACGCGCTCCCCCAAGCACGCTACTACCGGCGCAATCATCCTCTTGAAGTTATTGATGGGAAACCGGTTCCTGCCTCGGATTGCTCCGATCTGTGGACGCTCGGGGAAGAACTCAACAAAGAAGGTACGATCCGTAGCCTCTACCCCCTCAGTTCTGGGCGTTTTGAAGACTGCCTTGTTCGTGTGGAGTATCAGAGCGTCCTGACCTCGCCCACCGTGGAAGAGCTTGATCTACGAACAGGGAAGTCGCGTATCCTCAAGGTCACTCAGGTTCCCAATTGGGATCCGTCTGATTTCGCGGAAGAACGTGTGTGGGTCACTGCCCGTGATGGACACACTCAAATTCCCGTCACTTTGGTTCACCGTCGCGATGCCCAGCCCGACGGGACTCACGCGGGGTGGATCCACGGTTACGGTTCCTACGAGGTTTCCTTTGACCCCGAGTTCGACATCTTGCGTCTTCCTGCCCTTAAACGAGGCGTCGTGCATGCAATCGCCCATATCCGTGGCGGTGGAGAAATGGGACGCGCATGGTACGAAGACGGCAAGAAACTGGTGAAATCCCACACCTTCACCGACTTCTTGGACATTGCGAACTATCTAGTTGATTCCAGATGGGTTCACCCAGATCGTTTGATCGCCGAGGGTCGCAGCGCAGGCGGTCTTCTCATGGGTGCAGTCGCGAACGCACAGCCCGATCGTTTTGCCGCGATAATCGCAGGAGTGCCTTTCGTTGACGCGCTAACAACCATCTTGGATCCCTCACTCCCCTTGACCGTGGGTGAATGGGAGGAATGGGGTAACCCCATTGAAGATCCTGAAGTTTACGCGCTCATGCGTTCATATACTCCCTATGAAAATGTCCGCCATGGAGTGCGCTATCCAGCAATCATGGCAACGACCTCAATCAATGACACACGCGTCTTCTACGTTGAACCCCGTAAGTGGGTTCAACGCCTTCGACAAGCTACCGCTCAAGTCCACGATCAACCACCCATCGTGATCCGAACCGAAATGGTCGCCGGTCACGCGGGAGCTTCTGGGCGCAGGGGACGCTGGAATGCCAGGGCGCAAGAATTCGCCTTCGTACTGCACCAGGTCGGAATCACCAAGTAGAGGAATTTTCTATGACAATTACAGCTGCAGTAGACGGTTCTTCTTTGGGCAATCCTGGACCTGCTGGATGGGCATGGGTAATCTCAGAGGACTGTTGGGATGCGGGCGGGTGGCCCAGCGGTACCAACAATTTGGGCGAACTCAATGCAGTCCTCGAGCTGCTCAATGCCACCGCTCAAGCCGGTTTAGCCGACGAAGATCTCCACATCCTCGCAGACTCTCAGTACGCGATCAATGTGATCTCCAAGTGGTCACC
>ERZ773057.827-NODE-827-length-12719-cov-4.266898_pt1 | contig 12719 bp, 8 predicted proteins | sample MGYA00580629_ERZ773057 | MGnify/ENA primary metagenome ERZ773057 (study PRJEB29015, sample SAMEA2738143) | human oral metagenome | biome: human oral; feature: human-associated habitat; material: saliva | place: China | collected 2163 ...
ATGAGTTTTGTTGAGCATCGTTTTGGAGGTTTTAATGGTGGTCCCTCGATCGGGGTTATTGGCGGGGTTGATAGCTGGAGCTACAGGAGCGTTATTTCGGGTTATAAGATTTGGCATGGCAGGAGGGTTTATAACGAAGTGGTTCTCTCGCCTGTCAAGGAAGGTGGTGATGATTTCGGCTTTGAAATCATTCTTGATTAGAAGCCGCTTGGCGAATCAGGCTTCTCCCCGGCACATGACACAGTAGCGGCCATATACTGCATATCAAGTAGGCCGCTTTCCGGGTGCTGCACTAGCCCGGTGTCATCGTCGAGCGTCCCCCCTCCTGGCCATCCCCCTCACATCTCGTATTCCCCCACCAGCCGCTTCACGCCCAGCACGATCACGTAGGCGATGACGCTGCTTCCGATGGCTCCAGTCAGGCACGTCGCCACGCCCCCCGGTTCCTGCAAGAGCCAGAACACCAGGGCATGAATGGGGGTGTAGGCAAGCGTCAGGGCGCCCAGACCTTTGGCCCATGAAGAGAGGGTGGTGGTTGAAGGGGTAAGCCATCTGGCCAGGGTCAGCAGGGCCATGATCCGCAGGCCAATGAGCAGGCTTTCCATGTCAGTCTGCCGCCCCTTCGAACCCCTGCTGTCGCCACGCCTCGAAGACTGTCACGGCCACTGCATTGGACAGGTTCAGGCTGCGGTTGTGGGGGCGCATGGGCAGGCGCAGCAGGTGGTCGGTGCCCAGGCTGTCCTGCACGTCGTCGGGCAGGCCGGAGGTCTCGCGGCCAAAGACCAGGCAGTCGCCGGGCAGGAATTGATGGTCGTAGGGGCTCTTGTGGCCGCTGGTGCTCAGGCCGTACAGGCGGCCGGAGAAGGGGACTTGTCGTGCGTTGCTGTGGGGTGGCTGGCCGGGGGCGGTCTGCGGGTCGGCGTCGGATGCTGCGGCCATGGAAGCCTGCATGCTGTCCAGAAAGGCTGCCCAGTTCTTGTGCACGGTCATGGCCGTGAATTCATGATAATCCAGCCCCGCGCGGCGCATCTTGGCGTGATCGATGGGAAAGCCCAGCGGTTCGATGAGGTGCAGGGCGCAGCCGGTGTTGGCGCACAGGCGGATGACGTTGCCGGTGTTGGGCGGGATTTCGGGCTGGACAAGGACGACGTGGAACACGGTGGCTGGGTCTGAAGGATGGATGGTGATGGGCGTCGGTTCTGGGGCTGGGGTGCCTTTGGTGCCGTGATGGCACTGCGTTTGGCGGTGATTGGAGCCGAAACGGGCCTCGAGCCACCTTATCTAGGGCAGTCGGAATTCATGATTCTGAATAATGACGCTGTTTCGGGTTTCTTCGCCCAGAGGCTCGGTCGGTTCAGCCTTTCAAGCGCGTCACCGTGCCCTCACGAGGGATGATAGGTCGGATTCGGCGTGCGTCGCCCGTCATGGGCTGGCGTGTCTCGGGGCTACGGCGTGCGCGCCACCACCAGCGCCATGACCGAGGCTGCACCGGCAGCCAGCAGAGTCTGGGCGGCTTCGTTCAGCGTGTTGCCGCTCGTCATCACGTCATCCACCAGGGCCAGGTGCTGGCCGGCCACGCGGTTGGGGTCCGGCACGCTGAAGGCGCCGCGCAGGTTCTTCTGACGTTGGGCGCGCGGCAGGCTGGACTGGCGGGCGGTATCGCGCACCCGCAGCAGCCAGTCGGTGCGGATGGGAGGGCAGGTGCCGGGAGCGTGGGCGCGCATGCCGCGGGCCAGTTGCAGGCTCTGGTTGAAGCCGCGTTCGGCCAGGCGTGGGCCGGACAGTGGAATCGGCACCAGCGCGTCCACCTGTTGCAGCGGCTGGGAGGGATCGGCCAGCAGGTATTCCATCAGCAACCCGCCCAGGGGGCGGGCCAGTTGCAGTTGCTGGCCGAATTTCAGGGCGACCAGTGCCCGGTCGAGCGGCGGCAGATAATCGGCCAGCGCAAAGGTGGCGGTCAGCGCCAGCGGGTGTTGCTGGCACTGGGGGCACGGCGGGGCAGGGCTGGTTGAATCCGCTGAAAGGGGCCGTGCAGAAAGGGGCAGCGCACAGCGCGGGCACCGCAGTCGTCCCCGACCTGGCAGCGCCTCCCGGCAGTGCGCGCACAGCGGCTGGTCCAGACAGGGCGCTTCGCACAGCAGGCAGGCGCGGGGCAGCAGCCGGGCGGTCAGATGATCCAGCCAGCGACGGCCGTGCTGCCAGATCACGGCATGAGGAGAGGCGGGCATGTCCATTGAGAAGGCAAGGTGGGAATGAAATCGGGGCATGTGCTTCCATCCATCCTATCCGGACGCCCCCCATCCGCCGCGCATCCTCTTCTATACTCGCCGACATGCTTAAGCCAGTCGGTCTGGACCGTGTCGCCTTGCGCCGGTCGTTCAATGAAAAGCGTTCGGGCGCCCAGCGGGCAGATTTTCTGCTGGCCGAGGTGGAGCGTCGGCTGGACGAGCGGCTGGAGCCGATGCGTCTGGACGGCGTGGAGACGGTGCTGGACCTGGGCTGCGGTCTGGGCCGCTCGCTGTCGGTGCTGGCCCGGCGTTTTCCGGAGGCACAGGTGCTGGCGCTGGACATGGCCGAGCAGCCGCTCATCGAGCAGCACCGGCTGGACATGCGGGCGCGGCGCGGCCTGCAGGGGTTGCTGGCCCGCATCCGCGTGCGCGAGAAACCGCAGACCCGTCCGCCGCACTGGATCGCGGCCGATGCACATCGGCTGCCGCTGCCGGCCAACAGTGTGCAGGTGGTCTGGTCCAATCTGGTGTTTCACTGGTTCGACGATCCGCTGGCGGTGCTGAAGGAGTGCTATCGGGTGCTGAAGCCGCACGGGCTTCTGGTCTTCTCGGCCCTGGGGGTGGATACCTGCCGCGAGCTGCGTGCGCTGGTGCCGGATTCGTCGGCGCAGAACCTGGAGCAGCACCGGGCGCAAGGGCAGTGGCCGTCGCTGCAGGACATGCACGACTGGGGCGATGCGATGGTGGAGACCGGCTTCGATGCGCCGGTGATGGACACCGAACACATCCAGCTGGCCTATGAGTCCACGGCGTCGCTAAAGGCGGATCTGGCCGGAATGGGCTTTCCGGCGGCCCCGGAGGCGGGCGTGCCTGCGCTCACGGTGGAACTGGTGTTTGGCCACGCCTGGGTGCCGGCGCAGAAGGCGCGCGCCGACGGGCTGGCGCCCATCAACATCCTTCGCCGGGGGCAGATGCCGGGGTGAACACGGCCAGGCCCTTCGGCGGCCGGGCTGCAGGGCCTGGGCCACGCTGCACGGGGCCACGGCGCCCATCCAGGCCGAGGCCGCCCTGCTGCGTCGCGGGGCAGGCGCGCTGCCTGCAACGCGGTCTTCACAATTTCCGTGGTGACGGCCTTCCTGCGTTAATATTTGTCGCTTGCAGCGTCGAGGTGGCTGACGGTTCGCATCCGGCCCCTGTTCCGCGATGTCGACAGGGCCCGCATCATGCCGGCATGGGCGCGTGTCCATGCCCGGGCATCCCTCTCCTTCGCAAGCCGCCTGGTCACCCTCCATGGTCATGAAATCACCTGAGTCCTCTCCCGGTCGTCTTCCCCTATCCGTCGATCACGCCTTGCGCACGCCGCACCTGTCGCGGCGGCGTGTGCTGTCGTCCGTGCCGGCCGCAGCCCTGTGGCTGGGGGGCGGCGCCCTGATGGGCAGTCTGGCCGCCTGCTCGAAAGAGAAGGGCATGACGTTCAAGTCCACCGACCTGGGCGGCGCCGACTACGGCAACGAGCTGTCGCTGACCGATGTCAGCACCGGCAAGCCCGTGACGCTGGCCAGCTTCAAGGACCACGTGGTGCTGCTGTTCTTCGGCTTCACGCAGTGCCCGGACATCTGCCCCACCACGCTGCTGAAGGCCAAGGAAATCAGGGACGCACTGGGCCCGGACGGCAAGCGGCTGGACGTGGTGTTCGTCACGCTGGATCCCGAGCGCGACACGGCCGAGGTGCTGCCGGCCTACGTGCATTCCTTCGACCCGTCCTTCATCGCCCTGCGCGGCGACATGGCGGCCACCAAGAAGGTGGCGCGCGAATTCCGCGTCTTCTTCCAGAAGGTGCCCAATCAGGACGGTTCCAGCTACACGCTCGATCATACGGCCGCGTCCTATGTCATCGACAAGACCGGCAAGCTGCGCCTGCTGGTGCGCTACACTGACCCCGTCGATAACGTGGTCAGCGACCTGAAGCAGTTGCTGGCGGCCTGATGCCGGCGTCCTCTCGACCGTTTCGTTTCCACCTGAAGCCCGTGCCACACGCATCGCACGGGTCCGGAGGCTCTTTCGCATGAACGCACTGGGTTGGCTCGTCCTTGGTCTGCTGATCGGCTGGGCCATCGAATTCGCCATCGACTTCCTGTACTGGCGCAAGAAGGCGCAAGAAGAGGCCGAGGCCCTGGCCCAGCAGGAAAGCGTGCTGCTGGCCCAGCAGACCGAGCTGGGGCACCGTCAGGCCACGCTGCGCCTGCGCGAAAAGGAAATGGCCGACCTGCAGGCCTCGCTGGCCAGCCGAGATGCCGAGCTGCTGCAGCAGGCCCGTCGTGTGGAAGAGCGCTCCGACGATCTGTCCCGCGTGGAGCAGGCCATCGAGAAGCGCCGGGCTGACCTGGACCGCATGGGCCTGACTCTGAACGAGCGCGACAAGGAAATCGCGGCGCGTGGCGAGCAGCTGCGTTCCAAGGAAGTGAATTACAACCGCCGCCTGGACACGCTGGAAAGCACCGAGGCCGAGCTGGCGCGCCGCGTGGCGGTGGTCAGCAACCGCGAGGAAGCCATGCAGAGCTGGGAAGGGCGCATCCTGTCCCGCGAGCATGATGTGGCCGACCGCGAGGCGTCCGTCAATTACCACGCCAACCGCATTGCCAATGACGCGGCCGGCTACGAGGCCGTCAAGAACCTGCTGAAGCAGCACTATCGCACCGCCGAAGGGCGTGACCGCCTGCAGGCGCTGGTGGGCATCGACGACCGCACCGTCGAGCTGCTCAACCAGGCTGGCATCCGCACCTTCGAGCGCCTGGCCGAGACCTCCATGGGCGAACTCACCCGCCTGATGGAAGCCGCCGGCCCGCGCTTTGCGCTGGCCAACCCGCTCAGCTGGGCCGAACAGGCGGGCCTGTTCCTGGCCGAGGACTGGGTGGCGCTGGACAACCTGCAGGCCGAGCTGAAGGGCGAGAAGCGCGAGAACGTGGCCGCGGGGCTGCTGGCTGCCATGCGCCGCCGGCCGGGCGCCCAGACTACTGAAGCGCAGGACACGTCGGCCGATCAGGCCTCCGAGACCGTTGCGACGGAAGCTGCTGCAGCCACGGCGCAGCCGGATGACGATGCCGCCGCCGGCGAGGCGCAGACCGCACATGATGCGCAGGCTGCTGACGACGCTTCGTCGTCGCACGCGGCCGGCCTGACCGATACAGCCTCGACGACCACCGATGCTTCCGTGGCCGATGATTCGTCGTCCGTGGAATCCACGGAGTACGAGACGGACGCAGAGTCTGCCGACGACGGGGGCACCGGGACCGCCGAGTCCACGCTGGACCAGGAAGCCATGGTCTGGGGATCGGACGCCGGTGATGAATACGAGGCTGAAGCCGACGAGGGACTGGCTTCCGTCTTCGTCAACCCGCGCCGCGAGCGGACGGTCGAGCACGTCGTGGCCGAAGTGGTCGATGCCGAGCAGCACGAGCAGGGCTGGCGCTCTGGAGACGATGTCTCCGATGCCCACGTGCTGTCCGAGCATGCGTCCGGCTCCACCGGACACACGGCCGCGGCCGACCCTGCCGGCACCCCGCCGGAAAGCCACCCCTACGGCCAGGCCCACAGGCCCTGACCGTTTCGATCTGTCCGCCCTCGACTCGCCCCTGACGCAGGAACGCCATGCCATCACCTTCGCCACTGCATCCGCCCGAGTCCGTGCGCCGCTTCACCTCGCTGAAAGTGGGCGTCCTGTTGCTGTTCGTCCTGCTGCTGACGCTGTTCGGCGTGCAGGAGGGCGAGGGCGATGCCCAGCACGAGGCGCAGCAGCAGCTTGCCTCCGCCTCCGGCAACACGCATACGGAATCCATCGAGCTACCGCTGGGCAGGCAGGCTGCCCAGGCAGCCGGGTCGGCGCAGGGCCAGGAAGGGCGGGGCGCCGCCGGGCAGGCCAATGTCCAGGGTGCCGGCCCGTCGGATGACCGCCGGGCGGCCCCTGTCTCGAAGGACAATGCCCCGCAGGACAAGGCTGCCGCATCGTCGGCCGGCGCTGCCGGCACGAACGGGACACCCGCCGATGTCATGGCCGACAGCCAGGCAGGCCCGGCCGTTCCCGCTGGGGAATCGGTGATGGCCCCCGAGGACGATGATCAGCCGCACCAGCCCGCCACGGGCGACGCGATGATCGAGCTGCCCGGTCCGCCGAGCTTTTCGCTGACGCACGATCCGGCGGGCGGCATCCGCCTGGCGGGCGAGGTGCCCGATGACGACACCCGCAACCAGTGGATGAATGCCATCCGCCTGGGCGCCCGGGGCGAGTCCGTCGAAGGCAGCCTGCGCCTGCGCCACATCGATGGCCATGCCGCCGCCCGCTGGGAGCCGCAGCTGACGGCCCTGGTGGCCCTGGTCCGTGAACGCAACATCAGCGAACTGCGTGTGCGCGGTGACGTGGTAGAAGTGTTTGGTGGTGCCCAGACGCCCGCCCAGGGCCGCGAGACGCTGGAGCTGATCCGCGCCCAGGTCCCCAACGGTTACCGCGTGCTGGCCCGTGATGAGGCAGGCGCTGCCGGTGCATCCCGTCTGGCCGCCGCCGGTGCAGCAGCCCAGGGCGCCCAGCGTCTGGCCGATGCCAACCGCCTGGCAGGACGGGACGCCCGTGCCCAGGCCGAGGCGCAGAAGGCTGCCGATGCGCGTAACGCCGCTGCCAAGGCACGTGATGCCCGCAACGGCCGCGACAGCCGCAACGCGCGCGATACCCGCCAGGCCGCTGCCGACAGCCGCAACCTGCGTACCGCCGCAGCCGGAAGCTGCCCCCGGTCGCTGAAGCAATTGTCCGCGCCGATCTTCTTCAAGTCGGGCAGCTCAAGCCTGTCGCCGGCCGAGACACGCCGCCTGCAGCAGCTGGGCGCCTGCCTGGGCCGCACGGCCTGGGTGCGCGTCACCGGCTACGCCGATCCGCGCTACTCCGCCGCCTACAACAAGACCCTGTCCGAGCGTCGTGCGCGTGCCGTGGCAGGCGCCATCAGCGAAGGGGGCTTCTCCTCGGCCCGCATCACGGTGGTGGGTGCCGGCAAGACCTCCCCCCGCACCAAGGTCCGCGCCGACAAGGCCACGCTGCAGCGCGCCCGCCGGGTGGACATTCTGGTGGGTTGAGGACAGCGGGGCAGGCACAGCGAGTGCTGCCTGCCCTGCACCCGAGAATGCCGCCACGAATATGGACCGTCTCGAATCAGGGGGGGGCCGGAAACGGTAGAAGTGTCTCAGACGAGAACACGACCCAAGCGTCAGAAGCTGGCCTGAACCGGCGCACGACACGTTGAATGCAAAAAGCCCCCGCCCGTGACGATCGGGCGGGGGCTTTTTTCCGGGCTTTTCAGGGCCTTCAGAGCGCGGGGTGCGTCGTTTCCCACGGCTGCTGGGTGCCCAGCAGCGTGTTCACCGTGGCCGTGCTGCTCAGTGCGGTGGCACCGGAATCCACGGCCGTCGCCACGTCCGTGCCGGCCGGCGCGGCAGGGGTCGTCCCCGCGCCTGCCGCGCTGCCGGCCGCCGACGTGGCGGCATTCGACCCGGCGCTGGATGCCTCACCCGGCAGCGACAGCGTCTCGCCCTGATCCAGCAGCTCGTTCAGAGACAGACGGCTGCCCTGATTGCCGGGCAGCGCCTTGGCCGTGGTCAGCGACTTGCCCAGGGTATCCCCTGCGGTGATGCCGAGGGCGGACGGCTGCGCCGCCGGCGGGGTGGCAGGCTGGGCGGCCGCATCCGGAGCGGGCGCCGCTGCAGGTGTAGTGGGCGTGGCAGGTTGCGCCGCGGCACCGCCTGCTGCGTCGGCATCCGCGTCCGGGGTAGCTGGCGTGACTGCTGCCGTTGTGACGGAGGCGGGCACCGGCGTTGCCGGCTTCAGGGCGGGGCCCTGAACCTCGATCTGTTCGGCCCAGCTTTGCGCGGCATTACCGGCGGCATCGGACACCGTCACGGTGACCGAATATGGCTGTTTGCCGCCCGGGGTGACGGTTGGGGCCGGCAGCGTGGCCGAGAAGTGCCCAGCAGCGTCGACGTCTGCCGGCCGAATGGTTGTACCCAGCTGGACCTGCACCTTCGACCCCGGTGCCGCATCGCCTGTGACGGTGACGCCATCGGTGGCTTCCGCCGCTGTGATGACCTTGCTGGCGTGGCCGTCGAACTGCAGGTTGGCCGGTTTGCTCGGAAGCTTCTGAGCCAGCGTGACCGTGTGGGTGCCCACGGATGTCGAGGTGCTGCCAGGCTGGGAGGCGGTTGCCTCGATGGTATGTTGGCCATCCTGCAGACCTGTGAAGTTCAGGGCCGCTTTCCAGAGGCCATCGGCGCCGGAGCGGACGGTGGTCGCAACCTTCGTGCCCGGCACCTGTACGCGGATGTTGGAATTGGGCTCGGCCGTGCCCGACACTTCCACGCCATTGGCTTCCACGGCGTTGATCACGTCGTCATTTGCGACCTTGCCATTCACGGTGGTCTGGCGCGTGACGGCCGGTGCGCCCTGGATCGTCACGTCCTGCGTGATTTCGGCCGTGTTGCCGGCCTTGTCGGTGACAGTCACGACCAGCGTGGCTTTGGCCGTGCCATTGGCGGGTGCGGGGGGAATGTCGGCGGCAGGAACCGTGACCTTCCATAGTGAGCCCACCGAATGGCTGATGGGGACGGGCTTGCCGTTCCAGGTGGCCGACAGTGTGGTGTCAGCCTCCCCCGACGAGCCACGGAAGGTCACGTCGTTCTTCGCCGCTTCTGCCGTGATGATCTGCGTTTTTCCGAAACCGGAGAAGTGAGGCTTGGGCGGCGTCTTGTCGACCGAGAACGTACGGGTCTCTGGGCTGGAGGCCGTGCCTCCCGGCGAGGTGGCAATGGCGGTTACCGTGTGCGTCAAGCTGTCGGCAAAGCCGCCCATGTCGATGTTCTGGACGCTCCACTTGCCCTGAGTATCGGCCACGATTCCCGATGGCGCTGTCCAGGCATCGACCTTGACCAGCATGGAGGCGCCGGGGGCCGCCGTGCCCGTGATGGTCACGGCACCCGACTCGGCCTTGTTGACGACGTTGTCTGCGGTGACGGGGTCAATCGTCGGGGCCAAGGATGGCAAGGCGCTGTTCTGCACCGTGATGGTCTGCTTGGCGGTGGTGCTGTTGTTGCCTGCCTTGTCGTGGGCCACCACAGTCACGTCGGCTGTGGTGCTGGCCTGGCCGGCCGGTACCGTGGGTACCGAATCGAAGTCCACGCTCCATTTGCCGTTGGTGACGGTGCCCGGTTTCGACACACCGTTCCAGGTCACGGTCACTGTATCGGCATTCTGGGCGCCGGTCGGCGTATCGCCCGTGAAGGTGATCTTGCCGGTCTTGGCCTCGTCGGCGCTGATGGTGGTGTCGCCACCGTTGGTCTTGATGTTGGTGGGCTGACCCGGGGCGGTCTTGTCGAGGGTGACCTTGTGCGTGGCGGCGACCGAGTTTTCGCGCCCTGGCTGCGAGGCGACTGCCGTCACGTCGTAGCTGCCGTCGGGCACGCTGGCCAGGTTTGTCAGCTGGGCGGTCCAGCGGCCGTCTCCGCCGGCCTGGGCGGTCGTCCCGACAGTACCCAGCTTGACATGGACGATCGAGCCCGCGTCGGCAATGCCGGATACCGATACGGCCCCCTGAGCCTCGGCAGCGTTGATGATGTCATCGCCGGCAATTGGGCCAATGATGGGCTTGCCCAGCGGAATCAGCGGCCCCTGCAGCGTCACGTTCTGGGTGGCAACGGCGCTGTCGTTGCCGGCCTTGTCCTGCAGCACCACGTTGAAGGCCGTGTTGGTGCTGTTCCCCTGGCCGGGCATGGGCAGATCGCCTTCCTTGAATTCCACCTTCCAGCCGCCGTTGGCGCCCACCGTGGCAGTCTGCGTCTTGCCGCCGCCGATGGAGACCGTCACCTTGGTGCCAGCTTCGCCTGTGCCGCTCAGGCTCACGCCGTTCTTGGCTTCGAGGCTGGTGATGGTGGTGTCGTTGCCTTCCAGCTTCAGGTTGGCAGCCGGTGCGGGCGGCGTCTTGTCCAGCGTGAACTCGGCCTTGCTGGTGGCGGTGTTGCCCTGGGCGTTGGTGGTGGTGACCGACAGCACATGCTTGCCGTCAGCCAGACCTGCCGGCAGCGGCACGCCCGCTTCCCACTTGCCGTTGGCATCAGCCTGGACCTCGGCCAGCGGGTTCTTCTCGTCGGTCAGCCACAGCGCAACCTTGCTGTTGGGCGCGGCCGTACCCATCACCTTCACCGGCGCAGCCGCTTCCTTGGCGTTGACGTAGCCGTCTTCGCTGATGGTGCCGATGATGGCGGCGGTGCCGGTGGTGTTCATGATGACCTTGCTGGTCACTTCCGGCGCGCGGTTGCCGGCGGCATCGATGGCGGTCGCACTCAGCGTGTAGGAGCCATCGGCAGTGGGCAGGTCATCGGCTTGCAGCGTGGTGCTCCAGTTGCCGTTGGCGTCCACGGCCACCAGGCGGGTCACCGTGCCCAGCTTGAGTTCCACCGAACCGTTGGCTTCGGCCGTGCCGCTGATGGTCACGCCCGCAGCCTTTTCCGGGCCGGTGATGATGTTGTCACCGGCCACGGACGCCACTTCGGCGCTGGCCGGCGGCGTGTCGTCGAAGTGCAGCGTGGTCAGCGGCAGGGTGCTCTGCACGCCCTTGTTGGAACCCACCACTTCCAGGCTGTTGGTGTCCGACAGGCCGGTGGCGGGCAGCGTGCCGCTGCTGGGCGTGGCGGTCTTCAGGTCTACCGCCCAGTTGCCGTTTTCGTCGGCCTTGGTGGTGTAGGTGACGTTGGCGTGCTGGTCGCCATCAGTGTCGATGCGCACCTGCACTTCGGAGCCGGGTTCGGCCGTGCCGTTCAGCACGGGGAAGCGCGTGTTGAAGTAGGTGGCGGATTTGAGCGTGAGCGAGATGTTGCCCTGGGGCGCCTGACCATCGCCGCCGCCCCCGCCACCACCACCGGCTGCGGCCAGGCCCAGCACGGCCGCGCCGCCCAGGCCGTACAGCAGCGGCTTGGTGGGCACGTCACCCAGCACGGGCAGGATGGGGGCCTCGAACTTGGGGTCATACAGCACGAAGGTGCCGTCGTTCAGCGCGCCCAGCGGCTTGGTGTTCACGTCGGCCAGCAGTACGGCGCCCCCGGCACCTTCTGCCGCGTCCGGAATGCTCACAGTCTCGTCGCCACCGGCCGTCACGGCACACTGGTCCGAGGCGCTGCAGATGCGGTAGTAGCCTTCCAGAATCACTGAGGCGGTGCCGGCATCGCCGTCCAGCGGCACGTTCTCGATCACCAGATCGCTGTCCACCTGCAGGACTCGCAGCTGTTCGGCGTCCAGGTTGGAATCCTGTAGCCGGAACTGTCGCCCGGGCAGCACCCGAACCCGGTTCTCGCCGGGCCTGAGCCGCAGCTGTTCCACACCGCCGTCCTGCGTCCGATAGATCTCGAATCGTGCTGCCATGATGCTCGTTCCGTAGGGATGTATCCTTATCTTGCAAGCCTATCAAAACGGTTTACATCCGCCCACATGTCCTACGCGCCGACAGGGATAGATTGCGAGTTCAAGTGTCAGGTAAAGCGGCAGTCGTTGTTTTTTACAGACGATCTCACCTGTCGGGTGAGCCATCGGGCTGAGCGGGCTGGCCAGTCATCATCGGCGGGATGCCAGACAGCGGGATGGCAGACAGAAAAAAGCCCGCCATGAGGCGGGCCTAGCGAGACGGTGAGGGAACGGCCCGGGCCGTTCCCGTTGGCGTCATACCGTGGGGTGATGATCCCAGGGCTGCGTGCCCACCAGCGAATCCACGGTGGCCGTGGTGCTGACCGGTGCCGGCGGCGGCGCCGTCGGCGTGGGGGCGGCCGCGGGCGCGGGCGCGCTGGAGAGCGACTCCTCGGCGCTGCTGCTGGTCAGATCGTCCAGGGTCAGGCTCTTTTGCGACGTGCTCGACGTGTCCGTGGAATCATCCGTGTCGGTCAGCGACTTGGTGGCCAGTGAGCGTGCCGAGGTGCTGCTGCCGGCGGCAGCGCCGGTGGCTGGGGTCCCCGTCGTCGTGGTGGGGCTAGTCGTCGTCGGGGTGGCCGTGCCACTTCCCGATGTGCCGGAATCCGTGTCGCCGGCTGGTGCAGGTGTTGGCGAGGGTGTCGGTGTCGGGTTTGGTGTCGGTGTGGTGGTGTTGTCCCCTGGGTCGGGTGTCGGCGTCGGGGAAGGTGCGGGCGTAGGCGTCGGGCTCGGTGTGGGAGTCGGGCTCGGCGTCGGCGTGGTGTTGTCGTCCCCCGGATTCGGCGTGGGGGTCGGCGTTGGTGTAGGGGTGGGCGTCGGTGTGGGAGTCGGCGTCGGGCTCGGTGTAGGAGTCGGGCTCGGCGTTGGCGTGGTGTTGTCGTCCCCCGGATTCGGTGTAGGCGTGGGGTTTGGCGTCGGGGTCGGCGTCGTCGGCGCTGGTGTGGTCGGCGTGGTCGGCGACGGCGCGATGGTCGGTGCCGGGGCACCCTGCACCGTCACGACGTGGC
>ERZ773057.831-NODE-831-length-12669-cov-9.320913_pt1 | contig 12669 bp, 10 predicted proteins | sample MGYA00580629_ERZ773057 | MGnify/ENA primary metagenome ERZ773057 (study PRJEB29015, sample SAMEA2738143) | human oral metagenome | biome: human oral; feature: human-associated habitat; material: saliva | place: China | collected 2163 ...
CAAAGTCGTGATCTGTGATCCGGTCACCGGAAGGATTGTCCGCGAAGGTCGCGCCTCGCACCCCGAGGGAAGTGAAGTCGACCCTCAGGCGTGGTGGGATGCCTTCCGCGAGGCCGTGCGCGCAGCAGGCGGACTCGATGATGTGCGTGCGCTGAGCGTGGGCGGCCAACAGCACGGAATGGTCTGCTTGGATGAGCGAGGTGAGGTTATCCGCCCGGCGCTTTTGTGGAACGATACCCGAAGCGCCGAGGCCGCGCGGGAGCTAGTCCTTGAACGCGAAGATGGAGATAGTGAAGCGGGAGCTCGCTGGTGGGCGCATGCCACGGGACTTGTTCCCGTTGCCTCGTTTACAGTCACGAAACTGCGCTGGCTTGCAGACAATGAGCCGGAGAATGCGCGAAAGATAGCGGCAATCTGCCTGCCACACGACTGGCTGAGCTGGAAGATCCGAGGTGGCTTTGAAGCTGTCGGACTGGATGGACTGTGCACTGACCGTTCCGATGCATCGGGAACGGGCTACGTGGATCGGGTGGACGCAGTCTACAGGCGCGAAATCTTGGCTCAGGCCCTAAGAATCTCGGTGGAAGAAGCCGAGGGAATCATCCTGCCGAAGATCTGCGAACCCATGGAGGCCATGGGGTGTGGGGATCCAACGCAAGGCTGGGGAGAAATCGCAATCGGCCCAGGATGCGGGGACAATGCCGGGGCTGCGCTCGGAGTTGGCCTCGGTGTCGGACAGGCATTGCTCTCACTGGGAACCTCAGGAGTCGTGTCGGTTGTCAGCGAGACCCCTATTGAAGACCCCAGTGGTCAAGTCGCCGGTTTTGCTGACGCCAGTGGGCACTGGCTTCCTCTCGCGTGCACGCTCAACGCCTCGCGAATCCTCGACGCGGTCGGCGCGATGAGCGGCCTCGGCTATGAGGAACTGGACGACGCGGCACTGTCGGTCCCCGACGCGGGAGGGCTGCGCCTGGTTCCTTATTTCGAAGGCGAACGCACCCCGAACCTGCCCGATGCCACTGCCCGATTGGAGGGAATGACGCTCAAGAATTCGACGCGCGCACACCTTGCTCGGGCCGGTGTCGAGGGGCTGCTTACCCACATGCGCTTCGCACTCGAATGCGTGCGTGAGCTGGGCGTTCCGATTGAGAAAGTGCTCGTTGTCGGCGGCGGAGCGCGCTCGCGGGCAGTGCAGAGCCTGGCGCCCGAACTCTTGGGGGTGCCCGTTGAATTTCCCGAGGCGGCAGAGTATGTCGCCCTGGGTGCCGCAAGGCAGGCGGAGGCGCTGAATATTGTGATGCCAGAGGTATGTGAGCATACGGATCACTGTGCGAATCAGGCGGACAGTTCCGATGTTTGACGAGACGATCACCCGCTGGGGGACGCACAGCGCGAAGTGGGACTTGCTGGCCGCGCACTTGGGTGAGGACGCGCTGTCCCTGTCGGTCGCGGACATGGAGTTCGCGACGTGCCCAGAGGTGTCGCGCGCGATCGTGGACGCGTGCACGGAGGGGATTTTCGGCTACACGGAGGTCTTCGATGACTTTCGCGGGGCCGCGGCCCGCTGGCAGGAGCGCCGCCACGGGTGGGAGCTCGAGCCGGGCGACGTGCACTTTTTCCCGCGTATCGTCCAGTGCGTGTCGGCTCTGTGCTCGATCGTCCTGCCGGGGTCGCTCGGGCGTCCTCCCCGTGTGGTGACCTTAGATCCCGCGTACGGGCCGATCATCGAGGTCGTGGAGCGCGCCGGGTGCGAGCTGCGCCGGGTGCCCCTTGACCTGTCGGGCGAGTCGCTTCGGATTCCCGAGGATTTGTTCACCCGTGCGATGGAGGGAGCGGACCTGTTGCTGTGGTGCAGCCCGCACAACCCGACGGGGCGCGTGTGGAGTGAGCGCGAGATGGATATGGTTGCTTCTCTTGCACTTCATGGGGACGTGCTGGTGCTTTCCGACGACATTCACGCGGATTTCCAGCGGCCGGGTAGGAAGCGGTACCAGCCGCTCGCAGCTGTCTCACCGCGCTTGTGGGAGTCTGGGTGCCTCATTCAGTGTATGTCTCCCGGAAAAACGTTTAATACAGCAGGCTTGGAGGCCTCGGCGGTTGCGGTGCGCGGAGAACTCGGGGAGCACCTCGAGGAGGCCAAGCGTCTCATGGGCTTGCACAACCCGAATTTTTTCGCGATTCCCGCGACGATCGCCGCGTGGAACCTCGGCGAGGCGTGGGTGGACCAGCTGCAGCAGCGCATCGACGCGAACTTGCGCGTGGCCGTCGAGTACCTGCGCCACGCGCTGCCTCGGGCCCGCGTCGTCGACCCCGACGGCACGTACCTGGTGTGGGTCGACGCACGCGAGTACCTGGCCTCGTCCGCTTCTCTCGACGAGGCCGTGGTCGCCTCCCGGGTCGCAGTGTCCCCGGGCGAGGACTTCGGGGCCGACTATGAAGGCTTTTTCCGCATCAACGTGGCGCTTCCTGAGCGCGACCTGGTGCGGGCTCTGGGGCGCTTGTGCAAGGCAATCGCGGCGCTCGCATCGAACTAAGCGGACGCGCACTGGCGCGCGGACGCAATGAAAAAGAAAGGATTGACGATGTCAGTCACCTCCTCGGAGAAGCGGGCTCACCGCACTCCATCTCTCCTGGTCGCGGCGATTCCCGCGGTCACGCTGATCGTCCTTTTGGGCGGCGGCTACATTGCGGCGAGCCTCCCCGTCGAGCCGCTGCTTATCGCGTCGGCCGTGGTCGCTGGCATTGTTGCCATGACCTTGGGTTACACATGGGATGAGATCATCGGCGCGATCGCTGAAAAGATTGCGAAAACTATGCCGGCTGTCCTCATCCTGATTGTTGTCGGTGCGCTGATCGGTACGTGGATGGCGGGCGGTACGATCCCGATGCTCATCTACTACGGCTTGAAGATCATCAACCCGCAGTTCCTGGCACTCATTGCGCTGGTCGTGACGGCCATTGTTTCGTTGTGCACGGGTACGTCGTGGGGTTCTGCAGGAACGATTGGTGTCGCCTTCATGGGTGTCGCGGTTGGCATGGATGCGAACCTGCCGATGGTGGCTGGTGCGATCGTGGCAGGTGCTTACTTTGGCGACAAGCTCTCGCCGCTGTCGGATACCACCAACATCGCCTCGCTTGCCACGGGCGTCAACCTGTTCACCCACATTCGTCACCTACTGTGGACGACCGTGCCTGCATTCCTGACCTCCGCGGTTGTGTACCTGATTTTCGGCCTTCACTCTTCCGGCGGTGTTGTGCCCGAGAAGGTCGGCACAATCCTGGCGACCCTGGATTCGGCGTTCAACTGGAACCTGCTCCTGCTGGTGCCCGTCCTAGTCGTTCTGGTCGGTTCGATCATGAAAATGCCGACCGTGCCCGTCATGCTGGTGTCCTGCGCGACCGCCATATTCAACGCGGTCGTGTTCCAGGGCGTTTCCTTCTCGAACTCGGTTGTGGCATCCGTGGATGGCTTCACCGTCGATATGGTTGGTAAAGCCGGCTTTCAAGCTGATTCCGTCATTGCAGATGTGACGCGACTGCTGGAGCGCGGCGGTATGAACTCGATGATGAGCGTCCTACTGATTTGTTTCTGCGCGATTGCCTTTGCGGGTACCGTGTCTGTATCTGGATCGCTGGATGTGTTGATTTCGAGCTTGCTGGCGCCTGTGAAGTCAACGTTTGCATTGATCGCGTCGACGATCGTGACGGGTCTGGCGGTTATCGGCATTACGTCAAACGGCCAAGTGTCGCTGCTCATCCCAGGCGAAATGCTGCGTGGCGAGTACATCAAGCGTGGCCTGGACCCGAAGAACCTGTCGCGAACCATTGAGGATGCCGCGACCGTATGGGAGCCGATCTTGCCGTGGACGTCTGCGGGCGCTTATATGGCTGGAACCCTGGGTGTCGCTACTCTGTCCTACATGCCGTGGGCAATTTCGAACTGGATCGCAATCTTCTTCGCGCTTCTCTGGGCGGCAACAGGCATTGGTATTGCCAAGCTGACACCGGAAGAACAAAAGAGACTTGAGGCAGAGGGCTGAGAATACAAGAAATAAGTGGGGGCACCCGAACGGGTGTCCCCACTTTGCCGTTGGGACGGAGTGTTGCAAATCCTCTGGACCGCAAAGCTCTTCCACGCGAATTGGCAGTATCCACTGACGAGTCCTGGCATTGTGGTTTTCCATGAGGCGGGGATGTTACATTCGCCCACGATGTGAACAAGTCGCGCGTGGCCCACGTCTGGGCCATAGCATGAGGCTATGTTCCAGCGAATGCGTAGCTGACCCACGCGTCAGCTTTTGACCAGACCTACTGATGGCTAGAGATTACTCGCCCGGGTCGTACGTCTTTGCGTTGGAAACTGCCGCAATCGCCAAATCGTGAGCGTAGCGGCTCGACCCCTCAGCCATCGCCTCTCCTCACGTCACAAGAATCAAAAACGTGAACACTAGGAGAAGTAACAATGGGCGCAATTGAGGCAACGGACACCGACTACCAGAACTCTTGGGCATTTGAGACCAAGCAAATTCACGCAGGCTGGGACCGCGATCCCCAGACCGGTGCAACTTCCATCCCGATTCTTCAAACCACTTCATTTGCCTTTGACTCCGCGGAACGAGCCGCAGCCCGCTTTGCCCTTCAAGAACTTGGCCCCATCTACACTCGCTTGGGCAACCCGACCAATGATTACGTCGAGGCTCGAATCGCTGCCCTCGAAGGTGGCGTCGGCGCGCTTCTGACTTCCTCTGGCCAATCTGCAATTACGCTTGCAATCCTGAACCTGGCATCTGCGGGGAACAACATTGTTGCCTCGCCTTCGCTTTACGGCGGTTCAACTTCGCTGCTCAACAACACCCTGCGTCGCCTCGGAATAGATGCCCGCTTTGTTCACGATCCCTACGATGTGGACGAATGGCTGTCTCTGGCCGATGAAAATACCGTTGCCTTCTACGGTGAAACCATCCCGAATCCCAAGGGCGATATCTTTGATATCGAGAAGATCGCGCAGGCCGCGCACTCCGTTGGCGTTCCCCTGATCGTCGACAACACCGTCGCCACCCCCTACCTGACCAGGCCCATCGAATGGGGCGCCGACATCGTTGTTCACTCGGCCACGAAGTACCTGGGCGGCCATGGCACCGCGATCTCGGGTGCGATCGTCGATGCCGGTAACTTCGACTACACGAAGGACCCCAAGCGTTTCCCCGGTTTCAATGAACCCGAATCCTCCTACGCGGGCCTCGTTTTCGGACACGACTTGGGCGCCGAGAAGCTCGGCGCAAACCTCTCCTACATCATTCGCGCACGTGCAATTGGCCTGCGAGATGTTGGCTGTGCTCCCTCGCCCTTCAACTCCTTCCTCATCGAGCAGGGCATTCAGACCCTCTCACTTCGCGTCGAACGCCATGTTGACAACGCACTGAAAGTTGCGAAGTTCCTCGAGGCCCACCCGCAGGTCGAATCCGTCAACTACGCGGGCCTTGAGTCCTCGCCCTACTACGAGCTCCACCAGAAATACAACCCCCGCGGTGCCGGTGGCCTGCTCTCCTTTGTCATCAAGGGTGGCCTCGAAGCTGGAACCTCATTCGCAACCTCGCTCAAGCTACTCCCGACGGTTGCAAATATCGGAGATGCGAAGTCCCTGGTCATTCATCCCGCATCCACCACTCACTCTCAGCTCAACGAGGAACAGCTGCGCGCTGCGGGAATTGAACCCGGAACCGTCCGCCTGTCCATTGGCATTGAGAACGTCAACGACATCATTGCTGATTTAACGCAGGGCTTCGAGGCCGTGGCACACTTGGCATAAGGCTGCTCGCGCAACGGTCGCTCGGACAGTAAGGAGATCACCATGAATCGACGCACACTGGGGCCCATCCCCGTCAGCGGCGCATGGACGCCTAATGACCCCGTCGCATTCCGTAAGTTTGCGCACTTGGGGCCCCTGCGCCTCGAAAATGGCTCCTTTCTGCCCGAAGTGACCCTTGCCTACGAAACCCTCGGGACTCTCAACGAGGACCGCTCCAATGCGATCCTCGTGTTGCACGCACTGACTGGCGATGCGCATATTTCCGGCCCCACAGCTCCCGGCCAGCTAACCTCCGGCTGGTGGGAAGAGGCCGTTGGACCGGGTAAACCCTTGGATCCCGAGCGCTATTTCCTCGTCGTTCCCAACGTTCTCGGTGGCTGTCAGGGAAGCACGGGCCCGGCCTCGGCAGCGCCTGACGGGCAGCCGTGGGGCTCGCGTTTCCCCGTCATCTCAACGCGCGACCAGGTTCAGGCCGAGGCGCGGCTGGCGGATTACCTCGGGATTCCCACCTGGAACACGGTCATCGGCGCCTCCCTGGGAGGACACCGCGCGCTCGAGTGGGGAGTGACCTTCCCGCTGCGCTGTGAGCGCTTGGTCGTTGTGGCCTCGGCGGCATGCACGAACGCGGAACGCGCTGCTTGGGCGCACACGCAAATCCGCGCCATTGAACTGGACCCCAACTGGCGAGGCGGAGACTACTACGACCAGGAAGAAGGCCCCCACGCGGGACTCAACCTCGCGCGACAAATCGCTCACGCCACCTACCGCTCTCCCGAAGAACTGGACGCGCGTTTCGGGCGCGCACCCCAGGACCGTGAGGACGTGTTGAGCGGCGGCCGTCTGGCTGTCCAGTCCTACTTGGACTACCACGGGGCAAAGCTCGTGCGTCGTTTCGACGCGGGTTCCTACGTTTCCTTGTGCCGCACGATGCTGAGTTACGACATCGGTCGCGATCGCGGGGGAATTACCGAGGCGCTGCGGCAGATCACCGCGCGAACGCTGGTCATTTCGGTGGACTCGGATCGACTCTTCTTCGCAAAGGAAGGACTCAAGGTCGCCGAGGGAATTCCCGGCGCGCAATACGCGTGCTTGTCTTCTCCGCATGGCCATGACGGCTTCCTCATCGAATACGACCAGCTCAATCGAGTCCTTGAGGATTTCCTGGAAAATCAACCTTCTTTCATCGATTCTTCGGCACTGTAAAGGCGTAAATTTCTTTCTTATGTGAGGCCTGAGCTAGGCACAGCTCATTCATAGAGTCGGCTGGCTCAATTGGATCATCACGATCCACGAAAGGACCTCACATGAAAACGCCAGCATCGACTCTTGTACGGTTATCAGCCGTAGCCGCGGTCGGCGCGCTCGCACTGAGCGCCTGCTCCTCGACTTCCGGCACCGCATCGGCCTCGTCGGCCGTCAGTGCGAAGGCCGCCTCAAGCTCATCGGTTTCCGCAGAGTCCGGGACTGTGATTGCTCCCCCGACCGCTGCCGAGGCCCTGGCTGCCAACGCGAAAGCCTCCTACGTTGAGGACAGTGCGTGGGATGCTTCTTCGGCTCAGACCATTACTTTGAATGGAAGCAGCGCGAGTACCTCGGCATCCGGAGTAAAGGTCGATGGCTCCACGGTGACGATCACCCAGGCTGGCGTCTACAAGCTCTCTGGAACGCTGAATGGACAGGTGAAGGTCGAGGCCGGGACAGATGCTCAAGTTGTCTTGATCCTTGACGGTGCGACAATCACGAACTCCTCGGGAAGCGCAATCAATGTGGTCTCTGCGGATGACGTTGTTCTTTCATTGAACGGTTCAAACACCGTTACTGACGGCACTCCTTCGGATACAAACGCTGAAGATAACGCGGCGATTTACTCCGATGCAGATCTCACTATTACGGGTAGCGGTTCACTGACGGTCAATGCCAACTACAACGACGGCATTACCAGCAAGGACGACCTCTACATTCTGTCGGGTAACATCACGGTCACGTCGAAGGACGATGCGCTACGTGGCAAGGACTCGCTGACCGTTGCCGGCGGAACTATCAAGGTCACTTCAGGAGGAGACGGCCTGAAGTCTGACCAAGATAGCGATACCACCAAGGGCTACGTCAATATCACCGGTGGCACCATCGAAATCACCTCGACCGGTGACGGAATCCAGGGTGAAACTGACGTCATCATCACCGGTGGCGATACGACAATCATTGCCGGTGGCGGGGCCTCGTCTGGAAAGGACTCCAACAACTCCACAAAGGGAATTAAGGCTGGTGTTTTCCTGATTGAAGACGGTGGCGAGGTCACGATTGACTCCGGCGATGATGGTTTGCACTCCGATGGTGCAATCCGACTGACCTCCGGAACGATCATTACCTCGACAGCTGATGACGGTATCCACGCTGAGGGCGCGGCCGTTCTAGACGGTGCAAAGGTCACCGTTGAACAGTCCAATGAGGCCCTTGAAGCCGGCTTGATCACCATCTCCAATGGTGAAGTCAATCTGACCTCGAGTGATGACGGTATCAACGGTTCTGGTTCGACCACCGTTGCGGCAGTTGAAGCGGCGAAGACCGCGACAAAGACGACCACGACCAACAACGGACCCGGTGGCGGTGGCTCCATGCAGGACACCGGTGAAAAGATCCTGATCTCGGGCGGCACCATCACGGTGAACGCCGGCGGTGACGGCATCGACTCCAACGGATCGGTTGAAATCACCGGCGGTTCGACGATTGTCTACGGCCCCACGGATGGTGGGAACGGCGCACTGGATTCGAACGGTGAATTCTTGGTCAGTGGTGGAACGCTTCTTGCCATTGGTTCTTCCGGAATGGCGGAATCGCCTTCGACCAACTCTTCACAGGGATGGCTGCAGGCTTCGGCTTCGGGTAACGCGAACTCGACCGTGACCATCACGGACTCCAGTGGAAAGGTCTTGGCCAACATTAAGGCCGCAAAGACCTTCCAGAACGTGGTCTTCTCCTCTGCGGATGTGTCGAATGGCCAGAGCTACACGGTGAGTGTGGATTCCAATTCGACCTCTGTTACTGCGGGTCAATCGACCGGTGGCCAGGGAGGTCCCGGTGGGGGAGCACCCGGTGGCCAGGGAGGTGTTCCTGGCGGACAAGGCGGAAACCGTCAGGGCGGCCGCTGAGTGAAAGAGTGGGGGGATGCGACTTCGGTTGCATCCCCCCACTGCGTGTTTTTCAGGGAGTCGTCGCTTGTCGGCGCGCATATAGGCTCTCAACAACGACCACGATCCATGTGGAGAAAAGGACGGGCTGGAGAATCAAATTAATGTTCTCGGGAGAAAGCATGATTCTGAACATATAGCTGGCCTCGTGCTGACTCCATATTGAGGTCACGAGATCACGAAGGCCGTTGAAGAAGAACTGGTACGCGGCAAGGAAGATGGTCGTCCACTGAATGATGTACTCAGCAATCTGATAGGTCTTGCTACTGACGGTCAAAAAAGTGAAGCGCTTTGAAAGAAAACGGTGAATGTATACCTGAATGAGCGCAGCAGCCATCATTAGCGTCAACGTCATGAGCAAAAAAGTCCCTGCGCGGAACTTCCCAAGACCTGTAGAGAAAGCCGAGGCCGTATCGTCCAGGAGATTCTCATTTCCCCGCAGTGATGAGGGGAGAAGCAAGAGGAGGCTCCCACATAGTGAAACCAGCATCAGCATGAGAATCGCATTAACAATTGCGCTCCCCGTCAGGTAGCCGATCGCGCGAACGAAGATCAAGCAGTGGGAGCTGCGTCCGTAGATCGCAAAACCAAGACCGATCAAGAGACAAACGGTTGTCGCCAAGAAGAAAAAAGGGAGCATTCGATCTCTTTCCAATACGCATTGCTAGAACAAGTCTCCCACATAGCTCATTCATAGACTCCACTGGCTCAATAGTTACGTCACGCACGAAACAACCTTGAGGAGCATCAAATGAGCGCACTCACCACAGCCATGGTTTTGCCGATCGTCATCGACCTTCTCGCAATGTTGATCCTGGTTGGAGCCCTCTACTACCCCCGCCACCGACGCGCCGATCTCGTCGTCGCATTCTTTGTTGTCAACATCGGCGTCCTTGCGGTCGCAAGCGTCATGGCAAACTCAACGATCTCCGCAGGCCTAGGCCTTGGCCTCTTTGGTGTCTTGTCGATCATCCGACTGCGCTCCGACGAAATCAGCCAGCGAGAAATCGCCTACTACTTTGCTTCCCTTGCCATTGGCCTGCTCCTCGGCATGAGCACCGCGATCTACTCCTACGCAATGGTCGCATTGGTGCTTGCAACTTTGGCCGTTGGTGATTCAACTCTGATCCTTGGACGCTCCGGCTCGCAGCAAGTCCAATTCGACCGCGCAATCGCAGACGAGAAGGAACTTCGCCAAGCACTTGAAGCCCGCATGGGTGTCAAGGTGACCGGAGTCAAGGTCATCAAACTCGATATGGTCAACGATCTCACCTTGGTTGATGTTCGCTACCGGGTCCCGGCCAGGCGCTGAACTTACGCGAAATCGCCACACCAGCCTCGGCCTCGTGAAAGAACTGGAGGACACCATGACGCACGAACTACACAATCTGACGAACCTCGAACGAATCAGCCTTGATGACATGAACGCACGCGCCGCGATGCTCACGCGAGTCGACCGCAAGTACGTCGTGCCCACGGATCGCTTGGATGAGTTGCTCGCGCTCATGAACCCCGCAACGCAGATCCTTGACATCGGGGGGAAGATTGAGCAGCGATATGCCTCCTGCTACTTCGATACTCCCGAGCTGCGCTCCTTCATGGACACCGCTCACAAGCGCCGCCGCCGCTACAAGGTTCGTACGCGCTCTTACCTTGATTCGGAGCTGGCCTTCCTTGAAGTTAAGACCCGAGGCCCGCGCGGGCACACCGTCAAGAAGCGCTTGGCCTACGACTTCGCTCAGGCTGCGCGGATGGAACTGAGTCGCGAGGGCAGGCTTTGGGTGGCCGAAAGACTCGAGGCCGCTCAGTGCTTTGACGGCGTCGATCGAGTTGATTCCCTGGTCCCCGTACTCTCTGGAACCTACACGCGTTCGACGCTTCTCATGGCAGACGGTCAGGGGCGAGCGACGATTGACACCGATCTGGACTGGGACTCGTGGGGACATGAGCTTCAGGCTCCCCACATTGCGATTATTGAAACCAAATCAGGCGCGGCTCCATCTGAGCTTGACCGACTGCTGTGGGCAAACAGGATTCGGCCGTCGCGTATCTCGAAGTACGCGACTGCGATGGCTCTGCTGACTCCGGACTTGCAGACAAATCGGTGGACTCGGGTCATTGATCGTTTCTTCACGATGAGGCCGACGGTTCAGCAGACGCTTGCCGCATGAGCCGACCGCGGGATTGATCCCGTACACAAGCTGTCCCGCGAAGTGTGCGTGATGACCCAGAAGTGCTGCGCGGGACTAGGCTGGGGGGTGTGGAATTTCCACGCCCCCCAGTTCTGATGCGATCGTGAGGAAAAAATGACACTGCCTTCGGAGAAACTTGCTGAGCTTGGCCTTGAACTGCCTGAGGTTGCCAAGCCTGTTGCCGCCTATGTCCCCGCTATTGAGGATCGCGGTGTTGTGCGCACCTCCGGCCAGCTTCCCCTGGAAAATGGCGAGTTGGCATGCATTGGTGCGGTTGGTGAAGATGGTGCGGATCCCGAAGATGCGTACGAGGCCGCGCGGATTTGTGCGTTGAACGCGATGGCGGCTGCAGCTGCGGTAGCAGGCGGTGTGGATCGTTTGGCTTCGGTGGTTAAGGTGACTGCCTTTGTCGCTTCCTTGCCGAATTTCTATGGGCAGGCTGCTGTGGTCAATGGCGCGTCTGAACTACTGGGCGAGGTTTTTGGCTCGCAGCACGCGCGTTCGGCTGTGGGTGTTGCGGCCTTGCCGCTGAATGCCTCGGTCGAGGTTGAGGTGGAGTTTGCGCTCCGTTCCGAGTGAGTGGGATCGCTCAGCGCTCTATTTAGCAAGGATTTAAACTGAAATAAAGGTCTGTGTGCGGGCGTTCCTGTGAGTGCCCGCTGGTTTACAGCTTTATTCCAAGGAAGAGGACAAAATGGCAGAGACTTTGCCCGAGGCAGCAGCGCCGGGAACTGGACAGCAATTCAAGCTGGTCGATGTGTCGACCACCCCCTCTGAGGGCGGCTGCGGTTGCGGTTGTAGCGGCCACGGAAAGAAGGAACAGGCTGCTCCTGCAGCATCTGCATCCGAGTCGCATGGAGGCTGTGGCTGCGGTGGGCACGGACACAAGGCTGAGGCCGCACCTGCCCGTGAATCACACGGCGGTTGTGGTTGTGGCGGACATGGAAACGGCGCTCAGGAAGCTCCAAAGGCTGAGGCACCTGCTCACGGTGGTTGCGGCTGTGGCGATCACGGCCAGGGAACAGCACACGTCGTTTCGCAAGATCCCGCCGTTCGCGAGGACGAGCTCGTTATTCATTCCCTGCCTAAGGTTGTTCGCCATGCACTGTTGTTTGCCGCGATGGATAACCTGCCGCTTGGTGCATCGCTGATTGTCGTTGCTCCGCATCAGCCTGTCCCGCTGTTCAATTACCTGCAGGAAAGCGAATCGCACTACCGCGTCGAAACCATTGAGACCGGTCCGGTCGACTGGCGCTACCGCGTGACGCGTCTGTCCTGATTTGCTGAGGCTCAATGCCCGCGAGCTCTGCGCTCGCGGGCATTTCTGTGTCTGGTGTCCCCGAGTTTTATATCGCCACTTCAATTCCGTTTTGCCTCCGCGGACAAAGTGCATCTGAATGGGGGATGCTTTGGTGATTTTCCCCAATAACCCGGAAGTAATGACGCACTTTGTCCGATGTACCGAGGTGACGAGCAACCT
>ERZ773057.838-NODE-838-length-12597-cov-65.277388_pt1 | contig 12597 bp, 9 predicted proteins | sample MGYA00580629_ERZ773057 | MGnify/ENA primary metagenome ERZ773057 (study PRJEB29015, sample SAMEA2738143) | human oral metagenome | biome: human oral; feature: human-associated habitat; material: saliva | place: China | collected 2163 ...
AGCTCGACACGATCAACCCCGGCCAGTGGTTCGCCAAGCAGTTCGCCGAGAAGATTGACGCCGAGAAGGTCATGGTTCAGAAGTCCGGCTACTTCTCGCGTTCCTCGCGCGCCAACGCCGACGACCTGCGTCTCATCAAGTCGATGACCGACCTGGCCGTCGAGTGCGCGTTCAAGGGCGAGTCCGGCGTCATCGGTCACGACGAAGAGGACAACGATCGTCTGAAGGCCATCCCGTTCCCGCGCATCGCGGGCGGCAAGCCCTTCGACATCTCGGCTCCGTGGTTCCTCGAGATGATGGCCGAAATCGGCCAGAGCGTCGAGCCGGCTGGCGAGTGAGTCGCTTCGCGTGATTCCTTCGATCACTCCCGGACGCGGCGGCGAGCCTGTGCGTAAGCCTCGCTCCCGCCGCGTCCCCGAGCGTCTGTGGTCGCCCGAGTCCGGGGAGCGCGCTCCCTGGGACACGTGGCGCGGCCTGGACGCTGCCCAACAACCCTCGTACGCGGATGCCGAGTCCGTAGCCGAGGTGACGGCTCAGCTGCGCCGTCAGCCGCCCCTCGTGTTCGCGGGCGAGGTCGATGACCTGCGCACGTGGATGGGTGCGGCCTCGCGTGGCGAGGCCTTCGTGCTGATGGGCGGAGACTGCGCGGAGACGTTCGCGGAGGCCACTGCCGATCACGTGCGCCTGAAGATCCAGACGCTGCTGCAGATGGCCGTGGTCTTGACCTACGGCGCGTCCCTGCCGGTCATCAAGGTCGGCCGCATCGCCGGACAGTACGCCAAGCCTCGTTCCTCCGACCTGGAGACGCGCGACGGCCTGACGCTGCCGAGCTACCGCGGCGACGCGGTGAACTCCTTTGAGTTCACCCCGGAGGCGCGTGAGCCCGACCCGCAGCGCCTCCTGTCCCTGTATAACCATGCGGCGTCGACGCTGAACCTGATCCGCGCTTTCACGAAGGGCGGCTATGCGGATCTGCGGCAGGTACACCGGTGGAACCAGGGCTTCATGTCGAATCCGGCGTACGCGCGCTACGAGTCGCTGGCCGAAGACATCCACCGCGCGATCAAGTTCATGGGTGCCGCCGGCGTCGACTTCGAGACGCTGCGCGACGTGGACCTGTATTCGTCGCACGAGGCCCTGCTCCTGGAGTATGAGTCCGCGATGACGCGCATCGATTCGCGCACGGGCGAGCCCTACAACACGTCCGCTCACTTCCTGTGGGCGGGGGAGCGCACGCGCGAGGAGGAGGGCGCTCACATCGAGCTGCTGTCTCGCGTGCGTAACCCGATTGGGGTCAAGCTTGGTCCGTCCACGACGCGCGACCAGATGCTCTCGCTCATCGACCGGCTGAACCCGGACGGTGAGGATGGGCGCCTGTCCTTCATCACGCGCATGGGCGCGGGGCGCATCCGCGAGGCGCTGCCTCCGCTGCTTGAGGCCGCGCGCGAGGATGGCCGTCCGATCACGTGGATGACGGACCCGATGCACGGCAACACGATCACGTCCTCGACCGGCTACAAGACGCGCCGCTTTGAGACGGTCATGGACGAGGTCCGCGGCTTCTTCGAGGCGCACGAGGCCTCGGGCACGGTTCCCGGCGGCCTGCACGTGGAGCTCACGGGCGACGACGTGACCGAGGTGATCGGCGGGTCCGAACGCATCGACGAACAGTCGCTGCGCGACCGCTATGAGACCCTCGTCGATCCGCGTCTCAACCACCAGCAGAGCCTGGAGATGGCCTTCCAGGTCGCCCAGTATCTGGCGAAGGGCTCCTCTCACGTGGAGTGAGCCCGGGGCACGTGACGACATCCCGGCCTCGTTCGTGATGGACGAGGCCGGGATGTCGTTTGTGCTAGCGGCGGCGTGAGCATCAGACACATGCCAGCGGCGGGCGGGGTGTGCCCGGCGGACCACGGTGCCGATGTGGGGCTGGAGGACATGTTGTGGTACCCGGGCTCGTCCCGCTGTTGGATGGCATGTTCGGCCCGATGGGTGGATACCTGGGCCCTTGGATGCGCACGTTAACCCTATGGGTGGAGTGTGGGCGGGGGTGCCCATGCTCCACGTGTCGGGTCCAGCTGCGCATGAAAGGGTTAGTGCGACCACCTGTCGGGCCCAGGTGACAGAGACATTGTGAAGTCCCGGGTTTTGTGGAGTGGCGTTGAGGCCGCTTCTGGTTGAGCTGCGGCGGGCCTGGGGTGGTCTTGTCGTGCCTGTGTTCACTTCCCGCTTCCGCGTTTATGCTTGTTGTCTATGGCGGTGCACCCGATCCGTAGGCATTGCACCTCTTCTGATCGGGTGCGTTGGTGCTGATCGGGTGCGTTGCTCGCTTGCTCGTGGCTGCCGTGGTGGCTGGCCTGGCGTTGGGTGGCCGTGGATTCCTGCGTGGCTGGCGTGCCGCTGAGCGGAGCGGCTCGGGCGATTTGGGCCATTCGGCGGGGCCGACGTTCGCGCACCAATACGCCAAAAAGCCGCCCTGCCAGCGACGCGTCGTGTCCTGACACCGGCGGATTCTCCCGCCTGCTGCGCTCCCTTGCGATGCCCCTCGTGCGACGCTGCGGGGGAGGCGGGCATAGCAGCGGGGCGGGACCCCGAAGGATCCCGCCCCGGCAGGGTACACACCGGGCCGTCACACGATGGACATGGTGACGGTTGAGCCCTTCTTGATCTTGGAGCCACCGGCCGGGTCGGTCGAGCGCACGGTGTCGAAGAAGCCGCCGAGGATCAGCTCTTCCTGGACGGTGAATCCGGCGTTTTCGAGCTTGGTGCGCGCATCCTGGCGCTGGAGTCCGACGACGTCGGGCACGGCGACCGTCTCGGGGCCCTTGGACACGGTGTAGGCGACGGAGTCGCCGCGGTACAGGGTCGAGCCCTCGCGGGTCTGCTGGGAGATGACCTGGCCCTCGGCGACCGTGTCGGAGTAGGCCTCGCTCGGAGCGGCCACGAGACCCAGCGCCTCGATGGAGCTCTTGGCCGCGGAGGAGCTCTGACCCGCCACGCTCGGGACTGTTAGCGGTTCGCGCCCCTTGGACAGGACGACGTCGACGGTCGAGTCGTGGGCCAGCGAGGTGCCCGCGGCCACGGACTGCGAGATGACCTGGCCTTGGGCAACGTCTTCGGAGTAGGCGTCGGTAATCGCTCCGATGGCCAGGCCGGCGTCGCTCAGGGCGCGAGAGGCCATATCCTGGGTGCTGCCGACCAGGTTGGGAACCTCTTTCATGTCGATACCCTTGGACACGTAGAGGAGCACGGAGGCACGCTTGTGGACCGCACCGCCCCCGTCCGGGTCGGAGCGGGTGATGAAGCCGGACTGGACATCGTCGGAGAATTCCTCCTCGACCTGGGAGGCCAGGCCGAGTGTGGTGAGTTCTTCTTGCACCTCGTCGAGGGGGCGCCCGTCGGTGGCTGGCATCGTCAGGTAGGACCCAGGGCCGTATTCGGTCCACCACCAGCGTCCGCCGATGCCGGCGGCGACGAGTAGGAGGACAACGATCGTGGCCACCAGGATCGCGCGTGTCGACTTCTTGGTGGGGACCTGGCTGTTCGACTCCTTGGCGGAACCCGAGGTACGCACGGTGGTCACGGTCGTAGCGGCTGGGGCGGGCATGGCCTTCGTGAGGTGAGCGGAAAGCAGCTCGGTGTTCAGCGCGGTGGTCTGAGAGCCTCCCGACGCCTCAGCGCGCACGATCTCGGCGCGGCGGTTGGCGATGTCGGAAGGGATCGAGGCCGCGGCGCGTGCCACGAGTTCGATGGCGTCGGAGGCGTCAGCGGGGCGATTGGCGGGATCGCGAGCGGTGAGCGCTGCGACCAGGTCGTCGATGTCACGGGGGATCCACGTCTGGCTGGCGGACGGGCTGGGCACGTCGTCGGAGACGTGGTGCGAGGCGATCTGGAGGGGCGACTCTCCTGCCCAGGGCACGGCGCCGGTGAGCATCTCGTAGAGCATGATGCCCACGGAGTAGATGTCGGAGCGGGCGTCGGCCTCCGCGGTCAGGGCGATTTCGGGCGCGATGTAGGCGACCGTGCCGAGCATGTTGCCCGTGGAGGACATCGACACTTCCGAGGCCGCGCGCGCCAGGCCGAAGTCGGTGACCTTCGCGGGTCCATCGGTGGGAACGAGAATGTTCTCGGGCTTGATGTCGCGGTGAATGACGCCCATGCGGTGCGCGGCGCGCAGCGCTTCGAGGATGTTGGTGGTGTAGCGCAGCGCCTGCGGGATGGTGAAGGCGCCCTGTGCGGCGAGCAGGGCGCGCAGATTCGTCCCGTCGATCAGCTCCAAGACGAGGAAGCCCTGCCCGGCGACGACGCCCTGGTCGAAGACGGAGACGACGCCCGGGTGAACGATGCGGGCGGCGGCGCGCGCCTCGCGCCGGAAGCGTTCGACAAACGCCGCAGATTCTGCCAGGTGCGGGTGCATGACTTTGAGCGCAACGGGGCGCTCGAGGCGCTCGTCCTGGGCGATATACACGGTGGCCATGCCGCCTCGGGCCAGCCTGCGCGTGACACGGTAGCGCTCGTCGACCAGCACTCCAATCAGCGGGTCGGTTTGGTCGTATGTTTTCTCGTCGCTCACCTGGTCGATTCTATGGGAGTTTTTGGCAAATCATAGGAGGTGCGGGCGTCGGTGCGGCGCTGTCATGGGGTAGTGTTGCGCTCATGACACATGCTGATATCACCCTGTTGTCCATCGAGGACGTGTGCCGTCTGCTCGGCATTGAAGAGCGTCGCCTCAAGCAGCTGATCCGCGATCGAGTCCTCATTGATGGGCGCGACGCGAGTGGTACGCGCGGTGTCCCTCAGGAGCTCCTCGTCAAGGGGGCGAACGGGTGGGAGCCGCTGCCCTTCCTGCAGGGCACGCTCACGTTGCTCGCCGATGACGGCTTCACGCCCGAGGAGTCGCTGTCGTGGCTGTACGAGGTCCAGGATGAGCTCGGCGAGCGCCCGATCGACGCGCTGACCTCGGGGCGTCACCACCGGGTCAATCGCATCGCTTCGACGCTGGCGTTCTGAGAGTCCTCGCCCCGGTGTCTAGGCGCGCCGGGCGGTGAGGATGTCGCAGAGTTCACGCAGCATGGAGGCTGCGTCGGCGTCGACGTGTGAGGCGTCGAGTACGCGGTGTCCCTCCTCGACCAGGCGTGCGATCTCTGCTTCGTGGGCGGCACGCCCGTTGCGCTCGATGATCGCCGTGGCCCTCGCGATCTGCTCGGCCGAGGCCTCGGCTACCCCGAGCACCTCGGTGAGGGCTGTGCGCTCAGCGGGGGAGGAGGCCGCCCACGTGAGGGCGAGCAGGACAGTGCGCTTGCCCTCGCGCAGGTCGTCTCCGGCGGGCTTGCCGGTCACAGCGGGATCTCCGAAGACACCCAGGTCGTCATCGCGCAGCTGGAAGGCCAGGCCCCAGGGGGTCAGGATCGTCTCCAGGACCTCGATCAGTGGGAGAGCCTGCGCGAGCGAGGGAGCCCCGCAGATAGCACCCAGAACGCCGGGGTGGACCACCGAGTAGTGAGCGGACTTGTGGAGGGCGACCTCCAGGGCGGCGTCTGCACTGAGCGCGTCGGCGCGCTGGGGGTCCAGCGGGTGCTGTTCGGCCAGGATGTCGAGATACTGGCCCAGGGCCACCTCGGCGTGCATGTCGGCGAAACGCTGGGTGAACGTCTGCACGCAGTCGGCGCGCAGCTCCAGAGCCTGCTCATCGGCCTGCGCCGTTGCCGCAGAGAAAAGGAAATCACCCACGAGGATGGCGGCATTGAGACCAAAGGCGCTCGATGACCCGATCCAGCCCGCGTCGCTGTGACGCGTCGCCAGGGCGCGGTGAGGGGTGGGCTGTCCGCGGCGCTCGTCCGCGTGGTCGATGATGTCGTCGTGGACCAGGGCGCTGGCCTGGTAGAGCTCGAGCGCAGCGGCCAGGTGGGGCACGGAGGCGTCCGCGAGTGGTTTGCCGGAGGCCAAAGCCCATCCGACGTGCGCCATGAGGGCCCGGAAACGCTTGCCTCCCGCGGCCGAGGCCAACACGGCCTCGGCGAAATTCGACGATCGCGTAGTCGCGCCCGCGCGCGCCAGGAGGCGGGCCAGGGCGGCGGCCGTCGCCTCGTCGATGTGGGGTCGCAGCACGGAGAAACTCTCGCTCAGACTCATAGGGTCACTCTAACGGACCCTGCCAGCGCCGTGGGCGGCGAAGGCGGGGAAGATTCACACCTACCGTCAGGAAAACTACCGGGCGAGGCACTAGACTGGCGATGGTATGCCGATTTGCGATCGGCTGAGTTTTGCATACCCATCAATGAAAGGGACCCGAGTGAGTGCATCGCGCGCTTCGGCACAGGACTCCGCGACGAGTGAGGATATCGCGGAGGTGAAGGCCCCCGCTAAGAAGGCGACGCGCGCCAAGAAGGCCACGACGTCTGTGAAGGCTGAGGCTGCCGCGGGTACTGAGGAGAAAGCGGCCAAGAAGCCCGCTGCCAAGAAGGCCACGAAGAAGGCTGCTCCCAAGAAAGCGACGAAGAAGGCTGCCGAAGTCGGCGAGGAGAAGGCGACGAAGAAGCCCGCCGCCAAGAAGGCACGCGGCCGCAAGAAGAAGGACGCCGAGGTCGTCGAGGAGATCACCGAGGAACTCGAGGTCACGGAAGACGAGGACTTCGACCCTACGGGCGACGACCTAGAGGATCCCGAGCTGGTGGCCGACACCGAGGACGAGGATGTAGCCGAGGAGGAGGCTGAGGAAGAGGATCCCAAGGCCGCTGAGGGCGCCGCTCTGCGCGAGCGTACGAACGCTGGTATCCACGTCAAGGGCGGGTTCGTTGTCTCCGACTCTGACGAGACCGACGAGCCTGTCCAGCAGGTGACTGTCGCAGGCGCGACCGCCGACCCCGTCAAGGACTACCTCAAGCAGATCGGCAAGGTATCCCTGCTCAACGCTGAGCAGGAAGTCGACCTTGCCCGCCGCATTGAGGCCGGTCTGTACGCCGAGTACAAGCTCAAGAACCAGGCCGACGAGATGACCAGCCGCGAGCGTCGCGAGCTGCACTTCCTCGCCCAGGACGGTCAGCAGGCCAAGAACCACCTGCTCGAGGCCAACCTGCGTCTGGTCGTGTCGCTGGCCAAGCGCTACACCGGCCGCGGCATGCAGTTCCTGGACCTCATCCAGGAAGGCAACCTTGGTCTTATCCGCGCGGTCGAAAAGTTCGACTACACGAAGGGCTACAAGTTCTCGACTTACGCGACGTGGTGGATCCGTCAGGCGATCACCCGAGCGATGGCCGACCAGGCCCGCACGATCCGTATCCCGGTGCACATGGTCGAGGTCATCAACAAGCTTGCGCGCGTTCAGCGCCAGATGCTCCAGGACCTGGGCCGCGAGCCCACGCCGGAGGAGCTGGCCAAGGAACTGGACATGACCGCCGAGAAGGTCGTCGAGGTCCAGAAGTACGGCCGCGAGCCCATCTCGCTGCACACGCCGCTGGGTGAGGACGGCGACTCCGAGTTCGGCGACCTCATCGAGGACTCTGAGGCCATTGTGCCCGCCGACGCCGTGTCTTTCACGCTCCTGCAGGAACAGCTCCACCACGTCCTGGACACGCTCTCCGAGCGTGAGGCCGGCGTCGTGTCCATGCGCTTCGGCCTGGGCGATGGTCAGCCCAAGACCCTCGACGAGATCGGCAAGGTCTACGGCGTCACGCGCGAGCGCATCCGCCAGATCGAGTCCAAGACGATGTCGAAGCTGCGCCACCCCTCGCGTTCGCAGGTGCTGCGCGACTACCTCGACTGACGCATAGTTAGTCCGTCATGGGGGCCAGGAACACGCGTTCCTGGCCCCCATGACAACATCGTCACAATGCGGTCAGCTTCGGGTGGCAGTGTCGCTTGTTGAGGGGTGTGTGAGGCAGGATGAAGACATGCTTGAGGGTACGTTGATTCTCGTTGTGACTGTCGTCCTGGTTATCGTCGTCGCGGGTGGCGTTGTGGCGGCACTCGCGCTGTCTCGGCGCAGCGCCGACGACTGGAAGGGCGTCATCAAGCGTGAGCGTGAAGAGATCACGCAGGAGGTGCGTACCCACTCCCTGCCCAAGCGAGCGGCTGGGTCTGGCGACGGTCCCGTCGTTCCGCGAACCTCCTCACTCGATGCGCTGCTGCAAGGTGCCGATTCGACGAGCGCCTATTTTGACGCTGATCGCCTGCCTGGCATCGACCGCCTCGAAAACGTCACCGGTCGCGTGAGTGGCCGATTTGATCGTGGCGGCAAGGGCGGTCAGGGTGGCACGGGAACTAAGGACTCACAGGGGCACTAACGTGTCGTGACGGGACTCGCGCTTTCATCCAGATGCGTCCATGGGGGATAATGGCCCCATGGACGCATTTGTTTCATTCCTTCAAACACCGTGGGCCGTTGTCGTCGCCCTGGTGCTTGCGGTGCTCATCGGCCTCGTTATCCGCGTGGCCGTCAGCTCCAAGCGCCGTTCCGCCGACGACCTGCGCCCCGCGGACCAGCCCCAGGTGCCCGTTGCCGAGGAGAGCCCAGCGCCGAGTGATGGCGCCCAGGACAGCCCCGAGCAGCCGCGCGCCGGCCCCGAGGCCGTCGAAGAACCAGCCGTCGAGGTTGAGCCGACTGTCGAGGCCGCTCCCTCCGTCGAACGCCCCGAACCCGTGCGCGGGCGCATGGAGCGCCTGCGCGAACGGCTCGCCTCCTCCGGCGCGCTGGGCCGCGCTATCCTCGGAGTCCTCAGCCGCGGCCAGCTGAGTGCCGCCGACTGGGAAGAGATCGAAGAATCCCTCCTCATCGCGGACCTTGGCCTGGAGGCCACCGACTCCCTCATGGAGGCGCTCAAGCGCCGGGTCGCCGTTGAGTCCACGACCGACGAGGCCCGTATCCGCGAGATCCTGCGCGAGGAACTCCTTGCCCTTGTCGGCCCCGACATGGACCGCTCCCTGGACCTGAGCCGCCCCGAGGTGGATGGCACGGCCAAGCCCGCCGTCGTCCTCATGGTCGGCGTGAATGGCACCGGCAAGACCACCACGGTCGGTAAGCTCGCCCGCATCCTCGTTGCGGAGGACAAGTCCGTCCTCCTGGGCGCCGCCGACACCTTCCGCGCCGCAGCCGCGGACCAGCTGGCCACGTGGGGCGAGCGCGTGGGCGTTGACGTCGTGCGAAGCGACCGCGAGGGCGCAGACCCGGCCTCCGTTGCCTTCGAGGCTGTGCGTGAGGGTATCTCTCGCGACGTGGACGTCGTCCTCGTCGACACCGCCGGCCGACTCCAGAACAAGTCCACCCTCATGGACGAGCTCGGCAAGATCAAGCGCGTCATGGAAAAGCAGGCCCCCGTGTCCGAGGTGCTCCTGGTGCTGGACGCCACCACCGGCCAGAACGGCATGAAGCAGGCGGAGGTGTTCGCTCAGGCGACCGGCGTGACCGGCATCGTGCTGACCAAGCTGGACGGATCCGCCAAGGGCGGAATCGTCGTGTCGGTCCAGCGTGCGCTCGGCGTGCCCGTGAAGTTCGTCGGCCTGGGCGAAGGCGCGGATGATCTGGCCCCCTTCGACCCGCAGGGCTTCGTCGATGCGATCGTGGGTCGCGCCTAAACCCCCAATCCACGTCAGCTCCTCGGCCCCGGTCAGTCATACGACCGGGGCCGAGGTGCGCTAATCTGAGCTAGTACTGTAGCCATCTTGGGAGAACACACGTGTTTGGAAACCTGTCAGATCGCCTGACCCAATCCTTCCGCAACCTGCGCAGCCGCGGGGTCCTGACCGAGTCGGACGTCGACCAGGCGATTTCCGATATTCGCCGGGCGCTCATCGAGGCGGATGTCGCCCTCCCCGTCGTTCGTCAATTCACCTCCCAGGTGCGTGAGAAGGCCTACGGTGCGGCGCGCTCCAAGGCCCTCAACCCCGGCCAGCAGGTCGTCTCTATCGTTCACGACGAGCTCGTCGAGATTCTGGGCGGCGCCACCCGTGAGCTGGCCTTCGCTCAGTCCGGCCCGACCGTCTTCATGCTGGCCGGCCTCCAGGGCGCCGGTAAGACGACGCTGGCCGGAAAGCTCGGCAAGTGGCTGCGCGAGGAAGGCAAGACCGTCCTCCTCGTGGCCTCCGACCTCCAGCGCCCCAACGCTGTCCAGCAGCTCCAGGTCGTCGGCGAGCGCGCCGGCGTCAAGGTGTGGGCCCCCGAGCCGGGTAACGGCGTGGGTAACCCCGTCGAGGTTGCGCGCTCCGGCGTCGAATTCGCCCGCCAGAGCGGCATCAACGTTGTCATTGTCGATACCGCCGGCCGCCTGGGTGTCGACCAGGAGATGATGAACCAGGCGATCGCGATCCGCGATGCCGTGAGCCCCCACGAGATCATGTTCGTCCTGGACGCGATGGTGGGCCAGGACGCGGTTTCCACGTCCACCGCGTTCCGCGACGGCGTGGGCTTCACGGGTGTCGTCCTGTCCAAGCTGGACGGCGATGCCCGCGGCGGTGCGGCGCTGTCCGTGCGCGGCGTGACCGGCGCGCCCATCCTGTTTGCTTCCACGGGCGAGGGCCTGGAGGACTTCGAGCGCTTCCACCCGGACCGTATGGCCGGTCGCATCCTCGACATGGGCGACATCCTGACGCTCATCGAGCAGGCCGAAAAGAAGATGGACGCTGAGGAGGCCGAAAAGGTCGCCTCCAAGGCGCTCGCCGGCCAGCTGACCCTCGGCGATTTCCTGAGCCAGCTTCAGCAGATCAAGAAGCTGGGCTCCATGAAGAAGATGCTCGGCATGATCCCGGGGGCGGCCCAGCTGCGCGACCAGATCGAGAACTTCGACGAACGCGAGGTGGATCGCGTCGAGGCCATCGTCCGTTCGATGACCCCCGCCGAGCGTGAGGACGTGTCCATCCTCAACGGCTCGCGCCGCGCGCGTATCGCCCGCGGCTCTGGCACGACCGTCACCGAGGTCAACCAGCTTGTCCAGCGCTTCGAGGCGGCCCGCGAAATGATGGGCCAGATGGGTCAGATGGGCGGGGGAGTGCCCGGCATGGGCGCCCTGCCCGGTCGCGGCGGCAAGGCCAAGCAGAAGGCCAACGCCCGCAAGGCGCAGGCGCAGCGCGCTCGCGTGAAGAAGAAGGCCCGCTCTGGCAACCCCGCCAAGCGTCGCCAGCAGGAGCTCGAGGCCATGCTGCCCCCGTCGGAGCGCAGCGCCCCGCAGGGCTCGTCTTTCGGAGCTCCGACCGAGGCCCCCGCTCCGCGTCCGACGATCGATGATCTGCCGGACGACGTCAAGCGCATGCTCGGCCAGCTCTGAGCCATGCTCGTCACCGGCGTCGGCCTGTGGGCCGAGGATGCGTGCGCGCGCCCTGAGTGGGTCACTGGCACGTGGTCTGTCACCGACGGGCGCGTGCGCCGCGTCGGCGACGATCAGCGCGAGCGCGCGCAGCACGTCGGATTCATCGTCCCGGGCATGGCTGACGCCCACTGTCATATCGGCTACTCCGACGACGGGTCTGTCTCGCCCGAGGAGATGGTGAGCCAGGCGGGTGCAACGCTTGCCAGCGGCGTGACGCTCGTGCGCGACTGCGGCGTGCCCGTCGACAACTCCGGCGTGCGTGATCTGGTCGGCCCGCGGCTCATCCGTTGCGGCCGCCACGTCGCGCGCCCCAAGCGTTACATGCGCGGCCTGCCGCTCGATGTCGAGGATCAGCGCGAGCTGCCCGGCGTTCTGGTGGACATGGCGCGCGGCTCGGACGGCTGGGTGAAGATCGTCGGCGACTGGATCGACCGCTCGGGCGGAGCCGATTCCGACCTGATGCCCCTGTGGGAGCCCGCGGTTCTGAGCGATGCGGTCGCCGCCGTTCACGAGGCCGGGGCGCGGATCGCGGTCCATGCTTTCTCTCACCGTGTCATCGACTCACTCATCGAGGCCGGGGTCGACGACATCGAGCACGGCAGCGGCATCGACGCGGACCAGGCCAGCGAGATCGCCGCCCGTGGAATCGCTGTGACGCCGACCCTGCGTCAGGTGGAGCTCTTCCGGCACTTTGCCGCGCAGGCGGGCACCAAGTACCCCGTGTATGCGGCCACGATGCAGGCCATGTACGACAATCGGCGCGAGCACTTCCAGATGCTGCTCGACGCCGATGTCCTGCTACTGCAGGGCACCGACTCGGGCGGGTATCAGGAGCACGGCTCCATCGCGGGCGAACTGGACCTGTGGGCGCGCTGGGGTGCATCCGCTCGGACCATCATCGACGCCTCCACCTGGGTCACCCAGCTCTACCTGGGCCGCCCCGGCCTCGTCGAGGCGGGCCCGGCGGACCTGCTGATCCTCGATGAGGACCCGCGCACCGACCCCCTGGCCATGGCGCGTCCCCGCGCGGTCTACGTCGGCGGAGCGCTCGCGTGGGAGCGCGCCTAACCGGCCAGCTCCCGGACGTGATTGATCTAACCGCGCTGCGCCGCCGGGCTCGGAGCTCCCATGTGGGAAATTGCGCCAAATTGTGGCATAATCGCTAGCTGTACCCGGCGGTTCGTAGACCCTCTCACTGCGGATCGTCGTGTCCCGGTCCGATGCGACCCCTGTGTTTCCCACCTTGGGACGCAAAGGTCCACACCAATTCTGAAATGGAGAGACCACTCAAGTGGCAGTT
>ERZ773057.839-NODE-839-length-12596-cov-96.391277_pt1 | contig 12596 bp, 6 predicted proteins | sample MGYA00580629_ERZ773057 | MGnify/ENA primary metagenome ERZ773057 (study PRJEB29015, sample SAMEA2738143) | human oral metagenome | biome: human oral; feature: human-associated habitat; material: saliva | place: China | collected 2163 ...
CTTCGAAGTGCTTGATCGCCGCGTTAATCTTCGCGTTCTCACCCGGGCGACGCTTAGTCGGATCCAGGCTCGACTTCGTCTCCCGGATCAAATACAGCCGGTCCTGACCGTCCTCGTTTTTGATGATCGCCCAGTCCGGGTTGTAATCCCCAACAGGGGTGGGGATACGGAACTTGTCGGGCAGCTTCATAAATAGACGAATGTCTTCTAGCCCGTCCAGGTACTCGGCGAACTGACGCTCGACCGCGGAGTCAAAGACGACGTAGTCAAAGTCCGTTTTTCCCGTGTTGGTCACCTTGTAGAGCTGGTCAAGGAAGCGGTCTTTCTCCTCCAGCCCGTCTTCTTGCAACTCGCGCAGCTCGTAGATACTCCCGCCGATCTTCTCGTACTGGATCCCCTCAACGACCACGTGAGCGAGCTCTTCTTGAATACAGGTCGAGACCATCTTGATGAAGTCGTTCGGGTTATGCAGAAACTCTCCAAGCCGCCCAGAAGCGGTTAGGATATCGATGATCGTTTTTCGGGTCAGCGAGGTCGCTTCCTGTAGCTGGGCCACGATATCGGGCAGGGGGTAGGAGCCGGTCAGGTTCGCGCCACGCGACCCGAGCGTGCTGCCCTTGGTACCGCCACGAGTCATCGTCATTTTCGTGCGCGTAACCTGGATGCGGATTGGTTCGATCCTGGGAGCCGTCTTGATCCGGTTCACGCATGCGTCCACCAGTGCTTGGCGTTCGAACTTGACCCGGTAGGTGGTGCGTTGGGTGATCTTGTCCCAGAACTCCTCAAAGCCGGGGGCTGCGTACAGTTCCTTGTTCAGTTTGCGGGCCACACGCTTGCGCTTGCGCTTGATGATGGTTTCCATCTTGCAGGCGTTGACGATGTTGATGACATCGTCCTCGTACTCCGCATACTGCTCGGGCAGGTCGATAGTGAAGCCAAGCTGCTCGGGCACCCAACTGCCCTGGACCTCGCCCTGGTCGTTAATGAAACCGCGCCGGTGGAGGTGATCCCAGATCTCGGCCGAACGCTTCGCGCCAAGCACGGTCTCTTTCCCATCAACCGTGATCGGCAGACGTGAGAATTCCTGCTTACGCACAAACCCGATCGCCACACCCGCCTTCTGATACTCGTTCTGAAGCGCGGAAGCGAACGCCTGATACGACTCGCTGGCCACCACCGTCAACTGTGCCAGACCAGTATCGCTAATCCGCTCACCAGCCTGGTTCACAGGTAGACGCAGGCCACGACCGATCGTCTGGCGGCGCTCGGTTTCCGAGGCCATGTCACGCAGCGTGCAGATCTGGAACACGTTGGGGTTATCCCAGCCCTCACGCAACGCGGAGTGGGAGAAAATGAAGCGCACCGGCTCATCCATACTCAACAGGCGGGCCTTGTCATGCATGATTAACTCATACGCGTCATCATCCGCCTTGGTCTTGCCAGACGAGTCCTTGAACGTCATCACCGCGTTCTTGCCCTTACCAGACTTCATCTGGGCGAAATAGCCGCTGCGCGCTTCCAACGCCGTAGCAGGCATGATGCCCCTGGCCTTGGGCTGGCAAGCCAGTTCCTTGGTGTAAAGCTCATCGAACCAGGTCGCAAAGTTGCCATTCGCGTCCAGGTTGTTGACCCCGTCCCCCAGATACGAGGCAACCTTGTCGATAAAGAACAAGGACAGCACCTTGATGCCCTTGGCGTGGACCTGGAGTTCTTTACGGATGTGTTCGCGGATGGTCTCGCGGATCATCTCCCTGAACACCGCGTCCTGGTTCGAGCCGATCTCATCCGCAACATGCAGGTACCCGTAGTTGGACAGTTCGATGCGTTCAGGCTCGACACTGATCTCGCTCACCCGCCAGTTACCCTCATAAGCCGGGTTACCGCCAGAGATCCGCTCCAGATCATCACCCTGCGTGGCGGTCACCTTGCGCTTGGCATACGAGCCGTCCTTCTTACGGCACACCAACTCCAGGGAGGCCTTGAACGGGTCGCGAGACACCCCAAGCAGCTTCACATACGGCTTAGCCGTGCCACCAAGCTCCTGAGCATCCGAGACCACGATGGTCTTCACCAGGCCAAGCTGGTGGGCGTCAAGCGGGTCAAGCCGGTACACCACGTTACGGGTGACCCGGTGGGTCGCGGAATAACGCAGCGTGCACAACGGGGCCAGATCAGCCACCGCTGACTGAGCCAACTGTGACTCCATGTTCTGGGGCTCATCCATGATCACGATCGGACGAGTTGCCCGCAGATAATCCAGGGGGCGAAGCCCGGCAAGCTTGTCCCTGTTCTGGTGCATGATGCGCGTGTTCTTATCCCCACGCAGCGAATCAATCGTCATCACCAGAAACTGCAAACTTGTCGCCGACGCGAAATCACGTACCTCCTCGGCACGCTCACCCGCATACACCGAAGCATCCATATTGATCTCCGGATACAAGTGGCGGAAATGCTCCCGCATCAAATCAATCGAGGTCTTCACACCCTCACGGATCGCCACCGACGGCACCAGAATGATGAACTTGGTAAACTGGTAACGCTTTGCCAGCTCAAACGCGGTACGCAAATACACGTAGGTTTTGCCCGTACCGGTTTCCATCTCCACGTCAAACTGCAAACCATCAGCAAGCGCCTGCGCACTCTCCAGGCCGTTACGGTCTTGGACCCGCTGCAAGTTCGCCAGGATCATGTCCTCGTCCAGCACCAGGTTGTTACCCACCGCGCCGACCTCGGCAGCGATATCCAAACTTACCTGACCAGACACTTCGCCCTGGTCAAACAAGGCCGGCTCGGACGGCAACAGCCGGAACGTGGTCACCAACTGGTCCGCGTCCGCGGGCTGCCCATCGAACAAGTCCGTGACCGCTTCGATAGCGGAAGCCTGGTATGGCTGATGGGGATCAAACTGAAAACGCATCACACCCGCTCCCTCTTAGGCCGTCCACAAGTCAACGCCGTGGGAGCGGCATTCCTGAACCAGGTTCGTCTTGAGTACGTCGTCACCCTGGAACGCGTCTTCCAGCACCACCAGACGACCAGGCTCAAGGGCGACCATGGCGCGCAGCTGTTCCAGGGTGGGCTTGACGTCCTCGTTCAGGTACGCGACCACCAGGCCCCCGGCCACACTGAATGCTTCCAGCCCGGCCACATCCACACGCTCAACCTGCTCCGTCAGGGAGAAACCAAGCTTGAGCAGCACCTCCGTCAGCAGAGCCTCGGGGCGGGCGTCATCATCCGCTGACTCGCCCATGCCAGCGAACAAGCCCTTGAGTTCTTCCTCGGACAGTGAGGAGTGGGCACGCCACTTCGTGAAGTTGGTGTCAACAAGCTTGTAAGCGCGGAATCCGACATCGAGGCTCTCAGCACGCCCACCAAGCTTGGCAGACTCCTCCTCCAGAATCTTCTCCCCAGCACGGCGGATACGCTCGCGTGTAATCTCTGCGATGTTCGCGTAACCGGCTTTGCGGGCCTCAGACTTCTCATCCGTCGGCTCCGGCAACTGCACCGAAATACACCGACGGTTCCCGCCATCCTCAGCATTCAACGCCATGACAGCATGAGCAGTCGTACCCGAACCAGCAAAGAAATCTAGGACTATGGACTCCTGACAGGACCCCAGCCTCAACATGTACTGAATTAATGACACTGACTTCGGAAAATCAAATGGAGTCTTACCAAACAGTGACCCCATAGTTTCCTTACCATTTTCATGATTAAAGGTGGAGTCAAGAAGAATTGACTTGCTCTTTGTTCGACTCGACCGTTCATCGAGATAGTCTTTGCGGAAAACTGTCCATCTTCCTGTTGACGCCTGATGCCCGCACAAAAGCTCGAGATTCGCCTCAGCTTTATCCTTTCCCCAAGTCCAACAACCATCTACTCCGACAGAGTTTCTTGGATAGACTTCCTGCGAATAATCCTCACTAGGTATCAGGGATACCTTCAAGGTGGCGGGATCAACGTAAAATGGATAGAACAAGTTTGGTCGGTTTTCTCGATTGAATACTGGGTTGCGGTTTCGCAGTTCTAGGAGGCGATGTTGTCCGACTGTGTCATGCAGCTTATATTCGGCGATTGCTTTGTCGCTTTTTGGGATCAGGCTAATGGCCTCGGAAGAAAGAGACCGGGTGTAAACCAACACATACTCATGGGTTTTTGCGATAAACCGATCGAAGGTGCGACCCCGAGGATTAGTTTGTGCAATCAGCAAGGAGACGAAGTTTTGCTCGCCAAAAATGTTGTCAAGCAACAACTTCAGATTATTTACTTCATTGTCATCAATGCTTACAAAGAGAACCCCGTCCTCTCGCAACAAGTTTCTGGCCAGCTTGAGGCGTGGATACATCATGTTGAGCCAATTGGAGTGGAAACGTCCGTCTGACTCGGTGTTGGTCGAAAGTTTTCCTTCAGTATCAGACTGACCCGTACGCTCGAGGTAAGTACCGATTGGGTCCGCATAGTCATCGCTGTACACGAAATCGTTACCCGTGTTGTAGGGCGGGTCGATGTAGATCATTTTGATCTTGCCGTAATAGTGCTTTTGGAGGATCTTGAGAACCTCGAGGTTGTCACCTTCAATGAATACATTTTGGGTGGTATCCCAATCGATAGAGTTCTGTTTATCTGGCATGAGTGTCGCAGTGGTTGGGGTCTGGGCAGCGCGGATTGCCTCGCGTTTGCCGGGCCATGTCAGGCTGAAGCGCTCATGCCCATCTTCGATGTCAATATCGAGAATCGTCTTGAGGGTATCGAGATTGATCTTGCCGTCGGCTACGATCTCGGGGAAGAGTTCGGCGAGCTGGGATGCGGCTTCTGTGGCGAAATCTGTTGTCGCGCAAGGGACTTCGTTGTGTTCTTTATTCATTACTTCCTCCATGAGTAATTTGAATGCCTTAGCTAGCGTGATGTATCGACTAGTTCAGTTGCAGCAGTATGGCTGAGCGTTGGTGGATGGATAACTTGGGACCCATCGGCAACATGTTCTTCGCTGAGAGTCGGCACGCACGGGGGGATGCGAAACCTTCACGAAGCTGTTGCCCCATGGCGCGTCCGACGTGTCCATGACCATGGGGCAGTCGAACAACGTGCGCTTTTCGCGCTCGCTCTTCGCACGCGCACGGTACTCATCCAGCAGGGCATCCAGCGCAGACTTCGAGGAGGCCGGGGCCGTCTCATCCGAGCGGTGTCGAGCCGCATCGTGGGTGTTGGAATCCGCCTCCATGCCGGGCAATGCCGTGAAGTCGTCGTCGCGCGCAACAGTCATGCGACCAAGAATAGCGGGTAATCTACGACACACAAGCTAGGTGGGTGCTGTGGTGTGCCTACAAGGGGATTGCTGCGTGGTGATTGACCCCGATCTTTGGGGGAGGGTATGTGATTCGCCGCCAGCTGTGGACGTGGGAGATCGTGATCAACGTCAGAAGGGTGAGAACTAGCGCTTGTTGTGATGAGTGTGTTGGTGAGGAGTATCGTTATGTGCAACATGACCGGTTCCGCTACCCGCTTCACAGCGGGAGTCCAGGGCCGGTCCTTGTCGTAGGAATGTTCGACGGGATCTCTCGGGGGTGTCGGTGTCGGGGGTTGCTCGGGTAGGGGAGTAACACGCCTGTCCTGACGAGGTGCCCACATCATGGGAGAGTGGTGGAGAGGCAGTCGTGTCGGTATGTGGAGGGGACAACATGAAGCTGACTCACTTTGCCGCGGCGAACTGGTGCAACTTCGCCCATATCGAGTTTGACATGTCCTCGCGGGTCTTCATTGTCGGCCCCAACTCTTCGGGAAAGTCCAACCTCCTAGGAGCGCTGCGATTCCTGAGCGATATCGCGCGGTACGGGTTGGCGGCCGCCACGGAAGACTTGGGTGGCCTCGACCGCTACGTCCATTCGGGTGCTGACTCAGCGTCATTTGTCGCGACGTTCGACGATGCTGGGAGTTCGGTCGAATACGTCCTTAAACTTCAGCGCTCAGCATCGGACGGTGAAGGCTTGATGCGAGAGGGTGGGGTCAACGAGGCATCAGCGCTTCTGTCGGAGGATCCTCTCTCCGGCAACCCTAGCTGGCGTGTTCTTTCTGTACGAGAAACGGTCATCGTTAATGACAGGGATGAGCTCGAGGGAGAGAATGACTGGCAATCAAAACTCCGGCAGGTCCTCGCAGGTATCCGCTACATCCACCCGAACCCCAAGAAGATGCTCGAGCGGGCTGATCGCTACGACCCTGATCACGGGACCGGCTTCTTTCAATACGCAGGCCGATTCTCGGACCAGCAGCTGAACGCTGCCCTCGACCGAATCCGCCCGATCATGGCCGCGGCGGTGCCGGAGGTCCCGAACCTGTCCTACCTGCGCATGGGACTCGGCACGGAGGTCGTCTTCTACAGCGACATCCCCGAGCGCGGAGCGCGTGGCGTATACTCACACGAGCAATTTTCCGAGGGAACGCTCCGTCTGCTCGGCATGCTCTTCGGCCTGGCGACGCTGCCGCGCACCACGAGCATCGTGCTCATCGAGGAACCCGAGGCCTTCCTGCAGGCCTCTGTCGTCCGATCTATGTCCTCATTCCTGGCAGAGGTTGCCATGACCCATGACGTGCAGATGGTCATCAGTACCCACTCGCCGGAGCTGATCGACTCCGAGTTGGTGCTCCCCAGTCAGGTCCTGGTTCTGCGCCCAGAGGATGGCGAGACAGTAGGTGAACTGCTCTCGCAGTCGAACGACCCGCGCATCCGCGCTGTTATCAGCGCGGGCCTCCCAAAGTCGGAGGCCATCGATGCGGTTGTCGGGCGAACGATTCCGCTCGGGTGTTGGTCGCGCGACCGGCTCGCGTAACGGCATATAAGGTCGCACCGACGTGCACGTATGAGACGTGTCACCTGACGGATGTGCATGGTTCGGCGCGCACGTATGCGGGTTGGTAAGGGTTCGAGGTGGAAGATGGGGGTTCGTGTGCGCCACGCACCGAACTGGTCAGACAAATCAGCCCACAACCAGCCCACGCACACCCCACAACCCCGCCCCGGCCTCGTCCGTCACACTCCCCAAAAGTGAACGCCACCACTCAAAATGCCTTAGGATGGTGGGCGCGCCGACGTACCCCCAACGACGGGGACTACTCGGCACACAGCAGTACCCAACGCAGCAGCAACGCACCAACCGCCAGGCCGCAAGGCCAGCAACGCTCCGAAGCATCGTCGCAGACGAGCAGCCCCGAAGCGCAGCGGGGGAGTGGCACCGCAACCCGGCCAGCCGCACCCCCACCGCTTCTCCGCATCGCCGCCGCGCCGCAACCTCAACACCGACGTTGACCACACCCAGAGGAGTCACGATGAAGTCCAGGCTCGCAGCAACAGCACTCGTCACCCTGTCGGCAAGCGCCCTCGCACTCGGCGCCTGCACGATGGACGGTGGCAGCACGACCACGACCCCGGGCGGCAAGGCCGCCGGAGATGGCAACTACACGATCGCCGTCGTCCCCAAGGACGCGACCAACCCGTGGTTCGTCCGCATGGAAACCGGCGTCAACAAGTACGCCTCCGACACGGGCATGAACGTCTTCCAAAAGGGCCCGGCCGAAACCGACGCCACCATGCAGGCCCAGGTCATCCAGGACCTCATCGCCCAGGGCGTTGACGCCATCTGCGTCGTCCCCGTCGACCCGGGCGCCATTGAGCCCGTCCTCAAGCAGGCCATGGACGCCGGCATCGTCGTCGTCACCCACGAGGGCGCCTCGCAGGAAAACACGATGTACGACATCGAAGCCTTCAACAACACGGAATACGGCGCGTTCATCATGGACAACCTCGCCGAGGCCATGGGTGAAGAAGGCGTCTACACGACGATGGTCGGCCACGTCACCAACGCCTCGCACAACGAGTGGGCGGACGGCGCGGTGGCCCACCAGAAGGAAAAGTACCCGAACATGACGCTGCTCGAGGCCCAGCCGCGCGTCGAGTCCCAGGACAACGGTGAAACCGCCTACCAGACCGCCAAGGAAGTCCTCAAGAAGTACCCCGAAGTCAAGGGCATCCTGGGCACCTCCTCCTTCGACGCGCCCGGCACGGCACGCGCGATCGACGAGCTCGGCCTGAAGGGCAAGGTCTTCACCGCCGGCACCGGCATGCCCGCCGCGAACGCCCAGATCCTCAAGGACGGCTCCGTCTCCACCCTGACCCTGTGGGATCCCGCGAACGCCGGCTACGCGATGGCCTCCCTGGCCACGAAGATCCTCAACGGCGAACAGATCGAGGACGGCGTGAACCTGGGCGTCGAAGGCTACGAGAACATGCACTTCTCGTCCGGCTCCACCAAGGTCCTCGAGGGTACCGGCTGGCTCAAGATCACGAAGGACAACGTCGACTCCCTCGGCTTCTGACCCGCTCTTAGGCGACGACCACCTGGGTGCCACGGCCTCGTTCCGCACTCCAATGACGAGGCCGTGGCCGGGCCATCCCCGCGCGCGCAGTGACGCTCGCGCACGAACCAACCTCCATGAGCGGACGGCACCCGCGCGAGGGGTGGCCCCGGGGCGGTGGCATGCGTCGGAAAGGACACCACATGGACACCCCAGTGCTGGCGGTACGACACGTCAGCAAATCGTTTGCGGGCGTGCGAGCCCTGGTCGACATCGACCTGGAGATCGCGCCCGGAGAAATCCACTGCCTGGCCGGAGAAAACGGGTCGGGCAAGTCCACGCTCATCAAGGTCATTTCGGGCGTGCACACCCCCGAACACGGGACGGTCTCGATCGGGGGCCGCGACTTTACGCGCCTGACGCCGGCCGCCGCCATCGACGCAGGCGTGCGCGTCATCTACCAGGATTTCTCGATCTTCCCGAACCTGTCGGTCATGGAGAACATCGCGCTGGGCAGCGAAGTGGCCGCCGGGCGTCGCCTGGTCAACCGCTCCCGCATGCGCGAGGTAGCGCGCGAGGCCGTGGCGAAGATCGGCTTCGACGTGGACCTGGACGAGCTGGTCGGGAACCTGTCCGTGGCCGACAAGCAGCTGGTGGCCATCAGCCGCGCGCTCATGGGCGACGCGAAGCTCATCATCATGGACGAGCCGACGACCGCCCTCACCAAGAAGGAAGTGAGCGCCCTCTTCGACATCGTCCGCGACCTGCAGTCGCGCGGCATCGCGATCCTCTTCGTGTCCCACAAGCTCGAGGAGGTCTTCGAGATCGCGCAGCGCTTCACGGTCCTGCGCTCCGGCCACAAGGTCATCACCTGCCCGAAGGAGGACCTCGACCGCGCGAAGTTCGCCCGCTACATGACGGGGCGCGACTTCGCGGAGGAACGCTACCAGCCGGGCACCATTGACGAGGCCCCGGTCCTCCAGGTGGAGGGGGCGACGGTGGGCGGTGCCTTCGCCGACGCGTCCCTGAGCGTGCGCCCCGGCGAAATCCTGGGCATCACGGGCCTGCTGGGCTCGGGCCGCACCGAGCTGGCCCTCTCCCTGTTCGGGATGCTCCCCCTGGATTCGGGGACCATCCGCGTCACAGGCAAGGACGTCAAGCTGCGCGGCGTACGCGACGCGATCGCGGCCGGCATCGCCTACGTGCCCGAAGACCGCCTCACGGAAGGCCTGTTCCTGTCCCGCTCGATCGGCGAGAACATCACGGTCTCCGAGATGGAGAACTTCACGAAGGCCCTCGGCTTCATCGACAAGAAAGCCATCCGCGACGAAGAGAAGAAGTGGGTCAAGCGCCTCGAGGTCGTCACCCCCGACCCCGCCAACGCCGTCAACACCCTCTCGGGCGGCAACCAGCAGAAGGTCGTCCTGGCCAAATGGCTGGCCACCAATCCATCCGTCCTCATCCTCAACGGCCCCACCGTCGGCGTCGACATCGGCTCCAAGTTCACGATCCACTCGATCCTGCGCGAACTCGCCTCCCAAGGCATGGGAGTCATCATCATCTCCGACGACATCGCCGAAGTACTCACCAACTGCTCGACCATCGCCATCATGCGCGCCGGACACCTGAGCGACCCCATCAGCCCCGACACCCTCACCGAGGCCGAGCTGACCCGGCTCCTGTCCGAGGACCGCGCCCCGGCCTCGTCGATTGAAGGGGGAGAAAACTAATGCCCCGACTCCTCACGAAAGTCCTGCGCGCCAACGAATTCTGGGTGTTCCTGGTCATCTTCGCGCTCACCCTCGTCATCCAGGCCCGCTCCGGACAGTTCTACACCCCGAACAACCTGGTCGACCTGGCGGGCGCCATGGTGGTCCCCGGACTCTTCGCCGTCGCCGCGCACCTCGTCCTGGTCTCCGGCGGGATCGACGTGTCCTTCCCGGCGCTGGCCTCCCTCGCGGTCTACGTGACCACGCGGGTGCTCGTCGACAACGGGTGGAACGGCTCGATCATCGTCCCCTTCCTGATGGCCGCGGCCCTCGGCGCGATCCTGGGTGCCTTCAACGGCATCTTTACCTCCAGGCTCACCGTCCCCACGCTGATCATCACCCTGGGCACCGCCAACGTCTTCAACGGCGTCATGCAAGGCGCGCTCAAATCCGTGCAGATCAACACGATCCCCGAGTCCATGCGCTCCTTCGGATCCGCGTCCCTGTTCGTCGCACGCAACGAAAGCTCCGGTTTGCAATCCTCGATGCCGGTGTCCTTCCTGATCCTCGTCGTGGTCGTCGCCTTCGCATTCGTTCTCACCCGCTACACGATGTTCGGACGCTCCCTCTTCGCCATCGGCGGCGACGAAAGCGCGGCCGCCCGCGTCGGATTCAAAGTGCGCGCCACCAAGTTCTGGCTCTACGTCATCGTCGGCATCATCGCCGCCTTGGCCGGCATGGTTCGCACCTGCTCCATGGGGCAGATGCACCCGACCAACCTGCTCGGCATGGAAATGATGGTCATCGCCGCCGTCGTCCTGGGAGGCACCGCGATCACCGGCGGCAAGGGCTCACTGACCGGCGTCATGCTCGGCACGCTCCTCATCGTCATCGTCCAAAACTCCATGATCCTCATGGGCATCGAGACGTTCTGGCAGGGCTTCGCCCTGGGCCTGCTCATCATCGTCGGAACCGGCGTCTCCGCGCTCCAGGTCATGCGCGGCCGCCGCAACGCAGCATAGGAGGACCACATGTCAACGCTCCTCGCATCCCCGCGCCTCGCTTTCCTCAAGAAGGACAGCTACATGACGCGCCTGGCCATCGTCTTCCTGCTCCTGCTCATCTTCTTCGCCGCCGTGCGCCCCGGCCCCTTCTTCGCCGTACGCACCTGGCAGTCGATGGCCGTCCAATTCCCCGAATTCGGCCTCATGAGCCTGGGCGTCATGTTCACCATGTTCACCGCCGGCATCGACTTGTCCGTCGTCGCCATCGCGAACGTCACCGGCATCTGCGCCGCCCTCACGCTGCGCTCCACCCTCACGGGGGCCTCGGCCACCTCGTCCTTCGGCCTGGCCGTCCTCATCGCCCTGGGCGTCGCACTCGTCGTCGGAATCGTCTGCGGACTCATCAACGGCATACTCGTCGCGATCCTCAAAATCCCGCCGATCCTCGCCACCCTCGGCACCCTCGAACTCTTCGGCGGCGTCGCCCTTGTCCTCACCGAAGGCAAACCCGTCTCCGGCATACCCCCAGCGTTCGGCAACGTGTTCACCGCGAAGGTGGTTGGCCTCGTCCCCATGCCCCTCGTCGTGTTCCTGGCGTGCGCGGCGCTCGCCGGGTTCATCGTCGCGTGCACGAGCTTCGGGAAAAACATCCTCATGCTCGGCACGAACGAGACGGCGGCGCGCTTCTCCGGCCTGAAAGTCACGAGCCTGCTGATCCGCACGTACGTGTTCTCCGGCGTCATGGGGGCGATGGCCGGGCTGGTCATGCTCGCGAATTACAACTCCGCGAAGGCCGACTACGGCGCCTCCTACACGCTGCTCACCGTCCTCATCGTCGTCCTCGGCGGAGTCAACCCCAACGGCGGCTCCGGGCGCCTGAGCGGCGTCCTCCTGTCCATCCTCACACTCCAGGTCCTCTCCTCCGGCCTGAACATGTTCCCCAACATCTCCAACTTCTACCGACCCCTCATCTGGGGAGGCGTGCTGCTGCTCGTCATCTGCATGAACGAGGGCCTCTTCTCCTTCGCCTCCCTGCGCACACTCCTGAAAGGACGCTCCCATGCGGACAGTTAAAGACAAGCACGTCGTCGTCGGCGCCGACTTCGCCGGGTTCCCCCTCAAGGAAGCCGTCAAAGCCCACCTCGAAGAACGCGGCTGGACCGTCACCGACCTGACGCCCGACGCCGACACCGCGCCCATGTACCACCGCGTCGGCTTCGCGCTCGGCGCCCAGATCGCCGAAGGCACCTTCGAGCGGGCGTTGGCCTTCTGCGGCACCGGCATGGGCATCCACATCGCCGCCTCCAAGTGCCCCCACGTGCACGCCGCCGTGTGCGAATCCGTGCCCGCCGCGCGCCGCTGCGCCGCCGCCAACAACGCGAACCTGCTCGCCATGGGCGCCTTCTACGTCGCCCCGCGCACCGCGATGGCCATGGCGGACGCGTTCCTCGAGTCCTCCCTCGGGTCCGGGTACGAGGCCTGGGACGGCTTCTACGAGTACCACCGCATCGGGTACGACGAATGCGAAAACTTC
>ERZ773057.862-NODE-862-length-12406-cov-2.874423_pt1 | contig 12406 bp, 15 predicted proteins | sample MGYA00580629_ERZ773057 | MGnify/ENA primary metagenome ERZ773057 (study PRJEB29015, sample SAMEA2738143) | human oral metagenome | biome: human oral; feature: human-associated habitat; material: saliva | place: China | collected 2163 ...
TGGTAACCAGAACCAGCGGGCGTGCGCCCTCCTTGCCCTGCCCACCATAAAAAGGTAAAGCAAGGGGAATAGATACAAAAAAACCGCTAGGCGGCTTTGTATCTGCCTGGTTGTTTCAGCTTCTCACGGCTGACCTGTTATTGAACAGGTTAGCTAATCTTGCCGCTTTGCTTGGTGTTTGTAAATACTTTTCAGACGGATTTTTATAAATGTCTGATTCTGCGTTTGATTAAAAGGCGGTATGCCACGTTTAGCACGTTATAAAGGCGGGTAAATGTTCCTGTTTCAGGGTAATTAAATCCTTTGTACAGGTGTTGAAGCATTAGCCGTTCGTACCGATTCAGCCATTAGGAAAAGGTTAGCTTTACGCTCGTTGTAGCTTTTCCCCTGTGCAATTAACACGGTATTTTTTACTTCCAGCGCGGCTAACATTTTTACCTGTTCCATGCTCAATGCTTCACGGTTTAGCGGCTTAAATTTGCCTGTTAGGGCGGCATTGATTAACCGTGCTTCGTTACTGTAATGATAGGACTTTGTTTCTTTGCCCTCTGCTTTACGGCGCATCTGTAATATTTCGCTCATTACCTTATATCCGACACTTGCCTCTTTACGCTCTGATTTCCATTTTGGTTGCTCCATCAGCATGGCGGTTATCTGTTCATCACACCACACTGCAAAATCAATATCACACCAACGGGCAAAGGCTACGGCTAGTTTTGGGTGTAGCCATGTGCTTTGTGTGAAATTCTTAGAATTGCCCTTGTAGGTTTTGATGAAATGATTTTTTGTGAAGTGAGATTTTCTCACTTCACTTTTAATTTGTTTTTTCTCCTCTCTTCTAATCAAAGCTTCGATATATCGTTCCGTTTCAGGTAGGCGTAACCAGTCAATCGGGCGTTTACCAAACATGGCTGCTATCTCGGTCGCATTGAACCATGCTTCACGGCTTACACTGATTTGATTGCTACAATAATCAAGTTGAATAATGTTCATTTTTATACCTCTTGGCTTGGTGTTTTAGGCTCGTAGTTGGTATAATCAGTTTTCATCAGATTTTTTTCTCCATGCCGTCTGAATAGCCCTCTATTCAGGCGGTTTTATTTTTCAAAAATTAGGTCTTGAGTTACAATCGCGCGCGCGCGTATTGCTAAGAAAACTCCTGTTCTCCTTTCATTAGCTTGCCTGTTCTGTAAGCCATTTCTTCACTTCTCCTGCTACATAAAAGCGGCTGCGCGTGCCTGTGATTTGGCGTGATTGCGGGAATTGTCCTGCTGCCTCCAGTCGTCTGATTTGGCTGCTACTCAAGCGAGTGATTCCACGCCGTCCTTTCGCTTGGCTGGTCTCAAGTTCTGCAATAGTTAATTGCGCGGTATCAGGTAAGCTGTCGATATTGATAATGTGCATTTATTGCCTCCGTTTGGTTAGTCACGCCTGCGGGTTGCTGGCGTTTCGATAGGCATAAATATAGCCGCCTCAATGGGCGGCTTTCGAGAGAGAAAAAAATGAGAAAAAACTCTCTTTTAATTTCAAAATTTACTTAGGTTATTTTTGTTTCTTTTTCATATGTAATTGATACATATCTATAAAATCATCTTAAAATTCTATTACCTCATTTATTTCTTTGCATTTAATATCATATCTATGCATGAAAGGGTTTGCCACTGCTTCCAATAATAGGCTTTTGGTAATACGCTGTCTTTGATTGTGGACTTATCGGGAAACCATTCTTCCCCTGTTTTTGGGTTGATAACGGTTTCTGTACCATCGCCAAAGAGTAAGAATAACAGTTCTTCATGTGTGAAGTGTTGGCCGGTGTATACCTCCCAAATCAGCAAATCTAGGCATGGCAATACTCTGAAACGGTTTAGGCTTTCTATTTCTGAATCGCTAAATGTTCTTGTCATGCTGCATTTTTTGCTTCCAGTGATACGGCCGCCGTAAAATTGAAATGCTCTGTATCGCCTTAAGAAATACTCAAACATTTCTCTCAGTTCATCATCGGTATGTTCTTGGAAATTAATCAGAACCGGCGTGAAACAATTATATGCCCCTGCTTTTTTTTCATATCTGAATTGTCCTAGTTCAGGTAATTGAATCCCTACGGTAGAAACACAGTCTAGTAGCATTTTTTCCCCGTCAGAATCGACAATATCAGCTTCATTAAAGCAAAAGAGAAAGGAAGAATTGGCGGATGTTTTCTCTAGGTCTTCAAATGGCATTTTGTACATGTCATCAGAAATTAGATTCTTGCCTAATGGAATCCCTCTAGAATCTCTTGGAATATCAGTATTACCCAAAAACAATGATTGCCAAGAGTTTATACAATCATTGCAGATGTCATAACCTAAATCTGGATTACGGTCATATTTTAAATTCTCATTGTAGTGGTAAATTTTATGTTCAAAAGCGATTGCCCAATCTTCCCGCCCCCATTGGTAGGTCTCTTCATACTTGGAAATATCAAACCATTTAGGACAATAATCATGAGTATTCATTTTTAGCTCTGTTTCCAGTATCAGGCAATCGCCTCAATCCCCTTGTTTTTGACGATAGTAAGCAGCTTCAAAGCCGCGCCGCTCGGCTTTTTAATACCCCGCTCCCATTCGGAAACTTGGTTTTTACCGATGTTTAGATACATGGCAAAAGCTGCTTGAGATAATGCTTCACGCTCTCTGATTGCCTTAATGTCTTCGCCGCTCAATGGTTTGATTTCGGTCAGGCATGATTTGTCAAAATCGCGCATGGTTTTTTTGTCGATAATGCCGATGTCGGTTTCATGTATTGCTGCGAAAATCTCGCTTTTGTATTTCATGGCTGTATCTCCGTGAAAGTGCCGTTTGATTTGGCTTGTTCTATGTCGGTTTCCGTCATTGCCAAGATGATGGCGGCGGCTTTCTTTAATTCTGCAAGTTCTTTGTCCGTGATGTTTTCGCGGTCGTTCTTGGCAAAGGCGGTCATGAAAAACGCCCGTTCTCCATGCCTGAAAAATATCAGGCTACGATAACCGCCGCTTCTGCCTTGTCCTTGCCTTGCTATGCGTTGCTTAATAACACCGCCGCCTAAATCTGCGTCTATCAGTCCGCCATCTGCCCGCTCTACTGCTTCTATTAGCTCGGAATCGCTGATTTTGTGCTTCTTGGCAAATTTCGTTATCCACTGGTTTCTAAATATCCGCATGGTTTTCTTTCGTAATGCTTAAGATGATAGTTTATTCTGCCGTTTCCTGCAATACGCCTGAATGTGCTTTTAATTCATCGAGATAATCAGCCCATTTTTGAACCATATCGGCGCGCTGTTCTAAATATTCCGCATGGTTATAGGCTGCCCTTGTCGTGTTGGGGTCTTTGTGGGCTAGTTGCCGCTCTACCCAATCAGCGTTATAGCCCATTTCATTCAATATCGTGCTGGCTGTATGCCTAAAGCCGTGCTGTGTGGTTTCTTCCAAGAATCCTAGACGGTCTAATGCTTTTCGTATTGCTCCCTCGCTCAAGGGCTGTTTTTTGCTGGTGTTACAAAATACATATTCATAATGCCCTGTTACAGGTTTCAAGCCGTCCAGTATTGCTAGGGCTTGGCGGCTCAAGGGGACAATATGGTCTATCCTGTTCTTCATGTTTACGCCGTCTTTATAGTATTGCTGCTCCTCCCAATCAATTTCACACCAGCGCAATAAACGCAATTCGGAAGGGCGGGCAAATACATAAGGGGAAAGCTGTAATAGGGCGCGTGTTTGCGGAAAGCCTGTGTAACCGTCAAAAGCCCGTAACACTTCGCCTAGCTTTTGCGGGTCTCTAATGAAGCGGTAATGTTTCTGTTCCACCTTTGCCAGCTCTCCCCGTAATTCGGCGGCTGGATTGAACAGGCTCAAGCGAAGTTTCACGGCATATTTGAAAACTTGGTTTACTACGTCATAAATTTTTTGTGCCGTGTCATATTTCCCCGCCGATTCCAGCCTCTGCAACAGTCCTAAAACCTCAAGCGGCATGATTTCGTCTATTTTGCGTGTTGCAAGGTCAGGGAAAATATGAAGCTCAAGGCTGCGGATAACTCTTTGTGCATGGTCGGGCTTCCATTTATTCGGCTTTGCTACTTGGTCGCTGTGCCATTTGCGCGCAATAGCCTCAAATGTGTTTTTTAGTTGCTCTGCCTGCCTCTGTGCTTTGTCTTGCTGGTGTAGCTTAGGGTCTATCCCTTTTGCTATCAGCTCGCGTAATTCTTCGCGTTTTTCTCTTGCTTCTTTTAAGCTGATTTCAGGATAGACACCCAGTCGCATTTCATCGCGTTTGTTGTCGCTTGGTCGGTAATAACGGAAACGCCAATATTTGCCGTTATCTCTTGCTTGTAGATATAAGCCGCCGCCATCTGATAACTGCTGGGGGGCTTCCAGTTTTTTGCATTGGCTGTCTGTAAGAGGTAGCGTCTGTTTAGGCATTTTTAATCCAGTTTGGGGTAACTTTTAAAAACTCATTAAGCCATTGTTAATAATTGGTTTTATGGACTTTTGGGGTAACTTGTTTCAAAAAATAGGGCTAATCTGCCTACTTTTCAGGCTTGTTTTTTTGGGTAACTCATGAAAAGTTACCCCAAAAGTTACCCTATAAATTGCGAAAACTCAAGCATACGCCAGCATATTCAAGGTAATAAAAAAGCCTTGAAACCGTTATGGCTCAAGGCTTTATGCGTATTACAGGATACTGCTGAAAATAGGGTATGGTGGAGGCGGGGGGAATCGAACCCCCGTCCGAAAGTCCTCTACAGAGCGTTCTACATACTTAGTTGTGTCTATTTAGAATCTCGTCCCCATCATGCCGACCAACAGGCCTTCAGGGAACCAGTTACCTTAAATCTCGTTTCCTGCCAAGTAACCCGACAGAAAACCAGTCAATGTAGAATGACGTTGCGGTAGCTTGCGCTACACAGCCCATTGACCAACTGCTGCAACGGCAGGCCTTAAGCGGCCAGTGCGTAAGTTTCGTCGTTTGCGACTATTTAGATTCAGTGTTTTACGGGAAATCTGAGACCCCGGTATGCCCGCATCTGCTTTGCAACCCCCGTCGAAACCAAGATCGCCCCCAGATAGGAAAGGTCGATTATACGCATGTCAGCGTGCTTTGCCAAGTTACTGATTGATTGAAAAAGCCGTCTGAACAGCAGTTTGCTTTTTCAGACGGCCTGTTTGGTTTAGGTTTATTGATGGTAGTTTTGCAAGAAGCGTTTGAGTTTGTCCATGGCTTCTTCGATTTGATGAACGGGCGGCAGGGTAACGATACGGAAGTGGTCGGGGCGTATCCAGTTGAACCCCGTTCCTTGGACGAACAAGACTTTTTCACGCACGAGCAAATCGTAGACGAATTTCATGTCATCTTGAATACCGTACATTTCGGTATCGATTTTTGGGAACATATACATCGCACCCATCGGTTTGACGCAGGAAACACCGGGGATTTGGTTGATCAGTTCCCATGCTTTATTGCGTTGTTCCAACAGGCGGCCGCCGGGCAGGATAAACTCGTTGATGCTTTGATAGCCGCCCAAAGCGGTTTGGATGGCGTGTTGCATGGGCGTATTGGCGCACAGGCGCATGGAGGCGAGCATATCGAGACCCTCGATATAGCCTTTGGCATGTTCTTTCGGGCCGTTGAGTACCACCCAGCCTTGGCGGAATCCAGCAACGCGGTAGGCTTTGGAGAGACCGTTGAAGGTGATGGTCAGCAGGTCGGGGGCGAGTGCGGCGATGTGGTGGTGTACCGCGCCGTCGTAGAGGATTTTGTCGTAGATTTCGTCGGCGAAGATGATCAAACCGTGTTTGCGCGCCAACTCGGCGATTTCGAGCAGGATTTCTTTGCTGTACACCGCGCCGGTAGGGTTGTTGGGGTTGATGATGACGATGGCTTTGGTTTTCGGTGAAATTTTGGCTTCTATATCGGCCAGATTCGGGAACCAGTCGTTTTCTTCATCGCATAAATAATGACGCACATTGCCGCCGGCCAGTGTTGCGGCGGCGGTCCACAGTGGATAGTCAGGTGCAGGAATCAGGATTTCGTCGCCGTCTTTGAGCAGCGCCTGCATGGACATGGTAATCAGCTCGGACACGCCGTTGCCGATGTAAACGTCGTTGACGGTAACGTCGAGCAGTCCTTTGGTTTGATAGTAATGAACGATGGCTTTGCGTGCGGAGTAAAGGCCTTTGGAGTCGCAATAGCCCTGCGCGGTTGGCAGGTTGCGGATCACGTCCACTAAAATTTCATCAGGCGCTTCAAAGCCGAACGGGGCAGGGTTGCCAATATTGAGCTTGAGGATTTTGTTGCCTTCTTCTTCCAGTTGCAGGGCTTTTTTATGAACCGGGCCGCGGATGTCGTAGCAAACGTGATCCAGCTTGGACGATTTGGGAAATTTCTCCATGATGTGTGTTCCGTAAAATTGTTAACAATGGGGGTAAATGTACTCTTTTTGCGGGTAAATTAAAAGCGTTTCAGACGGCCAAAGCTTACTTATTGCGCGCTTCGGCACGGCGAACCGTCACGCTTTTGCCGCCTATGCCCCAGTTGTCCATATTGATTTCGTCAATGACGACGACGGTTGTCTCAGGGTTTTTGTTGAGAACGCGTGAGAGTAATTCGGTTACCCCGCGGATTAATTCGGCTTTTTGCTCTGCACTCGGGGCTTCGCTGCCGCCGGTTACTTTGATGTTGACGTAAGGCATGGCTGTTTCCTTTTAAAATAGTGTTCACATGTTATCTTATTTTTATCAGGCCGTCTGAAATTTGATTGCAGGATTTTTCATTGCTCATGTCAGCTTTTACAAAGAATTAAGTTTTTTGGAATAGATTGTTTTTACAATGCGGTTTTATTTTGGATGGATATCGTCATGAACCGTTTTCTTCAGACTTTGATTGTGGCTGCACCGATGGTGATTGCCGCGCCTTATGTGGCGGCGGAAACGCATCCGGCGCAAAAACAGATGCAGCAGAACATTGATGCCGTGTTGAAAATTGCACGTAACACGTCTTTGACAGAAGCGCAGCGTGTGAAACAGGTTGAGCAGTATGCCAACCGTTATTTGGATTATGAGCGTATTTCGGCTTTGGCGGTTGGTGCGCCATGGCGTGAATTTTCTGCCAAACAGAAAACCGATTTTATCCGTGCATTCAAAGATATGGTGATTGCGATGTACTCGCATTCTGCACTGATTGGTGCGGCGGATGCAAATGTGCGCCTGTTGCCGAAGATGACGGCAAACGGCAATAAGTTTGACGTTTTCTCGGAAATTCAGACCAAAAAAGGCACCAAGTATGAAGTAGCCTACCAGCTTTACCAAAGCGGCGGTGCGTATAAGATTTACAACATCCGCGTGGACGGTACCAGCTTGGTAACGGTATATCGCAACCAATTTGGCGAGCTGATTAAGAGCAAAGGCATTGACGGTACAATTGCGACTGTCGAAGCCAAGGGCTTGAAAAAACAATAAGGCAGATTGATAAAAAGGCCGTCTGAATATTCAGACGGCCTTTTTGTGTGACGGGCTGATTAAGCACGTTTGCGGAATTCGCCGGTACGGGTATCGATTTCGACTTTGTCGCCGTTTTCGATGTAAGACATCACTTGGATTTCAGTGCCGCCGACCAGACGTGCGGTTTTCATCACTTTACCGGAGGTATCGCCTTTAACGGCAGGCTCGGTATATTCAACTTCGCGAACGATGATGGTAGGCAATTCTACGGAGATTGGGTTGCCTTCGTAGAAAGTGACTTCGCATACGTCTTCCATGCCGTCAACGATGAATTTCAACGCGTCGCCGATGTTGTCGGCTTCGATTTCGTATTGGTTGAATTCTTCGTCCATGAAGACGTACATAGGGTCGGCAAAGTAGCTGTAAGTACAGTTTTTGCGGGACAGGATAACGACGTCGAATTTGTCGTCGGCTTTGTAAATGGTTTCAGAAGCGGCACCGGTCAGCAGGTTTTTCAGTTTCATGCTGACTTTGGCGGAAGAGCGGCCGCCTTTGATGTATTCGGTTTTTTGAACGACCATAGGATCGTTGCCGACCATGAATACGTTGCCGGCGCGCAGTTCTTGTGCTGTTTTCATGTATTGTCCAATCAAATCGGTTGTAAATAAACGCGCTATTTTAGCGTATTTTTTTAAGCTTTGAAATAAAGGCGGCGAGTTTTTCGGGGGCGGAAGGTTGCTTAAAAAGATGACGGCTCCAGTCCTCCGCGCCTTGCCGCCAGTCGTTTTGGTGTTGTTGCAGGATTTGCCAACATTCGAGGCGTTGTGTTGCGGATAAAGCCCCTCCGCCGTTGAGGTCGTCTGAAAGGCGGCGGTGTGCCGAGGCGGTTTCGGGCGTGTAGAAACCGTGTGCCTTATCCCAAAAGGCGTGGAGTTTGTCGAGATGGACATGCTCGTCTTGCGGGTAGATGTGCCAAAAGAAGGGTTTGCCGGCAAGCTGGGCACGGACGAAACTATCTTCGCCACGTATCACGGCGCAGTCGGCGAGGTGCAGCAGTTTGTCGAAATCCTGTTGCGGCACGAAAGGGATTTTGACGAGGCGGACTGAGGTCGTCTGAAAAACATCGCCGTCGTTTTGCAGGGCGTTTTGCGGAATGACGCCGCTTTGTTTGAGGCTGTCGATGATTTGCGTACCCGCCAGCAGCAGGGTCATCGGGCTGCCTGCCTGTTGCCACATGTCCAGCCACTTCGCCCAAACATCGCTCCGATAGCCGAAAAGCAGCCATTCGGGGGCATTTTTTTCAGGAAGCATCAGCCACTCTCGCATGGCTTCGCTATTGAAACGGACGGCATCACGGTAATCGCGTTCGCGTATCAACCCGCCGCTTTTTTTGTTGAAACCCATAAACCAAAAATATTTTTGTATGCCGCCGGCTTGGGGCGAGGGTATTAAGTGCAGCCTCTCGTTGCTGTCTTCCGCGCTGAGGTATTCCCAATTAAGCCAAAGTGGTTGGTGTCGGCGGATGATGGATTGAACGTTGTCGGGCAGTTCGCAGGCGAAGGTTTCGATGACGATGTCTGGGGTAGGGGCTGTATCGGTATCTTCGGCATGGTCGGCTTGCCAGGCGTGAATGCCGATGCCTTGATGGATATTGGGAATCGAGGCCAAGTCAGGGCAGAGTGCCTGAAGGGATGGGAAATCGTCTGTCCATAAATGCACTTGCCAGCCGAGTTCCCGTTGCAAAACACGCGCCAGCCGCCATGAAACGCCGATGTCGCCGAAGTTGTCGATGACGTTGCAGAAAATCCAGCAGATATAAGGTGGGGTGGTATTCATGGAAAAATATGCCCAAGGCCGTCTGAAAACATCAGAATGCGCCGAAATAGTGGAACAAATAAACAATCAGCAAAACAATAGGGATAAACATCCAAATGCTTTGCCGTTTCAATTCGGGCTCTTGTTTGAGGTGGTGTTTGATGACGTCAAAGAGGACGAATTTAAATAGGAATGTGGCTTCGCAGGCAAGGATGATGCCGTTGATGAGGTGTTGCGTTTTGTCTTCGGGCGGGTTGAGGGTAAACCACAAAAGGGTGGCGAGCGGAATCAGGCAGACAACGAGCCAGCGCAGAAGGATGGGTTTGGACATGGTGTGTATGCAAGAAATAAAAAGGGCATTATACCCTGTCGTCTTTCAGACAAGTGCAAATCAGGCTATCATTCGTTTTATTTGAAGCGAACATTTATCCCTATGCAAACCCAAGCCATCATCCGCCATATTGTTCAATGGCTCAAAGATTACGCCGAGCAGGCGCGTGCCAAAGGTTTTGTCGTCGGCGTATCCGGCGGCATTGATTCTGCCGTGGTTTCCACCCTTGCAGCGCAAACCGGTTTGTCGGTTTTGTTGTTGGAAATGCCGATTCGTCAGAAATCCGACCAAGTCAACCGCGCTCAAGAACACATGGGCCGTCTGAAAAAGCGTTATCCCAATGTAAAAGCGCAAAGCGTTGATTTGACTCCGGCGTTCGATACGTTTGCCGATACCGTTGACGTCAGCGAAACCGAATTTCCCAACAAACAGCTGGCACTGGCCAATGCACGCAGCCGCCTGCGCATGATGACGCTTTATTATTACGGCCAGCTGTATGGTTTGCTGGTGGCCGGGACGGGCAATAAAATTGAAGATTTCGGCGTCGGGTTCTTCACCAAATACGGCGACGGCGGCGTGGACATCAGCCCGATTGCCGATTTGACCAAGACTCAAGTGTATGCGTTGGCTGCCGAGCTGGACGTATCGGAAGACATTCAAAAAGCAGTGCCGACAGACGGCCTTTGGGATACCGAGCGTACCGATGAAGAGCAAATGGGTGCATCTTATCCCGAACTCGAATGGGCGATGAGCGTGTATGGCAGCCACAAGCCTGAAGATTTTGAGGGCAGGCAGCGCGAAGTTTTGGCAATCTATACCCGATTGCACAAAGCCATGCAGCACAAAGTTAATCCGATTCCGGTTTGCAAGATTCCGGAAGAGCTGTTTTAAGTTTGAACATAAAAAGGCCGTTTGAAAACGCTGAATTAAGGTTTTCAGACGGCCTTTTATATTTTATTTCAATAAGAATTAGGAATATGCTTGAAAAACAGCATCATCAGATACCAAAACAGCGTAGCGGCCGCCGCGCCCAGCAATACCCATGCGCTGATTTTGGCGATTTCCCGAATGGTGCGCTTTTGTTTGCGGCTGAACAAACGGTTCACAATCAATGCAGCTATGGCGCAAAAGAAAAAAAATCGCAAAAGCCTGCCTATCATTCCACATCCTCTCAAAAATATTGCCTCTAATTAGGGCAGGCCGTCTGAAGCCTCATGCACAAAACAAAAACGAAACGTTATAATACCCCTTTTGCCGCTTCACTTGGAAATTACAAATGACAACAAATGCCTCAGTGGGCATTGTAACGCCCCAGAAAATCCCGTTTGACACACCGCTTGCTCTGGAAAACGGCAAAACCTTACCTCGTTTCGACCTGATGATTGAAACCTACGGCACACTCAATGCCGACAAAAGCAATGCCGTCCTTATCTGCCACGCCCTGTCAGGCAATCATCACGTTGCCGGCAAGCACAGTGCGGAGGATAAATACGCCGGCTGGTGGGACAATATGGTCGGCCCGGGCAAACCCATCGATACCGAACGCTTTTTCGTTGTCGGTTTGAACAACTTGGGCGGCTGCGACGGCAGTACCGGCCCTTTGTCCGAGAATCCTGAAACCGGCCACGAATATGGCGCGGATTTTCCGGTTGTAACCGTCAAAGACTGGGTGAAGTCCCAATCCATGCTTGCCGATTATCTCGGCATTCAAAAATGGGCGGCCATTGTTGGCGGCAGCTTGGGCGGTATGCAGGCATTGCAATGGACGATTTCTTTGCCTGAACGCGTTGCTCATGCGCTCGTCATCGCTTCTGCGCCTAAACTTTCCGCGCAAAACATCGCGTTTAACGATGTTGCCCGTCAGGCTATTTTGACCGATCCCGATTTCCATGAAGGCAATTACCGCAGCCATCATACCGTTCCTTCACGCGGTTTGCGTATCGCGCGCATGATGGGGCACATCACCTATCTTGCCGAAGACGGCTTGGGTAAAAAATTCGGCCGCGATTTAAAATCAGACGGCTATCAGTATGGTTACGGCGTTGAATTTGAAGTGGAATCTTATCTGCGCTATCAAGGCGACAAGTTTGTCGGCCGTTTCGATGCCAACACTTATCTGCTGATGACCAAGGCACTCGACTACTTCGACCCGGCAGCCGATTACGGCCACAACCTCACGCGCGCTGTGGAGAATGTGCAGGCCAAGTTTTTTGTTGCCAGCTTCAGCACTGACTGGCGCTTCTCGCCGCAACGTTCGCACGAATTGGTCAAGGCATTAATCGCCGCGCAAAAATCCGTGCAGTACATTGAAGTTAAATCCAATCACGGCCACGATGCGTTCTTGATGGAAGACGAAGCCTATATTCGCGCGGTTACCGCTTATATGAACAACGTTTACAAGGACTGCCAAAAATGAATCTGCGCGACGATTTGCAACTCATTTACGATTGGATACCCGAAGGCAGCCGCGTACTCGATTTAGGTTGTGGCGACGGCGAACTGTTGGCCGCGTTGGTGGAACATAAAAATTGCACCGGCTACGGCGTTGAAATCGATACCGACAGCGTGATTGCCGCTATATCCCGCGGCGTGAACGTCATTCAAGCCGATTTGGAAGAAGGTTTGGCGGCGTTTGGCGATCAAAGTTTTGATGTGATTGTCTTGAGCCAAACCATTCAGGCGATGCAGAACACGGAAAAAATCCTGCGCTGCCTGATGCGCGTAGCTAAACAGGCGATTGTTAGCTTCCCTAATTTCGGCTACTGGCGCAACCGCTTTCAAATCGCCATCGGCGGCCATATGCCGGTTTC